>Ga0114955_1001269_pt1 | contig 11568 bp, 11 predicted proteins | sample Porto_5metaG_FD_87302 | JGI IMG/M metagenome (GOLD analysis project Ga0114955, IMG submission 87302) | Marine algal microbial communities from Porto, Portugal - Porto_5 metaG | ecosystem: Host-associated > Algae > Red algae > Unclassified | place: Portugal: Porto | collected 2015-02-02 | reverse complement strand
CGGATGTTGCACGAACAAAGGTTCTTCTTCCTCGCCTCTAAGGCGATAGCGTTCGCTTTATCGCGCGTCTACGGTCGGTCGCCATTTACTGGTTAGTTAACCAACGTCATTAATCCCACACTTCCCCCCCGTTTGCGGCACACTTCTACGAGTGTGCGCCGCCGGCGTCGAGTCGGTGGTTGATCTCGCCGACCCTCTGAGTGCCGCCAATTTCTTCATGTCGCTCGGCGGTACAGCTACCAGGAAAGAGGTCCTCGTTAGTGGGCTGCCACAGCTGCAGTGCTCGATCACTAGCAAACAAGTCGCTGCACCCTCCACGCGTTGCCCTCCCGCTCTCGACCAAGTCGTCACCGTGTCTCCTCGCGAAGTCAAGAGGCGGCGGCTCACAACCTCGGTGGTTCCACTCAGTTCCAAGGTCCCCCCATCCTCCGCCGACCACCATGTCGCCGTTGGCGGTGGAAGCGGCCAGCCTCGGAAACCCGTGGCTTGGGCGTACGCGGGTAGCGTCGCCGGTCGCCTTTGCGGCCATGCCGTCAAGAAGGACATTGCAGCACGGCTTCCAGTCAGTTCAGTGCCAGACACAGTGGCACTGCCCTCCTATTTGGACGGGGAGGCTCTGCGCGTGTGTCGCCTGCTTTCCGCCCAACAGAGTGTCTTTCTGACTGGGCCGCCGGGTTGCGGCAAGACCCACCTGGTGAACCAGGCGGTGACAGCGATGCGCGACGCCGGCCTCGCCGTCGCGGCGTGCGGCAGCTCGGGGGTGGCGGCGGCCCTTGTCAAGGGCACTACTGTGCACAGCTGGGCGGGCTTCCGAAACGGTGACTTGGACGTTTCGTCGCCGCTCGAGACTGTCGTGAACGAGGTCATCCCGTATGCCGCCAAGGCGAGGATGTGTGCCGCAATGGTCCTGGTTATCGACGAGGTCGGAACCTTGTCAGCGGCGTTCTTGACGCGCCTCCACGAGGTGCTTCGAGCGGTCCGCCGGCGACAGGTTGCATTTGGCGGCTTAACCTTGCTCGTGGCTGGGGACTTCCTCCAGCTGGCTCCGCCGTTTGGTAGCTACGCCTTTTTAAGCGACGAGTGGCGGCTCGTCTTTGGAGAACGCGCAGTCATCCTCAAGACCAATTGGCGGCAGATGAGGGACCCTCAGCTGCTCGGCCTGCTTCTACGGCTTCGTACGGGTCATCACACCGACGCCGACATGGCGTTGCTTGCTACGCGCCGCACGGCAGTGCCCCCCCCCAACGTCATCTGTTTGTTTTGTCACACTCTGGATGCGGCCGACAAAAACGAAGAGGAGCTGCGGCTCCTTCCGGGGCCTTCTGTGGTTTTTGAGGCAGTCGACAGGGTGGAGGACGCTCCCTACCTCACGCTGGCGCGCGCGTCGGCGTTGCTGGACGGGGCGCTCAAGTATCCCCGTGTTATCTCTCTGCGAGTCGGCGCCGTGGTGGCGGTGCCCACCGCCTGCCTTGCGTCACGAGGTGTGCCCTGCGGGACGCGTGGGGTGATCATCTGTTTTCGGGTGGTTGGGCAGCGGCGGTACCCGCGCGTGCGCTTTACGCTGCCGACGGGCGGCAGCAAGGTGCTAGACGTGACACCGGCTATCGGCCATGCCGTCGCCTTGGATGGCGTGAAGAGGGCCGCGACACGCACGCAAGTGCCGCTCGTGCTTGCGTGGGCGTCAACCATCCACTCGGCGCAAGGGTGGTCGCTGGAGGAGGCGGCAGTGGACCTCAGCAACGCGTTTGCTGCTGGGCAGGCTTTGTCTGGCCTCTCTCGGACATCCACGCTTGCTGGCTTGCATCTCATCGGCTTTGACGAGAAAAGGATTCTTGTCGACGACGCGGCACTTGCCTTCCACGAGTCACTTTCTCCTCTTTAATAAACAACGTTATCTCGTGCTGCACGTGCTTGTCCCAAATGACGGCACGCTGTCGTCGGCGACGCTGCGCCTCGGACCCCATACTTCGTCTCGTAGCTGTGGTGCTTTGCACGGGTTGCGTGTGCCAGGTTTGTGTGAAGTGAAAAGGCGTACTTGTTGATATGGCTTTCGCAATGCAATTCAGGTCAAAATCACTAGCATCCTGATACAAGCATCTGGTATAAGTGCAAATCTCACTGTGTGGATGAGAGAGGATTTAGGATTTCAACAATCCTTCAAATGAGGTGAAGATCTCGGTGCTCCGGTGGCTGACTACTCTTTTGCTGCACCTCGCACTGCGACACCCTCAGTTGGGAGCTGCAGTGCGTCGCCCGGCTCGTCTGATCGTGTTCGGCTCCCGCACGCTTCTTGACGATCAGCGAGCGCTCTCACTGCTTGGTGCCCTCGCCCCGTTGCACGCATCGGTTCAATCCTGGTGTCTAACGCACCCTTCCCTCAACGTTGGCATACTACGGCAGAGGCTACGCCCCCTCGCCCCAACTTCTCTGTTCCAGGCCGTCATGCCCCCTGTCGCGAAGCCCGAGCCTGCCGGGACCTCGGCCAACCCGTCAGCTGTGCCGCCCGAGCCGACCGCCCTCACGACTGCGGCTAGGCCGGCTGCTTCAGCTCTGCCCGTCAAGGTGGAGGCGACGGCAGCGGCTGCGGTGCCTTTGTCGGTATCAGAGGAGATGATGGAGGCCGCGAGCTCGGCGGCCGAGGCAACCGCCGCGGCGCCGGTACCACCGGCGACTACCTCCCCCTACTCCTCCGACTTTTGGGTGGCATGTGATGAACACATGGAAGAGGCCGTCCGCACGGCGATTTACGCGGCCAAACAGACTGGCTACTTTGTAGCGCAAGCGGCTGCGTATAGGGCCGGGAGATTGGGGTCGAGGGACGATGACGAGGCCAACATCGACGCCGGCGTTGCGGACAACATCGCTGGCGTGTATGCGGACTTGGCGGTCAAGGCTGCTGCCGCCATGTGCGTTACTAGGGCAACTGCAGTTGCTGCCAGTTACACCAACGGTGTCATCTACAACTACGACATAGTTGCCGACGGCATCAAGCGGGACATGTCGGTCGAGTACAATCGAGCCGTGGCACTGCGTGACAACTTCAATGATGCTTATGCTACGCCCCCGCAGCTGTAACGTGCTCTGTTGCTTCTTCGCGTGGTGGGCTTTGACTGCAAGTTATCTACCGTTGGTCATTGCATCGTCTCCGTAAATGGGATATTGTTTATTCTTTATGTCGGTGTCACATCACCTCTTAACAATGAGGTCCAAACCTGCAGACCATCAACCAGCGACATGAAGGTGGTTGACGACCAGCAGACGAGTGGTACCTCGTGTCGAGAGCACCAACATTGTGTAGAGGGGAAACTCGACGAGAGGAGCATGGGAGAGCTGACGACTGCGGCTCAGTCACATGTGGAGCTCGTCAGGATTTGTACAACTCGCCCATGCGTGGATAAGACAAGAAAGAGTACGTTTTACTCGTCGTCGTCAGACGAGTGCGCGTCTTCTGTACCAAAACGCAAGGTCAACACACATTGGCATACCATCGAGCAGAGCTTCTTCACGTGTTCGTTCTCAATCTCAACGACAGCGTCTTGACTGACTTCTCCGTCCTCTCCAATGGCGCGCCGGCACACGTCACGGACGACGCCCGACGTCCACTTGCCGTAGGTAGCCATTACCTGTGCCACAACTTGTGTTATCTCGTCTTGACGGAAGGAGCGCAGAGTTGAGCGCAGCGTTCCCCGTGAGTTCATCGAAGCGATGTATCGGAAGAACGAGCCGGAGGTGGTAGACCACCCGCCCAAGCGCATGACCTGTTCAAACAGGCCGGTGGCGTCCAGCAATGCTTGCGCGCCCCCGCGCCGAAAGCCGTACAGGCGACACGCGCGCTCGCCGTTCATCAGGTCCTGCCCGATGCGAGCTAAGTCGGCCACAAATCGCGTGTTGATCTCGGTCTCGGAGCGGCGCTTGAAGAGCCGCACCGCTCCGGTAACGCTGCGCACCAGAAGGCTGGGGAAGAGCGGCTGCTGCAAAAGTATACCGACGTCCATGCCAACGCCCGGTGCTGAACACCCAAAGTGAAGCAGGGCATGGAACAGCTGAGGGAAGTTGAGGTGCTCGCTGCGGCAGTGAACCCAGCCAAGTTGTCCCACCTCCCTCTCGTCCTTAGCGCTCATCTGCGTAAAGAAACTGAAAAGACGCACAGTCAGCACGTCCGTTGTGCTAGTGCCTGTCTTTGTCAGTCGCAGGCGTAAGTTAACGAAGCGGTGGTGCTTGTGCCTTCAGGAGCATGATAAGAAAAGCGAGCACGGACACATCCAAGCAGGCAGCACAATAGAACGTCAAACCATTCAAGCAATGCGCAACTAACGCCAGCGAGCAACAGTGAGTTAGCAACGGAGCACCACGCCTATAGGACACACCACACGACCATTCATCGAAACCCACAAAACTGGGGTGCCGACAGCACCCGTGCGTACAGCCGAGGTCAACACCCAGCACATCGAGGGTCCACAGAACACACTTGTGGAAAAACTCAAAGTTCTCAGAAAGCTTCATGTCGGGGAACGTCACATAGTCGAACGTGAGAAAGTTGATGGTGACTGGCCTCGCCAGAGTGAGGAAGGCCACGACGTAATAGATGTACGTGAGCATGTCGGCCTGCCCAACGGACGGCGGCGAGTACTTAGCACGGCGCGCCGCTCTCTCCCGGAGGGTGGGCGCAGGGCTAGCCGACGGCGACGAGACTGGTGCAGCTCCCTGCCAGGCGGCAGACGACGCAGCGCATGCACCCTCATGGGGTGCGTCCGGACTGTCCAAGACGGGAGAGGGCGGAGGCAGGTGTGACAGGACGAGCTCAGCGTGGAGCCCCTCCATCACCTCGGGCGTCACCGCCGCAGAGGCGAGCGACTGCTCCCCACCCTGCCTTGCCTCCTTGTTGGTCGCTCCCCGGAAGTTCCTCACGTCCGCGGTCGCCATTGGGTTACCAACGAACGTACCCGGGTCTTCACGAACTGCTTCCTCCTTGGTCAATTCAGCCGCGCCCTTCATTTGCCACGGCGATGTGCGCTCGGCGCAGTCCTTGACAAGTGGCACAACACCAAGCGGCCCGTCTAGTTTTGCCTCCGAAAAGAGAAAGGTCAGCGCCGACGTATAGTCTTTCAGCGTGATAGCCGTGAGGGGCTTGCCACCGCCGGCGATTGCGTAGCCGGCGCGGCGGCACTTGAGGAATGCGATGATGACAAGCTTTGTGAAGGGAGTGAGGCACGTGAAGAACTTGCGCACGCCCCGCTCAATCTCCGCATCGACCGGCCGATTGTCGCCGGCGTGTAGGCACACGGTGCGCCCGACGAAGTTGGCGAACGCGCACGCCGTGCGGCTGCGCGTGGACCAGGTCTTGAGGGTGGCGTTGGTACCCTCCGTCGGGTTGTCCACGGCACCCGAGCAGTCGGCGCCGTCTAAGTTGAGCCGTCGGCGCTTCGCCGAGGCCACTGCCTGTGGCCAGCGCGCCACGATGGATAGCATCCACAGGCTGACAAACGCCTCCGTGCTCGCGACGTACTGGGTGTATGACAAAAGGCAGGCAAACTCAAACGCTGGCTCGACCACCGTCGCCGGCGTGGCAGAGCCGCCGCCGCCACGATCCTCATGGCCGCCACCAGTATTGTGGCTTTGGTCAGGACCCGAAACTCGTGACACCTGGTTGTCGCCTGGTGGTAGTCTACCCCGGGCAGGTGACTGGTGGTTGCCCGTGGATGGTTGCGCGTCGGCGGCCCCCGGCAAAGAGCCAAGAGGTGATCCACTTTGCGTCACAAGACGCGCTGCAGCGCCCCTGGTCGTTCGAGCGGCGGAGACAACAAGTGTAGACGCCGGTCCCCCTTCCCTCTGCGACAACAGCGATCCACCCGTGTCGTCGCCGGTCGCCCCACCAGTGATTGCGTCGGGACCGCAAGGATTTGGGATCGGCGCGAACCCGGCGGCGGAGGCAGTCCGCGCTTGTTCCGCACGCCGCTGCCTGCCCTCCTCCGCGTCGAAAAAACTGTCCAGCATTAGCTGTTGGACGGCCTGTGGCACGGGAGTCTCGTTGACCTCCGGAGCACTAGCCCCTGGCGTGACGGCCGGGGGCGGCGCGGCGGACGGAGAGGAGCTCGCGTGCTCGGCAGCAGAGCGAGCGGCTACGCTCAACCCAAGCTCTTGTAGCACGGCCTCCATGAAGACTTGGAGACACAGAGCGCATCCGACAAAAGCCTGTCTGGCCTCGTGAATACAAAGCACAAAGGGGGGGGTGAGAAGCGGGGGTGGAGCGGCCGCAACCGCGTGAGAACGCAAATGTGAACAAGCACAGGCGTACAGCTCGTAGAAAGGGAGGAACAGAGGATGCTGGGGGGGAAGGGCGACAACATTGGCGGCTACGAAAGGGACACCACAGTTGGCCAGGGCGCTTCGTGAATACGAGAGGGGCCACAGGCGGGCGAGTTTGGGACAAGTGGCGCGGTGCCGCAGCGGGCGCGCAGCTATCAGCTGTGCGCGGGGATGCTGCTCCTCAGATTTCCCTCATGCTCCGGGCCTGACGGCGGCCTGGCGAGATTCGAGCAGCCTCATCAAATCAGACTCGAGGCTGCTGATTTGTGGACAGCAGCGCACGAGCAGCATGCCACTCACCCCAGTGTGATCTGTGGGGCACGCAATGTCTCTGCCATATATGAGACGCTCGAGCATGTACCACCTTTGAAACAAGCACGTCGATGCGATTCCGCGGCACCGTCCCTGGCCACAGCAGTACTTGGATCTGAACCTACCGGTTTATGACGTCTGCTACGTCGAGACGGTACGCGCCATCGACATAAGTCACTCTTAACCACAGAGACAGGGTGCTGGATTCCATGGTACCTCTCACAGGCGCGCATCAAATAGGCCACCATGCTCGCTGTGTGATGTTGCACAGCACCCACTGCGAGCCCAGGTCGATGTTATATCATCAATGTCGTTTCAGTCTCTTCCGGCCAGTGTCCTTGCCTATCTCCACCGTTCTGAACAGCCTGCAAACAGCGCGGCAGTCCAGACCGCCCCTCCCATCATCCGCTGCGCCACCTCTGCTGTGCTGATTCTCCTGACGGACGATGCCGCGGAAATGTCATATCCTCGCAGCGCCCGCATCTGCTCCGAGCGCCGCGCGCTCCATTCAGCCCACCAGACCGCCCCAAGTACCGTGCGCGCCGCAATTCCCTCTGCAATGAGTGCCCAAAAGAAGCATGCTGCGGAGATGGCACGCCCCCGTGGCACCGGAGCTTACTCCGCTCGCCACGGGTCCCATGCGGCCGACCCGACAGCCTCGCCTGCCGTCCGCTCCACGACGTCTTGTGCGCTGTACTTCCAGAGGGACGGTTACGCGGAAAGGTCATGCGCCCGCATTGCCCACATCTGCTGTGAGCGACGTATGTAGCGACAGCACGGCCGCCTGGGGCCGGCTCGGCACCGTCACCCGCACTCGCCGCAGATGCCGGCAGTCAGCTGGCAGGACACTGCCTTAGAGGCGGACACCGGTGATTCGGACGCTCAAACCTTCGCACAGTGTGAAGTAGATCACATCGGCCCGGCGCCGTAGAAACATGATTTCTAGAGAACATCGAAAGCTAAACTCGTCTCCTATAACTTGCTGGCCGTGTCCCACGATTGCGTCACGGGACAACATCGCTGTGGTGGCACTGCATCACACAGCATGCACCACAGTCGCACCCGAAGAGTTTCTGGACAGTGGCGCACTTACCGACAACAAATAATAAGGTTGGCCTGGAGCGCATCCTCCGATGTCTCCCACCTTCTCTCACCTGCACCATACAGAAAACCCTTCCCGACCCACTTGCGTCGTCGCCACTATGATTGCACGCAAACGGGTGCTGAAGATATCCTGCTCCGCCATTCACCGACCGTCTACACATTGAAGACACTTGCATTCGACTGTTGGCCATGATTGGGCCACCGAGCCGTACAGTAGGCGGCTGCCTCTCAGCAGGCGAGGCAGTCGACAGAGCGTCCAGGTCAGGCACTACGTGCCACACGAGCTTGCCATACAGGACATCCAAAACCGCAACGTATGTGTGGCATCAGCCGCAATACCCGCCAGCCCTCGCCACTGCCGTTGTTGCCGCCGAGGTGTGCGGAGCACGGGCGTGCAGGCCGCCGGACGGGTGCCGGTGGAGATGGCTGTCCCCGTCGCTCTTACATAGGCCTGTGCCGTCACCGCCGCGGACGCCGGCATCAGCGCAGGGCTGACGCACAGCGTACGCTTGGTCCGGTTGAATGTGGCGCGGATATGTCCGCCGCTGCTGCTTTTCCGGCGACGGAGGACGAAGCAAGGAGCCACAGCGCGCTGCAAGATTCCGTCCGGGGAGCTTTTGATGTGACCGCATGAGGCAGCGTCGTGAAAATGTGGCGCGCCGCGTTCGGACCATGCCCGTGCAGCGGTATCCTTGCCGCGGAGGTAGTGGCCGCACGGAGAGACATGCGCCAACCACAAGATGGCGCTCAGTGGTGAGGAAGGAAGAAGGACATGCGTGGAGAGCATGTGAGAGGCAATGCACGCAGCACTCGAATGAGACAATTATGAAGTAGTCACACGCGTGTTGGACGGCTATCATTACCCGAAGCGTCTCTCGCCGGCTCAGAACCGAGCTGGTCGAGACAGGCCGACGAGGAGAGGTTCACAACTCCGCCCGCCACCTTCAGCCCCCACATGATAGCGTTGCGGTGCTCGGCCGTGTCGTGCTTCCGTGGGGCATCCCGCGGCCTGGGAGAGAAGGGAGCAGTCAGGCTACCGACCAGAAAGTCAGCCAAGTGATACCGCATCCAGGAAACAGGCGAAAGAGTCGATGGAACACAGATAACAAGGTCGTCGCATGGCCATCATCACCCAAAACGTCGCTCGCCGGCTCAGAACCGAGCTGGCTGAGACAGGCCGGCGAGGAGCGGTTCACAACTCCCCCCGCCACCTTCAGCCCCCACACGATGGCGTTGCGGTGCTCGGCCGTGTCGTGCTTCCGTGGGGCATCCCGCGGCCTGGGAGAGAAGGGAGCAGTCAGGCCAAGACCTAGAGGCGGGCAGACGGCGGCGCCAGCAAGGCGACGGCTGCTGGCGTTTTCAGCTGGATATGTGTCAGCGTCCAGCGAGGCGCCCAGGAACCAGATGAGGCGAAAGCACGGCGCCTAAACTGTGTGAAGCGTGCGGGGGGCCGCTGGCGAAAGGGTGGGGGATTCTTGGCAGGGGAGGGCTGGATGAGCTGCATCCGGATACAGGTTGGTGCGTTCTGCGAGTGAGGGAGGACTGCGTGCCTCACGCCAGCCACAAACGAGTCATTGGGAACACTGGAAACGAAATTATTTCACGAAGCGATCGAGTCCCCGGCGAGGGAAGGGTGCCCGAGTCAGCCTGCCCGTCCCAGCACTCCGACTCTCGGCGGCCGCCTCTCGCAGCGGCCGCACCCAAGGGCACCGACGACTTTCAGCCGTCGCCCTGGTGCATCCCGGGAGGGCCCTTCTCACAACCGCTGTTTGGAGATGGAGAGGTGCAGCAGAGATGGCCGCAGCTCAGCACAACTTGTCTGAGGGGGGTACTCAATTGACTGTGACGGGACGGTCTGACGTTGACGAGTTCGACCTGATGGACGACAGGTCGACACTTCTCCACGGGAAGGCTTAGCCGAACCATGGAGTCCCCCCCGCCTCCCCCTCCTTCCCTCGGCATGGATGTTCTCATCCGGGTGTTTGGTTTTGTTGGCTGGCTCGCCGTGCCCCCTCTGAGACTTGTCTGCCGGGACTGGCGCCACGCAGCCGACAAGGCAATGGAGACACGCGCCGTTGTCCGAGCTGTTGACGTGGCTTGCCGTGGACGCCTGACGAAGGTGCGCGTTGTCTCAGCTGTGCGGCTTCTACCCGCTCTAAGATTCCTGTGTTTGAGTCCTGGACGGCTCGGTGCGAGGCCGGGGTCAGCAGCTCGGGCGCGCAGCCGCGGCCCGTATTTTGGTGGGCGGTCGGCTGAAGTCGTGAAGGCTGTCCTTGCGTCGTGGCGTGCATTCAATCTCAACAACTCGTTGCGTGTGCTGCAGCTGTGCGACGTCGGCACCGACTCAAGAACTCCCTCGAAGGCCGTTTTTGGGCCGCGGGACTTGGCGGTGGTGGCTGCGTCGGGCTCGGCGCTCCGCGCTCTCAGAGTCGACCGCTGTGCGTGGTGGTCGGATACTTTTGCGTCAGCCCTGCTGGCAGATTCCATGGCCGGGGCGCCAGTGCTTGATGAGTTAACAATGAGCTTCACCGCCGCCACCGCGGTGAGCGTCCAGACGTGCTGGCGCGCCGGCGTGCTCAAGATTGACGCCCGGTCGTGCCAGCACGTCGAGGGCGTCCTCAGGCTCTGGCCGATGTGGATTCCGCCGAGGGGTCCTTTGCTGGGAGGGGGCGAAGGTGGCGGCGGCGGCTCCATGGGGCTGGGGGCCCCGGCGGAACGGGGGGTGTCTCGAGGGACGCCTGCAACAGCTGGACGTGGAGGAGCCGCTTCGCGATTGGCAGGTAATGCCCGAGCAGGACAGAGCTTTGATGCGACCGCCTCGGCAGGACCGGCTGATTGTGGCACGAGCGGCCGCGACCTAGGCGCCCCTGCTCGTGTCGCCGAGCTCAACCTGTGTGCAACGCGGCTGACTGGCCTGCACGTGGTGGGCGCCCCCAGGGTAGCCCCTCTCCTGTCCGTCAACGTCGCGGGCTGCGGCGCGCTCGGCACTGTCTACCTCTCGCCGGCGCCACTTGTGTCAGCCAATTTTTCTGCGTGCCGCAACCTTGCTGCTCTCCCGGTGCTAGGCGTCCTGACCACAGGAAGCGCCGCGGTGGTCAGGGCGGGGGGGGCAGCGCGCGACGTACGAGCTGTGCGGCCTGACTCGGTGAATGACGAGTTGGTGTTTCCGGCGCTGAAGTCCGTTTCCCTCTTCCAGTGCCGATCGGTTCCTGTGCGACGGCTGAGTTGGACGAGTACCTCTGTTCCCGCCCTTACCAAGTTGTGCCTCAGTGGGGTAGTCTTTTTAGCGGAGCTGAGCTTGCGGGACCTCCCGGTACTGACGGACATCGACGCGTCGGGGTGCACAAACTTGGCGACCGTGTCGATCGCGAGCTGCCCGGCGCTGCGGCTCGTTAACCTACAGGGGAAAAAGGCACCTCTGAGCCGAGTGTCATTGCAACTGCAGGCGGGGGTTAATGTGAGAGGTGTGAGGTCGGCGTGGTCGCTCTGCTGGACAGACACGATGTTGCACGTCTTGCATGGATGAGGCTGGACGGGGCGAGGGGGCACCAGTGGTTGGCTCTGTGACGACGAAAGTGGGTCTTTTCTCCCTTCTGTTTTTTCTGTCCTGGCTCCAAGAGATGGAAAACGAGCGAGCCACCTCTCTGCGACTTGGCGCGTCCATTGCATCCCCGCTATGAGCCGAGAAAATAAGATTACGACGAGGAGCGTCGGCCTCCCCGTGCAGCCCGACGGTCATATCCCCCCCCCCCCCCCCCCCCCCCCCCCCCCACCCCCCCCCCCCCCCCCCCCCCGTTCTCCCCCCCCCGTCTCCATGCCGCCGTGTCTCTTTTTCTCTCTTTCTTT
>Ga0114955_1001261_pt1 | contig 11585 bp, 6 predicted proteins | sample Porto_5metaG_FD_87302 | JGI IMG/M metagenome (GOLD analysis project Ga0114955, IMG submission 87302) | Marine algal microbial communities from Porto, Portugal - Porto_5 metaG | ecosystem: Host-associated > Algae > Red algae > Unclassified | place: Portugal: Porto | collected 2015-02-02 | reverse complement strand
GGGGGGGGGGGGGGGGGGCGGCGGGGCGCCCCCCTGCGGGGGGCCCCCCCGGCGGGGGCCGCCGCCCCGGGGCCCCGCGGCGCGGGGGGGGGGGGGGGGGGGGGAGGTGGCAGGGAGCCGGTGTCTGTTTCCGATTTCTGCTCCCTGCACCGGGGGCGCTGCGTCAGCTGCATGCGGTGCTGTGGCGGATGCCGTTTGAGACCGTGGCGTGGCGGGAATGCGCTTGCCACGCGCCAAAGATGATGCCACAGATCGAGTTTCTCTCATAATGGGATGCACCCAAGTTCTCCCATGGGCAAAGAGACCGCGCTGAGTTCGTTTATGGCGTCAGAACAGACGACAGAGGCTGGGAAGCACTCGAAAAAGTGCACCGAAAAAGAGGATCAAATGATGCTAAAAGGATCAAATGATGCTGTCAGTAGAATAGTCACTAGCTAGTTTCGACCAACCGTCAGATACGAGTTTGATCACGCTCTTGTAAAATACACGTACAAACGTGACTGATCCATCGTGAGCGAGACCCTGGATCTACGCCACTGTACAGTAGTGCAAGCCATGCGAGCACGCACTGGACCTTGATCGTCCCCGGAATGAAACGTGGACGACCATCCACGTCTGTTACTTTTTACTTTTGCTGAGCGTAGGAGGTGGGACCGCGCGCACACCCCTCCCCCCCCTCGCAAATGCACACCGACGAACAAGAGTGCTTGCACCTCGTCAGCAACAAAGGCACGATCGAGCGTATGGCGAGGTAGGCGGAACAATCGCAAGAACGACTCCCGCCCGTACCACGGGTACAGTACTCTGTCAGGGTGCTCACAATGTTGGGGTGCTCGTCTGCTTGCTCTTGTATTTCCGATTCTTCTTTACAATCATGGCCAGGTTCCCTTCCCCCCACTATGCTCCCGTTCAGAAGCTCTCCGAGTCCGCAAATGGCCGCGCCTGCTCCCGCAACACGTCCCCGTCCTCGGCTGGCATCGAAGCAGCGGCCAGTCGCCGCCGGCGCCGGATGACTCCCCCAACGACTGCACCGACCAGCACCAAGCTGACAACAACGACACCCAGGCCCGTGCCAACGACGCGCCAAAAGTTGGACGCAAAACCCGCCGCCGCGCACAGGCAACTGGCGCCCGCGCAAGACGGGTAGGGCACCGAGGCGGCAAGACCGCCCGAGTCTCCCCCCGCCGCGCCCGGCCGCAACCCGCACTCCTTGTTTGTATAATGCCATGCGCAACCACGGAGCGAGGCGCACGCACGGCAGCCGCCGTCTTCGCCGGCGGCCCTGCACTTGGCCGCAGACGCGACCGGTGCGCGCGGGGCAGCCTCTGGTGATGACGAGTCCACGCCAGATGCCTGTGCGTCGGGCGCGGAGGTCGAGGTGGACTTGTCGCCCTTCGCGTCGTCAGCGACGGCACTGCTGACGCAGTCCCCCTTGGAGAGAGCAAAGCCGAGCTTCTTGGCCTTGCGGTCGTAGATGGTGATGTATTTCTCCATAACGACGTTGCCGCCAATCCAGTCGATGCCCCCAGACATGCTGTCCAGCGCCATAAAGCCGACGCAGCGGGACGACTTCGACGGGTAGTCGACCATGTACTCGCGGCCGGTCAGCTCAATGACGAAGTCGTTCTCCAGCGGGAAGCGCAGCGTCGGCAACTTGTCCAGCTCCTCGTCCGAGATGCTTACGCAGTGGGCGGGGCGGAACCAGCTCTTCTTCTCACACAGACCGGGCAGGTCGTCACAGTAGTACTTCTGCATGTGCGCCACAAATTTGTTCCAGTAGTGTTGGGAGAAGACAATGAGCGTCGTGCCCGAATCCATGATGCCCTTGCGAAGGCGCGGCAGCTCGTCCGCATCCCGGTCGCCGATACGCAGCGGACCAGTCACCTTGAAGGGGTAGTAGCTCGGCGGGGAGCCGAGCGCCATCGGCACCCACACCGGGTCGGCCTTAGCCATTGTGGTGTCGTGGCCGCCGAGAACAAGCTGCCCGCCCGTGCCCGTGATGCACATCGAAAAGACGTCGTCAATCTTGAGGTGGCGGACCATGGCGTCAAAAGTCGGCTCGACGCACGACGGGTTGCACGCAAGTTTGGGCCACGCCATCCCGAGGATGCCGTCCACTGTCGACCGCTCGAAGTCTGGCGAGTCCTTGAGGATGCCCCCAAAAACCACCGGGAAGGTAATGTTGTTGCCCCACGTCAGGTTGTCAAGGACCAGCTCCCCCGACGCACCGGAGCCGTCACCAAAACTCAGGTGGAAGCCGCAGTTCTCCTTGTTAATCTTAGAGCAACACGCGTTGGTCGCTGAGCACTTCCCGCAGGAAAAGGGGGAACACATGTTGGGCGTGCACTCATCCCCGTCGCACGGCACCGGCCGGCCGACGGAACCAGTGCTCTTGGCCAGTGAGTACCGCATATCTCCGTGGCGGCACGTCTCACACTCCTCCATCGGCACCGCGAGCGTCGTGCTGCCCGTGTCAATCTGGACGCGCACGGTTTGGCCGCCCAGCTGCACTTCCGCATAATACTCCCCGACGGCGACGATGCCGCCCTTGAGCTCCACCATGTCGAGGCGGGACGTCCATCGGGCGGCTGTGCCGGGCAGCGCGTCGGCGTCAACCTTTGTCGGTGCCACCCGCTCGTGGATGCGCACAACTGACGGGAAACCGCGGTGGAAGCCGGGTCGCGCCTTGCGCGGCGCGTTGGCGCCGAGCGCCACGACCAGCGGCGCAGCCGGAGGCGGGCGTCCGGCTGCCGCAGCCTCGGCCAGCCGCACAGCCGGGACTGGCAAACGAGCGGGGGCGGGCAAGCCGCCAACCGTACACGCCCCGTCAGCCCCGCCGCCTGCTAATGCACACGCGGATGCCGGGCGCCCCCCAGACGACTCGACGGCGCCGCAACACAAGGTTGCCAGCGCCGACAGTCCTGCGGCCGACGCCGCGGCCACGAGCGGCAGCAACGGCCGGCGTACCCGGCATGACCGCGCAGCTTGGGTCGCCCAGCCCAACTCAGTAGGCATTCGTTGCGACCGCGTCCACCGCCTGGCGCCTCCACACAGCACGTCAGCGGGGTCGGCTACCCTAGAGAGTGCCATGACCAGCGCCCACGTAGCAGACGCGGCCGACGGCGTGCGTAGCAGACGCGGCCGACGGCGTGCGTAGCAGACGCGGCCGACGGCGTGCGTAGCAGACGCGGCCGACGGCATGCGACCGGAACCGCCGATGCAAGAACAAACGCAGCGATGGTAGTGATGTTTGGTCGTGATCGTGATGGATGGCACAGGTGTCCCGCGAACTGCCGGTCCCACCTGGCCGACCCCAGTTGTCGGTGGTGGTGGTCGGTCGCGCACCTGGTGCCGGTGCGGCGTGCACAAGCAGCGTCAGCAAAGCTGTCAGCGTAAACACGCCTTGGGAACCAATCACAGGACGGTGTGGCTGAAGAACTTGGTCGGTCTCAATGAAAGTGGCCCTCAATAAGTCGCCAGCACATGATATGACGAGGATGCCAGTGCTCCACCCACTCGACAGCAATTGCGGAATAGGGAGGCTGCCATCGTGGCTACAAACGTCTTCCCCAGCTGCTTCCCTTCATTCCTGAGGATCTGAACAGTACAGTTGATGGCTAGCACACACTATGTACCCGTCGAATGGCAACGCCAGCGGCAGGCCCACGCGCACTAGACACTTTCGGGTTGGACAGGGACGGTGTCCTCCAGGGCGCATGGGAAGAGAGCGACGCTGGTTGAACAAGGAAGCGTCGTCGAAGGGTGTGTGAGGGCAGTTGAGCTGCGGCAGCCGATCAACTGGTGTCCGGCCAGCGCGACGCTCATCCCCGTGCAACTTGCGCTTGCAAGCCCCGACGCCGCCGCTCTCGCCTCTGACTCTCTCATCGCCAGGCCGTGGCCGCTGGCCGCCACCGTCGGCCGGTAGCAGCTGCACCCGCCAAGGAAGCGATCATCGGAACAATGCAGGCCTCCTGTGGGGGCTGTTGCGGGCTCTGGGGCTCATGTGGGTCTCTCGAAGTCGTGTTCTGGGGAAACTCTCTCAGCTCAATCCCCAGGCAACCCCGAGAAGCCGGTGCAGCGCGACTGTGGTTCATTCGGGCTCGCCTCAGGTGGCTGACTGCAAGCAACTGCGCGAGATGGTGTCGTGTTCACGTCGCAGCGCTGGACGTGACATAGCCATGACAGGTAGATGGAAAAAAGACGCCGATGAGTACAAAAAACACTCACAAGAAAAAATACTATGCTGTGTTCGCCGCGTTCGACTTGACCGTCTGCTTGACAAGCGAGCCAACCGTGCGGAAGAGCAGCTTGACGTCCTCTACGGGGTTGACAGTCGTTACTGTCTTGTAGAGGTAGCTGTCGAAGGTCACACGCTGCACGTACTCGTCGTCGCAAAGCTCCACGAACGACTCCTTCGTCTTGTCGTTCTTGTAGAAGACAGACTGCAGAATGTCCAGCGCCTTGTAGGTGGCCCAGTACTTCCGGTCAAAGTCCTTGATGTACGAGTTCTTGATGTCAGCCTCGGTCGGGGTGCGCTCGCCCTTGTTGCTGAGGGCAACCAGGGCCTCACCGGCCATCCGCCCGCTCTTGGCTGCAAAGTAGATGCCCTCACCCGACGCCTTGGTGACGTAACCAGCGGCGTCGCCCACGAGGGACACGCGGCCGACGCAGCGACGCGGCCGCGGGTGCTCGGGGATGGGGTGGGCCTCAATCTTAATGATCTTGCCGCCGGCCAGCTTGTCAGCAGCCCGTGTCCGGATCGCCTGCTGATACTTCTTGATGCTCGGGCGGTCAATGACGGTGCCCGTGCCGACGCCAACGTGGTCGTACTTGGGAAACACCCACGCGTAGAAGTCGGGGCTGACGTCGTCCCCGACATACATCTCAGCGAGCTCCTCATAGTACTCCATTTGCGCAGCGGGCAGCTTGATGCGCTCTTGGAAGGCAATGGCGTACTGGTAGTCACCGGCGTCAATGGCCTTGGCGACACGCGAGTTGGCGCCGTCCGCGCCAATGATGTAGTCGACCTCTAGGGTCTTGCCCTGAGCGCCACCCTTGGTGCTCTCCGCGTAATCCGAGTACGAAATCACGTAGGGCTCCGACGAGTTAACGTCCGACGGGATCTTGATGTCCGTCACGAGGCCATTGATCGGCTTGGCACCGAGCGAGATGGCGCGGTCCCGCAGGTACCCATCCAGGATCTCGCGGCGGGTCATGCCAATGTACTCGTGTGGCTTGAGCGTCGCACCAATCTGCGACACCTTGTTGGAGGGGGAGATCATGGCCATCTTGCGCACCTTGCGGTCAATGATCTCCTCGGGCAGGGAAAACTCGTCAACCATGCACAGGGGGATGGCGCCACCGCAAGGCTTGGCATTGTCCATTTTCCGCTCAAAGAGGTGCACGTCAATGCCCGCCTTGGCCAGCTCCTCGGCACAGCATGAGCCGGCGGGGCCACCGCCGACAACCGCTACCCTCAGCTTCATCGACAGCACCGGCGACTGGGCCTTCGGCGCGGGCGACGTTTGCGCCACCGAGGCGCCAAAGAAGGACGCCCGACGGGACGAGGTGACGGGGGCGGCCATCGCCGCCGGCCGCACTGCCGCCGTCGACCGCACCGTCTGGCGCTGGCTGACACGCGGCATGGCCGCCGTACCCGCCACAAAGGCCATGGTGCCGGGGGAGGGAGGCCGGGGAGACAGGGAGAGCGCGATGGGCGAGAGGGAGACAACGGTGGTGAGGGGGAGCGTAGTCGGGAAGCGGTGGGGGTGGGTAGGGGACGGGTGCTGCGACCAACTGCGAAGCGATCGCTGACGAGCACGGCCGGGAGTAATGTACCAGGTCTCACCCCCCTCCAGGGCACCCCCTGACGCAGAAGGCGGAATGGGAGCTGGGATCTGGTGCCCCCCGGCCAGCGAATGGGTCCCCACGCCGCGCACCCCCACTGCCCGACCAGGGTCACGCATCCGCAACGCCCGCCGTGTGGGGTCGCCCTGAGGGCTGTCTCCACAAGGCCCCCTCCAATGCTCCAGCAAACGCCCTGGAAGGGAAAAAAACGCAGGTCCACGTCCCGCCCGCACCAACGACCTCGGCGCGGGCCACCAAACCCGCTGCCAGACCGGGCGGCCGGCGGGAGACGGCCTCGAGCTCCGAGGTCGCGTTCTCCTACGCTGCTGATTGGACAGTTTCTGGGGCAGTTAACGTCGACGAGATATTTTCTCAAACCGTGGCCAGGCCGCCCGCGACAGATCCATCGTACCCAGCTCGCTCCACATGTGCACAGAACACTGCAGCCTGCTCCATTTTGCCGGTCGGACTCGGAACGAAACGCAATCAGGACGGAACCCGATTGGCCAGCAGCACGTATCCGGCTGAAAGAATGTCCGAGAGTATCTCCTGACTGCGCGTTCTGTTCCCGCCAGCAGAACTGAGCAGACTGCAATAGTAGAGAATAAATATAATAATAACTGACGCTTTTTGGGAGCAGACGAGTTGACGAGGGTCTACCAGCGACCACAGTGTCCTATTGTCGTTCCGCCAAAAAGTGGAGAGTCCAGGCCTGTCGAAGAGCCGCTTTTGTGCGTTTGATTGGCCCAAACGTCGATCCGCCTGTCTGGGACTGTCCAGCTTTTGGCGCAACGACCATAGCTAGTTCTGCTGTCTTCTCACATTTGGCCGATGTGGTCGAAGTCAAGGCAGGGTATGGGTCAACTGCCCATTGGTCGATCCACTGTGTCCGGCTGAATGAATGGCTGAGACACAGTTTCGCACTGTTGATCACCCTGATAAAGCGTAGTACATCCCTATAGCCACCAAGCTGGACCAATCCTTTTTAAAACGCTCAGAATGTAAACGGGATTCTGTTTTGAATCGATCCAACGACCAATGATCATCAAGGGTGGACTGGTGATTAAAAGTGGCACACCGAGCATCGTGTTCGATCTCCGCCGCACTTGGTCATCGGGTTTTCCTCCAGCCTGTTTCAAACGCAATGCTCGTGCATTTGCCAACAGAACGATTCAAATCTTTCTCAGATACTTGCAGCCTTCTCGTCGGAGGCGCCGCCGCACCCAGCCCATCGCCGTGGCCGATTCTTCGCCGAGGTCGCCGCGAGAGACACCCAGAACAGCATCCGCCTCCCGCCACCCTCCCACGTCTAGTTAAGGGCGGACATGGTGTATTCGTGCTACATGTAGCCCCCGTTCCGACGCTCTCCCAGGGCGGTCTGTGTCAGCTAAAGAATATTCATTCTTGCCGACACCTGTGCATATTACCAATGGGATCTCTTACAGGTCTGCCAGAGAAAACTGAAGCCAACCAGAAAGCTAGAAACACCATGTCCGCTTTTGGGGGGTCTTAACTCTATGTGCTCCCCGCCGTGGTTTTGACCTCCCCACGGCTGGCAGTCCCGGCGATCGGAGCGCGTCAGATTCGTGCCTGTGCCATCGGCGTGGCCGTCCTGGCTTTGTCCGACCCCGCCTGGCCAGCCGAAGCAGCTGCCCGACCGTGGTTTACCGGTCAGCCCGCCGGCTCGCCGGCTCACCTTGCCGGCCGTCGTGCGAGCTTCTGCCGCCCACGCCCGCCGCTTGGGTTGTGACTGTCCTGCATGCTGCTGCCTTGGCCTGCTGATCCTTGGCATCCTCCAGACGGCTCGTTGCGGCCCCCACCTGGCCCTGTCTACACCCCTTGGTTTCACCCCCCGGCGCGAGCAACATGCACCTGCGGGGCCCCCCCCCCCTCGCTTCCGTCTCCCCTCCCCGACTCACGCGCCCTGGGTTCCACGTCCCCCCCCCCTTGGCGTCTGCCGTTGCCGCTGTCCTGTCGGCCCTGACCGCCCCCACCTTAGTGCCCCCTGGTGGTGGCCCTTCCGCTGCCGCCGCCACCGCCGCGGCGGCGGGTGTGGCGACCCGCCGTCACCTTCTCACGCTTGCCGCCTCATCAGTCGCCGCCGCGGCGCTGCTGCCTGCGCCGCCCGCGTTGGCGGTGGAGTCTTTCTCGCTGCCCGGCTCGGCCAAGGGCACCAAACGCGACGGCGGCTACCGTCGGTGTCTGAGCGGCTGTCTCGCTCGGTGTATGGCGCCGCCCAGGGATGGGGGGGGGGCCAAGGAGCGCTCCGTGTGCGTCATTGAGTGCAAGGACGAGTGCGCCGAGACGGAGGAGCAGCTGTGAAGGGCAGGGGCGAGCGAGGCGACGGATACCGAGCGACGGATTTTTGAGTTGACGGGGACTATTGCATGTGTCGCGACGATCCTGGTTTGTTTTGTCGGCCATGGGCCGCTGGGGACTCGCGTACGTCTGGCTGCTGGAGCGCCATTTATGCCAAGCAGATTGAGTACAGCACGGCGCAACATTCTTGAAGGAAAAAAATGAAAGGATCACCCAAGCATGACACATGCAAATAGACCGGCATGCACAGGCTTTGTCCCTAACCCAAAGGGAGCACCCGCAACTGCCGGTGCCCCCTGGTGACCAAGAAAATGACAGCCGGGTGGCCCTCAACCGCAACAAAAAAGGGCCCACACGATAACAGACACAATGGAAGCAGCAGCGACGCCAGCACCTCACGGGGGCGTCGGCGGGGGCCTCAAAAAGAGACGACAGACCACGTGCGTTGGCAGCGGTGGTACCAACCCTTCAACGGCAGTCAATAGTTCTTCCACGTCGAGTACTTGCGCGGCGCGTCTTCCGGCAGCGGCAGCAGGTAGCTGGGGAGCGGGTTCACCTTCTCCTGTGCCTCAGCTGCGGACAAGACGGCCTTCTCAATCTTGAGGGCCTTGGCCTTGAGCTGCGCGGCGGTAGCACCCTTGCGGGCCTCGATGGCGGCCTTCTTCAGCGCTTCAATGCCACCAATCTTCTCGGCCGCGTTGGCATCGTCCGAGAAAGACGAGACCCCCAGAGTCGACTGCTTGGCCTTCTCGTAAGCCGAGTACTTGTACCTAAGAGTAGCGGACCAGTCGGCCATAGAGCAGGTGGACCCGCCAGCGGCCAAGAGGGTAAGATGTGTTCAAACGAATCAGCACAATAGACACACCGGCCACCACAAGAAGGGTTAGCAGGCCGACGTCAAAAAACCACTCGAGTCGACCATGGCCACTTCAGGGAGGACACATATGGACGTGGATCGTCCCATCCGGCGCACGTGATCCCCCTGCAGCAGCACCTCCCACCCAGGAGCCGCGCCCGCAATTGTGCCATGCGCGGCATGGTCGTGGGCTTCGCCATCTTCGATCCACCCCGCGCGCACCACATCCCAAGGCTGCTGACCCCGCAGGGGTCGATGCATCTAATCTCGCTGGGACCGTGTGCGCACGCAACTGACGCGCCCAGTATCCCCCACCCGACTTGCCTGCACGCCCGCTTCAACATACCCTGGCTCACCGTAGGTCGGCGCCGCGACCTGAACCTGGTCTTGGCGCCCGATGCCCGCCCTCTCTGGCGCCGACTTGAGCAGATCCTCCCTCAATAGACCGAGCCCCCGGGCAGCCGGCTTCTTGGCCGCATTGAGCACGTCGTCCACCGCATCCTCCACCGCGTCCGCTGCCTTACCCGCCGCCTTCTTCACGTTGGTCGGCGCCGCCCCCTTGACGGCCTTGCCCGCGCCCTTCGCGGCCGACTTCGCAGCATCGCCCATATCCGAAACCGCGCTCTGAAAGCTCGACGCGGTGCTCTTGGCCTTCGGCTCCACGTACCCCGCGTCGCCCGGCTGCAGCTGCATGAAGGTCTCCTCGGCAGCGTTCTCAATCTTGCCGGCCACGTTCTTAGTGGCCGTCGCGGCCTTCGAAACGGTCGTGCCGGCCTTGCTCGACGCCTCTGCCGCAAATTGGTTGACAGCCGTTTTGGCCTTGGGCGCCGCGGCCTTGGCCTTGGCGGCGCCCTTGTTGCCCCCAAAGCTCGGCAGCTTGAGGCCAAACGGCAGGCCGCCACCCTCCTTCTTATCGGCCATCATCCGGGGGGCCACCACCACCGCCGTGCGCCGCGGAGGGGTGACTGACAAGGCTGCCACGCCGGCGGTCCGCCGCAGGGGCAGGGCGGGGCCGGCCACGAAGGCCGAAGGGAGCGCCATGGCGGGGCAACGGCGGGGGGCGGATGAGTGCGGGGAAGAACCGATACCGTGTGGCTGTGCGGCGGGAAGTGGGGGGGTCCAAAAGCGGCGGCAAGAGTCGGTGGCGGGGACGGGGGTGGGCGGCGGGACGGGTCGGGGGACGGGCGGCGGTGGCGGGAAGATGGGCGGTCAGGTTCATCCCGACGCCCAGTTGGGGGGCGACCACTGGAGGTAGGGCGGCGGGACCGAGGGCAGGCAGCCCGCGGAACAGGGGGCCACTGGGCCCACTCAGAGGCGTTCGCTCCAGGTGTGAGGCTGGGCTATGGCCCACAGGTGATCTCGCGCTGACCTCAGATAACTACGGTATTTGTTAAACATAAACATAATTTTCATTCAAACGGATTTGTTTCTCCCTCTTCTTCGTCACTGTAAGTGTCTGTACGCCCTCATCTCCTCATGCTTCTGCAGACCACTCAGGCAGGCACACGCGCCCCCACCTCTGGCCACGCAAGCGCCGTCTGTCACGGCGGACAGCGTGGCCGCCAGTATACGGCCACCGCGCCTGCACGCCAGCTCATGCTGGATCAGCACGTGCGGCGGGCCAACTGGCCTGCGGCAGGCCGCTTGCGGACGCCGTACCGTAGCAACGGCGCAGGTAGGCGTGGGTGGGGTGGAAGCCTGTGGACCCCGCCCGCCGCCCGGCTCAAAGCGGCGTGCTGTCGCCGCTTGTGTGCCGGCGTCACTTGCGTGCGCGGCGCCCAGCCGTGGCGCGCGGCTCCGCGGCGGGTCGACCCGCCCGATGCGGGCAGCGTCGGGCAGGCAGACACCTGTCGGGCTGTGACTGGGGCTTTTGATGTCGGACGGGGGACGGCCGCGACACGGATCCGCCGTCGCCATCGCCATTGTCGTCGTTTCCCCGCACGTGCGGGGCTGCCTCTTGAGGGGGCAACCTACCGGCGGGGGCTGGGGCCGCCAACAAGGGCCCGCCCCAGGCACCCTGTCGCCCGTCCTGGTGGGGTCGTTCGATATCTACCGGGGCCAAGTCGGGAGGTGGGTTCAGTAGTGGCGGAGGGGGAGAGTGGGGGGAGGCGCAACGGCATCTGTAGAGCAGCCAAGGTGCAGCTGTGCCGTCAGCCTTTCTCTATCGACGGCTGCTCACCTTGGTGAAGCCGTCGGGGGTGGAGGGCAAGCAGAATCGGTGAGCCGTGCAACCCGTGCGAACTCCCTCTTTGCTCCGCATCCTGTTTGCTGTCGCAGCCTGTTGCTGTCGCCGTTGATCACATCGTTGCCGTTTCGAACGGCGGTACTTTGCGGCGGTCGCTGTCGCTGCCGGTGGCGGAGCGGCCATGACGGCCAAAGCGGCGGGCGGGGCCAAGGCCCCGTCGACGGGCCGGGCGGGTGGCGGTGCTGCCATGCCGGGTGGTTACGCATGTCCGACGACAGGCTGCGTCTTTCGGGCGGCGCGGCGGTACAACTTGTCCGTCCATATGCGGCTGCATACGGGGGAGTAGGTTGCTGCAGTACAACATGGAGGTTAGAAGGG
>Ga0114955_1001258_pt1 | contig 11592 bp, 11 predicted proteins | sample Porto_5metaG_FD_87302 | JGI IMG/M metagenome (GOLD analysis project Ga0114955, IMG submission 87302) | Marine algal microbial communities from Porto, Portugal - Porto_5 metaG | ecosystem: Host-associated > Algae > Red algae > Unclassified | place: Portugal: Porto | collected 2015-02-02 | reverse complement strand
TTAGTACTAGTAAACTCTTTATTCCATACTAAATAGCGAAGAGCCTTTAAATCTTGATAGATTCTAGGAACTCTACGAAACTGACGAAATGGTGAGTATTAAGGGAGAAGGAGTTTACGATGACTAATAGAATTCGTCTTCTTATGATTATTGGTATTGCATTTTTTGGAGCATATTTTTTAAACATACTCTTAAAAGATGATAGTAAAGAAATAGAAAGCATTGTTCATACGATCAATGAACCTTTATTGAGTATGGCGCATGTCGAATTTTTGGATAAAAACCATGCCATTGCCTTTTATGAATCAGTTCCCACAGGTGAATTATATTTTGGAACAGATATTTTTAAGAAAGGAATATTGGGTTGGGAATCCTTGGGTTCGTTTTCCAGTCAGATACCTAAAGACAAGGAATTAGATAGGGGCTTCTCCGGCTTAAAAGAAGTTGGATTTGGGGATTATACAGATTTGGTTAGAGGTAAGATTTTATCACCTGAAATTGAGAAGGTAAAAGTTGTTACGAAAGAAGGCAATGAATACGAAGCTAGGATTATTGAATACAACAATAGTGAGCGGTTTTGGTTCTTGATTTCCAAAGGGGAAGAACTGTTAGGTGCTACCATTCTAGGTATATCTAAGGATGGAAAAATCATTGAGGAATTATAAATTGAAATTATTTATGCCGCATAAGGAAACCACAACTTTGATGGTTGATTTGGTAACGTAATCTGGATAAATCCGTCTGTTTATATATAGCGGAGGAGGAATAAAAATGAACCTCAAAAAAGTTGTGTATGGAATACTGTTACTGACCTTATTGTTAACTGGCTGCGTAAGTGAATCTGGAGAAATTATCAGGGTAGATATGCGAAATAAGGAAAATAATCAATATGAAACTGTAAAAACAATCATGGATTCAGACAAAGTAACGGAAGTCAAAAACATACTAAATGAAGTAAAGTGGCAGGATGGTAATTGGGCAACTACAAGAGAACCTGCTTATATAATCTATTTTTTCTTGGATAAAGACGAAACAGAAGGAAAACAAGCACCCTCTGCCGTTTACGAACTTTACGTCCAACCGAATGATAATTTGATAGGAATTCTTTCCGACAGTGAAAAATATGCAAAGTTAAGTGAGGAAGATTCACAAAAGCTGATGTCTATATTGACTTATGATGAACAATAACAGGAAAGAGTGAGTTCTTTAGCATGCAGGATAGCAATCATCAGAAGGTTGATTCTAAGCATGCTTGGGATTGAACGCGCCAGGTTAGAGATATCCAAACTATGAAGACATCGTCTAAATTTATGGGGGATATAATGATGAAGAAAAGTGCAATTATATTATTCGGAATCATCATGATTTTAGCTGCTTGTTCACCCGAAGAAAAAATTCTTAATTTCAATGATCATAGCGGCGAAAAAGAAAGAATTGATTTGGCAAAGGCTGTCAGTATGATAACAATAACAGGAAACGGCTTGGGATATTTTTCAGAAACTGAGGGCCAGCTAAAGGAGGAAAAAGTAGTTTTTGAACAAACCGAAGAAATCGAAGTTATTTTAAAAGCATTAGAGGATGCCTCCCCTCATTCGGGTCCAATGACAGATGAAGGTGAAAATTTCCAGATATTACTTTCCTATAAAGATAATACCTCTGACACAATACTTTTATGGCTTTATCCTGACAGAAATTCAGGGAGAATCCAAAGAGAAAATTACACTGGACCAATGTTCTTACTACACAAAGAAGATGTACAAAGTATTGTGAAATTGATAGATAAAAAGAACTCGAAATAATATAAGTGAGCAACCAGCACAAGAGTTGAATATCCAGTGTGGATTGGCAGCTCTTTTTTCATATGTGACGAACGAGGATTTGTAGAACAAGTAAATTCACATTAGGCATAAATGTTAAAAGATATGGGGATGGGTAAAAAGTGAACTTTAGACCTTCGCAAAGGATTAGACCAATTTATCGTTTGATTAATAAGAACGAAATATTAGAAGTTATTCGACTGATACAAATTGATATGGAGGAATTGGAGAAGGAGTTAAAAGGTGATTATCCAAGTATAGTTATGGATGCCATTGAGGATACCTTAAACAGATATAAATTTGATTTAGGTTATTTAGAACGTAGACTGTCTAGATTGAAAAAGGTTAAGGGTAACTAACTGGAAGTGAATACGGGAAAGATTACTGCTAAAAACTTAATACATTGGAAAAATGGCAAGTAAATTTGAGTTCAGTATACATGCCATTTTTTAATGTTAACCCCCAAGCCCTTAGAGAAAATGAGAAGTCTTTCAGCTTTTTTGCGGTTTTATTAATTTCACATTCTCTTTCTATTTTAGAGTAACGCAGTTATATTAAAATAAAGAAATGGACGAAAAGAGGTGCAGTATGCAGTTAACGATACGGGCTGTTGGTGAGGATGTTCAGGTGATTTCTCACTTGCTGGCGAAAAATCCAAATAATGTATATGAACGGAACCAGAAAGGACATGCTGTCAGGCTGTTTTTCAGCTCTTTTACGGATCGGGAGGTTGAAGCAACGGTGTTTGTTGCACCGGACTCTCTTGAACTGGTAAAAAACCAGGGAAATCAATATGATATAACTCATTACATAAATGACCGGGAGTTTGCGGTCAGCAGCATTTTCATTTCACTAATCAGGAATGCACTTGGAACTGCACTTAATGGACAGCCGAAGGAAGACTACATTCAGTGGGTGAAGCATTTATTTGATCTTGAACTTAGTTTTGGCCCTGTGGCTTCCGATTTGTCAGATCAGCAGATTGTTGACTTGTTCGAACCGCTTGGATTTGATGTGAGCATCAACCGGCCGCAGATTGAATATAGTTTCAACCTGAAATCCAAAAGCTCTGTCAGGTTTATTACTCTTAAAGGCAGGACAACACTGCAAATGGCTTTGCGGCAGATTTTTGTTCTCATCCCCGTATTGGATAATTACAAGCATTATTTTATCGATGAAAAAGAGATTGAGAAACTTGAACGTTATGGAGAGGGCTGGCTTGATGACCACCCGCAAAAATCCTTTATTTTAAAGAAGGCATTGCGATTCAAAAATGTGTATGAGCTGATTGAAGGCCAGGAAAAAGAAACCGCTTCTCCGAAGATGAAAAAAATCCGTCTAAATGATATGCGTTATGAAAAAATCGTAGACACTGTCAAAGGTTTTGAGGATAAGGAAAGTATCGTCGACCTCGGATCAGGAGAAGGCAAACTGAGCACAAGGCTGGGCTTTATTCCTGGTGTAAAGGAAATTCTCGCTGTTGAACCTTCAGAAGAAGCATCGATTAGAGCGATGGAGCGATTCGCCCAGGCAGAGGGGAAAGATCATTTCGTCAAACCAACACAGCTGTGGGGGTCGCTATTTTACTATGATGAGCGGCTAAAGGGGAAAGATGTCATCATTTTATGCGAAGTGATTGAGCATATCGATGAGGAACGGCTTCCGAAAGTGTTCCAAACAATTCTTCATGACTACCGACCAAAGAACCTCGTGGTGACGACACCGAACAAGGAATATAATGCACTGTATGAAATGGATACGGAATTCAGGCATGGTGACCATCGTTTTGAGTGGACAAGGGAAGAATTCGAGGCCTGGTGCAACGCCAGGAATGTCGAAGGGGAGTACGAGTTGATTTTCGACGGAATTGGCGAGTTTGACGAACAATTGGGCTTTCCTACTCAAATGTGTATTTTTAAAAGAAAGGAGGTCTCAGAATGAGGATTTCAGTGCCACACGCAGGAATCGTTTTGCTTGTTGGACCATCTAATAGCGGAAAGACGACATTGCTTGAAAAATGGCAGCACGAAGGAATCATCGCGCCATCTGAAGTAGTCAGTTCCGACCTATTCCGCGCGCTTGTCAGTGACAAGGAGTTTATGGACTGGCGGAACATGCCGAAGGAAGAAGCAGACATCCTATTTGACGAATATGGCTTGATTTCGAAAGAAGCTTTTACAATGATGGACAGCATGATCCGCACCAGATGCAGACTGAATAAGCTAACATTCGTGGACGCGACTCATCTTCAGCCTGATGATCGGAAAAGATATATTGCGATGGCTAGGGAGAATCATGTCCCGATTATTTCCATCGTTCTCGATGTACCTGAAAAAGTTTTGCTTGAAAGGGACGAGCAGCGGGATAATCCGCGCGGTAAACGCCGGGTCAAGCAGCAATTTCAGGTCTTCACGCGGGAAAAGCGTTTTATGAAAAAAGAAGGAATCAGGTCCGTATACTTTGTGAAGGAAATCGACCAGCTTGAACTGACAAGGCGCAGCCATCCACTTGAACTGGAAGCTGATGCTGGGATTGACATTATAGGTGACGTCCATGGCTGTTATGATGAGATGATCGAACTTTTGGAAAAACTCGGGTACAAAAAAGGCGATGAGGATTTGTACTTGCACCCGGATGGAAGGAAGTTTCTCTCAATCGGGGATGTCATGAGCCGCGGTCCAGAATCCCTTAAGAGCATGATGTTCTTTTACCGCCATGTCCAACAAGAGCTAGCTTATATGATCGACAGCAATCATGGGTGGAAGATTGCCAGGTGGCTTGATGGAAGAAAAGTCACCCTGTCGCATGGCGATGAAAAGGTGGAACAGGATATTTTGCAGTATGAGGATACGTATGGAGCAGAAGCGGCAGAAGAGTGGAAAAGCAAGCTGAAGGATTTCCTCCTGCAGGCGCCATCGCATTATATTCTGAAAAAGAACGGCATCCCAACAGTTGTCTGTGCCCACGCAGGTATCAAAGATGAGTACATAGGCAAGCAGTCGCAAGATGTTAGTGATTTTTGCCGCTATGGAGATACCGATGGTTTTGATGAAAAAGGGAAACCGGTACGGAAAGACTGGTTCATCGGACACAGCACAAGCCAGCTGATAGTCTGGGGCCACGACCCGAAGCCTCATCCGCTGAAAATCAATAATAGTTTCAATATTGACCAGGGTGTTGTGTTCGGCGGAAAGCTCACGGCCTTCCGTTATCCGGAGAAGCAGATTGTATCCGTACAGGCGAAGGAGGATTATTCAGGAGTCCCTGATAATCCGCTGCGTGAATGGGAAAGAAACCGCCTGAACCAGCCGAATATCGGCAAATTCCTGAATGGATATTCCGTGCTGACCGAAGAATTTGGCGAGGTGGCCGTTCCTGCTGAAACGGTCAAACCCGCGATCGATGCAGTTTCGCATCACACCATCCCGATCGAGCAGCTGCTCTATATACCGCCAACGATGAGCCCGACACCGGTGCCTTCAAATCTGGACCAATTCCTGGAACATCCTCAGGAAGCGATCAATTATTATCGAAGCAACGGAAGCGAAAAAATGGTTGCGGAGAAAAAGCATATGGGAAGCCGTGGAATCCTGCTGCTGTTCAGAAATCTTGAAGCTGCGAAAAAACACATTGGATCCGAAACACTTGGAGTGATTTATACAAGGACGGGCAGAAGGTTTTTTGAAAAAGATCTTGAGGAAAAGATTATTCGCAAACTGAACGAGGATCTGAATAGTCACGATTATTTTTCCAGTAATCAGACAGATTATGTCCTGCTTGATGCTGAAATCATGCCCTGGAACCTGAAAGCAAAGGAACTGATCAGCAAGCAGTATGCACATGTCGCCGAGAATGCGATCATGGATCGGTCGATGATGCTCGAAAAATTAACGGAAGCGGCAAAAGATAAACAGGAGCTGACAGATTGGCTTGAGGAATACAAGGGAAAATTAAGCAATGCAAAAGAGTTCGCTGAAGTTTTCCAGGGGTACTGCTGGGATGTCGTCACACTTGATGATATCCAGATCGCGCCATTCCATGTGCTCGCCCACAGCAACAGGACGTTTTTTGATGAAACGCATGAATGGCATATGAAAATGAATCACCAGTTTGCTCTCTATTCAAGCTTGTTTGTCGCCACGGAATACAAAATCATCGACAGTCCGGCCAGTGAGGCAGAAGTGATTGAGTGGTGGGAAGAGATGACGAAAGATGGTGATGAAGGAATCGTCATCAAGCCGGAGCGATATATTTCAAGAAGCAGAGGGCAGCTGCTTCAGCCAGCGATCAAGGTCAGAGGCAGCAAATACCTGAAAATTATCTACGGCATGGACTATTTGCAGCCGGAAAATTTAAAAAGGCTTAAGAAACGCAATACAGGCAAAAAACAGAAGCTTGCATTGAAGGAATTCGCACTAGGAATCGAAGGAATCCGCCGATTCGTTAACGGAGAATCCATCGAGAGAGTTCACGAATGCGTCCTGGCCACCCTGGCAATGGAACAAGATGCCGTGGATCCGCGTTTGTAGAATATGATTTGAAGCTGAACCATGTTGATGACGGTTCAGCTTTTTTGTGTAGCCAGGTTGAGGTCACTTAAACAAACAAAAAAACGCAACCGGGAATAAAAGTGCAGGAACCGGGATAAAACTGGGGAAACCGGGATTAAAACTGCATGAACCGGGAATGAAATTGCGGAAACTAGGATTAAACTGCAGAAATTGGGATTAAAACTGAAGGATTCGGGATTAAACTGTTGCAACCGGAGATAAAATTGTAGCAACCGGAGATAAAACTGCTGCAATTGGAGATAAAACTGTTACAACCGGAGATAAATTTGCTGAAACCGGAGATAAGTTCAGAAAACCTTTAAGCTCTGTTAAAATAGGAGGATCGATTTATTTCACATTTGATCCACTAGTAAGGAAGTATAAAACCCTGCAAATGCAGGGTTTTAACTATGGTCCAACCGCTTCGTCTGGATCCACCAATCAATATGGTCTGAGTTAAAGACAAATAGATTTTTAGTAGGTCTCAGATGCGGGATGTCTTTCTCAGCAATGAATTGCTGGATTTGTTCCTCGGAAGCCGAATAGCCTGCCGAGGCCAGGTATGCGACCAGATTGGGAATTCCATAGATTTTGCTCACATAACCACCTCCCGCAAAACCCTCCTTTCCCATTAGGCAAAGGAAAGCTCAGCAGAAAGTACTTAGCAAGCAAGTCGGCTAGCATAGATTTTCTTTACCCTTTTTTGAATTAAAATAACCCCCTAAATAAGAATCCTCTCCAAGGGACAGGACACTCTATTAACAGGAGGGATGTTCTTGAGACTGAGGATATTATTGTACATACTGTTCATTTTTCTTTTGCCAAGGGGAGTAAGCGCTGAAACTCCGATGACTGCTGCTTTTGTCCGTGACCATCAGTTGTGGATCAAAACGGGAGAAGAAGAGGTTCAGGTGACGAAGGGCAGATATGTACAATCACCGAAATGGTCTTATGATGGGCGGTTTATTGCCTATATTGACGGAGATGAACACGGTGAGAAGTCGGATTTGTTCATTTATGATACGAAGGAAAAAGAGAGCTTCCAGCCATATCAAATTGAGACGTCTGATTATAAATGGTCACCGATTAAAAACCAATTAGCCTATAATTCTCATGGTGTATTGAATGTAACAAAAACGAAGGATGGAAGGCCAAAGGGGTTTGAGAATGTGGCCCTGGGTGTGAGTGGCTTTGAATGGTTTCCAAATGGAAGGGAATTCATCGTTTCCTCTCAATCCAGTTTGCGGCCAACCGGGTGGGGGCCAGTGCCACTGTATAAAATCCCGATCAACGCAAACTTGGATAAAAATAAGATGGAATCCTTTTATACCATTAAAACACGTGAACCCGATTTGTTCGGGATTGATGCCGACTTTTTCAAGTGGAGTCATGATGGAAAATGGGTTGCATTCATTCTGATCCCAACTGCTTCATGGTCGATGGATAGCAATACATTATGTGTCCTTTCCAACGAAGGAAAACAATTTCAATCAGTAGGAAATATGGTGGGCTTTAAGGACTGGATGAAGTGGGCGCCATCAGCCAATCAACTTGCCTATATTTCTGGAGAAGGGCGTTTTTTTGTGGAAAATAAGAAAACCACCATCGCGGATATGCCGGCCGCAATCCAGCAAAAGCAGTACACGCCTGAAGGTTATGTTGATCTTGATTTAGATTGGTACAATCCTGACAAAGTGATTGTTGCCCGTTCGAAAGAAAACAAGGAGTGGGATGAAGGTCCTGTTCCAACGATGTTCACGGCATTGTATGCCATCGATATAAAAACGGAGGAACAGACACAAATTTCTCTTCCAAAGAAAAACGAATTCGATCGTCAGCCACAAGTTGTCGGCACAAATATTACCTGGCTGCGTCAGGATGGCAAAAAGATTGATTTATGGGTTAAAAAGGGATTGGATGGCAAGGAGTATAAATGGATTGAGAACATCGAGGAAGAGCCTGCCTTTTTTCAGCCATAAGTATAACCAACAAAAGCGTTAGTCCCAATGGAGGATTAACGCTGTTTTTGTGGAATTATTTTACTTATAGAATTTAATCAAGAAGGAGAAGGATATGTGGGAACAACGACTGGTTCATACAGAGAGAGGACAGTTTGAGGTATTTGTGGCGGGTGATGGGGACCCGCTTTGTGTGACTCATCTATATAGCGAATTTAATCATCTAGGAAATTATTTTGCAGATTTGTTTGCCGACTATTTCACAGTCTATCTTGTTAATTTGAAGGAAGCGGGGAAGTCAGCGAGAGTACAAGAGGAAGATGAGCTGAGCATGAGTCAGTCAGTTAAGGACTTGGAAGCGATTCGGAAGGCACTCGGTTTTAAAAAATGGAATTTTGGCGGACATTCCACCGGGGGAATGTTAGGCCTGGTGTATGCTGCTCAAAATCCTGGTTCATTAAAAAGTCTGATAGTAGGCGGGGCATCAGCTACAAATCAATATATGGAGCATAGAGATAGCATTTACAGTATTAAAAACCCTGCTAATAAAAGATTGAAGGAAATCCTCTCCATCCTAAAATCCAGTGACTCAACTAGGGAAGAAAGAATGCAGGCAGGCAGAGAATGGACCGAAATGTCATTGTTTGATCCAGGCCGCTTTGATGAGTATTTTTCTAAGCCAAGCAGCGGAAAAGTGGTACAGCAACGACTGGATTATTTTTCGTATGAAGAACTTCCATCTTTCGATATTAGACAGGCCATTTCAAAAATCAATACGCCAACCATTGTTTATTGCGGCAGGCATGACTCGCAATGTCCTTTTGTTTTTTCAGAAGAAATACATCATCTGATCACTGCTTCGAAATTTTATGTCTTTGAAAAAAGCAATCATTCCCCCTTCCTGGAGGAAAAGGAAAATTTCAAAGAGATGATTAAGGACTTTTTTGAAATGAGCAAGGGGTTTCAAACCTGATAATGAGATGGACCAAAGAGAAAGGCCTGCCTTAATGTAGGCAAGCCTTGTTAACCATCTATTTTTCGCCATCCACATATTTCCCATAGTCTGGGATGGCGATGTCGTCAAATTCATCAACTAGCATTCTGAGGTTTTCTCTTAAAGTCTCGGCTGCCATCGGGATTCCGTGCCCAGTGATGGCGTAAGTGGGTTGCAGTGCCTCCAGCTTCTGGACGGAGGTGCGGGCAGCTTCCCAATCCGTCGTCAAATAACGGGGAGGGCCGCTTATTTCCTGGTCCTGAGTCAGCACGCTGTACAGAGATTCTTGTTTGACCGTTACAAAAGCATCGCCTGCAATCAGGACGCGGTCGGACTCCCTGAACAGTGAAACATGGCCAGGTGTATGTCCCGGGGTATGCAGCCATGTCCATCCGGCCATATGCGGTATCGTTCCATCTTCGTTCAGAGCTTGTACATGGGTACCAAGATCAATTCCCTCATGCGGGAAAGTGGGGGACATCTTAGCAACCAGACCGCCTTCGACACTGGCATCAGGCTTAGGGTAATCTTGTTGTCCTGTTAAAAATGGAAGCTCAAGCTGGTGGGCATAGACAGGTACCTGCCAGCGCTCGACTAAGTCAATAATGGCGCCTACATGATCAAAATGACCGTGAGTTAAAATGATTGCCTTCGGTCTTGCTCCTTCACCAAAAATCTCTTCTGCAGCTTCAATAATTTTATCAGCAGACTTTGGCATTCCGGCATCAATCAGCACCCAGTCACCAGGTTGTTCGGAAATGCGGACAAAGCATAGGTTTACAATCTGGACAGTAAGGCTGTATACACCAGCCGCGCCATTCTGAATCATCCCGCTCATTGTTGAAGTCATAGGCATATAACGTTCGGTTGAAGAGCTTTCTTTCACTAGTAAAACCTCCCATATATGAGCATCTCTTTGAGTATACCCCGTGCAAGGCCTTAGTATGCCGTTCGTTTACGAATGTAATTTAAAGCAAAAGCCTGCCAATCTGGCAGGCTTTTGCTTTAAATTTATATTGGCAAGTTTATGCTTTAAATTTTATCGCGAGTCTTGATCTATAAATAACAAATGCCCCATCTCACCTACGTAAATAGCTCACGTAGGGACGCAAGCCTTCGGTTTGACAGGGCATACATAAATGAATTTAATTGCTTTCAATTATATTATATTAAACCAATTTGTTATATGCAACAATTTTTACCTTTAATTTCCTAATACCACTTCTGTAGGGGTAAATAGCCAATGCATATATGGATTATTCCACCTATTAGTTATATCCCCATCTAAGCCTGTACTTACACCTATATTAAATCTTGGTCGTAATTCGGAAACACGCGAATATATATGTTTATACAATTTTTCCTTGGCCTTAGTTCTTTTTCCTCTTCTTTGGGTTAAGGGGTCAGTAGCCAAGTTCTTTTTATTCAACTTAAAGAAAATGGCTCCAGTAACAATATCTGCGCATTGGAGGATTACATGATCGTGAGAAGTAACTTCGACAATGTCATTATATCTAATAAAAAGGTTTGCATTTAAAAAATCTTGGCTGAATTGTAATCGATGAATAAATTGCTTAAACTTTTCAATTTTTTCTTGTTTATCAGGGAACTGATCAAAAAATAATCTTACAAAAATGTCAGTACAAGATTTATTAGAATATTTCAAACCGAATGAATGTTTAATAAATTGATAATACAACTTAAAATATGATTCGTCATGCTCTTCTCTTGAAAACCCTCTTATTACTGAGTCGCTAACAGAATTTTGTTGAAACATAACTCTCATTTTTAATTTATCTTCAACCAATAAATCAAAAAATACATCTATCAGCCCAATATATTTTTCTAGGTATGGCTCGGTAACCTTAGTCCATTTCATTTCGCCATTAATTCCATGTTCTTGTTTGTATTTATTCAACCTCATTACTACTTCGTTTAAATGTATAGATTTAACAAGAGCTCCTCCATAAAAGTTACTAAATAGGTCGCCCCTTTTACTTGATTCATCGCAATATATTAGATATTCCAAGTACTCCCCCCCTTGTCCAATGAAAATTATACAATATTTGGATTAATTCTGGAAGTATTCCTCTTTTAAATGGTTCTACAATGAAAAAATTAAATTGAAGGCTTTTTTCAACTAACGGGGGAGCGCGACAAGTTTTGTCATAAGCGCAAATGTGTGAAACGACAAGGGATTTCTATGAAAATCCTAACTTTATAACCGAGGATAGGAATGATAAAACCACGTATTTTGAAACTATCCCATTGAT
>Ga0114955_1001257_pt1 | contig 11596 bp, 17 predicted proteins | sample Porto_5metaG_FD_87302 | JGI IMG/M metagenome (GOLD analysis project Ga0114955, IMG submission 87302) | Marine algal microbial communities from Porto, Portugal - Porto_5 metaG | ecosystem: Host-associated > Algae > Red algae > Unclassified | place: Portugal: Porto | collected 2015-02-02 | reverse complement strand
TTCGCGTTGTGACTCTGGCGTAGCGATCCGCATCCTGTGCTGGGTTTTCTGACGGGGTTATACCCCGTTGGCTTTGAGGGCAGGATCCACTACAGCCACGGTCGACTGGCGCTTCATTGTCCACGATATCGGCCCGCCATTGAGCGTGTTGACAAAGCCCTTCTTCTACCGACGAGCGTCAATATCGCCTGCCCAGTCGGCGTCAACGTACTCTTGGAGAGGCTTTTCTTTACCGTACACAACCCCTAGGCGCATAGCCCCTCGAAGATATCGGAGGATCCTCTGGGCCGCGCGCATGTGGTCCTTCTTGGGGCAGGAATTGTAGCGGGACAGCAAGCCCACGGCAATGGTTTCCGGCCTCGTTGTCGCGGACAAGTACAGCAACTCGCCAACAAGCTTGGCGTACCGGTTTCCCTCGGGCAGGAGATTTTCCCCCGTATTTCCAAGCTTGGCATCTGATTCCAAGGGCGTCTTGTTAGGCGCAGACTTGTCGATCTGGAGAGCCTCAAGCAGGGAAGTGACATGCGCCGGATTTCTCAGGGTGATGACCGTGGCGGCCCAATCTCGCATGACCTTCATTCCAATGAAGCTCTTGACCTCAACCATGTCGCGCACGTCGAACGACGCCGACACCGAGGTCTTGACCATCTGGACCCCGTCGAGGAACGTTCCAGCCGAAATGAGATCGTTTACGCAAAAACGGTTGTAGACAAGCCCGTGAACAGGGTGGCTGCACGTGTAGAGGCACGTGTCCGCCTTGGACCGGACCTCCTCGATGGCATTGAGCTCTTTGTTAATCTTGATGCCCCACAGTCTCCCCGCCTGCTTGGTCCCATAGAGAGCCATGCTGATAAGGCGGACATCATCTGCCTCCACCAGCTCGGCACCGAGAGGAAGCTTGATGTACACCTTTTTGTCCATCTTTGCCTTCAGGAAGGCCGTCTTGACATCCACGTGGTGAACCTCCCTGACCTTGGCCGCCGCCACCGCGAAGAGCGCGTGTGTCGTGGCCGAGCTGGGTACTGGTGCCTACGTCTCATATAAGTGGCGCCCCGGAACTTCGTTGAAGCCCTGAGCCATCGGTCGCGCCTTTTCCCGAGTCATGTTACGCTCTGAATCGTGTTTGATGTCGTACACGTACCGTGTCTTGACCGCCTTGCGCTTGTTGCTGCTCTTGATTTTGGACCAGGTATCAAGCTTCTTATGAGCGAGGTACTCTTCCTTCTCGGCCGCTCTCCAAAGCGGCCAATCTGATCGCGCACGCGCCTCCCTTGCATTGGCCGGCGCCTTGGTCTGGTCTCATCCCGACGGAGCTCCGCACTAAGGTCATACTGCAACGTATGCCTTCGGGTTACTCTCCCACCAGGTAACCTTGGGTGCCGGCTTGCGCTACGACCGCCGGAGTGCTTCCACGCCGTCGCAAAGACTCTCTGTGGTAGAGACAGGCAGCACTGCATGCCCATCATAAGCCGCCGCATCCTCTTCGGCGTCATCGTCATCGTCATCTTCTGCGTCGAGGCCGGCCCCCTCTTCCGGCTCATCGTTGCTCTGTGTCGCCTGTTGCGCAGCACACTAGGTCCCACATGGGACTTCTGCGTCCAGAATGTCTATGGCCCCGTCCTCCTGGTCACCATCCGTCTGAGCGTCCAGGAAACTGCTGGAAGCCGGACCTGGAGCAGAAGTCTTGTTTATGGATTTGCTTGAGGTCTCCTCCATGAGCACATCTCGGCACTCAAAGACCCTGTTTGAGCCATCCTCTAGGATGTGGTAGGCCTTTCTACCGACAGTTTAAACGAGAAAACGGACGGCGTCATTCCTGGGTTCCAGTCACGCTCCTGCTGCTTGGGCTTCAGAGCCCATGCCCGTCTCCCCCAGACGCGCAGTACCTTCACGTCGAGGCGTCTCCCCGTGAGCGCATCCAGCGGTATCACGTCTCTCCGGCCATGGGGGATCGGTTGGGCACCTGGATGACTGATGATAAAGCCTCATCCCACAGCTCCTCTCCCGCTCCGGCGTCCAGCAGAGCAGCGCGAACGCGCTCCATGATGCAACGGTCGGGGCGTTAGCCTTCTCGTTCTGCTGCGAAGAGTACGACGCCGTCTTCTTGGAAGTTTTGCCTTTCTCCTCAAACCGGCCGTGGAGGTCACGGCTGCCTTACTCCTTGGCGCCATCGTGGCGAGCCCCTTTCACCTTGAGCCCAGTTAGGGTCTCTAGCTGCTTGATGCGGGCCTTTAAGATATCCGAAACAGTCCCCTTGGAGTTTATGGGCGTCGCCGTGATAAACCCATTGGAGTATTTTATCAGAGTCACGAAGTAGACACAGCAGCCCAGCGACGGCGTCAATGGGCCATGAACGTCCGTGTGAACCAACTCGCACTTGGTACCGTTCGTTTAATAACGATGATGCGGAGAACGCGCCATCTTTCCGTCGACATACGGCACACATACCGTCCCAGGCGCGCGTGTGGCATCTGCTACCGTCGTAAACATCCCATTGACCATACCAACCACTCGCTTGAGGGTATCGAAGCCCAAGTTGTTCAATCGGCGGTGCCACAGCTCCGCCTCGCTGCCCATGCGTGTGGAGGGGGCTCTGGTCGACGCCGAGACCGGCGTCACCTTGAGCATGTAGTTCCAGGACTCGTTGATCAATCCAACGACAGACGCGCTGCTCCAAAATCAGCTCGTGAAGACCGCTTCCGCGTCATAGAGGATGTAGCAGGCATTGCCAACGAACACAACCGCACCGCCGCGGCGGTCGACCGCTGCGACATACAGAAGATTGTCTGTCAGATCCGGCACAAGCGTGGCCTCGGCCAGGACCATGCGTGCCGTGGTGTTTCCCTTTCCCACGTCCATGGACGCGTATCCAAGCCCCTTGATGGAAACCTTGTGGCCGTTTTCTAGAGTTACCGTGGACCCGTTTCCCGTCATCTTGACGGTGAAACCCGTGTCCTGCGCGGCCTAATGTCTGGTCGCACCCGACTTCAACACCCAGGTAAAGGACCCTCTGGTGCTCCCAGTCGCGCTGAGCGTCCCGGTTAGGACTGCCGACACAGCGTAGGCCAATGCGGCGCGGGGAGGTGCACCACCTCCCCCGCCACCCTCACGACGCCCACCATCCGGCGTTTCGTTTTCATTGGCGTCGTCAGCCGTTTTCTTGAGACAGTCACCCTTCAGGTGCTCTTTCTTTTTGCAGTAGTAGCACACGGCCGCATGCTTGTCCCACGGCGTCTTAGAAGGTGTTGCCGCTAGAGCTTGCGACATGACCCCGGCCGTCGATGAGGACCACCCATGGCTCTCACGCTGCTACACCATGAGCAGCTTGGCGCTCACGTCAGTGAGGTTGCGCTTTCCGTCCATGTTCTCCAGGTCGATCTTGAGCATGTCATACTGTGCCTAAAGGACCGACAGGATCTGCAGGACAAACGTGTTCTCGTCCACGTTGTTGTCCAGACTGGAGAGCTCTGGACGGACGCCTGTGGCGCGCGACGTGTTCTTGATGATGTTTCAGTCACCGCCCTTCTTGAGTTTGATCAGCTCATGCTGAGCTGCGGCAGACGTGCGTTGTCTCGCGCCTCAAAGATGTGCTGGAGCGCATCCCACGCTTCTTTGGCCGTGCTGACCGCCGTCCCAGAACAAAGACGAACAGGCTCTACCGAAATCTGGGTGGTCTCCAGGACCAACTCGCTCACGATGTCCCAAGCCTCAGACGCAACGTTGCTCTTGGCTCCGCTCCCAGAAGCAGGGCGTTCCGTCACGACTGCCGCCCAAAACTTCTCCTTGATTAACTTTGCACTGCAGTACACAGCGCAGATCTTGTAGTCCTCTTCCAGCGGCGCAAAGCGAGGGCCAGCATAGCGGCCATACTCCGACATGACGACGACAACCGCGACAAGAGGCGCGACACTGAAGTGGTGGGAGGCTATACCCGCCTGCCCAACGCCGGAACAGACGGCGACCCAACCAAGGTCGCCCCGACAACAACGCCACGGACGACGACATGCCGACCAGCACGACTGGGCCCATACCCTGTGAAGTTGGTGTTGTAGAGTGGTTCGTTACTTCAGAGGACCTGGGCCATGTCTAGCCACCTGATGTACCCCAGGTGGCCCCACAACAGGTCATCGGGAGGCCTACTCTCGGAGCACACCCACGTGCCACAAATCTCAGTGGGCGAGTGCCGCGGTGCACCTCCCGGAAATGAGTATGCATATCCCCACACAAGGCTTTCCCCGAGCTCACCCCATCACAGGGTGCCCACCAAGCGACCAACAAATCAAGTACACAAAAGTATAATACACACAACAAATGTATGTATACATACACGTAATTGAACCACAACACTCAACCGTGTCAGCACGCGACCGATGGAATCGCTGAGCCATGCTCAACACAAAGGAATGTGGTCGGGGAAGCTGCATGAGCTGAGGGAAATCACGCATCACATCCAGCTCCATCCGGACGCCAAGCCCGTGTACTCGGCTACGTACCGGGATGGACCGCACCGTCGCCAAGAAATTGAGAAGCAGGTCAGGAAAAAGCTCGACCTGGGTGTCATCAAGCCCTTGGACGCCGAGTGTTCTTTCCCCGTGGTCGTCTTCCCGAAGCCAAGTCGCCACTTTCGGTAAATCGGGGACTACCACCGGCTGATGGAGCGCACGGTCAAGGACGTCTACCTGATCCCGAGAATGGAAGATTTCCTGGACTCCCTCGGCGACGCAACGATGCTCTCGACCCTGGATTGTACCAGCGGGTACTAGAAGATCACTATGGCCACCGAGGACAGGGACGAGACGACGTTCATGTCTCACAAGGGCTTGTTCCGGTTTCTACGGCACCGGTTTGGCCTCGTGAACGCCCCAGCGTCTTCTCAACGTTCGCCAGACATCCTCTTCTCCGGCTTACGGTGGAAAACGATCCTGGTGTACCTGAAAGACTTGATTGTCTCCTCCCGGATTGTGGAAGACCACATCTGGCACCGCCAAGACGCCTTACTCCTGCTGGAGAAGGCCGGTGTCTCGCTCATTCTCTCCAAGTGCAGCCTGCTTCAGAAAAAGGCCTAGTACCTGAGGCATTTATTTCGCCCCGGAAAGCTGCTGGTGAACCGGAAGAACATCAGGAGCCTGGCGAAGGCGCCTCCCCCGCGCAGCCAGGCGGACCTCAATAGCGTTCTAGGCATGCGTAACATGTACCCTCGTTCTATCAAGGTAGACGCGTACACTGCCAAGCCCCTGACCAAGCTCACCAGAAAGAAACTCCCGTACGTGCTCCCTCCGCTGGAGGCCGTGCAGCGGGAGGCCGTTGAATACCTGAAGGAACGCCTGACGTCGACCCCGATTTTGGAGCTTCTGTGATGCAAGAATCTCTTCATCCTGGATACCGACGACTGCGCCTTCCAAGTCGGCTGTACTCTCATTGTAGCGGTTTGTCGTGGATCCTGCCCTCAAAGCCGACGAGGTATAACCCCGTCGGAAGGCCCAGCACAGGATGCGTAGCAAAACATAGTGGAAACAGCACGAACGCCTGAATCACAGTGTGCGAAGCGCACCAGAATGACGGAAGTAACGCAAACGCAACGCTGATTCATTCGAACACGCTCGATGCCCCTAATGCATACACTCACATACCCTCAGAAATAAGACGCAGGACGTGCACACTACCGACCCCCGGACGCCACGATGCGTGGACCGATGTCTAACGGGCCACGGTCTCAGGCTCAGGCCTCTAGTGGCCCCTGCCCAGAATCCTCGAGGACCCTTCCTCTGGGAGAGGACCCACGCCCGTCTCGGGAGGAAGCAGGAAAATCACCAAGACTTCCCAGATCTCAGGATTTACCCAGGATCAGTACGTCGGGACACATCCCATCATTTTTCAAATTTGCAGTATAAAGTTCCGGTGGGATTGTATCCCTGGTTGAGATCAGATCTCGGTCCGGCTGTCGCTCGGAATGCGAAAGCTTCCAAAAGCTTTCCGTTCCCTCCAGAGGGCCCGGATTCAGGATCACGCGTGTCTCCCTCGGCTGTGAGAGACCCCTCCAGGGGGGCCCGATCGGGTGCTCATCACCCCGCGCCCCTCTAGAGGGGTCGTCTCGCGTGTGGCCCTCGGGCTCCCCGGACACCCGCCCAAACGGGGAGTCCGACGCTACCCCCCCAGGGGGGTGTTACGTGAGTGGTCGCGACGCGTCCCCGGCTCATGCCGGGGGGCCGTGTCACCCCTGACAGGGGGTTTTCCCCACATATCCCCCACCTCAGGGCCCGCGTCTATCGGGACCGGGGACGGTGCCTCGCCACCCCCCCAGGCCACGGGGGAAACCCCTCCCCGCGAAGTCTTCCCAGCGTGCCCCTGGGGGCTCGCTCCGGGACGCCATATGGGGCGTTGGACCCACAGGTTCACCGAGCCGAGTGCGCCTCGGGCCAGTCCCATAAAGCGGTCACTGCTAGCGGTGTCCGGGGGCGCCGGGTCCTTTGGCGGAACCCTTGTCGTCACCCGGGGGATACAAATCTGTTGGGCGCGACCAGGGTCTCTCCGTGCCCCGAGTTGCGCTTGTAGCCCACCCTACGGTGGGTCTTTCATACGTTCCCCGGTTCCTAGCCTCTAGAGGCGGGATGGCGTCTTTTGACGCTCCCGACGCTGCGGCCGCCATGGAGGGCGACCGTGAAGCCCAGGGAGCGGGCGCCCTTCTGGGCCTCGAGGAGGACTTCGACAACGATGTACTATCCAACCTCCTGTCGGCCTGTTGGCTGACCCCCGCTGCTGTCGCTGAGAAGTATGGGCGGTTCCATTGGACCCCCCGCGGGGGGTCTATAGTCGAATAGCGCTTTGACGCTGTCAACAGCAGTCGAATGACGTCCAGATAGACCACTATCCGGAAGATGTATGGTCCCCACTACGTCGTCCCCGAGAGGACGTTGGCGGACTTTCCCTTCCTCCATAGTCAGGAGGACTGGCGTGTGTGCCAAGTGCTTAGGAACCTGGCGGTACACTACATCCCCCACAGGGTGAAGGACAAGCCCCACGTTTTCTGGGAGTATTACCCGGGGTCTCCCCCTAAATTGGGGGAGGTGGACCGCGGCGTTTATGTGTCAGGTGCTATGGGGGAGTGAACCATCCACACCTCCCTCCCCCTCCTCACGCTGTACGAACGGCGTGAGGTGCTCGATGTACCTGTGGTACGTCGCAAAGGGTTGTACCCTACCACACCAGTGTGTTGGGAGCAGGCTGAGGTACCTCGAAGCATGGCCGCGCGGGCGCCCCAGATGGTGGCACTCCAGGGAAGCCAACTCATGGGGGAGCCCCTAGGGGGTACCTATCACCTGATGTTGGCGGGCCTACGGGCCGCTGAGGTGGCAGATGTCTTCCTTGGAAGCATGCGTCATCACGGACCCCTTTGGCGCCTGGTCTTGGCCATACGGTCGGCTTTTCCCGACCTGACGACCGAGCGCTTGTGCTCGGCGGACCCTTCGGCCCGTCCTCTTCTTGAGGGCCTTTTGGAGCTCCTCCGACTTGTCGGGGAGCGGAAGACATCCTCTTGGCTTCAGAGGCTTGGGGGACCCCAAGGGGTCTTCGGTTGTGCCAAGACTTCAGACGACGACGGGACCTTGGTACTCTTGAATGGTCTAGGGGACCCCTGTCTCGCCTATAGGAGGGATGTGGCACACCTCCGCCGTCTCCAACCCTTGGAACGAGACTTGGCGGACGCTGGGTTGGCCCGTGGTGGCCTCGTGGTGGCTCCGAAGCCCCTTTCTTCCCCGGCCGCTACGGAATCCGCTCCCGCAGCCCTGAGGCTGCCATTGTGGGGCACGGTATCGCGCCCAGCTTATGTGCCCCGAGGGCCAGGTCGGCGTACGCAAGCCCGTCGGGCCTATCCCCTTGCAGTCGGCAGTGCGACGGCTCCCGATCTTGGTCGACCCGCGAATCCCCCTCGGTCGCCTCTTTCGCTTCTTACTTGGGAGGGGTCGGCCCAGTTGGGGACCCCTCGTCCCGTGAACCCGGCCATATGGTCGGCTTTGGGGCGCTCCCTAGGGGAACTCCCGTGCATCCTCAATAATGGGGTGGAGCATACGCTCCTTATGGCGCTGCGCCGCATCGTGGTGCGGCTTCACAACGAGGTGGCGACGGTTGTGTCCCGCCTCATGGGGGAGCGGGACGCCGAGCGGCTGTACCATCTTAGTACAGCCGAGATTCTCCGCCTTCTCTTGACGGAGGAGTACGAAACCGCCGTGGCGGACGCTAGTACGGTCGTGGCCGAAGGGTCCCTTCGGCACCTGGCCGGCTCTTCGGTCCGGCCCCGAGAGGAAAATATGGCAACGGCACCCATTAGCCCGCCGTTTTCTCCCATGCCCCATTATGGGGCGGGCTCTAGTTCTTTTGCGCAACCCCTTTTCGGGGCAGCCTCGAGACCCGCGGTGAGCCCGCCGTCCTTCTCGGGTCCTCACTATTATGCGCCCGAGGAGGACCCCAGACAGGGCTATGACCTTGGCTACGGTGCCCGTTCCAGGGATTGGTCGCGTGATCATCGCAGGGTGACCAGTTGTCTCATACGTCCCCCTTCCCCTTTTTTTGCAGCCCGTTATCACTGGTCCTAAGGGGGTGGGCGCCGTCTTTCTTACGATGGACTGGTCTTGGGCACCGTAGAGAACAAAAAGCTTAGCCTCTTTTCTGGTGCTCTCTTCGTTGCTTGTGATTTCAAGTCAAAAGGGTCCTTGAGGTTTGTCTATCGACTTAGTCAGAAAAGAAAACACCTTTCCGCGTCAAGGCCGGGACCTTAACACGGTAGCGCAAGCAATATGTACGGATTTCCTTCCTAGGGAGGGAAGCGGCAAAATGCCACGTGGCTTCCTTTCAGGAATCCCGAACAATTTATTCAGCACCCTCATTTGTCCTTCTTCATCCCAACAGTGGTTGCGAAATCGCTCGAAACGAAATCAAGGCCGTCCTCAATCTTGTCTCCATCCTTAAAACGGGCTTGTGACCTAAGGGCACGGGTCCACTTGGCATCCCGCGCCGTTTGTGCGAGGGCTTCAGTGAGGTTGTCACTGCACACTGTGCAGAGGCCCTTAGGGCTCTCCACCAGAAACCGGTGCCCATAGGTTTATAGTACCATGTTGGGTCCTTGGGTCTTAAACCCACGCTTCTTTGGAGAACGGGAGTGGGCATCGAGAGAGACCCAGTCCCCGGCCTTGACCGTGTTGTTCTTTTCTTTGATGCGGGCGTCGAACGCCCGCGGATAGATGGCCTGGGCTTTGCCCAGCTGCCGGTGAACCGCCGGGATGAGGGCCTTAAGGCCCTTAATATACTGTTCCGCCGCCGTGGAGGCGTCCTCAGCTCTCTACTCGGACTGTCTAAGCAGAGGCATACGCTCCATGCCAATAAGCTGGAGCCGTCCAGGACTCACGAAGGAAAAAGGGAATCTTCCCAGTGCTCACGTGTACCTGCGTATTAAAGACGGACGGATGACTGTCCCAGTCTGTCTGGTGCTCCGCAACATACTACCGGAGCTGCCGCACCAAGGCGCGGTTTTATCGTTCCACCTGCCCATTGGTCTTCGGGTGGTGGGTAGAGGTATAGTACGAGGCTATACCAAGCAGCATGAGGATGCCCTGGTATTATACAGAGGCAAAGTGAGGTTCTTCGTCCGTATGGATTGAGTCGGGGATGCCATAGGCAGCCACCTAAGCATCAATTAACGCTGGCGATACCGTCAGCGCTGTCGCATCCCGTATCGGGATGGCTCGCGACAGCTTGGTAAACCGGTCACAGATGACCAGTACATGCTTGTGACCACCCCTAGAGATGGCCAGTGGGCCTAGAAGATCCATTGCGAGCCCCGAAAAGGGCTCGAGAGCTGGAAACAGCTTGATCTCAGACGTATGCCCCCTCCCGGAGACGCGGTTCTTCGCGCACGCGTGAGATTGCGCCAAGTGCTTGTAGACGTCTACTACCATAGTTCGCCAGTAGAAATACTGGCGGAGGGTGTCATCCATCCTCCGCGAGCCGGGGTGCCCGGCCAACACTGACTGGTGTTGGTACCGTAAGAGGCCCTGCTTCGGAGCCTCTGGAATGACCACTTGGGTCGCCCTCCCGTATACAGAATGCCGGCATAGGAGCCCGTTCTTCTCTTGAAAGAAGAAGTCTTGCCGACTCAACTTCTTGTCGGGGGGAGAAATAAAATCCAGTTCTTTCAGTTGTTCCTGACAGAACGCATCCTCGGCTTGGCCGAGGATTATCTCTTGGACCGACAGCGCCCCCATGGGGGCTTCGGCTGGCGAGGCAGCCTCTAGGTCGTCACTCGCCCTGGTTGCGATGGCCAGGACGGGGATACCCTCGACCAAGGGAGTCGAGTCGAGTCCCTCTGTGGGCAAGCGCGATAATGCGTCCGCGACCTTACGGTCCTCAACCGGCTGATGCCGGAAACCATAAGTTTACTCCGATAATCGGAGTCGCAAGCGGTTTATCCGCGCGTTCGGACTCATGTTCGTGAGCACCGATAGTAGGGCCCGGTGTTCACTCCGGACCAAAACCTCTGCCCCCTCGAGGTATGACATCAAGTAGGTCACCGCCCAGACGACGCCAAGCGCCTCCATCTCGGTGGCGAAGAATTGTTTCTCCGCAGGGAGAAGACCACGGCTATACACTGCGGGTCGGTATTTCATCGCCGGGATAGTTCTCAATTTGCCTGCTTGTACATCTATAACGCGTAGACGCGAAAAAATGTCTTGAGATAGCCATGCAAAGCTCCTGCGAGATGGCCTCAGCATGATTCAGAGGATCATGTGCATAACAGTTCCGTGGATCGGCGAATACCCTACCCTTCAGATTGCCTGATTCTCGAGATACCTCTGTGATTGGGCAGTTCATCACTACAGTTTCTGGACTGGTTCTGCGGATCATCTTCGGGCCTGATTCTGGGATCGTTCCAGAAGCAGTGTCATCCTCTCCCACGGATCATCTTGGGGACTGTCCTTCAAAAAGCATGTGCGGACTTGTTCAACTGATAGTCTGAGTGCCTCTTTCGCAAACAAAATGTCTGCCAATTCCGTCAACAGCGTGAACAAAAACTTTTTGACACTCCGTCCGTTCAGACCAATGCCCATCGTGGAATCTGACATATCACGCATGCGACTGTGTGTTCTGGTGCGAGTGCATCTCGTATGTTTTGAACCGGGGCATTGCGAGTTTCGGACATTCTGTGACGGGACGAAAAGGGACAAGATTGCCACTGAGCTGAGAACGAATTTCCTGCGTGTGAAGGAGAACCAATCATTTATAAATGGGGACTAGGTGCGTCCGGGACTTTACGATATTCTAGATGTGCGAGCCGACACATGTTTACCCAGTCTCCATCCCCTGTGCGCCAGGCAACAGCGCGTCGGTCGCACGACTACCAAGTCACATTGAGGCTCCCTCTGCACACGTTCGTGGACCAGGAGCGACGCCCCATGGGCAGTTCTTGCTCTCTGATCGGTTTCGACAGACCCTCCTCACGACGTCACTCGAAGTAGTCCAGGCTATCATCTACGATCGAGTCCTTGAGGCAGGAATCTACATCAATCTTGCGCACTCGTTCACTCAATCTATGACGACGATCCCCAGG
>Ga0114955_1001254_pt1 | contig 11606 bp, 16 predicted proteins | sample Porto_5metaG_FD_87302 | JGI IMG/M metagenome (GOLD analysis project Ga0114955, IMG submission 87302) | Marine algal microbial communities from Porto, Portugal - Porto_5 metaG | ecosystem: Host-associated > Algae > Red algae > Unclassified | place: Portugal: Porto | collected 2015-02-02 | reverse complement strand
GGGGCGCTGTCGGCGTCGGGCAGGGACCGTGGGCGGGTGTCTGGACGCCCCCGTCTTTCTCCGCCTGCCCCCCTTTGGTGCGGCCGCTGGGCTCTCCCCACACCGCGCGGGTTGAACCGGGTTCCTTTGATCGCTCGCTCTATTCTTGTCTCCCCAAATTTGGCCGATCCCCTCATTGTCAATACGGGTGATCAACAGTGCGAAACTGTGCCTCAGCCATCCGTTGGGACGGATCAAGTGGATCGACCAATGGGCAGTTGACCCAGATCCTGTCTTGACTGTGTCCACATCGGCCAAAAATGGGAAGACAGCCATACTCGTTGCAAAAGAGGCCATCTTGTGCTGCAGATTCCCCATTCGTGTGCGACACAACTGTGCACGCGCAGCACATTTGGTCAATGTGTTGCAGAAAACAGGAAAAAACTGAAGGCAGAACCAACTGTGTTTTTTCCTGAACTGTGGGCTACAGAGATTTCTCGCTATAAGATCGGGGGTGATTTAGCAAGGCCCTTGCAACTTTTCATATTTACTCCCCTTGACGACCTGGAAACGCAGGTCATTTCGGAAACGATCTTGTGGCCGGCCATCATCTTACAGCGAGAAATCACTGTGCTGAACTGGCTTGCAACGCAATGCCGCCCACAATCGAAAGGCTGTGTAGGGGTTGTCGATGGGAGCCATGCTCCTTTGAAAAAAGTCGCTCCAGACAAAAGCCAACACGGCAGTGGGTCCGCAGGCAACCCTCAGGGTCTACAGCCCCCCCCCTAAAAGAACAGGCACGGTAATCGCGCGAGATGGTGGGGCACAGTGGGACAGCAGGAGTCGGGCCGTTCAAACGCCGATGATGAGAAGCACACGGCCGCAAGCCGCGTGACCTTTGGCTGAGCCACAGGCGGCGGAGAAGCAAGCAGCAGCAGATGTATCCCCGTTGCCACAAAGCCCGTCTAGGCGGAGACAATCGTGGTAATCCAATCGGCGTAGGCCGACACCCGCGCGTACACGCCCGGCACGCCAGGGCGCGCGCAGCCAACGCCCCAGCTGGTCACCCCAACGATCACCGAGAGGTTCCTTAAGACGCCGCCGGGCAGCCCGACGGTCGCCCGCTGGTAAAGGGGGCCGCCGCTGTCGCCCTGGCACGTGTCACAATCCCCCTTGGGGACCCCCGAGCAAATCATGAGCGCGGGCGAGTGGCCGTCAGAGAGCTGCCGGGCCGTCGACGCCTGGATGCGGCCGTAAATCGCTTCGCACTTGGCCGGCGCCACAACGCGCGTGTCGACCGACCGCGCAACGCCCGAGCCCAGGCTGTAGCCTTCCGTGATGACGCCGTAGCCAGAGGAGCGAACGCCTGAACCGTCCAGGGGGACCATCGGTGAGCGGTTGATAATCACGGGCGGCAGCTCGGTGGAGTTCACACGTGGCCACCCTGGCGCGTCAGACCCCAAGCGCAGCACGGCCACATCATTTTCGTTCGTGGCGTCGGCGTAGGCGGGATGGTTGGTCGCCGCGACGACTTCCACGAGGGGCGTCCCCCGCCCCGGCGGCGGCAAAAAGGCAACGATCGTGCCCGCCGTCATTCTGCAATGCGCGGCGGTTAGGACATGCCGCCGCCCAATGACGGACCCCGTGCATGCAAAACGGTAGCGGCCGCCGTCGCTCTTGTAGAGCTTGACCACCCACCGACGGGTGTCAGGGTCGGTCAGGGGAGTCCCGCCGACAACGCGATCGAAGGAGCGAGACACCGGCGCGACCGCGGCATTGCCGTCGCGCATGGCGGCTGGCTGGCGTTGATCCAAAACTTCCTCCTCGGTCAAGAAGTCGTCCATGGCCGCCGGCGGAGCCACCGACGCAGCCGCCCGCGAGAGGGTACGCACGGGGCGGCCGCCCGTGTTGCCATAGGAAATGTCGAGCATCGGGCACGTTGCCTCGACTTTGCGGAAGGGCATCAGCAGGTAGGTCAGGCAGCGACCCATGTTGTCGGCACCGGTACCTCCCCGGAGGGCAGCCGTGGCAACGACCGTCACGGCGTCCTTGATAATCGTTGTGCGGCTCTCAAACAAGAATGACTCCTGAGTGCCCGGCGCGGGTACAATCTTCGCCCTTGACACGGACACGCGGGACAGCGTGGCAGCCGCCGCATTCAGGACTGCCTCGGTTGTGCCCGCCGGCTGCCGCTTGGCGAGAACGAGCGTCGCGTCGAGTGAGAGGCCGGGCGCGTCGCCAACGACACCGACCTTCCAGTAGCAGGGGCACGTGGCGGTGATCGACACGGGGCCGCTGCAAAAGGACGTCAGGTCGCGGCTACCGGGCGGGCCCGCGCCGGCCGGATCGCTGCCCGCGTGGCGGTACAGGGCGGCCGCCAAATCAAAGGTCGCCGGGGTAGACGCCGACACCGCCGCTCCCGCGGCAGAGGCAGCCGCAGCAAAGGTTCCGACAAGAACCATCGCGGCCGCCGCCGCGGTGCCCGAGCGGTGGGCACGAAGCACAGCGCAGTCCGCGGGGTGCGAAGGCGCGTCCATGGTCGGCCGGCAAACGTCGTCGACAGGAAGTGTCACCGACAGCGGCCAAGACAAAGGCGAAGAAGACGGCGGCTTGTTGTAGTGTCTCACGGCACGTTCGCAGCGCCGGATGACACCCAAGCTGCCCTTTGTTTGGTTGCTCCACCCGGTCACTCTCCCGATGGTTTGCTCGCAGCGGTGTGTAAAAGGTCGATCCTCCAGCAGGCCTGCTGCGGACAATCCCGCGATGCGAGGGGCGCCAGCGCCGAATTTGCGCGGCTCATTGGGCAGGGGTCGCAGAGGGCTCTCTGCGAGCTGACCACGATCGCGCGGGAACGGGCAGCCAGATCCGGGCGGGCGCCTTGCGCGTGCTCGCCTGGTGGTGTGAGCCACAAACAACGTCACGTGGCATCCGCGGACACCTCTCCTCTGACTACGAACCAGGGGTCTGCACGCATATTACTTTTTCCTCAAGCAAGTTCGCGCATAAAACCAAGTGGCGACTAACCCTTTTGCTCAGATCCGGGGCGAACAACCAATGGGGAGGCTGCTGCCCCGATGGACGCACGGGGCAGAAATCCGGCTTCCTCCATCATGGAGGAAGCCGGAATTCTGCCATGATCGGTGGACAACGCGGCACACCCGGGGGTTCTCCGTACCACTGGTCGAGGATGTTGAACGGGCTCGCACGAGTGCGGCCAGGGTTTGTCAGGCATACAGTACCGCCAAATCTGTTGGTATCCGAGCACCCGCCCCGTGTCCACGAATCGCAGGAGGGCGGCCTGGGACTGCGCCGCGGCTGGCAAGGCGCATCGCGCACGCTGCGTAGCAAGCCTCCGAGCAAGAAACCCATGTACAGTCATCGAGGACTTGCAGAATCCCCATCCAAACGGGTTTTGGATGGGCTTTGAATGTCTCCTCGTCACTCTTTGGATGTTGACGGATGGGCGTTTCCAGCTCATCCAATCCAACAGAGTTTTGCATGGGATACCGCTGGGCTTTAGATGGGCGTTCTGAGACGATGGCGTAGCCCCGAGTTCCGCCCGTGAGTTATTCGAGTCGAGGTGGCCCGCTTGAGAGACAGTATGCGATCCTCGGCAGGCTCGGCCGTTTCATATTCAGAAACCCCAGTGTGAAACACAGATACCATGTGATTGGCTACCAGTCGCACGTGATTTGGTCACACCGCGCAGCAGTTTGGGCCGACCCAATTGGTCTGCTGATAGCATAAGTACTACATGATGTCGAATGCCAAATGCATAGGCCGTGGTTGGAGCCGGCCGTCCTCATGATCGACTTCGAGTCCAAAGGCCCCGGTGCCATGCACACACAAGATTTTTTTTTGAATTCCGCGAAGCAGAAAGTTTTGAATAGCCTGACAAATGGATCACTATCCGGCCTCTATCAGGCAAGTGTTTTGAAATGAGGAGAATACTTTGGGAAACCTTTCACAGCGGCGCACTGGGCAGGGACAGGCAATGCAGATGATGATATCGGTGACTAACTCGTCGTGTCAGCTCGGAAACTGATCGATAGAGTCATGGACTGCTCTGCCAGAGATACCCTCGAGGATGCACGTTTCAGCTCTCGGGAGACATTCGGCTTTCTTGACGGACTCACGAGTCTCGCTTCTTGAACCGATAGGCGGACACATTGGGCTGCATATCCTCGATCATGGCGACCTCCTTCTCGAGCGATGACGCCCGTGGTGCAGCGACGCAGTCCAAGAATACCGACCTGTTCTTTTACCCATCGTGTTTACTGTTGCTTTTGTTTTGTTCGTACTTGAACTTCGCTTGTCAGTGGTGCCTTGTCAGTTTTGTGATTTTAGTCGGCTGTGTTTTGGAGTGCTACTGTCGACATTTGACTTAATCAACTTAGGCGCATTTGCGATACGGATTTGATGCCAGTAGGCATCAGGGGTCAATCTTGTGTCGTTGCTGTTGGACAGACTGGCTGTCTGGGCTGTGGCCCTGACGTGTCGCTCGAGGGATGAGCCGTGGGAGTGCAGCCTGGTCTAGCTGTCCCGTCCGCAGGGGTGGTCCGCTCCACACTGTCAGCCCATTTTCGGCTCGTGGGCGGGGATGGCGCATTGTCACTGCGTCCGCTGTCGCCCTCGAGCTGTGCATGGCGCCGTTTGCGGCAAAGCGAAGAGGTGGGCGCGGGTGAGTGCGGCCATGTCGCCGAAAACGCGTCCTACTCAGTGCAGTAGGCGAAAACGGTCGGTCGGTCGTTCGATGACCGATCAACGCAGCTGACTTCAGTTGATTTCGAGTACGTATGGGTCCGTGACCTCCGCCAACGGATACGTAGAGGGCCATACGAAACAATTACTTGCGACAGAAGAAAAGGTGAACCCGAACCCCCTTGATGAGCACCACGTTTTGGCTCGAGCCCGAGCCCTGAGCGCTCAGGGCCATCACGTCAACGGCACAGGGGTGCCTATGTTTGATGACGGCGCCCCAGCGCACTCTGCCCGCGGATCGAAGTGCTGATCAGGCGGATAGTAGACAGAAGCCAGTCATATGCCAGCTCGAACTTGAACTTCAAAATGGTATGTACTAGGTGGAAGGTGTCCAGTTTTGGGAGTGATGCGTTCCGTCACGTTCCGTCATTGAAATCTGACCGTCATTAGCACCGATAGAGCGTAACAGCTATGAAATCCTCTACTGTGTCCCTTCTGGGCAGGTTTGACACCGGATCTCCAGGCACCCGGCCGCCCGCACTGCCTTCGCTTCCCCTGCCGCACTCTCCCGCTCTTGCTGGCCGCACTTACCGTGCCACCCTCGCCACCGCCGGCGCGCTACAACTTACCCCGCTGCACGAGCATCCTGTGCGGCTGCCGCACGCGCCGCCGCCACAATCGACAGTACGCGCACTATTTCCGCCGCGCGCGCCGTCTGCGCCGCCCTGGCTGCCTGGATGCTGGGCGATCTGCGAGCGTTACCATCTCTCGCCAATGCTAGGAAACGGGCCACAGTGTCTTTTTGGGCATGCTCTGTATGCTTCTTTCACTAGAAGCACAAGCATATTAGCAGTACACTTGCAGAGAAGGGCAGGGTCCTAGCTCACTTGATTTGCTAGTGCCAGCTAATGTATATGGTTCCGTGGAATGGCCAGTGCTGATGTCTCGTCCGATCTGTGGATTGCCGGATCCATAGTGCGTGGTTACCGCGCCGCCGGTATTCCTTGTGCGTTGTTTCCGGTTCTGTGTGGCGGGGGCGCTGGGAAGAGTATCTTTCGGGCGGATCGGCGGGTGCTCCCGGCCGCCCAAGCGGCGGAGCGATGGCGCTCGGATTGGTTTGGGCCGTCGGCCCGCTGGCGTTCGCCGCGACGGCCGCGATGGTGTTGGCGGGGGGGCCAGTAAGGTTCTTGCGTTGTGCCCGTTGGCGGTCGCTGCGGTGGCCGTGTTGATGACTGCGGGAGCGCGACTGGTTTGGGCGGCTCGCCGGTTGGCGATCACCGCGGAGGCCACTTGCTTGTCTGTGTGCGGGGGGATGCGGTTTCGGTGGTCGGCCCGTTGCCCGTCGGCACGGTGGGCGCGTGGGTGCTGGCGGTGGTGGCGGCGGTATCGTTGCGTCGCCGGTTCGCGGTCGGCGCGGCGGCCGCTTGTTTGTCGGTGTGCGGGCGGGTGCAATTTGGGTGGTGCGCCTGTTGTCCATTGCCGTGGTGGCGGCGTAGGTGACTGCGGGAATGGGGGTGGTTTGGGCGGTTCGCCGGTTGGTGGTTACGGCGGCGCCCGCATGTTTGTCGGTGAACGGTCGGGTACGGGTTGGGTGGTCCACCCGTTTCCCATCGCTGCGGTGGCCGCGTTAGTAACTGCGGGAGTGCGGGTCGTTTGGGCGGTTCGCTGGTTGGCGGTGACGGGGGAGCCGCTTGTTCGTCGGTGTGTGGGGGGAGATATTTGGGTGGTCCGCCCGTTGCGCGGTGCCGCGGTGGCCGCGTTGGTGACTGCGGGGATGGGGGTGGATTCTGCGGTTCGCCGGTAGGCGGTCACCGCGGCGGCCGCTTGCTTGTCGGTGGGCTTTGGCGTTTGGATTCGGTGCTCCGCCGGCTGCCCGTTCGCATAATGGGCGCGACGGTGCTCTCCATGGTGACAGCGAGATGGGTGGTTAGCCAGTTCGCGGTCCCTGCGGCGGCCGCTTGCTTGTCGGTGAGCGGGGGGGTGCGATGAAGATGGTCCGCCCGCTGCCCGTCGGCGCGGTGGGCGCGCCGGTGCTGGAGGTGGTGGCGGCGGTATGGGTCGGTAGCCGGTTCGCGGCCACCGCGGCGGCCGCATGTTTGTCGGTAAGCGGGGGGGTGCGATTTGGATGGTCCGCCTGCTGCCCGTCGGCACGATTGCCGCGTGGGTGCTGGCGGTGGTGGCGGCGGTATGGGCGGTTAGCCGGTTCGCGGTAACCTCGGCGGCCGCGTGCTTGTCGGTGTGCTTGGTCGTGCGGATTCCGTGCTCCGCCAACTGCCCGTCCGCACGGTGGTCGCAAGAAAGCTCATCGTGGTCACCTCGGTATGAGTGTTTTGCGGAATGGCAGTCACCGCGGCGGCCGCGTGTTTTTCGGTCTGCGGGGAGGATGCGGTTTGGGTGGTCCGCCCGTTGCCCGTTGCCGCGGTGGCCGCGTTGGTGACTGCAGGGATGGGGGTGGTTTGGGCGGTTCGCCGGCTGGCGGTCACCGCGGCGGCCGCGTGTTTGTCGGTGTGCGCGGTCATGCGGTTTGGGTCGTCCGCCCGCTGCCCGTCGCCGTGGTGGCCGCTTTGGTGATTGCGTTTGTGGCGGTGGTTTGCGCGGTTCGTCAGTTGGCGGTCACTGCGGCGGCCGAGTGTTTGTTGGTGTGTGGGGTTATGCGGTTTGGGTAGCTCGTCTGTTTTCTATCGCCGTGCTGGCCGCGTTGGTGACTGTTGGTGTGGAGGCGGCTTGGGCGGGTCGACAGTAGGCGGACGCTGCGGCGGCCGCGTGTTTGTCTGTGTGCGGGGTGTGCGGTTTGGGTGGTATGCCCGTTGCTTGTCGGCGCGGTGGCCGCATTGGTGACTGCGGGGGTGGGGCTTTGTTGGGCGGTTCGCCTGTTGGCGGTTGCTGTGGCGGCCTCGTGTTCGTCGGTGTGGGCGGTAGGGCGGTTTGGGCTTTCAGCCCGTTGGCGGTGGCTTCGGCGGCGACGTTGGTGTTGGCGGCGGCCGTGAAGGTATGGGGAGTCTGCCGGTTGGCGGTCACCGCGGCGGCCGCGTGTATATCGGTCTGCGAGGGCGCGCGCAAATGCCCCGCCCGTTTCCGGTCTCCGCGGTGGCCACGTTGGTGACTGCACGGGTGGGGGAGGTATGGGCCGTTGGTCGGCTAGCCGTCGCCGCGGCAACCGCGTGTTCGTCGGTGCGAGCGGCCGTGCGGAGTTGGCTTTCAGATCTTTGACGGTGGCTACGGCGGTGACGTTGGTGCGGCCGGCGGCGGTGGCGGTATGGGCGGTCTGGCGGTTCGCGGTCACCGCGGCGGCCGGGTGTTCGTCGGTGTGCGGGGTTGTTCGGTTTGGGTTGTTCGCCTGTTGCCTGTCGTGGTGGTGGCCTCGTTGGCGACTGCGGATGTGGGGGTGGATTGCGCGGTTAGTCAGTTCGCGGTCGCCGCGGCGGTCGCGTGTTTGTCTGTGTGCGAGGGGCTGCGGTTCGGGTGGTTTGCCCGTTGACTGTCGGCGCGATGGCGGCGTTGGTGACTGCAAGGGTGAGGGTGGCTTGGGAGGTTCGCCGTTTGGTGGTCGCCGCGGCGACCCCGGGTTCCACCGCGTGGGCGGCTGTGCGGTTAGGGCCTTCTGCCCGTTCGCAGTGGCGACGGCGGCGTCGATGTTGATGTCGGAGGACGTGGCGGTACGGGCGGTCTGGCGGTTGGCGGACACCGCGGAGGCCACGTGTTCGTTGGTGTGCGACGGGGTGCGGTTCTCGGTGGCCCGATCTTTGACGGTCGCCGCGGTGGGCGCGTTGGTGTTGGCGGCGGTGGCGGCGATAGGGGCGGTTCGCCGGTTGGCGGTCACCGCGGCGGCCGCGTGTTTGTCGGTCTGCGCGGGGGTGCCGTTAAGGTGGCCCGCCCGTTGCACGGCGCCTCGGTGGCCGCGTTGGTGACTGCGTGGGTAGGGATGGTATGGCCGGTTCGCCGGTTGACGGTCGACGCGGCGTCCGCGTGTTCGTCGGTGTGGGCGGCCGTGCGGTTTGGGCTTTCAGCCCATTGGCAGTGGCTGCGGCGGCGACGTTCGTGTTCGCGGCGGCGGTGGCGATATGGGCGGTCTTGCGGTTGGAGGTCACTGCGGCCGCCGCATACTTGTCGGTGTGCGGGGAGGTTCGGTTTGAATGGATCCTCTGTTGCAGGTCGCCGTGGTGGCCGTGTTGGTAACTGCGGGTGCGGAGGTGGTTCGGGCGGTTCGTCAGTTGGTGGACGTCGCGGCGGCCGCGTGTTTATCTAAGCTCGGCGGTGTGCGGTTTGCGTGGTATGCCCGTCGCATGTCAGCGCGGTGGCTGCGTTGGTGACTGCGGGGGTGGGGGTGGTTTGGGCAGTTTGACGGTTGGCGGTCACCGCGGCGACCGCGTGATCGTCGGTGTGCAGGGGGGTACGGTTTTGGTGATCCACCCTTTGCCCGTCGCCACGTTGGGCGCGTCGGTGACTGCGGGTGAGGGTGTGGTTTGGGTCGTTTGCCGGGTTGTGGTCGCCGCGGCAACCGCGTGCTCTTCGGTGTGGCGTGTGGTGATTGTGCTGTCTGCCTGGTGGCAGTGGCGACGGCGGCGACGTTGGTGTTGGCGGCGGCGGTGGTGGTAGTGGTGGTTCGGCGATCGGCGGTCAACGCGGCGGCCGCGTGCTTGTAGGTGTGTGGGAAGGTGCGATCTTGGTGGTACAACCGTTGCCAGTCACCAAGGTGGGCGTCTTGGTGTTTGTGGGGGTGGGCGTGGTTTAGGCGGTTCGCGGGTTGGCGGTCGCCGCGGCGATCGCGAGTTGGTCCGTGTGGGCGGACGTGTGGTTTGGTCATTCTGCCCACTGGCAGAGACTACGGCGGCCACGTTGGTGTTGGCGGCCGCGGTATTGGTATGTACGGTCTGCCGGTTGGCGGTCATCGCGGCGGCCACGTGTTTGTGGGTGTGCGGGGGGGTGCGGTTTGGGTGGTCCGCCCGTTGCCCATCGCTGTGTTTTTCGCGTTGTTATTGGCGGCGGTGGCGGCGGTGTGGGCGGTTTGAAAGTTGGCGGTCTCCACGGCGGCCGCGTGCTTGTCGGTGCGTGGTGAGGTGCGGTTTTGGTGGCACAACCGTTGCCAGTCACCACTGTGGGCGTCTTGGCGCCAGCGGCGTTGGGGGTGGTTCAGGCAGTTCGCGGGTTAGCGGTCGCCGCGTCGATCGCGTGTTGTTCGGTGTGGGCGGACCAGTGGCTTGGTCTTTCTGCCTGATGGCGAAGGCTACGGCGGTGGCGTTTGTGTTGGCGGTCGCCGCGGCGGCCGCGTGGTCGTCGGTGTGCGGCGGGGTACATTTTGGGTGGCCCGCTCGCTGCCCGTCGTCGCGGTGGGCGCGTTGGTGTCGCCGGCGGCGGCGGCGGTAAGAGCAGTTCGCCGGTTGGCGATCACCGCGGCGGCGGCGTGCTTGCCTGTGTGCGGGGTTGTGCGCTTTCGGTGGCCCGCACGCTGCCCGTCGCCGTGGTCTTCACGTTGGTGTTGGCGGCCGTGGCGGCGGTCTGGGTGGTTCGCCAGGTGGGAGTCGCCGCGGCGGCCGCGAGCGTTTCAGTGGGCGGGGGGGTGCGGTTCGGTTGGCCCGCCCGTTGCCCGTCGCCGCGGTGGCCGCGTTGGTGAGTGCGGGGGTGGGGGTAGTTTGGGCGGTTCGCCAGTTGGGGGTCGCCGCGGCGACCGCGTGTTCGTCGGTGTTGGCGGCTGTATGGTTTGGTCTCTGTGCCCGTTGGCGGTGACCACGGTTTCGTCGCTGGTGTTGGCGGAGGTGGTGGCGGTATGGGCGGTCTGCCACTTGGCGGTCGCCGCTGCGGCCGCGTGCTTGTCGGTGGGCCGGGGGGCGCATTTTTGGTTGTCCCCTCGTTGCGAGACGCCGCGGTGGGCGTCTTGGCACCTGCGCGGGTGGGGGTGGTGTGGGCAGTTCGCGGGTTCGCGGACGCCGCGGCGTTTGCGTGCCGGTCGGTGTGGGCGGCCGTGTGGTTTATTCTTTCTGCCCATTGGCGAAGGCTACGGCGGCAGCTTTGGTGTTGGCAGCGGCTGTAGCGGTATGGACGGTTTGCCGGTTGGCGGTCACCGCGGCAGCTACGTGTTTGCGGGTGTGCGGGGGGGTGCGGTTTGGGTGGTCCGCCCGTTGCCCGTCGTTGTGTTATTCGCGTTGTTGTTGGCCGCGGTGGCGGCGGTGTGGGCGCTTCGCCAGTTGGCGGTCGCCGCGGCCGCCGCGTGTTCATTGGCGTGGGCGGCTGCGCTGCTTAGGCTTTTTGCCCGTCGGCGTTTGAGACAGCGGCGACGTTGGTGTTGACGGAGGCGGTGAAGGTTCAGACGATCAGCCAGTTGGCGGTCACCGCGGCGGCCGCGTGTGTGTCGGTGTGCGGGGGTGTGTGTTTTGGGTGGCCCACCCGTTGCCCATCGCCGCGGTGGCCGTGCTGATGACTCCGGGGGTAGGCCCGGTGTTGCAGGTTATCCGGTTGGCGGTCACCGCGCCGGTCGCGTGTTCGCCAGTGTGCGGGGGGTTACGACTTTGGTGGTCCACCAGTTCCCCATCGCCGCGGTGGTCGCATCAGTGACTGCGGGTGTGGGGGTGGTTTGGGTCGTTCGCCGGTTGGTGGTCGCCGCGGAAACCGCGTGCTCGTCGGTGTGCGCGGCCGTAAGTCTGAGCTCTGTCCCCGTTGGCCGTGGCTATGGCGGCGATTTGGTGTTGGCGGCGGCGGTGGTGGTATTGGTTGTCTGGCGGTTGGCGGGCACCACGAAGGCCGCATTTTTGTTGGTGTGCGAGGGGGTGTGGTGTGGGTGGCGCGCCCACTGCCCGTCGCCGCGGTGGGTGCGTTGGTGGCTCTGGCGGTGGCAGCGGTATGGGCGGTTCGCCAGTTGGCGATCACCGCGGCGGCGGCGTGCTCGTCGGTGTGCGGGGATGTGATCTGTGGGTGGCGCGCCCATTTCCCGT
>Ga0114955_1001250_pt1 | contig 11624 bp, 10 predicted proteins | sample Porto_5metaG_FD_87302 | JGI IMG/M metagenome (GOLD analysis project Ga0114955, IMG submission 87302) | Marine algal microbial communities from Porto, Portugal - Porto_5 metaG | ecosystem: Host-associated > Algae > Red algae > Unclassified | place: Portugal: Porto | collected 2015-02-02 | reverse complement strand
GCTATTACCTTTTCATCGTCAGTTTTGATTTCTGTAATGAACTTTTTCACCACTGGTGTAACCGTATCCTCTACAAAGCTGTCTTTTTCGATAAGCGCAATTGCACGATCCTTTGCCTTGGCCAACACACCTTTGATTTGTCGCGTTAAGTCCATTTCTTCGACCATCTTGTTTTTCCAAGTCTGGATTACCGACATGAGAGCTTCACGCTCATTGATGCTTCCCAGTTCTTTGCGGATTTTATCAAGAATCATATGGCGGTAGCGATTATCATCCTGCTGCAGGTTTTTCATTCTTTTTAAAATGAATGATTGCAAAATATTGCCGACTTTTTCTTCCGTGATCATATTACTGAACGATTGGATTGCGAATTTCAAAAGTCCGTCAGCTTCCGTTGTATCGATTGCCTGTTTTCCCAGTTTGCCAAGAACCAGTTTCGCTTCATCCTGCGACGCCCATTTTTCCGTCTCTTGCAGTACATAGTCAAAAGCGGCCGAGTCATACTCTTTTGCAAGTATATGGCTGGATGCTTTTTGTAAAAACTCGGAAGAATCTGCTGATAACAGGAAGCCTTTGATTTCCTGTTCAATCGTTGGTGCAAATCTTTCAACATCTATTTTCTTTACGACATCAAGACTGAAAGCCTGGATGCTGTTTTTAACAGATTCTGAATGAAGCTCTTTCTCAACTGTTTCGAAAATTTTATCAAGAATATGAATCTGCTTGAACTTTTCCATGATGCTCTCTTTCGTGAGCCAGTCATTCTCAAGCATGTTGATTAACGCGCGCGTTACTTTATCACGATTTTTCGGCAAAAGTGCCGTGTGCGGAATCGGGATTCCCATCGGGTGCCTGAATAGCGCCGTTACCGCAAACCAGTCAGCAAGTCCGCCGACAAGACCAGCTTCAAAGCCGCCCATCAGCAATTTCCCGATCAATGAATCCTGAAACGGAATCGCAGCGAGGAACCCCGCTCCCATAATCGCCAGCGAAATAGCCGCTAGATGTCTAGATCTCTTATCACGTTTTTCCATATATCTCCCTCAGTTACTGTTTGATTGATGCCAAATTCCACCTTGTTCGTCAAAATCCTACTATTAAAAGAACAAAAAGAGCGTTCTAAAATGAGTCTCTTCAATATTTTAACCAATTTATAGGGGAGAAAGCTATAAAAAAGGAAAAGTCCCGGGAGCTTAGGCTTCCGGGACTTCAATATTATGACTCTCCTGCTTCATCCATTCTGGCTTTCCGAAGCCTTTGGATTTTGGCTTACGATAAAACAAGGGCACCGTAAACAAGGGATCCTGCGATGACATAGGCAGGGTGGACTTTGAGTTTTTCCATCAGGATGAAGCTGATTCCGCCAATCAGAATGGTCTGCATCAGGCCGACCCCCTCATAGGAAGAGAAAAAGAAATCATAGGTCATGACTCCTAAAAGGACGGCAATGACAGGACGGATGACAATTGTCAGCCTTTTGACACGGGGTGAATCTTTGAACTTCATCAACAAACCGAGCAAGCTGATCATCAGGATTAGGGATGGTGCTACCGTGGCAAATACCCCAACTATAGCACCGAGGATTCCTCCTTCTGCATACCCGATATACCCAGCCATCTTGGTGGCAATCGGTCCTGGCAGGGCGTTCCCCATCGCCAGCACTTCACTGAATTCATTGACTGACATCCATCCATAACGGTCAACGACTTCATTTTCGATTAATGGTATGGAGGCAGGACCGCCGCCATATCCTAAAATCCCTGGAATGAAAAAGGCCAAAAATATATGGAAATATATCACTGCCGCTCCCCTCCTGCTTGTTTATTTTCTGCTGGAACAGGGTCTTTTTTCAGCAAGGCACCGAGCAGCAATACAAAAATTAAAATAGCGGGATGCAGATTCAAGTATTGAAGAAGAACTAGGCTGCCAATAAGCGCCACAAATGTCCACGCCCATCCAAGGTTTGATTTGCCTGACTTCTTGATAAAATCCCATGTCAGGACGGCAAGCATGACGGCAACAACAGGTACAACAGCCTCTGTCATTCCTTTCACCCATGGCTCATCTTTGTATGAGTTCAGGCCCGTCAGCAGCAGGATCATCAGGATGATTCCCGGAATCATCGTTGCTGTAAGGGCATTGATCATACCAAGGTATCCGCCTACTCGATAGCCAATGTAGCCGGCCATTTTTGTGGCAATCGGACCTGGCAGCGCATTTCCCAAAGCAAGAACATCACCGAACTCATCAGAATCCATCCATTTATATTTTTCAACCACTTCCTTATGTACTAGCGGAATCGAAGACGGGCCGCCGCCATATCCAAGGATTCCGACGCGAAAAAACGCTAAGAATAAATCTCTTTGCTTCAAAACTTCACCTTCTCTTCTGTTATTGTTACATGAACAGACCCTTTAATATTACTCTATATCTTTTATTTATTATAGACTCATATAATCGAACCTGCATGCCAAATTCAAGAAATGAGCCTTGACTAAACAACAGAAAAAAGCAGACTGAGCAATCCCCAGCCTGCTTCTATTTGATTATTTAATTTTCGTAAACCTGTTCAAATCGCCATTCTCGCCTAGTACAATCAGGATATCCTCTGCCCTTAGCGTTTTCTCTGGGTCTGGAGAGATGTCGACCTTGTTTGCGGTCTTCACGCCGATAACCGTGATATTATATTTGGCACGCAGATTGATTTCAATCAGGTTCTTCCCTGCCATGCTCATCGGAAGTTTGATTTCCTCGATACTATAGTCATCCGATAGCTCGATAAAGTTCAATACATTGGGTGATGCCATCAGCTGATGGGCAACTCGCTCCCCCATATCCCGTTCCGGGAAGATGACTTTGTCCGCTCCAACCTTGAACAATACTTGCGCATGGTGTTTGTTAAGGGCTTTGGCAACGACATTGGCAACACCCATCTCTTTTAAAATAAGAACGGTAAGGATACTTGCCTGGATATCGTCCCCGATAGCCACGATGACGGTATCAAAGTTTCTGATTCCTACAGCCTTTAACGTTTGCTCATCCGTTGAGTCACCGATTACCGCATGGGTAACAAACTCCTTATAGTCCTCGATATGCTGTTCACTCTTATCAATCGCCAAGACTTCGACTCCTTCATTGTATAAAGTCGTCGCTACACTGGACCCGAAACGTCCCATTCCAATTACTGCGTACTGCTTTGCCATAAAAACATCCTCCTACCCAATCATCACTTTTCCAGCTGGATATCGATAATGATCCTCTTTTCTTTTTTTCGTAATTGCAAAAGCCAGTGTCAGCGGGCCAACCCTGCCCGCGAACATCGTAATCGTTATTAATATTTTTCCATATGATGACAGCTCAGGGGTCAAGCCCATAGAAAGCCCTACAGTTGAAAAGGCAGAAACTGTCTCAAAGAATATCATCAAAAACTCTTTTCCTGGTTCAGTGACGGTCAACACCATCGTAACCAATCCTATTAAAAAAAGTGAAATCAGTGTAATCGTCAACGACTTGGAGACAATGCTTTGATCCATTCTTCTGCCAAAGAATGTGATATCCTCCCTGCCGCGGATTTGTGACCTGACTGCACTAATCAGGACCGCAAATGTGGTTGTCTTGATCCCTCCGCCCGCAGAGCCTGGCGAAGCGCCAATGAACATCAGGAAGATGATCAAAAACAATGTTGACTGCTTCAAATCCGGAATCACTAATGTATTGGATCCTGCTGTCCTCGGTGTGACAGCCTGGTAAAACGCTCCGAATATTTTACCAGTCATCGTCATTGGCTTCAAGGTGGATGGATTGTTGAATTCCAGGATAAAGATCAGGAGAGCTCCTCCAAACACCAATACAGCCGATATTGCTAAAACGATTTTCGAGTGCAGGGAAAGTCTCCTTGTCCTGCGATAGTCAAATAACTCATTCATGACAATGAAGCCAATCCCGCCCAAACTGATAAGAGTGATCATGGTGAGATTGACGACCGGATCATCAGCATATGCTGTGAGCCCATTGAAACTGCCCATCAAATCAAATCCAGCATTATTAAAGTTCGATACGGCATGAAAAAAACCAAAATAAATCGCCTTGCCTGCAGCCATCTCCTGTGAAAACCTCAAAGAAAGAATGATTCCGCCAGTGATTTCGACTACCGCTGTAAAAAGGAAGATTCGTTTGACAAGCCTGACAATCCCTTCTACAGTCGCGTTATTCAATGATTCCTGGATAATCAGCCTTTCTTTAAAAGAAATCCTTTTTCCTAAAATAAATGCAAGCAAAGTGGCGAAACTCATGAAACCCAGTCCGCCAACCTGGATCATCGACAGGATGACCATTTCACCAAAACGTGTAAAGGTATCGCCTGTGTCAACCACGACAAGACCTGTTACACAGGTTGCTGAAGTTGCCGTAAACAATGCATCCAAAATCGGAAGTCCCCTGCCATTCACTGTGGAAGCCGGCAGTGAGAGCAACACAGTCCCTAACAAAATAATGGCTCCAAATCCAAAAACAAGTACTTTCGGTGGATCCATCCTGAAAAACAATTTCCTGCGCATGATTCTTCCTTCTTTCCTTAGTATGAGGAATTATGCGTCTAATATTTCTTTGCAGGGACTTTGTTCAAACTGGAATTTTAGCATAGCCGGCATATCTAAAATACAGCAAAACAAAAAAGCCCCCAGAGGCTAAAAGATAGCAGCCTTGTGGACTTTTGAACATACCTGTCACACAAGCTTCATCTTCCTCTTCTGCAACGCTTACGGAGTTAGCTGTCGGATTAGGGCTCAGAATAGCCCCGCCTATCATTCAGGCCTCACCCCAAGTGGATTTCCATCCACAAAGTTGGTTCCCCCGCTCCTATTGGATTCAGCGATTTAGAAATATGAAACTCATTTAATATCTTAAACTGCTGTAATCATACTCCTCCCGCATTCTACTTGTAAACATGAAAAGGACGCCAAAAACGACTCTTTTTATTCAATTTAACCCAATATTTATGCCAAATCGCAGTCTTTCTCACTGAATCACCGTTTTGCTTCATTTTTCACTATGTTTATAACCCGGGTAATTCCCATTAGTTTATAGTGATTCATTTAAAGGTAAATAATAGGGTTGATAAAATACCTTATTTTTGTGAAGAGATTTTGGGGAGGTTATCCTGGATGAAAGCCATGATTATTTTGAATCCATCTTCAGGAAAAGAAAAAGCGGCTGACTACGCTGAGAAAATAGAGGAAACCTTAAGAAATCAATACAATGATATAGATATTCGAAGAACCGAAAAAGAAGGCGATGCTGCTGCATTTGCTACCGAGGCATGCGTTGCTTTATACGATGCTGTCATTGCCATGGGCGGGGACGGGACAATCAACGAGGCGATAAATGGACTGGCTGAACAAGCCCACAGGCCTGCTCTCGGCATCATCCCACTTGGTACGGTCAATGATTTTGCCAGGGCGCTCAATATTCCGCTGGAGCCCTATGAAGCGATTTCTGTTTTGGATGGGCAAAACCTCCAGCCAGTAGATATAGGTAAAATCAATGAGCATTATTTCGCCAATGTCATAGCAGTCGGCGCCATTGCAGAAGCTTCTTACAGCGTGAGCCCTGAACTAAAAACAAGACTAGGTTCACTAGCCTATTTTATGGAAGGTGCAAAATCGTTCCTAAATGGCGAGGCAATCGATATATGTGTCGAGCACGATAACGGTAAATGGGAAGGCCAAACTTTCCTGCTGATTGCTGCGCTTACGAATTCTGTAGGCGGGTTTGAGGCCCTTGCCCCCAAAGCCAGCGTTAATGATGGAAAGTTTCATGCATTCATTATTAAAAAGATGTCTGTCCCGAAAATTGCAGCCCTGATCCCATCCCTTATGAAGGGAGAATTGCAGGAAAGTGAAGAAGTAGAATATATCCGAAGCTCCTTCCTTAATGTAACTTCCGGCAAACACCATGTGGTGAATATTGACGGTGAAGAAGGCGAGCCATTGCCATTCAACGCGAGAGTCCTGCCTGGACATTTGGATGTTTTTATTTCTGAAAACGTTAAATGAGCTAATAGGAATTATCTCTTATCGAAATATAAAAAAACCTGAGCAGGAACGAACCTGCTCAGGTTTTTTCAGCGTTATTTATTTTACACTAGAATTGAAGTTGTAGAAAAACTTAGCTGTGATTGATCCATCTTTGTTTTCTTTAATATTCGTTACATGGATACCAGAATCAGCAGGTGTATCGCTAAGTCCTTTCCAGAAGTAGTAAGAACCAGAGTGTACGTTGCCGCTTACTGGAGTGATTTTGCTGCCAGTCTTGAAGAAGTCAGCAGCGTCACCGCGGTTAAGGTTTCTTTCAAGGTCATAATTACCGTCTGCCTGAAGGACAGATAGACCATAGTGTGTGACAACATCGCCATTGCTTGCAGTCTGTGACTGGTTGAACTGGAAGCGCTTGTTCATCCAGTTTTCAACGTTGTTTGGACGGAAGCCAGCTGTCTGGTAAAGATTGATGACATTTTCATCGACATGCCATGCAACTAAACCATGAGCGTCTTCACCTTGGCGAACCATACCCTTGTTAAAACCATCCTGCTGCATATTTTCGAACAGGAAGTATTCAGTTCCGTTTGATCCTGGAACTTCCATTTTAACGATTCCGTTTTCAGCAGTTGCCTTGTTTGCAGCTGGCAAAGTGATCGTTTTTACTCCACTTTCTGGTGTTACTTCGATCGGATTTGCCCATCCTAAGAAGATCTTAGAAAACGGATCGAATTGTGTTGGAGAGTTTCCACCGTACTCAGGCTTATTAGGGTAGCGCATCCAAGAACCGCCAGCCATCATTGAATAGTTACCTACACCTTCAGATGAGTAAACAGTGTCGTAGAAATCAGGAAGTCCAAGTGCATGTCCAAACTCGTGCGCATAAACGCCAGTCTGTACTGGGAATGGGCCAGTTTTTGCTTCTTCTTTATAAGTGTTTGTTGCTGTATCAAAACCAGCTACGTTACCGCCGATACCCGGCTGGATGTTGTAGTTATTTACAATTACTCCATCGTAAGTCATGTCTTCCTGGATTGTATCTTCAATCCACTGGTCTTCATCTACACCTTCATATTGAGGAGTCGGAGTGCCAGTTTCATAGTATTTTCCATAGTATAGTGCGCTAAGGATATTCCATTTATGAGACCAGAATTGGCCAGGGTCACGGCTGTATTCTGCTCCAGTTCCTTCATGGACGACGAATACGTTTGGAACTTCTCCATCCACAGCATATTGGGAGAAATCGACCTGCTCATCAGCCGCTTTCAAAAGGTCACGTACGAATTCCCCAGTATGCGCATCACCGTTAACGTTACCATTCACATATGTGCCATTTTCTGCATACTTGCCTTCCTGGTCAAGATAATACGAGGCACCTTTCGGCATCTCTACCCATACAAATTCAGTATTTTCTTTTCGTACTAAATTAACTTTTCCGTAACTTGATTCTTTATAAGCATTTTGCATTGTTCGATCTTTAGGGACATCTGGACTATCGTATTTTTTAAACTGCTCCAGTTCATATGGGTTATATTCCGTACCAAAAATAAGATCCTCATAATACTCCGGCGGAACCTGTCCTGGCATGTCACCAACCGGCTCATCTCCGTCAGGATATTTGGCCAGTAATACGAGTACAGGAACATCGCCTGTTGCCTCTTTATAAGCTACATTATTGTCACCAGGCTGCTGGAATTTAGCTCCATTTTGTGCAACCTTTTCAGCAGGGTCGACCTTGGAAATATCAATCCCTAATTCCTTTGCTCTATCTACTAACTCTGGCGCAGCACCAACATGGTTCGCAAGGCTTAATTCATATTTACTCTGTGGTTTTACAGCGGAATCAGTTGGGCTGACTCCCGCAAACACTGCGCTCCCTGCCAAAGCAAGAGAAAGCGCTGAAGTTGAAAGGACTTTTAACACAATATCCACTCCCTATTAGAATATTTCTATTTCCTAAATAATATAAAAGATTCTGTATATTCTAAATAGGGAGAAAGTATGGTTTGATAGTTTTTTTCTTGAGTCTAAAGGCTTAACTTTCGCATTCTCTACATAAAAATTCACTATATTACCATAATAAACCATTTGATATTTTAATAATAATTAACTCGTTAGGAAGTTCGGACAACTTTTCCTGCTTTTCCATCAAACCTGTCTGAAGTTGGAACATCTTTTGACAGCTTTTCCCGCTTTTCCATCAAACCTGTCTGAAGTTGGAGCATCTTTTGACAACTTTTCCCGCTTTTCCATCAAACCTGTCTGAAGTTGGAGCATCTTTTGACAACTTTTCCCGCTTTTCCATCAAACCTGTCTGAAGTTGGTTCATGTTCTGACAACTTTTCATCCTTTTCCTCCAAACCTGTCTGAAGTTGGAGCATCTTTTGACAACTTTTCCTGCTTTTCCATCAAACCTGTCTGAAGTTGGATCATCTCTTGACAGCTTTTCCCGCTTTTACATCAAACCTGTCTGAAGTTGGATCATCTTTTGACAGCTTTTCCCGCTTTTCCATCAAACCTGTCTGAAGTTGGATCATCTTCTGACAGCTTTTCCTGCTTTTCCTTCAAACCTGTCTTAAGTTGGATCATCTCTTGACAACTTTTCACTCTTATCCTTAAAACCTGTCATAATAACCTCGCTTTCTTGACAGCTTTAGGGCTCCGCGCTTAAAACCTGTCATAATAACACTGCTTTCTTGATAGCTTAGGGCTCTGCGCTTGAAACCTGTCATAATAATCTCGCTTCCTTGAATCAAAAAAACAAGACTCCGCAGGAGCGAAGTCTTGTTTAAGTAAATCCTTACAGAATATCCATCCAAATCTTGATAGCGGTACCTAAGATCAAGAATGCGAGGATATACTGAAGAATTTTAGTATTAACTTTCTTACCAGCATTTGCACCCAATGGGGATGCGATCAAACTTGCTACTACCATGATCAATGCCGGCCAAAATTCCACCTGGCCAGTGGCAAGCTTACCGACTGTCGATCCAATGGAAGAAATGAACGTAATGGCAAGTGATGTTGCAATTGTCATTCGGGTAGGAATCTTCAACACGACCAGCATGATTGGCACCAGCAAGAATGCTCCGGCAGCTCCTACAATACCCGCTCCAATCCCTACGATAAAGGCGAAGAATGCAGCCAGCCATTTATTAAAAGTAACCTGGTCTAACGGAATTTCATCTACGCCCTTCTTTGGAACAAACATCATAACAGCAGCAATCAATGCAAGAATTCCGTATACAAGGTTGATGCCGCCTTCAGACATGAAGCGGGAACCGTAGCTTCCGATCAAAGAACCGACCAGGATCGCGGAACCCATATAAATGATCAATGTTTTATTTAAGTATCCACCCTTACGGTAAGCCCAAACACCGCCGATTGTCGCGAAGAAAACCTGGACCGCACTGATTCCTGAAACTTCGTGAGCGCTGAATGCGGCAATGCCGAACAATGGCGGAATGTATAATAGCATTGGGTATTTAATGATTGAACCGCCGATTCCAACCATCCCGGAAATATAAGAACCGATAAAACCAATTAGAAAGATGACAATAAGATACGTGAAATCCATCGGGCTTCCTCCTTTTTGTACATAACTGCTTCCACAGGAATGCCTCAAAGCATTCCTCATTCAAAAAACGCAAAAGAAAAGGGAGACGAGCCCCCCCTTTCGTTCAATTACGCCTTCTTCATCCAGAACTTGAACACACCGTTTTCTTCTTCGTGCTTCAGAAGTTCGTTTCCAGTGGATTGTGCCCAAGCTGCTAGATCTTTTACCGCGCCTTTATCAGTTGTATGGATTTCTAGTACATCTCCAGATTGAAGGTCAGTGATAGCCTTCTTCGTTTTTACGATTGGCATTGGACAAGCTAGTCCCTTTGCGTCTAATACTTTTGCTACGTTCATGTTAAAATCCTCCTTGGTTGTATAAAAAGTTGTATTTTTCAATGGTGATCAGGGAGCAAAGCCCCCAACCAGATTTATCTTACCGCACAGCGGTTTGGTCCAATTTCCATTTCTCTCTGCTTCTCATCGTCTGGGTTGATTTTACCCATGTTTGTTTCACGAATTTCCTGGTATGCATTTGGCTGTGGCGGGAGGTTCTCAGTTACAAGTCTTCTGAATTCAGCCTCGTCTTCGATATTCAAACCATGGTTCTTAGCGAAAAGAGTACCTAGTTTTTCAGATACGCTGCCATCTTCGTTCAGCTCTTCAATGATCATGAAGTGCGCAGGCAGTACGACAAGCTCATCAGAAAGCTGCTTGTAGCGAGTGTAAAGAGAGTTTCTCAAGTCTGCTACCCAGTCTTCTGCTTTACCAGCAAGGTCCGGACGTCCAATTGAGTCAATGAATAGTATATCCCCAGATAAAAGATATTTTTCATCTACTACAAAAGAAGTAGAACCGATTGTGTGTCCTGGTGTGTATAGTGCGTTGATGTCGATGTTTGTTTCACCGATTTTTACATTATTGCCATCTTCAAGAGGCTGGTAGTTGAATATTACTTCATCAGCGTCTTTTGGAGGCAGCCAATATGCTGCACCTGTAGCTTCAGCAATTTTTCTGCCGCCGGAAATATGGTCAGCGTGCAGGTGTGTATCGAATACATGCTTAATTTCAACGCCAAGCTCTTTAGCGAAATCAAGATATACATCTGTCATTCTTGTTGCATCGATCAATGCAGCTTCACCGTTAGAAACAACTGCGTAAGACAGGCAGCCTTTTCCGATGCGGACGAACTGGTACATTGCTCCGCCATCTTTAAGCTCTCCAACCTTTACTGGCTCAAGGTGTTCACTCCATGCTTTCATACCGCCTTGAAGATAAGATACTTCACGGCCTGCTTCCTCAAGCATTTCAGCGACCATTACTGAAGAACCTTCTTTAGCACATACAACTAGAACTTCTTTATCGGTTGGTACTTTATCAAGGATTTCTTCTACTCCGTCAAGAAGATCGAAGTATGGGATGTTAAGGTAGTCGAAGTTTTCGCCTTCGATTTTCCAGTCGTTGAAGTCGCTCTCGTTTCGGACATCAAGGATGAAAAATGGTTCTTTATTGAATACTTTTTTCGTTACTTCTTTAGACGTCATTGCTTTCATAAACTATTTTACCTCCCTGGGTATGATTTTTTCAAAAAAATAAATTATTGTACTTTTGTTTCAGTTGGGCCGTTCCATTCAGTCATGCCTGGCACCACGTTCCAAACCTTCTCAAAGCCTTTGCCTGCAAGTGCCTGGGAAGCCATATCACTTCTGTTGCCTGTACGGCAAACAACCAGGATTGTTTTGGACTTATCAAGTTCTTCGAGTCTGCTTTCAAGTTCACCAAATGGAATAGAAACTGCATTTGGAATGTGGCCAAAAGCATATTCAGCCGGCTCTCTTACATCAAGGACAACAACATCCTCTTTTGCTTCAAGCTTCTTGACAACATCATCGTTTGAAACAATGTTTGGATATTTTGTTTCTTCTTGTTCCTCACCAGAACCGCCCTTGCGGATATAGTGTTTAAGAACATCGCCTTCCTCAATCGTTCCAAGGTATTGGTTGCCAGAGCTTTTAGACCAAGCCTGGATATCCG
>Ga0114955_1001247_pt1 | contig 11640 bp, 13 predicted proteins | sample Porto_5metaG_FD_87302 | JGI IMG/M metagenome (GOLD analysis project Ga0114955, IMG submission 87302) | Marine algal microbial communities from Porto, Portugal - Porto_5 metaG | ecosystem: Host-associated > Algae > Red algae > Unclassified | place: Portugal: Porto | collected 2015-02-02 | reverse complement strand
TTATCTAAAAATAATTAAATTTTTATTTTAATTAATTTTATTATTCTATATTAAAATATCATTCCTTTGATAAGAATAACTCCCATTTTCATGATGCTTATATAAAGTAAGAGTGTATCATTAACTTAAATTGTAATGACACACTCTCACTTTATAGTAAAATATTAATATTTATTATTTTCTAAAAATCTCTCTAAAACTTCATCAATAATAGCTTTTATAGGTTCTGTTGCAAAGTTAGAAAAATATAGCTAATTACCACTTTATCATGTCGTTGTTCCCTTAACTGGCTAACATATGTCTAATTTCGTGGAACGGTGAAAATCCGTAGATCTGAAGAGACCTACGGTTCTTTTTGTATAGAGCGTAAATACATTCAATCCCTTTGATTGTATTTTTTGCTGTATTGATACTTTGATATCTTGTTCAATGAGGTTATTGAGATATTTAGATGTACAATGACAGTTAGAGTTCAATTTAAACGCTTGAATTACTTTAGCCATGGCCATCTTCGTTGAAAGTGCTTGATTTGTAATCACTATTTGAGGTTTGCCAAACTGTTTAACGAGGCGTTTTATAAACGCATATGCTGAGTGATTATCTCACTTTTTGCGTAACCAAATATCTAGTTTATGACCATCTGCCTCAATCGCACGATATAAATAACACCATTTTCCTTTTATTTTGATGTATTTCTCATCAATACGCCACCTATAATACACTTTTTTTATGCTTTTTCTTCCAGATTTGATACAAAATCGGGGCATATTCTTGAACCCAACGGTAGGCTGTTGAGTGATGAACGTTCACACCACGTTCTCTTAGTATTTCAGATATATCACGATAACTTAATACATATCTTAGGTAGTAGCCAACGGCTACAGTAATAACATCCTTATCGAATTGTTTATATCTTAAATAATTCATACAGAAGGCTCCTTTTTGTTAAAATTATACTATAAAATCAACTTTGAAACAGAACCATATAAAGCCTATAAAGGTAAAATTGGAAAAGTTGCGAATAATTTAATCAAACGTCGATTTAAAACTGACCGACTTTATCAAAAAATAGTGCCCGACATTACAGAGTTCAAACTAAAAAATGATCAAAAATTATATTTATCAACGTTTATGGATGTATATAGTTCAGAAATCATTAGTTTTACTATGTCTGATGGATCTACCTTAGATATAGTCATGACACCACTTCAAGCGCTCATTAATCAAAAGCCTAAAATAAACTATCGTTCAACAATACATTCAGACCAAGGATGACATTATCAACACGATAAATATGTAAAATGCCTAAAAGATAACAATATTTTTCAAAGCATGTCCAGAAAAGGTAATTGTTTAGATAATGCATTAATGGAAAATTTCTTTGGATTACTAAAACAAGAAATGTTTTATGGCAATCGATTTCAACATTTTGACCAATGGAAACAATCCATTCATCAATATAATGAAAGAATTAAAAGGCTTGTCTCCTAAAAATCATAGAAGACAAACCTTTGAAATTATATACTTAACCAAAGTACAACTTTTGGGTTTCAGTACATAAAAACTCATTGTGGGATGTTTTTTAGCAATTTCAATATAAGCCTCGTGTAGTAGTAGATAGGTAATGCCAATTTGCTACCATATTAGATAAGTGTTATTGAAATTGATAAAAACTATATACTTCAATAAAATGAAATTTGTAAATAAAAAAATAAGAGATAGAACCACGATTTCTTGTTCTACCTCTTTAAATGATAAAATGTTATTTTTCTTTTACAAGTTTTTTAACTTCTTCTAATTCTTTTTCAACATCTCTATTCGGTTTTTTAGTTATAAGACTTACGATATAAGTCACAATTAAACTTGTTAAAAATCCAGGAATAATTTCATATAAATTAAAGAAGTCAATATATTCTCCTAATGGTTTCACAAAAACAATCCAAATAATGACCACAACTGATCCTGATATCATACCAAAAATAGCTCCTGTACGACTTAATCCCTTCCAATAGAGAGATAGTAATACCAGTGGACCAAATGCTGCACCAAATCCAGCCCATGCATTACCAACAAGATTAAGTATAGTATCATTTGGAGTCCATGCGATTATAATAGATATAATTGCTATAATAAGAACAGATAATCGACCTACTAATAAAAACTCTTTTTTATGTTTTTTTGCAGCTTCTTCGCCTCTAATTAATTTATAGAAATCCTCTGTAAGTGAACTAGAAGTAACAAGTAGTTGTGAGGAGATTGTGCTCATAATAGCTGCTAAAATTGCTGCAAGAAGGAAACCACCAACCAATGGATGGAATAAAATTTGGCCCATTAAAATAAAAAGTGTTTCTGGATCATTTAATTTAACTCCTCTATCTTGAACAAAAGCAATACCTATCAACCCTACACATACAGCACCTATTAAACTAATAGCCATCCAACTAATACCAAATCTTCTGGCAGTTTTTAATTGACTAACAGATTTGATTGACATGAATCGTACTATAATATGCGGTTGACCAAAGTAACCTAATCCCCAAGCAAAGAAAGAAATAATTCCCACAATAGTTGTCCCTTTAAATAAATCTAAATTAGTCGGTTTTAAATTTGCTGCTTGAGAAAAAGCATCAATCCCTCCGAGCTGCATCATGGCTACAATAGGTACCATAACCATCGCAATTAACATAACTACACCTTGAAAGAAGTCAGTTAATGATACTGCTAAATACCCCCCAAAGAATGTATAAGCAATAACAATCACCGAAACTACAATAAGACCAGTATGATAATCTAGACCAAACGCACTATTAAATAATTTACCACCTGAAACCATACCCGAGTGAGTATATAGTGTAAAGAATACAACAATAATACCACCAGAGATAATTTTAATAATATTAGAATTATCATTAAGGCGATGTGTAAAATAGTTAGGTAATGTGATTGAGTCATTCGCTTTTTCAGTGTACACACGAAGTCTTGGTGCTACAAGTATGTAGTTAACATAAGCTCCGATAGTTAACCCAATAGCTAACCAAGCTGCTGATAAACCTGTTGTATAAACCTCTCCAGGTAACCCCATAATCATCCAACCACTCATATCTGAAGCTCCAGCAGATAATGCAGTAACGTAAGGTCCTATATTTCTTCCACCAAGCATATATTCTCTTAAATCTCCGGTTGCCTGCTTATAACCATAATATCCAATAACAAGTAAAATTAGAAAATATACTGCAAGCATGATATATGTCCGCCAGTCAAGATTCACTTGGCTTGATAAAGATGTAGCTAAAACAAACATATTAAATAACTCCCTTATATTTATTTTTGTTACATACAATAATTATACAAAAAACAAGAGTTATTTAAAGGGTAAATTTAAATTTTTGGTATTTAATGAATCTTATTAATTGTAAATACTATATTTATGTAGCAGTGACTATATTTTTAATATTAATTTTTAGTATATAATATTCATTGATTTTGTATATAACGATAATAAAAATAAATATACTATATTTGAGTAACATATAAATCGATATATTTGATTTGTCATTTATTAAGAATCCCGTTGACAATATGAGAAAATTCTATATAAAAACTCGTGATAAACGTTGGTGTAACAAGGAAATCCCGGAATCCCACCCATTTTGACGAACAATCAACTCATTATTTATAAGTATTGATGATAGGATTGGGTCTCTGCTTCCTTATATATATTATTTATTTATAAAGAATAACGGGATTTTGGGATTGTGCTTGTACAATCCTTCTGCTTCTTCGAATTTGCAAATCCCATTCCTTTCCCGGTAAAAAATTATCGTGGGATGTTCTTTAGCAATTTCAATATAAGCTTCGTGTAGTTATGAAAATAATTACGACAATGGCTGTTTCATTAGATAAGTGTTATTGAAATTGATAAAGAGAATTCTAAAATTGGTTAGATAAAATAAATGAAAGAATAACAGAATAGTCATTGTTTATTCAATAGTTATATATATAGTTTGCGGCAAAAATAAAGACGAAGTGCTGAGGAGCACTTCGTCGAGTGGATGGTTATTAAATAGTTGTTTATTAAAAGCGTTATCCAATTTGAGGATGATGTAAAATTAATTTTTATGATATTCATCTATCCTTATATCAATACGATTGATAATCGTTAGATACAGTGATTTCAATTGCTATTTCTCTAATTCTTCAATATCTTTGAACATTGTCTGTAACACATTAGCAGTCATATCAGTATTATAATGTGGGAATTCAGCTTGTTTGTCTTGTTCTAGTAGATAGTACTATTTATATTAGTATTTAAAATTTAAATATTTTGATTATATAAAAAACGTTGATACAATTCATATAATAGTAAGTCTATATTTTTTATTTTGGAAGAACATATTTGGGGACCCTATTTAGTCTGATTACTTTTATATTATTATTAGTCCTAACGGCATTTTTCGTAGCGACAGAGTTTGCTATCGTGAAAGTCAGAGAAACAAGAATTGCACAATTGTTTAATGCAGGAGAGAAGAAAGCAATCTCTGCTAAAAAAGTTGTCGATCATCTTGACGAATACTTAGCTGCCTGTCAATTAGGTATTACCATTACCGCTTTAGGTATTGGTATGGTCGGGGAATCCACATTTGAATTTATTCTAAACCCACTATTCAGTAGTATAGGTATTCCTGAAGCATGGATACATCCATTTACTATTGGTGGTGCGTTTGTTATCGCGACATTTTTACATGTAGTTGTAGGTGAGATGGCGCCTAAGACCATTGCGATTCAAAAAGCTGAGTATATTACATTACTCTTTGCGAAGCCAATCATCTTTTTCTATAAAATAATGTATCCATTTATTTGGCTATTAAATGGTGCAGCACGATTAATCTTGAAAATGTTCAACATGAAACCAGCTAAAGAGAGTGAGGTATTCCACTCTGAAGAAGAATTGAAACAATTAATTCAAGATAGCCATGAAGGTGGCGAAATTAATGACAGTGAGTTACACCATATTAATCAAGCATTTAAATTCGATAATTTAGTCGCAAAAGATATTATGATCGATCCAGAACATGTCAAAACACTCAATTTAAATACGCGTTTTGATGATGCGATTCAACAAATTAAAGTAGATGCATTTACAAGATATCCAGCTATTAAAGATGATCAAATTGTTGGTTTTATCCATTCCAAATCATTATTTAATGTGGATCAGCCATCTAAGTTAGCGACATTTGTTAATCCAATTATCAACGTTAAACTGAATACGCCATTGAAGCACATTTTGGAAATAATGAAAAAGAAAAAAGTTCATATTGCTGCAGTTTATGATAATGCTGATTTCAAAGGTATCATTACTTTAGAAAATATTCTTGAAGAAATCGTTGGCGATATTGAAGATGAATATAATTAATACAACTGTTTATACTGACCCTATCATTGAGATTTGAAAGTTTGAATGATAGGGCATTTTTTATTTACCGACTTTAAACTTTGACATCCGACTCAATTTGTAACTATAACGATTACATGAAATGAGAAGATTGAAAATTAGTAATCGTTTTACTGTAGTTGGCGAACAAGTATCATTGATTAAACGAATCATTTAAGACTAGACGATTCATTGTTATGGACATATTCATTATGACTATCGTATTGAATATTTACGTAAACATAGTCAAGCTGCTATCGAAGCAGTAGCTAAAGACGTTGATAAAGGAAAAATGATTCGTTTTTTACAAAATTTATTAAATATAAGTAGTGAACAAACGATTGTATTAAGTGATGGTTTAAATGATGTTCCTTTATTTGAGCATGCACGATACAAAGTTGCTATGGACAACGCTTATCCAGAACTTAAAAGTAAAGCAAATTTAATTTCAATTAATAATGATAGAGATGGCGTAATAGAAACATTGAATATATTACTTATAAATGACGATAATCATAGTGAATGCAACAATATGTAATTAACTTTTATACGATAAACCGCATCATAAAGGAATTTTGAACGTATCAGAACATATGAGGTTTATAAGAATTGCTGTTATGTTTTTTGAACACATCAATAAACAAAAAAGGTATGCACTATGTAAAATATTTATTAAATGATATAAAGCGAGGATACATAAATGATTTTTAAATAGATATGTATCCAATAATATAAAAAGGGACTATAAGCTATATCTAACTACTTATAGTCCTTCTTCATTAGTATAAATATTAAGAAAGGTGTATATCTTTGTAACCTTCATTTACATTAATAATGTTGTGATAACCTTTATGTTCTAAAATACCAATAGCTATCGAACTTCTAATGCCAGACTGACAGTGTACATAAATAACATCGTTTTTATTGAAAGGTAAATCTGTTTCTAAAAGTTTGCTGTGTGGTACATGAACCGCTTGAGATAAGTGGCCATTATTCCATTCATTATCATTACGTACATCTAATATATGTGATTCGTTACCTGTAATGTCTTCACTATGAATGGAACGTGTTTGAATCTTAGATTGAGGTAATTGATATCCAGCAACATCATCGTATCCAATGAGTTGTAAGGTGTGTGTTGCTTTTGAAATAAGGTGATAGTCTCCAATCAAGTTAATTTCTTGATCATAGTTTAGATACCAGCCAATTTGATTGATGAAATTTTTATCATATGGAATATTGATTGTACCTTCAATATGTCCACCATGATAAGCCTCCTTACTGCGGAGATCAAAAGTTAATCTGTTTGTATTTGTAGTTGGATAAACCGTATAAGGTTGATATAAATTCATACCGAATTGATTAATTTTTTTCATTTGTGCAAAATGATGTGGTGGTGCAGGTTGATCAGAAATGAGTTTATCGATAAAGGTAGCTTCGTTATTTTCAAAAAAAGCCCAGTTCGTTTGTTTTTCATAGCCAAGCGTAGATGTTGGAATAGCACCTAAAGATTTACCACAAGGACTACCAGCGCCATGGCCAGGCCAAATTTGAATGTAGTCTGGCAAGTCTTTAATACTTTTAATCGATTTAAACATTTGTTTAGCGCCTATTTCAGATGATCCTTCTACTTTAACCGCTTTTTCTAGTAAATCAGGTCTACCGATATCTCCTACAAAAATAAAATCACCACTGAATAGTCCCATTGAAACTTGTGCTCCAGCACCTTCGTCAGTAAGTAAAAAACTTATACTTTCTGGCGTGTGACCAGGTGTATGAAGCACTTTTAATTTTATATTTCCTACATAAATATCGTCATTATGTTGAACAAAATGAGTGTGGTTAGGCATATTTTTATAACCTAATGTGTCATCACTTTCACCTGATACATAGATATTAGCATTTAACTTTATAGCAACATCTCTAATTCCTGAAGCAAAATCTGCATGTATATGTGTTTCAGCTGCATGAGTAATGGTTAAACCTTCTTCATCAGCAACTCGAATATATGAAGATAAGTCACGAATAGGATCAATAATCATGGCTTCTCCAGTTTTTTGACAACCGATTAAATAAGATGCTTGAGATAAATGTTTATCATAAAATTGTTTAAAAAACATAATATCATTCCTTTCTAATTATATAAATAAATTGTGATTAGCTTGTTCTGTATATCCAATATATGCACCTACGCCACCGTATTCTACATCATCGCGTAATTCTTCTTTTGTAATGCCCATCACATCCATACTCATTGTACAAGCGATAAGTTTAACACCTTGCTCAACTGCTTGATCAATAAGAGAAGGTAAAGTATCGACATTTTTCTTTTTCATGACATAACGCATCATTAGATTGCCTAAACCAAACATATTCATTTTAGAAATAGGCATGTTAATTGGTGAATTTGGAAGCATGAAGTCAAAAAGTTTTGCAATACCTTTTTTCTTAATACGTTGACTTTGAATTTTTTTAAGTGCATTTAAGCCCCAAAATGTGCAAAAAATGGTTACATCTCTCCCTGCGGCTTTAGCACCATTAGCAATAATCATTGCTGCAACTGCTTTATCTAGCTCGCCGCTAAATAAAACAATCGTTGTTCCACTTTTCGTGTGTGTCACTTCTATATTTTTATTTTCTTCTTTTTGAATAATAGCGCGAATTTCATTACCAGAATCATTGAGTCTAACAAGTGTATGTCCAGTTTGTTTGACCCAACTTTTAATATCATTTAAAAATCCGTGATCAGTCACAACAACTTCTATTTGATCACCAATAGCGATGTTTTTGATTTCTTTACTAATATTAACAATAGGTCCTGGACATTGTAGATTACTATAATTGAACATCTTACGATTATCTTTAATTTCTCTATCTTCTTTTACTTTAGATAAATTATCATTATGATGTTGTTGTTCGTATGCGGTATAACCTCCGTCTAAATTCACCACATCGTATCCACGTTGTGCAAGAAATTGACTGGCTTTTCTACTTCTATTACCACTTTTACAATAGATATAGTAAGTTTTATTTTTGCTTTGTTTAAAAGTCTCTATATTTTCAACTGAATGTAATAAAGCATTTTTAATGTGTCCTAATTCAAATTCTTCAGGCTGTCGAACGTCAATTAATTGACCCTTAGAACCCAATTCTTGTAATTCTTTTTTAGTGAAATCATTAATGTGTTTCGTTTTATATTGTGACATAATTACCTCCTTTTAAATACCTATGGGGGTATATTATAACGAATTAGATAGTTTGTCAAATACCTACGGGGGTATTTGACAAACTAAAATTTAATCAATATGATGTAATTATTAAAAATGAATGTGGAGTGAAATATATTGGAATATAATAAAAAGATGATTAATCGTATTCATCGCATACAAGGACAGCTTAATGGAGTCATTAAAATGATGGAGGAAGAAAAAAATTGTAAAGACGTCATTAGTCAATTAAGTGCCTCTAAAAGTTCTATTCAACGGTTAATGGGTATTATCATTAGTGAAAACTTAGTAGAATGCGTCAAAATGTCTGAAGAAAATAGTGAAGATTCTCAGGCACTAATTAATGAAGCAGTTGAATTATTGATAAAAAGTAAATGATAAGTATAACAACAATTATAGTAATGTTAGTTATTGGTATCTTAGGAGGATTTATTTCTGGATTAGTCGGTATAGGGGGAGCCATTGTTATTTACCCAGCTCTCTTATTATTACCACCATTATTTGGTTTACCTACTTATAGTGCTTATATTGCTTCAGGATTAACTTCAAGTCAGGTTTTTTTTAGTACATTGAGTGGATCTTTAAACGCATATAAAAATAAAAATTTTTCTAGAACGCTTATACTTAATATGGGAAGTGGAATGGTAATAGGTAGTATGCTAGGTGCAATCTTAGCGAATTTAATAAATGTTCAGTTTGTTAATACGGTTTATATTATTATTGCATTACTAGCTCTTATTCTAATGTTTATAAAAGTTACACCATCTACTAGTCATATTAAGTTTAATCGTCTACTTTTAATTACAATAGGTGGTATCATCGGTTTGGTATCTGGTATTGTAGGAGCTGGTGGCGCATTTATTATTATTCCAGTACTACTTGTTATATTTAAATTACCAATGAACATGGTGGTTACAAATAGTATTGTAATTGCATTCATTTCTTCTATTGGAGCATTTATGATTAAATTATTACAGGGGTATATTCCTATCAATAGTGCAATACCGTTAATTTTAGGTAGTATACTATTTACGCCTCTAGGTATGAAAATGGGTCAGAAAATACCTGACTATATTCAAAAAACGATAATATGTATTTTAATCGTCGTTGCAATTATTAAGTTGATATTTTGAAGTTATTTTATAATAAAAAGTCTATTAAAAAGCGTCTCAATGATATTGAGACGCTTAAAATTTATCTAGCCTTAAATGAGTCAATGGCTGCTTTGATTTCATCTCTAACACGTTGGAATTCTGACCAAGGTTTGCCAGCAGGATCGTCAAATCCCCAATGTTCCTTCTTTACATTAGGCGGCAATACAGGACAGTTTTGATCAGCATCGCTACATAGAGTTACTACTAAATCAGATTGGTTTAGTATATTTTTGTCAATTAAATTAGAAGCATGATTTGATATATCAATTCCAACTTCTTTCATAGCTTCTATTGCTTTTGGATTTACACCGTGTGCCTCAATACCGCCAGAATATACTTGCCATTCATCTCCTAAGATTTTTTTACCCCAGCCTTCAGCCATTTGGCTACGGCATGAATTACCTGTACATATAAAATAAATTGTTTTTTTATCCATAAATAGTTTCCTCTTTTTTTAGAAAATAATAAGTGTTAGATATAACCCTAACAGTGTGATAAATAATACCGGAATCGTTATAATAATACCGATTTTAAAGTATTGTCCCCAAGAAATTTTGACACCTTTTTGAGTAAGCACATGTAACCAGAGAAGTGTTGCTAACGAACCAATTGGTGTTATTTTAGGTCCTAAATCAGATCCGATAACATTCGCATAAATCATGCCTTCCTTGAGTATGCTTGTTGTTTGAGATTGACCAATCGCTATTGCATCTATTAAAACAGTTGGCATGTTGTTCATAATGGATGAAAGGAATGCAGCTATAAAGCCCATGCCCATGATACTACTAAATAAGCCGTAATTTGAAATATTTGTTAGTACATCACCAAGAAGCGTTGTGATGCCCACATTTTTTAGACCAAATACCACAAGATACATACCAATAGAGAATAAAAGGTTCTGTTGCAAAGTTAGAAAAATATAGCTAATCACCATTTTATTGTGTCAGTCTTCGCTTAACTGACTAACATGTAACTAATTTCGTGGCAAGGAGAAAATCCGTAGATCTGAAGAGACATACGGTTCCTTTTATATAATCCATAAATACATTCAATGCCTTTGAGCGTGTTCTTTGCCGTATTAATACTTCGATAGCTTGTCTTCTTCATCTTAATATGACGATGATCTTGTTCAATGAGGTTATTAAGATACTTAGATGTACAATGACAATTAGATTTGAGTTTAAAATCTTTCCTCAACTTAGACATGGCCACCTTCATTGAAGGTGCTTGATCTGTAATAATTGTTTGAGGTTTACCAAACTGTTTAATAAGTCTTTTAATAAACGCATATGCTGATTGATTATCTCGTTTCTTACGTAACCAAATATCTAATGTATGACCATCTGCATCAATGGCACGATACAAATAACACCATTTTCCTTTGATTTTGATATATGTCTCATCAATGCGCCACTTATAATACGCTTTGTTATTCTTTTTCTTCCAAATTTGATACAAAATAGGAGCATATTCTTGAACCCATCGATAGATCGTTGAGTGATGAACGTTCACGCCACGCTCTCTTAATATTTCAGATATATCACGATAACTTAATGCATATCTTAAGTAGTAGCCAACGGCTACAGTAATAACATCCTTATCAAATTGTTTATATCTGAAATAGTTCATACAAAAGACTCCTTTTTGTTAAAATTATACTATAAAATTAAATATGCAACAGAACCAATTAAAAACACCCGTATGGACGGGTGTTTTTTAATTATAACTATTTTTTTATAAAGTCTAAAAGCATACCGATAAGTCAATCAACTTAACTACTTTTTCTAAATTTTGTTTTCTTCTTTAAAAAATTAAACTCTCCCTTTTT
>Ga0114955_1001243_pt1 | contig 11651 bp, 15 predicted proteins | sample Porto_5metaG_FD_87302 | JGI IMG/M metagenome (GOLD analysis project Ga0114955, IMG submission 87302) | Marine algal microbial communities from Porto, Portugal - Porto_5 metaG | ecosystem: Host-associated > Algae > Red algae > Unclassified | place: Portugal: Porto | collected 2015-02-02 | reverse complement strand
TCGGGGTGCGCCCCCGGACGTGTCTTTAGTCACTCCTGCTGGCCGAGGGGGAGGGACAGGTCTCCGTCGGACTCCTTCCGACGGGGATCAGACCGGGATTCCCCCTCGAGTGTCGCCCCCGCCATCTCCTCCTAGTGTTGACGACCCGCCTGGCCGTGGTGGATCGGCCCTCATGCCGCCTGATCTACGGTCTGTGCTAGACGCGTTCTGATGGGACATGCTGGTCGACGTGACGCGGGCCCCGAGCGAGTCCCCTCGACGGGCGGAGTCGGGAGGACAAGCGTCGGAGCAAGGTGGGACCAGCTGGTCCCACAAGAGGCGGCACCACTCCCGGCGTCACCGTCCATCCTCCTCTTCTTCTTCGTCGGTTGAATCATCCTCCGGGTCGACCGACGGTAAAGACGGCAGGGGGGCTACTACGCCCCACGGGAACAATCCGGCGGTCCCTTCTATTCCGGTTCTACAATGTTCGGACGATCGGTTTTCACAGGTGTTGGACTACAAGATCTACCGCCTACGAAACCGTCGGACGGGCTACGGGGCGGCCCAAGCGCGAAATATGGGCCGAACAACCAAAAACATGAAGCACTCCTTCGGCGGGTTCCCGCCGTTCTCGGGAAAGGACCCTCTCAAGGTCTTCTCCTGGTTGCGCAAGTTGGTCAAAGCGTGCAACGACAATGACGTGTCCGAAGGGATGGCCCTCTACGCGGTCCCTCACTTTCTGTCTGGCGACGAGGAACTGCGCTGCACCCGCGAGCTTTCGGACTCTGGGACCGCGCTAGGCGTCGCGAGGATTACATCCTACCCGGTGGCGGTGAATTGGTTCCTGCAGACCTACGCGGAACCACACACGCTGGCTCTCGCGCAGGACACCATTAGTCGGGCGATCATCGAGCCCGACGAGACCATCGAGTCCATCTCGGCCCGCTTGCGAGGGCTGTCGGACCGGTGTGGGAACATCCATACGGAAGGGACCATGAAGCAGCAACTAATTCAAGGACTAACGGCCTACATCCAGACGGACGCGTTTGTCTACAACGCGCCGGTCTGCTCGTTCCAGCAGTTGGAGACCTATACGTCGGTCAAGCATAAGGCAGCTGAGGAGGTCATGACTCTGGCCCGTGCTGTACAGGGGCCCTCGACACCATCTTCCTCTCGTGGTCCCCGTCGTCTCTCGGTGACCCCGCGGGCGCGTCCTACACGGGCGGATTTTCCGGTGATGGCCCTCGGTGAAACGGAGCCCCCTGTAGCCCCTCCTCCGGCGGCCAACCCCGGGCAAGCCCAACCAGTTTGCGGCCGGCAGGAAAACCTCCCTCGGTTCTTGACGGGGCGCCTAGAAGACCCACGTCGCCCCCGCATTTGTTTCCTGTGCTGGACACCGGGACATGTCCTACACATGTCCACTGCTGACCGATCAGCTGAAGGAGCTCGTAAACAAGGCCCGAGAGTCCTTCCCACAAGCCACGCGTAGTCGTGGGGCCGGGCAGGACGAGAAGTGGCGGGTCACGCGAACCTACAACCGACAGATCCGGATCGCCATGGTCCAGGGCCTCTGTGACGGCATCGACAAGTCGGAAGCAGAGGACAAACAAGATGGGGACCCTGGGAACCAGTCGGGGAAAGAGCAGGAAAAGCCCGGCTCGGGGAACGTTAAGTGGGGGGCGGACAGCTGTCGGACCCCCCTTTGTGGGCTAGTCCATGCGCGGAACCTGCTTCGAACTGCGTACCCAAGGTGCTTACAAGACCGGCCAGACATGCTCCTCGAAGGCGTGGTCTCGCTGGCCCCTGTGCGTTTACGGGGACCTTGCTCGTTATGCGTAAACGGAGCTTCGTGGTCCCGGCGGCCCTGCGTTTGTCGTCGGACCATCCTTTGCATCAGACCCCATGCGTGTTGGACACCGGGGCGGGATCAAGTGTCGTCCGGGAGGATGTCATCCCCCCTGGCTAGAAGCAGCAGGCTCGGAGGGCCCCGCAGTCGACCCACGTGTGTGACGCGTCCGGACAACTCCTGAAGGTCAAGTCCCAAGTGGGGTTTTCCGTCTTTGTGGACGGCGCCTCGATGCCCTTCCAGTTCCTTGTGGTCAAGGCTCTCTCGGTCCCTGTCATCCTGGGCATGGACTTCCAGAAGAAGCACGTGAAGGCCATCTACCCGGGCTGTGGGACCGTCGCGTCCAACCACGGTGGCCCTACTAGAGCGGAGAACGCGTGAGACGGCAAGAGGAAGGAACCCAACCCGGTCAAGGGCATCCCAACCTGTCGGGACAAGGGGGCCATCTATCTGCGACAGGGCGTGACCGTAGCCTCTCGCACCGTCCAAGCGGTCTCCGTGGTGTGTGGGACCGCTGGGCTGTGTCGTCTCGCGGAACGACCCGAGGTGCTGGCCCAGAAGGGACACCGCCTACATGATGCCCTTTCCATCCTCAAGCCTCGCCGGGAACTCATCCTCCACCTGACAAGCACTTCGGACAGGCCTGTCAACATACCGAGGCACTACGCGATCGGACTGGCGGAGCCCTACGCGGGCCCGACGTACGAGATCACGGAGAATGACCGACCCACTGATGTGGGGGGGGACCCGCTCTGTACGGCTGGGCCGACGGAAGATCAACCGCCCACGGAAGCGCCGTCGGTCCCAGTGGAAGCGCAGGCCCCTAAAACCAACGGGCCCCCGCAAGATCGGGTCCCGCCGGATCAAGAGCCGCCGGAACCATCGCCATCTCCCAGGGTGGCCTATGAGCTGATCTCGCCGGATTTACATCCCGCAGTACATCAGCTGGTGGATCGGTATAAGGGCCTATGGAATGGCAGGTTAGGCCAAATCAACGTGACACCCCACCGTATCGCTCTCCACCCTGGGACTCGTCCCATTCGGTCCCAACCAAACCGGACGGGCTTCCACCGCATAGTCGTCTCCTGGCGGACCAAGTGGCGAAGCAACTCCAGATGGGAGTCATCGGTCCGTCTCAGTCCGAGTGGTCCTTCCTGGTCGTGATGGTACCCATGACGGACGGTTCCCCAAGGTTCTGCGTGGACTAACGCCGCCTGAACGACGTGACGGTGAAGGATACGTACCCGCTGCCTTGCTTGGAAGATTGTATTGACTTCCTGGGCGAGGCTTCCGTCTTCTCTTTTCTGGACTACAACTTCGGCTACTGGCAGATCACGGTTGCGGTCGAGAACCTGGACAAGACGACCTTTACGTGCCACGAGGGAACCTACAAGTCCACCCGGCTCCCCTTTGGTTTGACCAACGCGCCGGCCACCTTCCAGCCTGCCATTGATATCATCCTGTCGGGCGTCATGTGGAAGACCTGCCTGGTCTATTTGGACGACGTGTTTGTCTTCTCTCTGACGGTCGAGGAACACATCACCTACTTGGACGAGGTCTCTAGTAGGTTGTCTCGCGCTGGAGCGTCCCTCAAGGCGTCCAAGTGCTTCCTTTTCCAGGAGGAGGTCGAATACTTGGGACACATCGTGGGCAGCGGACATGTCCGAGTGAACGAGAAGAACCTGGTGGGCCTACGTCGTGCCGAACCGCCCCGGACCAAGAAGGACCTACGGAGTTTCCTAGGCATGTGCAACGTGTACCGCCGGTTCGTGAAGGACTACGCACAAGCTGCCAGACCTCTGACGGCCCGAACCAGTCCGTAGGTGTCGGACCCACCTCCCCCGTTCTCGCAAGACCAGCGGGACGCCTTTGCGGAGCTCAAGAGGCGGCTCACCAGCACGCCGTTGTTGGCACTCCCTCGGTTTACTGGAGCCTACGTGCTGGACACGGAAGCCAGCGATTACCGAGTGCGTTGCGTCCTGACGCAAGAACAGCCGGGCAAGACGTACAAGCCGGTTGGGTACTGGAGCCGTCCCATCACTGGGGCCGAGAAGAACTACAGCAAGACGGAGAAAGAGTGCCTTGCGGTCGTGTGGGCCCTCTTCATGCTGCGTCCGTACGTCCAAGGGACCCGGTTCATAGTCCGGACGGACCATTCGGCCCTCCGATGGATGCTCCATATGGAAGGGGCCCATGGTCGCTTGGCTTGCTGGCGGTTAAGACTCTCCGAGTTCTACTGTTTGGTCGAGACCCGCGCGGGGGCCGCTCACTACGCAGCGGACACGATGTCCCGGCTCGCAACACCCGCGGTGGACACAATCCCAATCCCGGAGGAGATCCCCTGCCTCACCCTGGCCAACTCCTGGAGGGCTCGGACCATGCCGTCCGACAAGGACAGACAGGACTATCCCCCCGTCACGGTGGACTGTCTGGTAAAGGCCCAAGCGCAGGACAATGGGTGTCATGAGATCCAACAGGAGATGGACCACAACGCCCACTCCCGCTACTCCGAGACCGCGCAGGGCTTGCTGGTCCGGCACGCACCCCTGGACTGGGCCACGCAGGTGTACGTCCCCAAGTCCCTACGGACGGAGATCCTAACCTTTGAGCACGCGCCGGCCCATGCGGGACACCTTGGCGCCAACAAGATGTACGTGTCCACGCGGCCCTTCTTTTATTGGGAGTCCATTGTGACCGACGTTTACGACTACGTGGCAAACTGTGGGACCTGTGCCAAGGGGCGCGCGGGCGGACGCCGAAGGACCAACCCTCTAAGGCTCTTTCCCCCGACGGAACCGTTGTCCATTGTGCGCCTCGACCTCTTGGGACCACTTCCCAATACCGCCATGGGCAACCGGTACCTCCTCGCCATGGTGGACCGCTTCTCAAAGTTGACCCGCGTCGTGGCACTCCCACGGGAAGACGCGGAAACCGTGGCGTCGGCGTTCTGCGACACCTGGGTGGCGTCCTACGGTCCCCCGGACAACCTCCTGACAGACAATGGGCCCCAATTGACCTCCACGCTCTTCCAGGGGGTCTGCCGGCTGATGGAAATTACCAACCTGTACTCCACGACCTACCATCCCCAGACGCAAGGACAGGTCTAACGGTACGACAGAACCATCGTGGCCCAACTCAAGGCGTACGTCGAGGACCATCAAGACAGGTGGGACGAGCTGGTCTCTGTCCTAAAGTTGGCCTACAACTCACGGCCACAACAGAGCACCGGGGTAGCCCCACGTGAGTTCGTTGTACCAGAATGGGTACGGAAGTTGGCCCTCGAGCGCCTCCCCAAGAACCCGTACCCGCAGACAGTCCCAAGGACGGCCCGCGAGGCGAGGGAACGACAACGAAGCCACCTACGGAACGTCATCACGCAGGTCCGAGCCGCCCTCTCGACGGCCCAACGACGGTACAAGCGGAACTTCAATAAGGGAGTCCGGCCGGTCAACAAGGCCCTCAAGATCGTTGATTGGGTCTTCGTGGAAGCACACGACACGGAAAGACGCAAGTTGGACCACAAGAAGGTTGGCCCGTCTGAAATTGTCCGCACGGACAGGCACACCTACACGGTCCTGGTAGACGAACTGCCGGACACGGTGAGAAGCGACCACGTGACGTGGGCTCCTGGCTGCCCACGATCCGGCGCTCGCCCCTCGCCGGCTGCCCGCCGCCGCCCGTGCGCCCACCGTCCGGCGCTCGCCCCCCGACGGCTGCCCGCCCCTACCCGTCCTGCCACACTTGGCCACCGGCCTCCAGCCGGATTCCTACCGGCTCCTGGCTGCTCACCATCGAGTTCTCCCTCCCCGCCGGCTGCCTGCCGCCGCCCGTGCGCCTATCGTCGGGCGCTCGCACCCCGCCGGCGGCCCGCCGCCGCCCGTGTAGCCACCGTCGGCCGCCCACCCCCTGCCGGCTGCCCGCCCCGGGCTGGCCGCCTGCTCTCCGCCGCCCGTGCGTCCACTTTGGAAGGCCCGACCCCCTCCTTCTGACCTGCGTCACCCGTGCGCCTACCGTCGGGAGCCCGCCCCCCGCCGGTTACCGGAAGGCCTTCCAGAAGGACGTGGAGCGACCCCTCTGCCTGCCTCGATGGATTCGTTCTCGCTGCGGAGTATGGTGCTGCCGCCGTCATCCGCGCGCATGGCTGGCATGGCGGACCATGCTGTGGGGTTGGCTGTCATATCCGAGCACGCTGTCCGAGTGCTGGTGGCCCTTCTTCCTTCTTCCACACCTTCTGGGCTGGCGAATACAGACTGGCGGGCAGGCCGCGCGGGAGTCATCGACCGACCTAGGTGGTCGTTAATGTGGATGGTTGGGCTCGACAACAGGCAAAGTTTTTGGTCGCGGTGCTTCGAGTAGCGCCACTAGAAGCGTTGCGGAGACAAAAACACACGCACTCAGTGACGGCAGGTTCGCACCGTCGCCGCTGTGCGCGGCGGCGACAGCCACCACCACCCCTTTCTCCTGGCAGCTTTCCCCGCCGTGGCGCTCGCCGCTTTGCGGGCCCTCCTGCCTGCTCCGGCCGTCGCGGCCGTCTCGCGACTCACCGCGCTGCCTACCACCACCCCAGGCCACCTGCCCAGAGTAGGCAGGCAAGAAAAGAAGACCACACCAATGTCTCCTGCGGATGTGTCGGACCTTACCCTCCCCCGCATCCCCCGCAGGTGCGATACCGATCGGGTAGGATGCACGGTGTCCGACGGAACTATTGTTTCCCGCTGTCCTGCCGCAAACAGACGATGCTGCTCACGGTGGCAATGGTGGCATGCTTTTCACGAAACTGCTTTCTACCTGTTGCTACCAGCACATAGAGCACATCACACCATTTACAATGCCTCCTGCACACGCACCTAGGTCGGCTACCTCCGAGTTCCCCACAGGGGTCCACCATCCAGTCCTGCAAGTGCCTATGAAAGGCGCGTCCCATAGCTACTGGTGGTGAAGAATTCTTAGAAGTACGCCGACAGCCGGGCACTCATCGACAGCCGCCCCGGTGGCGGCGCTAAGCGATAAAGCAGGCTCCTGCCCTCTGCCACGGACGGCACCGCTTCGTACGCAATCGCCAGCGCCGCCGGTGTCTGGAAGCCGGCGGAGAAGATGCTACCAACGCGGATATCGCCAAGGCGAGGAAGAGCATGCAGCTTCAGCGCCCATAGCTGCTGCAGCGTCGTCGACCCCCTCATCCGTTGCATAGAAGATTCCCAGTTGGTGTACGTGTGGACTGCCGACGCGCCGACCATTGTCGCTGCAGACTGCGGGCTCCCGCGTCCGAGGAGCCAGTCGGCAAGGCCAGCCGAGGCAATCAGACGCCGACCCCAGTACTGCACCAACGACGAGTAGCAGGCGGCCTTCTTGTGGACTTCCGTCGTGAACTTGACCACAAAGCCGCCCGAGATGTCGAGCTCGGCAAAGTACGCATTGACGCAGTAGTTGACGTTGGAGTCATTGGCTGTCGCCACGTCGATGTCGCCAGCTCCAAAGGGAACAACGACGATCGCCCTGACGCCGCCATGTAATACGCCTACTCCATGACGCGCGCGTCCTTGATGGACGTGACGAGGTCCTCCGCCGTCTTGCGCTCCACGAGGAAGTCGAGCGCCAGCTCAGTGTCGGCGGGTGGCGCCTCCGCCACTGCGCTGTCGCCGTAACGCGTGATGCGTGCGACGAGAAGCGCGTCTCCGACGGGCAGCTGCCGCTCAAGGTCGCGGCCGCCCTAACCAGGCGCTGCGAAAATCATGAAAAAGACGGCGGCCCGCGCGACGCCGCTGCCCCGTGTATGCCACGCGTCTGCGACCAGCGACACCTCCATCGCCGTCGTGGTAGGGTCTGCGGTGAGCTCCGGCGGCCGGTGGCTCACCGCCACAGGGGTGAGCGCTTGGGTCATGCCCCCCTCCACCTGCACGGCCGTCCCAGCCGGCAGTGCCAAACTGGAGGGGTATTGGATGTCGGCCGCCGTCTGCTTGTGCGTTCCAGAGTTTCCGCTCGCACTGAGCGGAGCGGTAGCAAGGTCGGTGGCGCCAGTGGCGCCGCCCACGAACGCCACCATCAGCTCCTCGCCGTCTGAAATCACGACGACGTCGTCGTCTTCGCGCGCAGCCGCCCCCAGCCCGACGACTCGTCCGCCGCCGGCGGGCCCAACCACGTCAGCATCGTCGGCGGTCCCACCATCTCTTGCACCGGCGGCAGAGGCACCCGCTCGGCATCCCGACGCCGATGCCCCGACGCAGGTAGCAAGAGCCCCGTGCATCACACGATCGTCAAAGGCGTCGCCAGACGCCGTGCCCAGACCCCGTACCTCCTCCGCCTCGATGGCGGCGGCGGCGGTCGTGGCCGGGATTCCCATGTCGATCAGCTGTCGCATCAGGGATTCTTCAGCCGGCCCGGTAACCGTTGGCAGCACGCCCGCAGCAGGGGGAGAGCTTAGGGCGGAGACCGACGGAGGGGGCGCAGAACCATCAGCACCCACCCCGAGGCCGCCGGCCGCAGACCCGCGCTCGTCCACCATGGCAGCCGCGTCAGGGAGCGGCTGACGACCAAGGTGGCTTCAAGGTCAACTTTCAGACGCATGTAGCGTCCGCGAGCGGCCGTGACCCTGCCTATACGGTTGGTGCGGAGCCGGACACAGGGGTTCAGAGAATGCTCACATTTAAATAGTGGGGGACCTGCTTTTCAACTGTGCGTTTTCAAATTCGTGAGAGCGGCGGTCTGTTGCATCGCCTCGTCGCTGTCTCTGACACCAGTGCCTTCGCCTGTGTCTTGGTTGCCCACCACCAGCACTCTATATGTGTTACGCTATCCGTAGAAGGTATGTACCTCATTTCTCTGCCATCTCCACGTCCCCTGCTCGTGCCATTTCCTCAACCCCGAGTCGCTCTTGCCGCATCCGCCTTCTGGCCACCACCACCACATTAGCGGCCGCCGCGTGCACGCCGCCGCCTTCCGACCACCACCTGCCTGCCTATTACCGCGAAGGCGAGTGCAGCCACTAGACGCTCAGCCGGCCAATATGCTGGACGAGGATGTTGATGCTTCTTGCTCATGTGGACGGTCAGTTCTCATGATGCTCGGTTGGAAAGACAAGCAGGCTCAGAGTGGAAGCGTGTTCGATCTGTCTTGTCGCTGATCGACTGATACGCAGGCGCATTGCCACACTGTACCATCTTGTGAACTAGAACGAGACGAAGAATATCTACACGAGTTGGCAAAAGATGGAAGTGTATGCGAGCGACCTCGTGCACCAAGAACTGCAAAAATAACACCCCACAGCCGTACCTGTACACCTGCAGTCCTCCCGCGCGCCTGTCCTCAAAAAGAACCCCCCCTTCAACCCACTGCCTCCTCATGCGGTGGGCCTGGCCAATAGCGGCAGTGTTTGCCAGCAGGCGTAGTCGCGAGATGGTGAGCTCCACCTCATGCAGCTCGCTGCACTCGGGGTCGGGGTCAAAGAAAGTCCAGCACCGCTCGTCCAACCGCACGACCGCCGCACACAAGTGCCTGTTGCCGTCGTTGATCATCTTCATTAGGGCCCGGCATGGCGGCATCGTCTTGGCCAGACGCTTGGCCGACGCGGTGGCCTCGGCCAACGTCTGCGTCGCGCCTTTGGGGTTGCGCAGAAGCCCAGTAAACTGCTCGCACATCATGACGTGCACCTCCGAGTTGTGGTCGAGGGCGTACTGCCACAGCTCGACGAGCATGGCGTTGATGAACGAGCATTTCAACCATGACTTGCGCGCTGTCCCGATGACGTCCCGGATTCCGAGCTTCCACGTCTACTGCTGCGGCAAGACGACACCCATGCGGCTGACCGTCAGGATGGAGACCGTCCTCAGCCACGTGACCTTCGTAGGCACTCCCCCACCCACAATGCCGCGCACGTTGGCCGCCATCTAGGGAAACGTGGTGAAGAAGGGGAGCAAAAAGTCGTGCGGCGTGGGCGACCACGACGCCGCGTCGGACAAAGCCGTGAGCCACGCCTTGGACTGGCACGCGTGCAGGCAGTCGATTTTGGCCGTCAACACCGCCCTCATGTCCTTGAGCGCCGTGTACGGCAGCCGCTGCACCCTGGACGCCACGGTCACGTCGATGAGAAACCGCATCACGCGGTGCCGCGTCGCCTCGACCTCCTCTGGCACGCCGCCGGCTGCGGCTAAACTCTGGCTGGCCTGCCCTAGAAGCGCTTCATCCAACAAGATCGGCACGCTGTCCTGCTAAGCAACAAATTTCCCCCACTCCCTCACACCCACGGACCGCACGACGACAGAGGCCTCGTAGGTCGAGACAGCTCGAGCGGTCGCCCAATGTTGCATCATCTGCGAGACAGTCACGCACCGTGCGTCCGCCGCTGCTCGACGGAGTTAAAACGCACCTGTGTCTCGCGGCGGTCAGTTGACCTGCCAGGGGGTAGGCGGCTCTCGTGGGACGCCTAAAGCGGTCACAGGAGCACTGGTCCGTGCCTGTCCCAGCGTGCCACGCGACACGAGAGCGGACAGCGAGGACGCCGACGAGAGTGAAGATGCACGGCCGCCAACCCCGCCAGCGACCCGGGCTTGCTTGCGCGGCGGCTGAGCCGTGGTGCCCCCGCCCGACACACCACCATCGTCCCCCGCGTCATCCCCCCCATCTCCGAACAAACAGCGTTGGCGAGGAGTGCCAACGGACACCTCACTTCCACTGGGAGGGTTGACGCTGCGGCCAGCCAGAATTGAGGCAGCGCTCACACCAGTCGCCAGTGGGGAGATGTTCACGCCACCACCTGCGGTGGCCAGCGTGTCACCACCTGCTGTTTCCCGTGAGCTGCCAATCTGCGGGGGAGTGGCAGAGTTGTGTGAAGAGAGGGCGGCCGGAAGGCCACCACCCGTGGCCCCCGTTGCACCGCCAATCAGGGGATGAGTGGCAGCGGTAGGTGAGGAGAGGGCGGAAACAGGGAACAGGGGGACACCCAAGGCGGGGCCAAGGAGGGAGGCGGCGGGACGGGGGGAAGCGGTAGCAGTCTGCACCGTGGCACCACCAAGGTTGGGTGCATCTGCAGCGCCAAGAGAGGCCGCCGACTCCCTGCCGACGTTGATTGTCGGCCCCGGAGAGGGAGAGTGCTCTGCCACCCAATGCTTGGAAACGCTTTCTGCCAAAAGCCACCGCTCGGCTCGCGGGAGCTCGTCATCGGAGCAGTCCCGAAGAAAACGCTGCGTGGGGTCCGATGGCGACCCGTCGCCCCTTGCCAGAAGGATGCGCACGGACCGTCACACAGGAAACGCATCCCGGTTGCGTAGGAGCATCGACCGGAAGAGCGCCAGGTGCATATTACTTCTTGGCAGAACGGGTCTGCACCCAGCTGGTTGAGAGCCCGCACGACGGGGGCGGCGTTCACCCGGCCCAAGAGGGTAGAAGATCCCCGCTGGCCGCTCCCAGAGGGTGGGCGAGCACCCCGCCGGCCACCATCCGCGGGCGACGCATGAGGCAGCGACGCCTCCGGTACCGGCGGCCGCGGGGTACCAGACGCCGGTGGCGCCCAGTACGGCACGCCAATCGTCGGTACCCCGGACAGCGATGGTCCAGATGGCGGCGGTGCCCTCGGGGGCAGCGACAAGCCTGGAAACGGTTCTGCAGGTGTTGAAGAGCCCAGATAATCTTCATCCCCAGAAAAAGAGCAGTTCCATCGTCCTCGGCGACAGGTGCTCCGCCACAGGGCTGTTGGCCGACTCCCGCCACCTGTAAGGTGAAGCGCGAAGAAGCGCCGTAAACGACCGCACACTCGTGCTCGCTCGGTTCCTCTCACGCTACCCTACTCCCACCCTAGTCACACGTCCTCAAGCGCCGGTTAACGTACTCG
>Ga0114955_1001242_pt1 | contig 11656 bp, 11 predicted proteins | sample Porto_5metaG_FD_87302 | JGI IMG/M metagenome (GOLD analysis project Ga0114955, IMG submission 87302) | Marine algal microbial communities from Porto, Portugal - Porto_5 metaG | ecosystem: Host-associated > Algae > Red algae > Unclassified | place: Portugal: Porto | collected 2015-02-02 | reverse complement strand
GCGTGAGGGGGTTCTCAGGGGGAAGATGTGCAGGGAGGGCGCTTGTACGCGCCGTGGTGGCAGGTGGCGCGGTGAAGGAGTGGTGGCTGTGGGGGGATTGCCAGCGGAAGAGAGAGAAAAGGAAAAGCGGAACGCTCCACGAGAGCTGCATTTATACATGTGTTGGGGTGCGAAAGAACGGGGCCGACTGGCGAGCGGCCCCCTCACGGAAAGACTCCCTGCCAGGGCCGGATTCGTCGAAAAGAGAAGACTGACCCAACAACAGGGACCGTCTCAGCGTCCCCCGGTCCACGAAACGCGTGCCCCGCGGTGCCGGCCGCTACGTTTCCCGGAGCTAGCCAGACACCGTAAGGGAACACAACCTTTCGTCCGCTGTCATCCTGCAAGTCCTTCGCTACCTGCAGCTGCCGACAGCACCGTCAGCGCCACGCGCCACAGCCGGACGTGGCGCCACCGCGGAGGTAGCCCAGTGGCCGTCGGCGGCCACCTCTCGCCGCCACCCCTCTATGACAGCATCGGTGCCACCTGCCTCGCCCCAAACAGGCGACAAGGAACAGTTGACCACAAAGAAGAAACGAGGCGGTGGTCGGGCTGAGGTGGTCAGTCATGTTGCTAAAAGACAGGTGCCACACAGGGCGTCTCGCTACGTAGCTCCGCGCACAACAATGGCCGACAACAGCGGTCTGCGCGTCTGCCGTCGCCTCTCCTTCCACATCTGAGGTCGTCCTCGCGCACCCTGCCGTCCGTCACCCTCACCGCAAGTGCCACGTACAATGGCCGGACGTGGATAGGCAGGCCACAACGGGCGCGTGGCCACCGCGGGGGCAGCCCACTCGCCGTCGGCGGCCACGCCCCGCCGTCACCCTCTGCATCGTCATCGGTGCCACTTGCCTCGCCCCAAACAGGCAACAGGCAACAGCTGACCACGAAGTGAAAAACGAGGCGGTGGTCGGGCTGAAGTGTCAGTCATGCTGCCACGAAGCAAGTGCCACGCAGGACGGCTGGCTACGTCACACCGTGGTCAGTAGCAGCCCCACATATGCCCGCCTCACCGGGCCCCCCCCCACTGCCCGCGCCACCCCCGCTGCCGCACCGCAATCGCTCACTGTCGCCTCCGATTGTGAGCGTCGCTCAAGCAGTATATAGAGCTCGGCTGTTCCACATTCCCCTGACTCAACTCGCGGCACATCCGAGCAGCGCTCGACATCGCCGCCCTTCTCGAAATATACCCGCGAGTCGCCGCCCCCGGTTACAACCCACCCGCCGCCACTCGCCAGCACTTTGACGCCAGCATCACCGCTTCTCACATCCCAATGGACTCTGCTCACAACCACCGGTGCTACCGCATGCGGACAAAAGACGGGACCAACGACGAGACTGAGACCGTCAATGTGGCCCACAACCACGCAGCAGCTGCAGAAGACCTGCAAGACAGGGCCGACACCCTGCTAGCCAGAGGCATGTCGCGGGCCTCCCGCGGACGGGCCGCCGCCGTCGACAGCAAGACCGCCAACGAAAACCAGGGGTCCATTGTAGACGACAGCCGTTTCGCCGCGGACGACCGCCGTGCCGCCGCAGCAGAACGCCGCGCCGCTGAGGAAGACCATCATGCCGCTGAAGACGACCGCCACGCTGCCCAGCACGACCGCCGTGATGCGACGGACGACCGCCATGCCGCTGAAGAGGACGGCCGTGCTGCCGCGAACGACCGCCTTGCCGCCGCGGACGACAGCCGTGCTGCCGCGGTAGACCGCCGTGCCGCCATAGCTGACCGTTGCGCCGCTGCCAAAGACCGCAGCGCCGCCGCGGACGATCGTCTTGCGGCTGCAATCACTCGACAGGCTGCTGTCGACGACAGGCAGTCGGCTGAATATCTGCTGGCGTACGCTCGCCGACGTGCGACCGCTACCCTGGCGGCCGTCAGCGCCGAACCTGCTTCTGGCGCTGGTGACGGCGTCACTGGCAGGGTCAGCGGCAAAGGCGCAGCCGCTGCGGTCGGCCTCGTGGATGGCGTCGTCGAATCATCGAACGAGGGTGGTGCTGTCAACGTCTTCAAAAGCGCGGGCGCCAGCACAGGTGTTGCCGACGGGGACGCAGCCGTCGGCACTGTCGCCGGCGGAACTAGCGGCGGCGGTGGCGCCGGCGGATCCCTTCACGATAGCCCGCAGACCACGAGAGGCAAAGAGGCGGCTGCTCTGCCGTCTGTCACGCCAGCAACGCTCGTAACACGAGTGCACAAGGGGTGCAGCAAGCATGACCGTGCGAAGTGCCACCACCATCGCAAGTCTGCATTCGTCCCGAAGGCTCCACGGATGACAGTAGCCCGCATGTATGCGGATCCGCCGACGCCGCCGCCGAGGTCGCGGAGCAGGTGGTCGCGCACACTGGCGGCCGGTGCATCCGCGTCGCCACTCTTCTTTGCGGGGGATGATGTGCACGGCGCGTGGGTGGACGGCGCGTGGTTGGCCAACCCTGTGGCGCAGGTGGAGGCGGGGGCGGAGGCCGTCATGGCCAGCAGCGCTGCGGCAATGGAAGTGGTCGGGGCGGAGGCAAAGGTGGGCCACCCTGTGGCGCAGGTGAAGGTCGAGGCCGAGGCCGAGGTGGGAGACCCTGTGGCGCAGGTGAACGTCGAGACGGAGGCCGAGGTGGGCGACCCTGTGGCGGTCACTGCGCCGCGAGGGCCAGGGCAGAAGAGGCGCAAGGCGCCGACTGCGTCGGATGATGATGCTGGTGCTGCGGGCATGGGGCCGTAGAGCGCTGGAGACATTGCGATTGCTGAGGACGATTCATGCATGCATGGGAAGGAAACAGAGTGAGGAGGGAGTTCGCGAGGAGTTAGTGAATGGAAGGAGATGACGTGTTCATGACAAAGCCAATCCTGCGACCTCTCTCTCCACCTCGTACGCACTTTGAGGAAGCAGTTCTCCGCTTTCTGTCCGCACTCTTAGGCAGCCCAAGAGAATGTCACGCCCCCACTCAACTCGCGGCTTGCCAAGATTGTGCAGCTGCAAAGACAAAGTCAACTCTAGAAGTCACCACACCCCGAGGGCGGCGACGGCGCCACCGCCGCCGCACATCAGCATCTTAATCGAGCTGGTGCTGACGGCCTGTGCTCGTCGTTGACGGGCATCAACGCACGCGTCACATGTCGATGGAAATGGGCGCCATTGTGAGCGACTCGAGACGCTGGAAGAGGAGCCACGAAAAGCGTATCCGGTCACTAGACGACAGTGACTGGGTGCGCCACGGACGCGAGGCGATCGAAATGACCACGCGCACTTCCAGCCGACGGTCCAGGAAAAAAAACAGCACAACTTAGCCCCGAGACGCAGCGGAAGAGCTTACCCTTTGGCAAAGCCGTTGTTGGCCGAAGGACAACGAGACGCAACCGTTGTTGACCGAAGGACAATGTGACGCAACCTTAGGTACGGCCGTCGTGCCGCCATTGACTTGGTGGCGGAGATGACAGCTACCGTCCGCTGGTCTGTAACAGGAGGGGCGAGTTCAGGGGACGTGAAAGCTGATTTAAACGCGCCCACGTTTCGTGGCACCAAAGTTTCATGCTACAAAGCAGATTGGAACGGCAGCACCCCGCTATGCGTCCTCAATTTCTCAGCGTTATTGAACACACACCAATAAAGTCATGCAGTTTTCGGGGAAAGAGTTGGAAAGCTACTGGTGGAGTTTGGATCTTTCACATGAAGAACTACTCCGAAATGGATTAACTAGCCTGCTGCGAACGCTTGCCGATTGGGTCATGACCAATGCGTCGGCATGGGCGATTGAAGACCGTCGACCCTCTCCGCGCCAATAGTCAGCTTTTGCACGACAACGCGGGCTCTGGGCCAGATTGACGTGACATGTGGCGTGACGTGGTGGCGACCGCGTGACGCTGATGACGTGCCGCGTCTACCGACCGGCGTGCCGACAGCAGCCCACCCGCTCCCTCTCTACCGCTGCCATTCTTTCGGTGCTCGTTTCGCGGCAGGCACAGGCTGCCCTCGGAGACTGTGATTGCGGGGAGGGCAACGACGCGAGGGGGGGTGCAGCATGCAGAGGCAGCGAAGCCGTTTTCGTGGCGTTCCGCCCGTTGTCCCCCTGCCCCGTTCTTACCCCTGCCAGTCTCGGGGTGGACACCGGCTGCAATCCGCGACCTTCATCATGGGAGGGCAACGACGGGATGGGGGGCGGAGCGGATGGGAGGCGAAGCATTTGGGGGGAGATAAGGAGGCCGGTTGCGTGGCTTGACGCCCGTTGTCTCCTTCTCTTTTCCTTCCCCCTCTTCCGGTCCCTCGGCCGACACCCGCTCCATTGCATTGAGGAGCAGATGACAGAGGGGGGGATGGCGGATGCAGAGAGGAGAAAGTGCGACGGGCGCTGCACAGGCGGCTACTAGATGCTGCCAGCGAGGGTTGGGCGACGGGACGACTACGCGACGGGCGGCTACGGGACGGGCGGCTACTACATGACGGACGGCTACGGGACGGGCAGCGACGTGACGGGCAGCGACGTAACGGGTATCGACGTGACGGGCAGCGACGGGACGGGCAGCGCCGGGACGCGCGGCGACTCGGCGCGCGGCGACTCCGTGCGCGGAGATTCGGAGCGCGGTGACGGGGCGCGTGGCGACGCGGCGCGTGGGGACGCGGAACGCCGTGACGGGGCGCGCGGCGACGCGGCGCGCGGCGACGCGGCGCGTGAGGACACGGCACGCGGTGACGGGCAGGTAAGGGACGGGCAGCGACGTGACGGGCAGCGACGAGACGGGCAGGGACAAGACGGGCAGGGACGGGACGGGAAGCGACGGGACGGGCAGCGACGCGGCGCGCGAGGCTCGGCGCGCGATGACTCGGCGCACGGCCACGCGACGCGCGGCGCACGGCCGCGTGACGCGCGGCGCGGCGCTACGTGACGCGACTGCCGGCGTGTCCCGGCGACGAGCGGCAGCTTCATCGAATGGCAGACGAATCTGCTGGCCGTGGGGCTGACGCGGGTCTGCAGGCGCCGGTCGTCTCTGTCGCGGAGCAGGCCATCGTAAAACAACGGCACAAGCGGGAGCAGAGAGTTTGTGCACTCGTCGCCGACAAAGACGGGCGGCGGACCTGGCTGATGGTTGGGACTGTGCAGCCGATCATCTCAAAAGATCGAGTGCGGTGCGCTGCGCACTTCGACGCACCCGCCTTCACTTGGACGGCCAAGGCGACGTCGGCCGACCCGCAGCTGACGGGGCGTGAGGTGTTCGCTCGAGCGGCTGTCAAGCTCCTGAGGTCGAGAAGGCACCACACTTTCAAGGCCCTTGCCTCTATTTTTCCCTCCCTGTGCCTCCTCGCCGCTGATTCGCGGCTTCCCGATGACACGGGCGACCATGAACCGTCATGGCGCGGTATTCCGGTCAACCTCTCTGACCAGGACTGCCGCAGGCTGCTCCGTGCTGCCACTACAGCCCTCGCCAGGTCGGGCTCACGGATGGTGGACGGGGACGTCAACATCGCGTCGTCCAAGGAGAACGCGCTGGATCACCCGTGGTTTATCTACCGTTTGCTCGTCCTCCGTGACCGGAGCACCGTCGCCCGCACCGTCGCAAACGTGCGGGGGTCTGTGGCCTTTACCACTCGCACGCTGGACGAGCGAGTGGAATTCGCCGACACGGTCAACGCTGCGGACATGGGGCGTGTGCGCGCCAAGACGGAGCTGATGCCGGCGCCTGTCTACAGCGAGCCCCCGGTTGACGGGGCGCGGAAGACGCGGAAGCGTCGACGGACAATGATCTACGGCGCAACCATTCCCAAGAGTCTGCCTACCTCTGACCAAGTGCGCAAGGTGTGCGGGAGGCGGTCGACCAGCCTGGCCTCACGCCGCACGCCATGCTCACACTGGACCCACACGGCGCTGCGCGGGTGTGGCACTACGTCGTTGGCTCTGCTACTACCGGCACGAGGTGGTATGAGCTGGCTGATGGGACCCGCAAGCGTTTGGCGGCCCCCTACCATCGTCGGCGATACCCCCCTGCAGAACATGGTACCACGAGCGGGTCGGCGCCTTCGGCGTCGCACGACCAAAATGCCGCCGTCGACCCCGAGCTGCTAGCAACCTTCCAAATCACCAAGGCGACGTACCTGGAAGATGCGCCTGCTGAAGGCGGGACTACCGCGGCGCCGGGTGCAGCCTCCAGGGAGCGCGTGGTTGCTGTCGAGTTTGACCCCGTGGTGTCCCTTACCCGTGCGTTCCGCGCTGGATGTCAGCCGTCCTCGGAGGCGGCCATCCGCCGAGCGTTGGTGGAGGTGACGCTGGCCGGTGACGGGGGGCCAGTGAGGCGCAGCGCGATGACGGTGTTCACCCTCACGGCCTCTTCCGAGCTGTTGCGGTCGGGTCGCACCCCCCTTATTCCCGTGCTGTTTCTACTTGGCGGGGGGCAGGCCATCCACACGGCCATTGGTGAGCGGCTGCGGACGCAGCTCAAGCGGGCACTGCTTCACACTTACGTAGTACCCGTTGACGTCAGCTACACGGCCGGCATCACACCTCGGTCAACTGCTGAGCTCCACCTCCCATTCTTCATCCACGTGTGTGGGGACATGACGATGATCGGACACTTGTTAACCCTCACAGGCTGTGGGGACATCAACGACTGTCCGTACCTGTGGCCTTACTTGCTGCCCCACTGCTTTTCCACGCTGCTGTTGGATGGCATCGAAGGGGCGCGCGAGCGGGACGCATCCCAGATGTCGGCCCTCTGGGAGGTTGTGGTGTGGGGTTTGGCACGGTGGTCCACGCTCCGCGAGAGAAACTGCGTGGCGGCAGACGGGCATATGCGGTGGTCTTGTGCTGGGTGCGGCCAACACCTCCTCGCTCTGTCCGATTCGCCTTCCTTTTTGGCCTGCACAGTGGCGCGCTGCTGCCACTATGCCGAGCCGCAAGCGCCGCTGCTTCCCCGTGTTGCCTACACGCCGCTCTCCGAGTTCTACAGGCTGCTGCGGCGGCGGGTGGGTGGGCCGCGCGGGTACCCTCTGTTTGGGGACATCCCCTTCCGTATTATTGCGCCCGTGCTGCACTGCACGGGAAAGATAAGCAAGGGGCTAATGTTCTCCCTCCTCGCAATCATGCCGATCACAATGAAGACGACAGCCCGCAACCAGATTTACTTCCTCATGGGCCGTAACAACATTGGTGGCATGTACCTGCGCGAGTTCGGTCGCCTTGCCGCGATGTTCGTGGCACTGCCGGGGGTGCTGAGCGACTACGACGTGGACGTTGAACTGGACAGTGGCGCAGTCGTAATTCTGCAGCTGAGCCAGCTATTGACGGCGGCGTGGCATCGGGCAGTCAGCACCAAGCCGGCCAACGAGCGGGAGAGTGCCGCTGTCTCGCTGCAGCTGACGGCCGCTTTGCTGGCACCGCTCTACCCCCAGCTCAAGCCTCTTGACCCCGTAACTAAGTCGGCGGGTGTTAGGAACCTATACTTGCATACGGCGCTCGCCCACGTCCGTGACACGGTCGGAAAGGCCTTTCCAACCCTTAAGCGCGTCTGCGACGACAAAATCGAAGGGCAGATTGCGGGCCTCAACCGCTACTTCAACGGGAGGACTAACAATGTCTCCCGCGGGCAGTCGTTGGTCAACAAGAGGGCCAGTATGGCAATGGTGTTTAAAGAGCCGAACGGGAGCCTGACAGCGGAGCTGCTCATGCTCACGAAAGAGCTCGTGCTTTGCCCCTGCTTCGTGCGCTTGGGACCGTCCGTCAGTGCCGATCTCAAGGCCGTAGTGCGGTTTGCGTTCCGGGAGCCTGAGGTGTCCGTGTCGGTGGATGTTGCGACCACCGAGCAACTGGACGGAGCGGCGCTTGATTTAGTTTCCGCCGCTCGGTCTAGTTTGGCAGCCTCGGCTCAGGCGTCCTCCGTTGCCGATGTAGAAAACGAAGAAGCGAAAGCGACGGCTATGGCCGCCGCCGTCGAGACCGAGGCGGATGTGGCGTCGACGTTCGAGTCGGAGCAGCGGGTGGAAGCGGTCAAGGCTGCGGCGGCGGCGGAGTTGGAGACTGCTGCAGCCTCCATCGCGTTGGAGCGGCTCGTCGGGTCCGCACCCATCCTGTTCACCCTACGCGCCGAGCCGGACAAGATCCGCGCCAACTGCCAACCCGAGCTGGAAGACAGCATCGAGCTCAAGCTGCAGCGACGCCTGCAGGCGATGCAGGAGCGAATCGCCGTCTGCATGTGCGGCAAGCTGTCGGGCAGGAAGACGAGCGATGTCGCGGACAAGGCGGAGAAGGCCGCCGCTGTGGCAGCCGCTCTGGCGGCGGCAATTGAGGAGTAGGCGCCAGTCGCGACGGCAAACGACGTGGACTTCGAGTTGAATGACTTGGGGAGTGAAGTGGCCAGCGAAAAGCCTTCAAAGAGCGAGTTGGATGATCTGGGCGGAGTGGGCCCGGGTTATGCTGGCGAGGATGGGCTGGGAGCTGCCGCAGACGAGGCCGACGGCGGCGTCGGAGATGGCTGTACCTGTACCGTGCACGCAGAGGTGGGAGCTGATGGCGCCAATGTCTTGGCGGCCGACGGCTTGGGAGCCGACGAAGACGTCCACGACGCCGATGGCGTGGGTTCTGATGGCTGTACCGGGCGCGGAGGCGAGGGCGCTGATGGCGCCGACGTTGTGGCGGCTGACGGCTTAGAATCCGACGACGACGTCGACGGGCGTGGAGGCTGGTTCCCGCACCGGGGTGAGCACGTGGAGGACGTAGCAGTGAATAGCGGCACCTCTGGTGTGGGCGACGAAGTGCCGATGGACTGTCATCGGCTCTACGGGATTGCGGACGCGGACTTAGTCGCGCCGGACAGCGAGGACGAGGCGGGCGCCGGAGCGGACGGCGCTGATGGGGCTTGTGGCCGAGTGTGTGAGCCGCACTTGCGCCGTCGCCCGGGAGGTCTAGGGGAGTTTTTGGTTCAGGCGGCGGTCGATGACGACGCCATCGTGACCATGCTGCCGTCATCCGAGCTGATTGACGTCGTGCTCGGCACCGTCGAGCACGCTCCCAACTCTCCCGCCGCAGCAGTGCTGCGGGACAAGACCAAAGAGGACATCATCTTGCTGCAGTTGTTCTTACTACGGATGCGCACCCCGGCATTTCTTTCATGGGCCGGTCGTGACGGTGTCTTGCTACGCGACGTCGCTCAAGCGGCAGACAGCCTGCTCCACTGTCTGACCTGCGCTTTGCGAAAGCTGTCTAGGGCTGTGGGAGCGCGCATCTGATTGCTTGGTTGTTTTTATGCGGTCCGGGGCGTGGCTGGTCGTAGCGCGGCGATTCGGGAAGGGGGGGGCCATGGCGGGCGCAGTGGGACGCGGGCGAGTGGATTGGCTTGGTGGCTCCTTGGTAGCACAGAGACCATTTTTTGGTATGCGGTTCTGCATGGAATGCGAGGGCATGGATGTCGGGGCGTGGCGAGGCAGAGTGGGGGATGGCTGTGTTGTAGAAAAGCAGCTACGGTTTTGGTCCTGTGGTCCTGGATGTGGCGTTGCGGGATGGAGCAACGTAGCGCACCAGGGACTGGACGGGCATGGCGAGGCGTTGTGAGCAGTCATCTTGTGTCTTCTCGAGTCAAAGGTCACCGCCATCTTCTTGCCGGCTTACTGTGAGGACATTAGGGGAGATTGCCCCACCCAGCGCACTTGCACAGCCCCCGGCGATCAATTGTGGACAGTTGCCGCGTATCTCTGCTCTGGGAGGCGCTACAGGCTGTTGCGCTTGCCTTGTGAAGCGCACAGCGGAGTGATTCCGCGCCCTCCATGTCCGGGGCTAAACGCGTCGCATTCAGACGCTTGGGGAGGTGTAAGGACAGTTCTGACGGGTTCCAGGAAATATATAACGCAGCCATTTGAGGTTAAATAGGTCGAAAACCGTCGAGTATGGTGTCGTGCTGGGGGGGTCCGCAACATCTTGCGGTCAAAAATCGACGATTCCGCCGGTTGCGTGCGACTCCCCTTTAAGCACCACAGCGCCGCCACCCCTGGGTGGCACGCACCGAGGCCGTGTTTGTTGCGCTGTGCACCCTTTCTACTGGGCGGATTTGAGATTATACAGTATGTGGACTCTTTGTCTTACTGAATGAGACTTGCGTGGACTCTCTGACATTTGGGACTGTATGAGATTTTTCGTGGACTCTTGTGTCGTACTGGACCGGTCGGTTCTGGACCCAGGGACGGACTCACGGCAGCACCCCTGTCGCGATTGCCCGTGCCTGCGTGCGCCCCCGCCATCCGTGGACACTGTCAGGCGGACGGACGCGCCGCGGTTCCTGTAACCGCCTTAAGTGTTGCAAACAGGCGCTCTCCTCTCGTTCCGGGTTCCCCTGTATCACGGATATCATACCCCATCCTCGTCCCGTGTGCCCGCTCGCACATGCTCGGGCGTTTTGCGGCCCCACCGATCGCGCTTGGGTGGCTGTGCGCCTCCCCTTCTTCTCTCCCTTGCCCCCTGCCCCTCTTTCCCACTTCTACTTGAGCCGTTCCAGGAGCTGCTGGTTGCTCTCATGGCGTCTCAACCGAAGCGTCCATCTGCCTCTGCCAAGCAGGCCATCATAGAGTTGGTCAACTTCAAGATGGAGGGGGGCACCTGCATCCACACTGACGTCGCTTATCGTGTCATCGAAGGCGGCCACGAGGAAAATTACTTCTTGCGCTGTGCCGGGGAGGTGAGGCCCTGGGTGGTGAACCTGCTGAAGGTACATGAGCAGCACTCCATGGTGTCTGTGGACGGCCCACAGCCTGGTGAGCTCGGCGGCCGCCCGCTGTACTTCCATCCCGCCGAGGTGTTCCCGGCATTTTATGCGGACTTTACGGAGTTTAACCCGCTGCAGCTCAACCGGAAGTTCTATGTCAAGCGTCCGATGCTCTTTTATTCCGTTGACCCCGTCGCGCGCCGAACTAACAAGGCCTACGCCGACGCGGAGGTGCTCTTTTGCGAGACGGTGCTGCGGCACAACGAGCACCCCAACATTGTTAAGTACCACGGGTGCATCGTAGCTGATGGTCGGGTAGCGGGCTTGGTGTTCGACCGCCTCGCCCTCAGCAAGTACTCGATGACGCTGCAAAGGCGGTGCGAGGAAAAGGGAACGCCGTTGAACGTGGACAACATCGTTGGACAGGTGCGAGCGGCGCTGAACCACCTGCGCACCAACCTCTACGTGCGCGACAAAGAGGGCGATCCGATTCAAGTCGCCTACTGCCACAACGACGTCCACACGCGTAACATCATGGTCATCAAGGACGGCGACCGCGAGGTGGCCGTGCTCATCGGCTTTGACTGTTGTGCGCTGGCGGGAGCGCAGTTTGTTCTCAACGGGATTGTCAAGACAAGCAGCGTGGACAATGACTGGCGCAGGCTGAAACAGGTTGAAGACAAGCTGCGCACGGCGTTTCCGTGCACTGACCACGCACCGAGTGATGTAGATATGTCCAGAGTCTGATCATTTTCTGATCTGATTGTTGTCGTTTGCTTCGTTCACATACATCCACTATGAGCACTGGTCGGCGTCGAATGCATACATACAGCCGTTCTCTCAAAAATCCCGCACTCCAACTGTTGCAAAAGAGTTCCAAATCGGCCTCTACGACCCCGCAGAGGCCGATTTGGAACATTTTTGGAACTGTTGCAGTGCGGGATTTTT
>Ga0114955_1001240_pt1 | contig 11659 bp, 17 predicted proteins | sample Porto_5metaG_FD_87302 | JGI IMG/M metagenome (GOLD analysis project Ga0114955, IMG submission 87302) | Marine algal microbial communities from Porto, Portugal - Porto_5 metaG | ecosystem: Host-associated > Algae > Red algae > Unclassified | place: Portugal: Porto | collected 2015-02-02 | reverse complement strand
TACAGGAGGGGGGTCCACTGGTATGGATCCCCAGATCTCACCATGGGGAGGCTACTGGGTGAGATTCGGGGCCATTTGGGCCCGCTTGCTCGGATAGCTGAAGGGGCCAGCGGGGCGCCCGCGGCCCGGCTTTCCCACAAAAAAATATCTGAGTTCTCACCCCCTTCCTCCCTCTTCGCGCCTTTGGGTGTTTTCGCAGGTCACCAAGTCACCGGGAGAGAGTAGAGCAAGGGTGTGCGGGTGGGTTCCCTCAGCTGGGCAGGTGTCCCTATCCGATTCTGTGGGCTGGGGTGACATGGCGTTTTATGCGACAAATTCGTGGTGCAGCAGGGGACTTTCTGGCTGACATTCGGTGCCGGTACATATGTGACGGGCGATCTCTCCCGTGTAGCGGGTGAGCTCTTGTGTGCGTGGACTTGCCCGGACGGGAGTACAATCTCCCGACTCGTGTCGGGATTCCCACCTTGTACCTCGTTGCCACCTCTTCTTTCTTGGTCGTACGTGTCTCCCGGTTACCCTGGTTGTTGAGCGCCCGAGACCACTATGCCAATCCCGACGTCCTCTGTGGGGGAGACGTCTCCCCGGCGTACGTCGAAGAACACGCCCCGGCTCCGGCTGGGGCAGGGATACATGCTTCCCCGGTTCTGGTTCCATCCCCGTCAACGCCGGCTGATGTAGCTGGGCATACTGGTTCCTCCCGGGCGACAACGAAAGTCAACACCGAGATACCGAGACCCGCGGTAGCGGGCACCGGCACGTGCAAGGGCAAGCAGGAGGGGAACCCGACTCCCGCTAGCCCGGGTCGACGTGATGCGAGCGATGTCCCCCTCGTCGTCTCCTCCTCTCCGGCCGTGCTTTCTTTCCTGGAATCCGTCCGCGAGGAGCTCTGGGCGGACATGGCTGAGGCGGTTCCGACGTTGACTGCGGGCCGAACACCGGGCATGCTGGCTTCCCAAGGCATGGGCATGCGGTCGTCAGGGAACCGGGTGCTCACAGGTTGAGGCGGAGGTGACGATGGGGGACCGGGCGGGAGTACAAGTGGGGACTCTCGCCGGGACCGTCGGTCGCGTCGGAGCCGGCGCAGCCATCGGGGTGTCGCCCCCGGTCTTCCTAGAGTGACTCATCATCCCGGAGTGACGGGGAGACGGTACGTCGAGCACTGGCGGATTTCCAGATCCCTGTCCACAAGGTCGGGGACAACCTGCTCAACACGGTGACCAGGGGCTTACGAATCTGCCAAATTTCAGACCACTTGGATATACTCAACACCAACATTTCTGGAATCAGATAAGATTTTTGACGGAACTTCTTGAATACGGATAGGATTTGTATCCGCAGACCAGAAAAGAGGGATATGAATTAGAATACGAATTGTATCCAGAATAAATCAGATTCTTAAACAGGCATGCCCGACTTGATATACTTGCAAGGTACGTTGCCACGAAAAAACAAGGAGCGGGTTGCGGTGCAAGTTCTGAGCGCGACAAACACGAGACCATGACCAGCAGATACCTCGCGACAGTAAATGAGAGGCCAGTGGCATGGACTTCGGTGTCCATCTTGGTATGCCAGTTAGCCCGAAGTCCTGAGATTGGTTCTGATGTTTGTGGGCCTCGCATGAGCCGCTGCGCGCGACGCGAGACGGGGCCTTTCCGCGTTTGACACTTGCCTTCAATGGCGATGATCGGCTGTGAGTTGGCTCACTCCTGTTCAGCACTGTTCGAACGTATACATGCGTTCTTTGTCACGACATCGAGCGTTCTGAAGCGCCTCTCAAGTGAAGTTTCCTGAGGTAGTTGTATGCCTGCATCTCGCGAGTGCTAAGTCCTTGGACTTGCGCTTATCCAATTCGGAGCCATTAAATGGGCTGTACCACTCAGATAAGAGTGTGTAAAATCGGCCTCGTTCTTTTTGAGTCTGAGTATACCCGAGCATATCTATTCATTTTATCAGAGTTCCATTTATTCATGAAAGCCCGTGACGGTGACCGACTGGCACTCGTACCGTCTGGACAATCAGAACCAGACCTTCACGAGCCGGATGCGTTTACGTTTTACATAAGACCTGAAGAAGCTACGTGTTTCCATGGACCGGGTTCGTATTGATGGGACCAAGCCGGCCGAGCTCTTCGCCCTCTTGCGCCGGTTCGTCCGGGCCTGCAACGACAGTAGCGTCCGGAAGGGCAAGGCGCTCCACCTGGTGGGCTCGTTCCTTACCAGGTCAGCCGTCACTCGGCTCAACAAGATCCTCCCTGACACGGCCGGGCACGTCCCGGGCCGGACTGTAGCATCCTTCCCTTGGGCGGTGCACTGGCTCCTGGTCAACTGTTCGGTCTCCATCACCCTGATCCAAGCCGCTTATGACGTGAAACGAGCCTCCCTGGGCGCCCATGAGGTACCTGACGCTTTTGAGACCCGTTTCTGGGACCTGGGGGCGGCCTGCGGTAACGTGGACGGCGAGGACCGGCTCAAGAGGGCGTTCATCCAGGGCCTACCCAAGCACTTCCAGGTGGACGCCCAGCGGTAGAACCTCCAGTTTGCAGAGCACACCTTGCAGCAGCTCGCGTCGTTCCCCCAGGGAAAGCATGAGCAGGTCAAGGCGCTCCAGCGACTCCAGCCGACGCCCCCCAAGATGAACCTGGCACCGCCGTCCAGTCGGAAAGGACCCAAGACGCCGGTTCTGGCCGTGGGCGAGTCATCCTCCCAGGCCAGTGGCCGCCTGGAGGGCTGGCGCGGGTTTGTCACGCTCTCTCCGCCGCGTGTCACCCGTGGGGGGGAACGCCCGAACCGGGTTCGGGCGTGCTGGTAGTGCAACAAGGGGACCACACCTCGGCCGCCTGTCCGGAGGTGCCCATGGAGCTCCAAGACAAGCTAGCCATCCAGGGCATCCAGTTCGCCAAGGCCGTCCGCTGGGCAGACCGTCAGGCCGAGGGCGCCTCCCCTGGACGGCGGGACCCAAACGACGGTGCAAAGACTCCGGGTAGCGATCCTGCAGAGCATCCAGAAGAACCTGTACAAGGAGAGTCCTGAGGGCTGGGACTCCCATCCCGAGGAAAAGACCACGACCACTGGTATCTCGGTATCGGGAAAAGAGGTGGGGGAGATGCGCCCGTGGGCGCCCTTTCGGCAGTTCCAGGCCCCGGTGACCCTGTGTCGGCCTCAGTTGCATTCCTGGGCCGGTGCGGTCGTCGGCTACGCACGAAGGTGGCCGCCTGGATACCGTGTGCCTGTCGCGGTACCCTGCTCGTCTTGCCCAAGGATATTTTCAAGGTCGAAGCAACCTTTAGTTTCGGGTATGAGCACCCGGTTGCTGTGGCCGCGGTGGTGACCACAGGGACCGGGCCAAGCGTCGTCAGCGAGGACCTGCTCCCTTTGGGTTGGCGCCCGCATTCGTGGTGAGCGCCGACGCGAACCTGGATCGTTGATTCCCCGAGCAGGCGCTCAAGGCTCTCGCTCGACTCCCCCTCACCCAGCATGTACATGAAAATCCTGTGCATTTCCCGTTTATTCTTGTTAAACGCCTCTCAGTCCCGCTCATCATCGGGTGTGACTTTCAGCGCCAGTACACCACAGCCATCGTGCCCGAGGACGCCAAGATTGAGTGGTCGACGGGCGCTGTCCCGGACATCCTGGGATACTATCTTGGTGCCTGGGGGTGACCGTACAAGGCATCTGTCAAGCTCCGGGTGCGCCCGAGCGAGGTGACGATGGCGGGCGCAACGGTCCTTCCCCCTGGAACCCAGGCCGAGGTCCGAGTGGTGACCCGGTCAATGGGCAGTTGCCTGATCAAGGGCCGGGCGGAGTTCTTGGCCAAGCATGGGCTGCACTTGGCCCATGGGCTTCAAAAGAAGGTGCACCGGCACGAGCCCTTCTCTGTCCTCCTGTTCAACCTGGGTCGCAAGACCAAGACGTTTGCTGACGGCACCCGAGTACGGGTCGCCGAGCCGTATACAGGCGAGGCGCGACCCCTCTCCCAAGGGGCCCTTCTGGCCGTCCAACAGGAGCTGGCGGCGTGGCAGGACTTGTAAACGCGGGCGAACATGGCCGAGGCGGAGAGTCCGCCAGAGCCAGCGGTTGTTCCGCCCACCAAGGAGTCGGAGACGCCAGAGGTGAACTGGGAGAGCGTGCCCAGGGAACTCCATGGGAAGGTGCACGATCTCCTGGATCAGATCAAAGGCATGTGGTCGGGGAAGTTGGGAGAGCTCAAGCCCTCCACGCATCACATCCAGCTCCAGCCAGACGCCAAGCCCGTGTACTCGGCTCCGTACAGGGCTGGACGCACCGTCGCCTGGAGATGGAGAAGAAGGTCAAGAAGATGCTCGACCTGGGTCTCATAGAGTCCCCGAACGCCGAGTGGTCCTTCCCGGTGGTCGTCGTGCCCAAGCCAGGTGGCCACTTCCGGTCTTGCGTGGACTACTGCCTGCTGAACGAGCGCACGGTCAAGGATGTCTACCCGATCCCGAGGATGGACGACTGCCTGGACTCCCTCGGCGACGCCACGGTGCTCTCTACTCTGGACTGCAACGCCGGGTACTGGAAGACCCTTGTGGCCGCCGATGACAGAGATAAGACGACGTTCACGTCTCAAGCGGGCTTGTTCCGATTTTTCCGGCTCCCGTTTGGTCTCGTGAACGCGCCAGCCTCCTTCAAACAGGCGCTCGACAGCATTTTGTCCGGCTTACTGTGGCAAAAGTAACTGGAGTACCTGGACGACGCGATTTTCTTCTCCCGGACCGTGACCGATCACATCCCGCATCTCTGTAAAGCTCTTCTCCTGATGGAGAAGGCCTGTGACTTGCGAAAGCCCTCCAAGTGCCACCTGTTCCAGCACGAAGTCGAGTACCTGGGGCATGTCGCCCGTCCAGGCCCGCTGCTGGTGAACCGGAAGAACATCGAGATCCTAGCGCAAGCGCGTCCCCCGCGCCACCAAACGGAGCTCAAGAGCTTCCCGGGCATGTGTAACGTGTACCGGCGTCTCATCAAGGATTACGCGCACATCGCCAAGCCCCTGACCAAGCTCAGCAGCAAGAACCTCCCGCACGTGCTTCCTCCACTGGATGCTTCCCAGCTGGCGGCCATAGAGTACCTCAAGAAGCGGTTGACGTCTACCCCGATCTTGGAGCTCCCCCGACGGGATTGTCTCTTCATTCTGGATACGGACGCCCGCGCCGTCCAAGTCGCCTGTATACTCCTGCATCAACAACCGGCCAAGAGCATCCTCCCGGTCGGCTACCACAGCCGGGGCCACATCCCGGCCGAGAAGAACTACACGACGACCGACCTAGAATGCCTAGCCGTGGTCTGGGCTTGTTCTCTTGTTCACCCCTATCTCAAGGGACAAGAGTTTCTGATCCGGACGAACCATTCCAATTTACGCTGTCTGCTGAGCATGTAGAATGCACAAGGACGGGTCGCTCGCAGGCGCCTCCGGTTGTCTGATCTCCGGTACCAGGTGTGCACCAGACCGGGAAAGAAGCACCACTGTGCCGACTCCATGTCGCGTCTCCGGACGCTGGCGCCGGATCGGTCCGTCATCCCAGAATAATTTCTCGGCCTTTCTCTGGCCGACTCTTCCCGTGGATGGGTACAGCCGAGCTACGGGGCGCTGGAAAAGGAACAACCGGTCACGCACGCGCGCATGCTTGCCGCGCAGAAGGAGGACCAGCAGTGCCAAGATCTACAGGATAAGATGGACCAGAATGAGCACTTGCGCATATAGAATACCAAGGATGGGCTCGTCGTGCGCGTCGCCCCCCTGGACGGGGCTGTCCAAGTGTACGTCCCGTTTATCCTGCGCCAGGAACTCCTCCGGTCGGAACACCACATCATGCGCGCCTGTCAACCTGGTGTCAACCGGATGCAGGCCTCCATTAGGCGCCACTACTACTGGCTGTCCATGGCCGCTGACGTGTACGACTGGGTGGCCAACTGAACGTCGTTTGCCCGGAACAGGATCGCACCAAGGCGACGCACGGCGATGCCCAAGTTTTTCCCGGCAACGGATCCCTTCGCGAGCCTGTCCATGGACCTCATCGGACCACTGACAGAGACCAAGACAGGGAACGTCTTCCTCCCGATCACTGCCGACTGGTTTTCGAAGCGAGTAAGATCCGCCCCCCCAGCTGGCGTAACCGCCACGGATGTCTCGTCGGCGTTCTGCCGGGATTGGATTTACGTGGACGGGCCCCCGGACACCGTCCTGACGGACAACGGACCCCAGTTCGCATCCTTGTTCTTCCCCCGTGTGTGCAGCCTCATGGGCATCCGGAACCTGTACCCGTCCACGTACCATCCGCAGACCAGTGGCCAGGTCGAACGCTTTAAGAAGACGCTCGTGGACATTTTCATGCACTACATCGAGGACCACCAGGACGACTGGGACGAGCTCGTCTCCGTGTGGGCGTTGGCGTACAACTCGAGGCCACACCGGACAACGAGCATGCCCCGCATGGACTTGGTCACCCCGCGGCGCCTGAGAAAGTTTTCCCTGGAACGGATGCCGGACGGCATGACGCCGGACCCGAGCCAGCCGGTTGGCGAGGCCACGGACGCCTTCCTGGATTCGCTCGAGGCCTTTCTCTCCAAGTACGAGACTCGATTTCCCAGGCACAGGCACGGTACAAGAGGGACTATGAAAAGAACGTCCGCCCGCGCCGAGTGTCGGTGTCCAGTGGTGACTGCGCTTACTTGCGTAACCACACCCGGACGCACAAGCTCGACTCTAAGGCGACCGGACCGTACGAAGTGCTGGAGACCGACGGGAGAACCTACTTGATCGACCAAGACGGACTACCGTACCGGGTTAGCGGCGACCATGTGGTACCAGCGGGACCGGTGGACCCCGCGAACCGACCTACGCAACCCCAAGTGGCAGTTCCGGACGCGCTGCAACGTGGTGGGTCCGAGTTTGTGTTAGAGAGGTTCGGGGAGCACACCTGGGACGAAAAGGGGGTCCTCTGGATGCTGGTCCACTGGTTTGGATATGGACCTGACGAAGACACCTGGAAAGACTCGGGGCGCCTGCCTTTTGCAGTGGTGTACGGGTACTGTCGCCGCATGGGGCTTCTCCTGAAGGACGCGGGTAAGGCGGAGCCGGGTCGGAAGGCTCTGGAGGCGTGATAGGACAGCCAATAGACAACAAACTCTCGCTTATACAAGTACTTTGTTTCATGGTTCATCCCTAGCTAAGGGGCCGGGAGCGACCCCGGCCAACGCAAAGCACGATCACGCCGCCTAAGACAACCGGCACCGACCATGGACACCTCGCCTCAGTCCGGATGAAGACGGCTTACAGACGGGCCCTCATAACCGGACGGTCCATCCTAGCCCCCATAAGTACTGTCATAACCACTCTTGTTCTCACCCGGGGTGCTGGGCGGCGGACGCGACTCGTAGTAGCCACTACCCCAAGCCTGGTTACCGCCACCGCCGGTGCCGCGCTGGGGGCTCCCGGGGGCATCTCGATACCATGTCTCTGGGGCCCCCGTGGTATCATCCCGACAATATCCGGTGCCCGACCCACGGGCGCGCCAAGTGCCGACCTGCTTCACCTGCCGGAGGTGACTTTTTTGTCGCTGCTGATGGATGTTCGAGAGGCGCCAGAGCAGGTCGGTCACGCCTGAGTGGGACCACCCCTGAGGGACCGCCGCCAGAGCGGCAGGGTCCCCCACCGTTTGTGTGTCTGCCCAGGTGAAGAAGTCGTTCAGTAAACTCCCAAGCAGGTCGCCCATGGACAACAGGAACACGCTGGTAGGAAAGCCAGCCGTTGAAGCACGAAGACGCCCGACAAGACGGTCCAGCCAAGCCTCGCCCTCCGACCCAAGCGTCGCCGATGTGTCCTACAGGAGGGGGTCGGGCACCGGGAGGGCCAACGGCAAGCGGTTGGCCGTCACAGCCCGCGCCACGGTACTCGCCACCGGGGTCGCAGGATCAGCCCGAGAAGAAGGAGCTGTCGTCGCCAAGGTCACCGGGCTGGCGAAGAGAGAAACACGGAGATGCGGGACGAGCTGATGACCCAGGAAGGACAGACCACCCAAGGGCAAACAGCCAGACCCACTGGTTCGCTGCGCCACGGCGGACGCCCACCCGTACGGGATCCCAACAGACGCGAGCGTCACTTGGGCACGACCCAGGGGCGCCTCCGAAGGGGCCGCCGTGCATGACGCCAGCATCGAGCACGACGCGGCGTCAAGGGGATCCTGGATGACGATACGGGCCCCGTCGGCATCGTGTCGGGTCACCACCGTGAGCCACCCGTCCCGGTCCCGGCGAGAGGTGTCAGGATGGCGCAATGCGTCGTGAAAGGCCTGGTCATGGACCGGGAGAGCCGCCCGTAGAGTCAGCATGGCCTGAAAGAAGCCCAAGGCCTCAGCATCATCCGCAGAGAGCTCCTCCGGCTTGAGCTGCTTGACCCAGCCGAACCGGGCTTCCGAGAACAGCCAGAAACGACCGTCGCGCGCCTTCTCGTACCACCGGCTGCACGCCATCACCAAGTACTTGGTCACCCAGATGGCCATCGTGACCGAGTGGGCGTTCCGACACAACCGGTAGATCTCATCCCGGGCGTATTAGGCCACGAAGGGGCCCCCAGTTGTAAACCCAATTGGGGTCTTCATCTGGGCAAACCAAGTGGGCACCGCCGCGAAGAACTGGGTGCGCATCACCGGAGGAAGGCGCCAAAATTTCTGGCGGATCCGGATGATCAGGAAGCCCCGGCGAAGCGCACGCTGCTCGGAGTTGGTATGTGACGACGGGGGCAGGATGGGCAGCCGACGGAAGTACGGACCCGGAATCGGAAGGTAGAGTCAGTCGGGTTACGCCGGCGGCGCGGCCAGGGCCTTGACCCGGGACACCGTCGTTGCCAACCACCCGGGGTAATCATCCTCTACCGCCGCGCGTATGACCGGCGCCGAAATAGTGGAGTCGTAGTGCACGGAGGGATCCCGTATCAAGCAGTCGGGAAGACCGGCTAGACGTGTCGTCCAAGCAAACCCCGGGACACAAGGCGCTCGGTCAGCCTCAAGGGTGAAACCAGGAGTCGAGTGCGAGAACTCCCGCGCCGCGCGGTCCGCCGAAACGAGCGCCGTCGCGTCCAGAAGTGTCAAGGACCCCCGACGCTGCTCACGGGTCCAACTCGTCTCGAAGTCGGAGCGCACGGCGAGGGACTGCTGGAGGCGCTCGGCCGTGTTGAACGCCTCAGGCGGCGCCGGCAAGACACTTACGACAATGCGGTACAGGAGCACAAACATGGCGGGTGCCAGAAGACTCCGCGGGGGCGCGTCGCCCACCTCCGACGCGGGCAAGGCCACGTCCGGGATAACCCCACGAACAGGAGCCGGTCTAGTGCCCGGAGGGCCACCATGCTCCCCAAAGTGGTCGATTGACGCCGGCGCCGCACCCTCGGACCCCGACAACGACATCTTGGCCTTGATCCGGGACGCCTTGACCTTGTCCTTGGCCCTGGTCCGGGACGCCCTGAACTTGTGCCCGCGGCCCCCGCCAACGCCGGTCCTCCTCCACGGGAGAAGGTCGGAACTGGGGATGGTGGGCCTGGTGATAGGCCCCACGGGGATATGGTGCGCACCAGTAAAACAAGACAGGAGGGGGGGGGACTCATGTGCGGATTCTCCCTCACAGAGGCGCGCACCCGCCTCCTCGCTCTTACCACGGACAACCAGCCCACTAAAGCGCCGCGACACTCCTCCCTCCAAGGTCCACGCACGCCCGGGGAACCGGTCGGCCCCGAGACCGAGACGGGGGCGATCCGAGCACCCACGCTCCCCCACGAGACCCACGGGACACCGAAGGGTCGTGACAAGGCGCCGGTCGGGGAACCGCCTGGGCTGTCCCGGGACGGTCCACGCTGAGAAGGGAGCTACTTCGCATTCCGCGGCCCGGTCCACGCCCGTTTGCTGGCCAGGATGTCGATGGGGCGCCGGGCGACGCGGATGACGTGTCACGCCCCGGTTCGGACAGGTGGCGCTGTCCTTGCTGTTTGGGATCTTGATTGATTGCGGGTCGTTGGCACTTGCATGTCAATTGCTTGAATGATCTGATTTACAGGAGGGGGGTCCACTGGTATGGATCCCCAGATCTCACCATGGGGAGGCTACTGGGTGAGATTCGGGGCCATTTGGGCCCGCTTGCTCGGATAGCTGAAGCGGCCAGCGGGGCGCCCGTGGCCCGGCTTCCCTACAAAAAAATATCTGAGTTCTCACCCCCTTCCTCTCTGTTTGCGCCTTTGGGTGTTTTCATAGATGACCGTGCCACCGGCCGAGAGTAGAGCAAGGGTGTGCGGGTGGGTTCCCTCAGCTGGGCAGGTGTCCCTATCCGATTCTGTGGGATGGGGTGACACGGCGTTTTATGCGACACAGACAGTCAGGCACACGCCGTCTTCAACACCTCAACCCGGGGGAGGCGTCAGATGCCTTCATAGTGGTGAGCATTGTGGATACGGATGGGGCAGAGATCGGTACGGGAGGCCGTATCTCAATGTGTGCCTTGTGATCATCTGCTGTAATTTGTGATTTTGTGGCGTTGACTCCATGGTCTACGCGCTAGCCGCATTCGGCCTTCATCTCGCTCGGGCTGAGCGCCGAAAAACGTGGCAAGAGAGTTGATGACTTCTGAACATCAAGGTGTGACGACGAAGTAGAGAGCTAATTGTCAGTCTCCGTGTGACAGAGGACTGCGCCATCGAGGGCATAGCATGTTGCGCACCAACTGTCACGGTATCGCTAGCGAAATGGACGGCACATTAAAAAGCACCGAAGGTTGAAACCGGGTGTGTACCCGAGGATTTGAACCGGCGACCTAGCGGACTGCAGCCGCTCGCTCTCAAGATCAGAAGAACCACTGAGCTATTCAACCAGCCCCCATCTGTCTCTGAGACCGATGGTGTGCCATTATAACGGTACAATAACCACCAGGTTTCCGCAAAGTGGAGCTCTGGGCGTCTCTCGGCGCCACCAGCCATGTAGGCTAACTCTACGCGTAGCTCTATAGTAACAGAAGCTTCAGATGGCACCTGGTTGGAGAAGATCTTTCAGTCGTCCGCGGACGCATCTCAAAGGCCGAGGAAGCAAGGAATGGCTGAGTGACAGTTGTAGCCGGCGCCAGAAGACAGAGTTCAGTGCACCAGGCTCTACGGACACTTGATCGTCGGCACATCTGTCCGGGAAGGCGCACAGGAAGCTGCGTGCAGCGTTGCCACGGAGTCAGGTAAATCGGCGAGGGAGCGGAGGCCGGAGAGGTCCTCCAGCGCAAGCACCTTAAGTACACTCGGAGGTTATTTCATACCACTGCTGCCGCGCTCAGAATGTATTCAAACCGCGGCCGCAATGACTGTTGGAACGGCGTGGGTGACCACGTCGACAGCCCTGGGGGTATCACGTACTACGTGACGAGTCGCAAGGAACTGCATCGTGTTGGCAGTTCAGCTGAACACGTGCTACGCACCGCATCATTCCATGCGACAAGGGTCAGTTCATTAGGTTTTTCGGTACCGTTTTTCTTGTGCTTCCCGGCCTCCGAAGGTATTTCTGACAACAGAAAAGGACTCCGAGGGGTCGATCTGGTCTTGGTGGAACTCCGGTGCATCCTGCCTTGGGAAAAAGTGGGGATTGGCACGAGTGTCTTCACGTCCATAGCATACTCCCGCT
>Ga0114955_1001237_pt1 | contig 11670 bp, 10 predicted proteins | sample Porto_5metaG_FD_87302 | JGI IMG/M metagenome (GOLD analysis project Ga0114955, IMG submission 87302) | Marine algal microbial communities from Porto, Portugal - Porto_5 metaG | ecosystem: Host-associated > Algae > Red algae > Unclassified | place: Portugal: Porto | collected 2015-02-02 | reverse complement strand
TTGCTTGTATATTTGTTTTATTTGTACATGTTTCAGCTAATTACTATGGCAAGCATGGAAATGAATTTAATGAAATAACGCAGTTTTTTAATCAGATTGGCCGTTTTGGAACGCCGATTTTCGCCGTGATTAGCGGTTTTCTTTTATTCTTACAGGTTCGTAATAAAGGGTTTGATGTGAAGCGATTCTATCATTCTCGTATGATTAAGATCGGTATGCCGTTTCTGATCTGGAGTGTTTTTTACCTTGTTTTTATGAAGGTCGTTTTGGGTGCGGAAATCTACACGGATTGGAAGAGCTTTCTCGTTGATTTTGCGATGGGCGAATCTTATTATCACCTTTATTTCATGTCGATCGTTTTTCAATTCTATCTTATTTTTCCTATCCTGCAACTTGTTAAATCAAAAATCAGCTGGTGGATTCTCCTTATTCTAGCCCTATGTCTTAACGTTTATTTCGTTTATTTCTACTCTCCTGAAACGACAAGTCTTGTAACGGAGCTTTTAATGCAAAGGGCTATTTTTACGAAGTGGGTGTTCTTTTTTATTTTTGGTGGATTCCTTGCTTATCATTGGGAGTCTATTCAGCGAATAGGGAAGAAAATAGATTGGTTTGGCTATGTGATTTTTGGTGGATTAGTCGTTATTGCCGTCTATGAATACAAAATGAAAGGTTCAATTCCGAATAACAGGTGGGCCAACATGGTGAATATCCCGGTAATGACCCTGGCTGTTATTGGCATGTACCAATCCCTTCGTAAAGTAGAATGGCTTGAAAAGTTCTTTGAAATGCTCGGGAATTTATCCATGGGCATCTATCTGGTTCATCCTCTCGTCATCTTCTTTTATTCGCGATCACTTCCAGATGGAGCATGGACTACGGCAACTTTTCCTATTATCTTTGGCCTTGTTTTAGTGACCAGTATTTTAGTTATTCGCGGAATACAACTTCTCCCACTGAATCAATACATTGTGACAGTACCAGCCAGGAAAAGGAAGTCTTCAAATTGGGTACCAGAGGTGATCTTTGAGGGAAAGTGATAGTTAGAATGAAATGATGCTCGTAATACCTCAATGTTGTGATGCATTGAGGTTTTTTGAAATTTTAATCTCCTAATTTTTCGTTATAGTGAACGTTTGCATATGCTATAAAAGGGAATGGTTCATCGAGGTGATGACATGATCGGAACGTATTCTAAAAAAGGTTTGATTATTGGAGTTAGTTTTCTATTTCTTGCACTATTATTTCCAAAAGTAGCGAGTGCGATTGAAATGGAGCGTATTTCAGGGAAGGATCGTATTCAAACAGCGGTCGAAGTGGCTAAAAAAGGATGGCCTAATGGAAGCGACGTTGTGGTTCTAGCCAGAGCCAATGACTTTCCTGATGCATTGGCTGGCACTCCGCTAGCGTATCAAGAAAATGCGCCAATTCTATTAACTTCTTCTACATACATATCGAGTAAGACAGCGCAGGAGATTGCTAGATTAGGTGCGAGTAAAGTGATCATTCTTGGAGGTAAAGGTGCGATATCAAATTCAGTGGAACAGCATCTAAACGAAGAGATGGATTTAGCGGTTCAGCGGATATCTGGACAAGACCGTTATGAGACGGCGGCTAATATAGCAAAGGAATTAGATGCATATGATACAGCAGTTGTAGCGAGCGGTGAAGATTTTCCAGATGCACTCTCCATTTCGGCGTATGCAGCTCGAGAAGGCTATCCAATTTTACTAACGACAAAAGGAAAACTACCTTCTGTTTCTCAAAAATTAGTAAACGAAACGAGCAAAAATTATCTTATTGGCGGGGAAGGTGTGATCAGCGCGTCCGTAGAAAATGCAATCTCTTCTTCTAAGCGAGTTTCTGGAAGTGATCGATTTGAAACGTCACGAGCGGTAGCAGATGAATTTGGACGAGAAGACGCTGATCAGCTTTATGTTGCTACAGGGTTTGACTTCGCAGACGCTCTAGCAGGCTCCGTATTAGCAGCTAAAACAAATGATCCGCTAATGCTGATTGAAAAAAACTATGTTCCTAACGCTACTAAACTATTTATTGATGAAAATGGAGTGAAATCGTTTCGTATACTTGGTGGCACTGGAGCGATCGATCAGTACGTTGGAACAGAACTCTCATTGCCAATTCAGCTTTTACTAGTTAATAAACAGAGAGGTATTCCGGCAGATTATGTTCCTAACATAAGAGAGCCTGACGTTCCATTTCCTTTTCGAGAAGACCATGAGAAGCGCAACATGAACGCCATTGCAGTTCCGCATTTAGAAGAGCTTTTCCAGGCGGCAGAAAAAGCGGGCCTTGATTTGTATGCACAGTCCGGCTATCGCTCCTACGCACGTCAAAAAGCAATTCATGATCGTCTAGTGGAACAATATGGTGAGGCATATGCCAATCGAGTAAGCGCAAAGCCAGGACATAGTGAGCATCAAACTGGTTTAGCGATGGATGTTACAAGTCCTGATGTGAATTATGGATTAGTTGAAGCGTTCGCAAACACCGAAGAAGGGCGATGGGTGGCTCAACATGCCCATGAGTACGGTTTTATTATTCGCTATCCAGAAGAGAAAGAAAGCGTGACCGGATATAAATATGAACCATGGCACTTGCGGTATGTTGGGGAGACTATTGCGAGTTATATGAAGGATAATGAACGTGTGCTGGAGGAGTACTTGAGGTAGAATGGTGCCTGTCACCACCCGGTATATGTCAATAAATGTCGAAGCTGCTGGCGAGATAAATCGCCAGCAGCTTTTGTTTTATTGAGTTTTTCTAATTAGTGAAATGAGGTGAGATAGAAGTTCGGTGATCCACGATACGCTTTGCTTTTCCTTCAGAACGAGGGATGGTTTTTGGCGATTTTAAGTTTACGTCTACGGATATGAGCGCTTTCATTTTCAGTGTCTTTCTAATCCGATTGGTGAGGTTGACGGCCATGGGATGTGTGAAGTCCTCTTTGTACGATAATTTTCCATAGAATTCTTCACCTACCTCGACGTGCAACGTCACGTGATCCAGATGCCCTTTTTTCTGCAGGTGAATTTGATAATGAGGTACAAGTTCTTCCAGCTCACAAATATATCGTTCAATCTCAGAAGGAAACACGTTGACACCACGAATAATGAGCATATCATCAATTCGTCCCTTGACTCGACTCATTCTTGTTGTCGTTCTCCCGCATAGGCACCGCTCTCTTGTAATAGATGCGATGTCACCCGTGCGATAGCGAATCGTTGGCAGTGCTTCTTTCGTAAGACTAGTGAAAACAAGTTCGCCATATTGCCCGTCCTGAACTGTTTCGAGCGTATCCGGGTTAATCACTTCAACTAGAAAGTGATCATCTGCAATGTGGAGGCCGTCCTGACATTCCACGCATTCCATCGCGATACCAGGTCCCATTACCTCACTTAGCCCGTAAATATCAGATGCTTTAAGCTGGAACAATTTTTCGATTTGAAACCTCATTTCTTCGGACCAGGGCTCGGCACCGAGTATGGCATAATTTAATGAAGTAGCCGCAGGATCAATCCCTTGCAACATCATTGCTTCACCTATATTTAGGAGATAAGAAGGCGTAGAGCAAATGATCTTTGGTTTGAAATCTTGAATGAGTGTGATTTGATTGGCGGTGTTACCACCTGAAATAGGAACCGTCGCACAGCCGAGCTTTTCAGATCCGCCATGGAGTCCTAGTCCTCCTGTAAAAAGACCATAACCATAGGCGTTATGAAGAATATCACCCTTTTGTCCCCCTGCGAGTGCGATTGACCTTGCGACGATGTCTGCCCAATGTTCAATGTCATTCTTTGTGTAAGCGACCACAGTTGGTTTGCCGCTCGTTCCGGACGATGCATGGATACGAATAATGTCTTCCATGGGGCAGGCGAGCATATTGAAAGGGTAGTTCTCTCTTAAGTGCTGTTTTTTGGTGAAAGGAAGACGGCGCAGGTCGTCTAGTGACTGGATATCATCGGGGGTGATATGTACGTCTTTAAAAGCTTCATGATAGAAAGAGACGTTGTGATAGGCGTTTGTAACGGTGCGTTTTAAGCCCTCTAATTGGTGGGCTTGCATTTGCTTCGTATTCCACGTTTCTCGTTCTGAATAAATTGCCATACGGTTGCCTCCTTGTATGATACAAATTAAACGACTGTGAGAATTAGTGTCATATCAAAGGTACCTTTTTATGGAAGGGAGGTCAATGAGATTTGGGAGAATTGCGTCTTTGGTCGGGAGTTTGCGAATTCGCGAGTGCCTGTCACCGCCCGGTATTTGGAACTATTTGTCGAATAGTTTGCTCATATACGAATAATTTGAGCGCGCTTCATTTCAAAAGAGGGATTTGCAAACTGGTAGCGAACTTTGTAGAGGATATACCATAACAGAAATTCATATTAAAGGAGAGGGTTACCCGTGTCGTTTATTGAAGTGAACGAAACACCGCTCTATTATGAAGATTATGGTCCAAAGGATGCACCGGTTTTGGTTTTTAGTCATTCGCTGTTTTTTAATTCGGATATGTTTCAACATCAGGTAGAACACTTTTCAAAGGATTATCGAGTGATTTGTTATGATCACCGCGGTCAGGGGAATAGCGGTCGGTCTTCTTTAGAAAACCTTAATATGGATGTGCTTACAAATGATGCAGCCGCGTTGATTGAAGGTCTTGGTATTGAAAAGTGCCATTTTATCGGAAATTCGATGGGAGGCTTTATTGCGCTTAGACTGGCGGCTAGAAGGCCAGATCTTCTCCATTCGTGCGTGGTACTTGGAAGCTCTGGGGAAGCTGAGTATAAGAAAGAAGAGTTCCAACCGCTCGTTACTCAGCTTCAGAAGAACGGGGGGGAAGAAGTAATTGATACATTGATGTACATCATGTTTGGTGATGCCTCCCTTGGTTCAATGACGTTCGAAAGGGAACGAAACGTCTGGCGTGATTACATGAAGAAGCTTGAGCCTTCAATCGGAGATGCGGCTCACCAGGTGATTCACCGAAAGAGTGTCCTTGAAGAATTAGAAGGAGTCACGGTACCCGTCCTGGCGATTGCAGGAGAACAGGATCACGCTTATTCGATTGAGCTTTCTGAAAACATTGCGAAGAAAGCCGAGAATGGACGCTGTGAAGTTGTTGGGAAAGCGGGCCACACCGTAGCACTTGAGAAGCATGAAGAAGTGAACAAACGTCTCGAAAGGCATTTTGTGAGGATGAAATCCAAGCTCGAACGAAGAGCTAGAATCTGATAAACGACCTGGTGAAATAGCCTGTTTAAAGCCTTCTATCTCGTTAGGATAGGAGGCTTTTTGCTATTTCGGTTATTCATTTTTGTGCCCGCCATTTTTTATAGTGCATCACTAGAAAAAGAAGAAGGGGAATCCCAATTTGAAAGGGAGGATGAACATAATATGGAACGATATTTAATCCGATCTGGATATGCTCTAGATAGTTTCGTTCTATTAGAATGGAGGTAACGAGCGCTCCGCACGTAATGATGACCGTTAGCGTCTTCCAACTTTTTATAGAAAAGGCTGTGGAAAGACTGATGGCTGAACCAAATAAGAAGATAATGATTTTGATAAATCCGCCAATCATCAGAATCAGAATCGCGATGGGGTCAAGACGTTGAATAATGTCTTGAATGTTTATTCGGCCAATGGTCTCTAATAATGGAAAAGTAGAAGTTTTAGCTTGATAGGCGCCCATTACACCAATTTGAAAGATAATGGTAACGGTAAGAATGATGCCGCTCAGAAGAATGGCATACATGCCCGTTTTTTGACCCTCTTTCTTTTTGGGTAAAAAGGGTAGAAACATCGTGAACACAACCATTTCGCCAAATGGAAACGTGAGAACTAATGGAAAAGCCGTTTGGAAAACAGGGCGCCATCCATTTTCAAGAACAGGTTGTAGATTTTCGATGTGAAACAAGTTTGATAGTAAGAGTAACCCAATAAAGATAACGCCTAAAAACATCACCATAACGAAGAAAATTTCTGCCGATCGTCCAATCACTTCAACACCTAGCAAGGCTCCATAAAGGATTACTGCGCTAATCAGAAGGTTTATCACAAATAAGGGGGTTTCGCTCAATGTGGAGGTGACAATTAATTCCCCAAAGTCTCTTAGGACTCTTGCTCCAATATAAATAAAATATAGGCTATAAAGCACAGCGATGATTTTCCCAGGCCATTTCCCGAGAATCTTTTGTGCGTACTCTGATAAGGGGAGGTCTGGATAACGTTTAAATAACGAAGCGTATACAAAAAATAAGATAAATCCTCCGCACATCCCTAATAAAATGGTAATCCAGGCATCTTGTTCCGCCTCCATCCCAAGACCCACGACAACTGAACTCCCGAGTTCAAATAACACCATTATGGAAAATAATTGTTTGGATGATAATTTCACAGTTCCCATGATGATCCTCCTTCCTTACGCTTTATGTGCTTTTTTTCTAATTTTGGCGATAAGGATTAACAAGAGTGGAAGTATGATACAGATTGTAAAGGAATAAGGAAGCCAGGAGGTTGTTGCAAATTCATTCGCATAAGTATCGTTCGGAAAGATGATTAATGACAGAACGAGCAGGATGATGCCGAGTGGAAAGGTAAGGATGCGGTAATCTCTCACACCAAGTACCTGTGCAAATCCTATCGTTGTGGCATAGAAAAGAACAACCAGTTTAAAGAAAATCGTCAGCATCCAAATAATCGCAACAATGACTTCAATTCGTTGGATAAAGTTGCCGAAACTGATTTTTTTTCCAAGAATGTAACTTGGATGCGATTGAATAATGGTTCCGTTCACCCCAAGAACGAGCAAGCAGGCAATGATGATTGTAATTAAGAAAAGTCCTCCGATTAGTGTGCCAATAAATAGGCTTTTTCCTGTTTTTTTTGTATGAACCGCAGGATAAATCATTAAGAAGACAAGGAGCTGCAAATAAGGAATACTCATGGAAAGGGTGGCTCCTTTCCAAATGGGCCTTAAACCATCTTCCATAATTGGTAATAAATTTGTGAATTTAGCATCCGGTAAAGCGAAAAGGATCCAAAGACAAAATAGCCCGATGACCCAGGGGAAGAAAATTTCTCCGCATCGAACGACAGTTTCAAGACCAAGGCGCGTTGCAAAAATAACGAGACTGATGAAAAGAATGCTAATGACTTCGATGGGGGAGTTGATTAAAATATGAGTCGTTAAGAAGTTTACTAAATCCCAGACTACAGTAGAAGCAAGAAGAAGAAAGAAGCTAAGAAAGACGAATGAAAGCCCTTTTCCTAACACTTTTCCTAAAATAACTTCACAATTTTCGAGTAATGTTAACGAGAGATCCTGTTTACCTAGAACATTAAACAAGATGATGACGAGAAGTCCACCAGCTAGGCCTACGATACCTGAGATCCATGCATCTTGTTCTGATGCTTCTGCTAGACCCGAAGGGATAATGAGAATGGAACTTCCAATCGTAAATAGAATCACAATAATTGTGAATTGCGTAGATGATATTTTTGGAGGTTCCATTGGATTTACCGCCCTTCATTGATTATTGAAAAAGAAATTGTACTGGTTTATAAAGAAACGTAATGAAGTCGAATGGTGTTGGGAGATGATAGTCGAGGCTCTGAGCAATCGATAACCCGAATCCTATGAAAAGAAGGATCGAAAATATCCACGTATCCTTCTTATGTTTTTTTAATCGAGGGCGTTCGAACAATACGATCGCCACGAGGGAGATGCAAATACCGATGATCGGCCACATGTTATCTCTCCTTCCCAAATAGTAGTTAACTTAATTTGATTCAGGATTAGGCTGCTTTTCTCGAACTTTGTCTTTAGGTTTTAGAAAAGTTGGGCGTGTAAACATTCGAGAAAAGGGCGTACGAAAAATGACATCTTTTTGGTCTTTTAACTTGAATGGTGCCATTGGAGACATATAAGGCACGCCGAATGAACGAATGCTACATAAGTGTAGGATAATGGCGATTATGCCAATAATCATACCGAATAGCCCGAAAGTTGCAGCTAGAAACATGAGTGGAAAGCGCAGCATTCGTATCGAAATCGCCATATTAATCGCAGGCATAACGAAATTACTGATGGCCGTTATGGAAACAACGATAATCATTGCGGATGAGACGATTCCGGCTTCCACGGCTGCTTGTCCAAGTACAAGCGCACCAACAATTGAGATTGCAGAGCCAACCGCTCGCGGCATCCTTACGCCAGCTTCACGTAAAATTTCAAAGGTTAGCTCCATTAAGAGAGCTTCAACTAATGCTGGAAATGGAGTTCCTTCTCTTTGAGCGGCGAGACTAATGAGAAGCTGGGTAGGTAACATTTCTTGATGAAAAGTGGTTACTGCAATATAGGCAGATGGTGTAATTAAAGCAAGGAAAAAGGAAAGGTAGCGTAGCATTCGAATAAGAAAGCTAACGTCGAAACGCTGATAATAATCTTCGCTCGATTGAAAAAACTGCACAAAAACCGCGGGTACCAGGAGAGCGAACGGTGTGCCATCAATAATAAGCGCAATACGTCCCTCTAATATTCCAGCAGCTAGTGTATCAGGACGCTCGGTATTAAAGATTGTAGGAAAGGGGGAATAAGCCTTTTCTTGAATGAGTTCTTCAATATACCCACTTTCCAGAATGGCATCGATGTCAATTTGCTTTAAGCGGTGCCTCACTTCTTCGACGATTTTATCATCGGCTACCCCATTTAAATAAATGAGTGCGACATCCGTTCTTGTCTTTTTTCCAATTGGTTTTGTTTCGATCCAAAGGTTTGGATCCTTGATTTTACGACGCACCAGTGCTGTATTTGTGCGAAGTGTTTCAGAAAAACCATCTTTAGGACCACGAATAACCGTTTGGGAAGAAGGTTCGTTTATTCCTCGATCTTCCCACCCTTTTGATCCAATCGAAAATCCTTTTGTATACCCTTCTAAAATGAGAACTGTGTCGCCAGAGAGAATGTGTTGATAAAGTGAATCAAAGTCGTCGATTTCGTTTATTTCCCCATTTGCAAGAGCGAAATTTTTCAAAATAGTCATTGAGTCTAAATTCTTTGCACCTTGATCGGAAATATCAGTCTCTCTAATCGTAAGCATTAAAGGTTTGATGATAAAGTCCTGAACGAAGTCTTTATCAGCCAATCCTTCAGTGTAGATAATGCCGAGAGAAATGGTACGATCAGTTCCTGCGACAATCTCTCGAATCACAATATCAGTGCTTTCCCCTAACGTTTTCTTGACTTCTTTTATGTTTTCTTTAAGACTAATCGAAAAATTATTTGGCTGATTAGGCTTTTCTTGCGTGTTCGATCTCTTTTTCTTCATATCTGTTAATTTACGTGCATATCTCATAGTGAAAAACTCCTCGATTGCTCTCTTCGCTCTATTTTTCAACTTTCGTGTTCATTTTATTCAGGCAAACCATGAAATGAATGGAAACAACCCTTTTAGAAGAAGATAATCTTTAAAGCAAGCTTGTGAGGAGAAATTCAATGAAAAGAACCCTTTATAAAATCATTAGTGGGAGCTTGATTCTTTTTCTACTTAGTGGCTGTTGGGATGCGTATGAATTAAATGAGTTAGCGATTGCAGTCGCTTATGGAATTGATAAAGTTGACGACGATTATCTTGTGACTGCGCAAGTGGTGAATCCAGGCGAAATTGAAAAGGCAGGCATCACAACACCAGTAACAGTCTATCAAGAAAGTGCAGGCACCTTACTAGAGGCAGCTAGAAGATTGACAACCATTGCACCAAGAAGAATCTATGGATCGCATTTACGTATGCTGGTGATAGGAGAAGAACTTGCGAAAGAAGGCATTGGAGATGTGGTTGATTTGTTATCACGCGACCCGGAGATTCGAAATGATTTTTATATCGTAGTATCCAGGAATGTGATGGCTGGTGACACGCTTCAAGTGTTAACTTCACTTGAAGATGTACCGGCTAATAAACTATATGCGGCGTTAGAAACCTCTGAAAAAAATTGGGCACCAACCTTAACAGTAACGCTCGATCAGCTCTCAGCGCATTTAATGGAGGGAGGAATGCAGGCGATGTTAACTGGGGTGGAAGTGAAAGGAAAAGTCTCGACGGGTGAAAATAAAGAAAACGTTGCTCATATTGAGCCCCGAACACAGCTACAGTATCATGGAACCGGAGTTTTTAAAGAAGACAAGCTGATAGGCTGGTTAAATGATCCTGAGAGCAAAGGTGTTCACTATGCGCAGAATCGAGTGAAAAGCACAATTGTCGTTGTGCCATGTGAGAATGGCGGAAAAGCGGGGATTGAATTAATTGATACAGACGCCGAATTAAAAGCAAAGGCGATCAATGATCAACCTTACGGAACAATCAAAGTTCAAGTAGAAGGGAAGGTTTCTGACGTTGAATGTCGGCAGCTTGATTTATCGAAAAAGAAAACCATTTCTGAACTAGAAAAGAAAACTGAAAAAGATATTGAGGGTAAGATCCACGAGGCATTAGCCGTTACGCAAGGGGAGTATGAGTCTGATGTTTTTGGATTCGGAAAGGCGATTCACCGGTCGAGCCCAGCTTATTGGAAAACGGTTGAAAAGAATTGGGATCGACAATTTAAAGATATGCCAGTAGACGTCACTGTAGAGGTTACGATTCGAAGAACAGGCACCATTGGCAATTCTCCTCTTAAACGGATGGAGGAGTAGGAGATTGAATAACTTTACGTGTCTTGTTCCATACTAGATCAATAGTAAGGAAACTTGTCGGGAGGGTAATCTATATGTGGAAAAAGCTAACAAGTGGTTGGAGTGTAGTCATAGCAGCAATTCTGGTACTCACTTTCTCCTCAAGAGCGAGAACGGGAGCAAAACAAGCAATTGTAAAAGGGGCAGGCGCAACAATTGATCTTACCAATCAATTAAGAGGAAATGGATCAAAACCGGGTAGTGTAGAGGGGGGCGAAGTGAGGTACCCTCCGTATGTTGGTTATGAAACAAGTAAGGGATTAACTGAAACAGCGGGTAAAACAACACCGATTCGTAAAGTGAATCCAACTCGGTTTAAGAACGCAAAGAACGTACTGAATGATGAAACAATGCCACATCAAATGGCAGAGGTCGCTGAAGAGTTTGATTTGTTTTAAGGCGGCGGTTAATGGTGCCTGTCACCGCCCGATCTGTGTAACTATTTGTCGAATGGCAGAATACAAAAGAAACCTGCACACTAAGTGTGCAGGTTTCTTTTGTAGTTGGAGTTTCTGATTCCACATCGTACAAAGCTAGAGGATTATTCAACCTCCACCGCAACCGCCCGTACCGGTGATCCATCCAGCCCTTCAAGCTTTAATGGCAGCGCAATAATCAGCGGATTATCAAAGTCGATCTTTTCAAAGTTGCAGAAGTTCTCACCAATGATGCCGTTAACTGATGTGATCGCCTCGTGAACAGGAAAAGCTGATCCATCTGGGGGATCGACGTTCAATGCATCGATGAAAAATGTGGTTACGCCTTTTTCTAGCAGGTCGTTGATGATATCCACAGAGAGATAGGGATGCCTAAAATATAGCTCTGATTCGGCATACGCTGACCATCCGGTGTGAAATAACACAATCGTGCCTGGAATAACTTGTTCGATTTGGTACTGCACGTCTGACATTGTAATTTCT
>Ga0114955_1001233_pt1 | contig 11700 bp, 17 predicted proteins | sample Porto_5metaG_FD_87302 | JGI IMG/M metagenome (GOLD analysis project Ga0114955, IMG submission 87302) | Marine algal microbial communities from Porto, Portugal - Porto_5 metaG | ecosystem: Host-associated > Algae > Red algae > Unclassified | place: Portugal: Porto | collected 2015-02-02 | reverse complement strand
CGCGCCGCGGATAAAGTTGTCACTGACCGTTGATGCGGCGGAGCGGGTGCGGGCCAATGTCGACCGGTCGGCAGCGGCGCTCGCCAAAGCTCTTCTGTGCTCCATCAGCAACGTAGGCATATTTTTAGCATAGAGAACGTGTTCCCCTGCCCACAAAGCGGTCTTCGAAGAAAGAAAAAAACTCCTGGACATCCCCAATGGCGACCCAACACAGCACTCAGTGAGGGTCTGTATCTGCACTTTTCTTCATGGTTGCATGACAATGAGGAAAGAAGCAAAGGAAGGTGTTGCAGAGTGGGGCCGTGGGGGGGGGCAAGCGGGTGGCGGAAATGGGAAGGATGGGGTGGCAGAAGGTCTCTTGAGAGGCACCAGAACACAACTGGGATCGATCGCATATTTGCCCCTCTGCCGATTGTCGAAGCCAGGACACACCTGAGACGCGCCCCGTTTCCCAGCGTTTCCCGGCGTTTGCGGCCAGTTTCCTTGCGTCTCAGCCGGGACCCGGACAAGACTCGGTCAATTTTCTGTGGACTGCGTCCGTATCGGCCCTGTTGGCCTCAGATGCCCTGCGATGCGGAATATGACTCCCAGCGTTCAAGACAATGACGTCTGAGCACGCTCCCATTGAGAACTTCGAGGGGGACAGAAGACTGGATTACCATGCGCCGTACTACAAAGAGGAGAGCTGTTGGAATGACATGCGCGCAAAGGGTCAAAGTTTGAAAATCCTCCGTCACGATGCGTCACCGGCCGATTTTAGGTCTTCGAGACGACGTCTCATAGGTCACTGAAAGATCGGCATGGCAAATATTCATTAAGTTATGAACTGTATAATTGTTCGATGCACTCGTGTTCCTGTCCGGATCGGCCAAAATTGGGCATACTGCAATAGCTCTTGAAGCAGCTGGTGGTCAATCTGACACGAGTGACAGCACGGATCGTTTCGTCAGGTCGATGATGCAAAGAGAAACGAACAGGCCACTACCAGAGCGGGCGAGGTTGAAGGGGGGGGGTGGTCGTGCAGAAACAACGTGCGCCGTCCTGTTTGAAATAAAGTCGAGTGCACTGTGTGCTGAAGACGACTGTCTACTCCTCGTGTCACTGTGAGCAAGGACACCAGGGGTCGTCAGTCGATGCCTACAAAACGAAATGAGCACGAGACTGCTGAGGGGCAGAGGTGGTCTAGGGCTTAGTGCATGGTTGGGTGGTGACCGCGAGGCTTCTTCATGAGGGACTCTGTTGAACCCGCACTGCCCCTCGTTGCAAAAGGCTGAGAATGATACCAACCATCAAGACCAGTTGACGGCAGCATCGTTATCCTTTATTGACTGAGCCGATCTGAATATTCCTCCCGGAACACAGCCAGAGTCTATGCCTTGTTAGAAAAGCGTAAAAATAATTGAAAATATGTTGAGACATGCGATCCCGTCCAGCAGGGGGGGGAGCGGCCGCATGTCGGCTCGAAAAGATATGAGCATCTTTCAGGCGATTCTCATGTCGGATGATGTACGGCTGGCATCGCTTGCACGTGGCACTGCGAGGTCGAATCTGATCCGGTTGGAGCGCAGCGAGCCAGGGGGTACCCCGAGCGTGGGGGGGAGGTGCTACTGTGGGGTCGGCGGGATTTTAAAATCCCGGCGGCGGCGGCGGCGGTTTACCGGTACCGCCCGCCCCCCCGTCTGCCCTCATTAAGCGCGGCGGCGCCGCCCGGGTCCTCCCCATAGGAGCGGAAAGCACTTCCCTGTCTCGCGCTTGGGTGCGCGAGTCAGGGAAGGTTCTCGGGGCGTTGCCCTGCGGTTACGCTCTGAATTGTCGACATGTCCAACGATGCTACCCGTGCTGCTACCCGGGCCGCGGCCGCCGCCGCCAAGGCCGAGGCGGCGGAACTTGCCGGTGTCAACCTGCCCCCCCCCTCCGGCGGTGGAGGCGCCACCAACAGCCCACCACCCGGCGGCAACGCCGCCGACGCTCCCGCAGGCGGGGGGGTCGCTGACCCCCAGGTCGGCGGGGGCGTCGGCGGGGTGCTTCACCGCCAGTAGCTCTCCCTTGACACCATCTCTACTCGTCTCGCCGCCGTGGAGGCCGTCCGGGAAGCCGCGCGGGAGCCCCCCGCGCGTGTACCCCCCGCCCTCGGCGCGCTCCCCCCTCCCCCGGCGCCCGTCGCCGCCGCCGCCGCCGCTGCCGTCGGAGACTTTGGGATCCCGGCTGACGGCCTTGCCGACGTTATCGCTACCGGCGTCGCCAAGGCGCTCAATCAGCAGTCCAAGGACAAGGACCACGACACGGCCGTCAAGGACGATCTCTTCACCGACGAGCAGGCCTGTCGCGTGGCGACGATGGACCGGCCCCTCTAGTTCTGTATCCTTCGCTGCTGTGCCCGCACAGATTTTCCCTCCCCTTTCCGCCTCGAGACCTGGCGGTACTCGACGGACTGGCCGGCCAGTCGACAGGAGCAGCGCGTCTGCGCGGCTGCCGAGGCGGGGCACCTCTCCATCCTCCACACCTGGAGCAGCACGATGCACAACGACATCCAGTTGTTCTGCAACACCGACGGCGTCTCCAACGTGGCCGAGTTGCAGCAGACGCTGCAGCGGTCGCGCGTGCACCTGCACCAGCTCGCAGAGCTTTGCGCGTGCCGCTAAGACGTGCTCAACTACGACGACGACGAGGTTGCTGCGGAGATCCAAGCGCGCATCCTCGGCAGCCCCAACGAGCACGCCTTCAAGGCGCTCGGAAACATCTACAAGGAGATGAGCGCGGACCGGAACAAGGGCGTCGTCAAGGCCCTCGCCGCCGCCCAAAATAAATCACGACGAAGGAAGATGGGCAACAGTGATAAGGACCGAACGACGGGCGGCGGCGGCACTTAGCCGTCCCGTCCGGAACCCAGGCGCTGGGGGGACCTCACCAACCCTCCCTTACCACGAGGCTACAGCCGCGGGCGCCGAGGCGGGCCGTGACGCGCCGCCGAGAAAGCCGCCGGCGGCGCGGGCGCGGGAGGCGGAGGAAGCGTGGCGAAACATTGGCGCGCCACGCTGTGTTCTTCACCTCCTGCGGCTCGGTCTGAAGCCGCCCTGGGCGGACCCCCGCCGTCGTCCGCGTGCACAAGCGAGGGCGTACCCGGTACCGGATAGGGACCGCACATTTATGGCGGAGGAGCTGAAGCGGTGGCAAGCGGCGGGCTTCCTTCGGAAGCTGGGCGGGGCGGAGCGCGCGGCGGCGCGGTGCGTATCGCCAGCCTTCATCTCGCACGTGTGCCCGAAGCCGAGGTTGGTTATCGACCTCAGGGACGTAAAAGAGCAGCTGGCGGATCAGCCGTTCAAGAACGAGGCGCTGCCCGAGTTTATAGCTTCGATCCAGCTGTACGATCATCTCATCTCGTGGGATATAAAGGACGCCTTTCATCTCGCTTACATACACCCCGAAGATCGGACCAACCTCAACCTCACCATCGACGGTGAGGTATAAGAGGCCGTTACCATGCCGTTCGGTCTCTTTCTCGCCCCGTGGGCTTGGACAAAAGTGATGCGCCCAGTGTTCGCGCACCTGCGTGGACTGGGCTTCACACTCATCGGCTACGTCGACAACCACGGCGCGGCCACGCCGGGACCCCGGCCGACCAGTAAGGCGGACGCGGTCGCCGGCTTTGCGACGGTCTCGCGGCTGTACGCCTCGCTTGGGATACAGCTGCACCCCGACAAGGGCGACCGCGAGGGGACCCAGCAGCTGACGTTACCATCGACACCGCGGGCAACCGGCTGACGCTGCCGATGGAGCGAGAATCAAAGGTCTGCGGGGCGGCCATGGCGCTTCTATCCTCGGCGGGCACGAACCGCCGGTTTGTCTGCCTCATGGCGTTGCAGCGGATGGCCGGCCTGGCGGTGTCGACCAACCTTGCAATTCCCGCGGCACAACTGTACACCCGGGCAATGTATGACGACCTCCGAACGAGGGTCAAAAGACATGACGTTCGATCGGATCGATCGTCAAACGATCTATCCGATCGACCGTCGCGCCACGACCGGCGACTGTCACACCAATGAGTGCGAGATTTGAGATTTTGGGGCGGCTTGCGACCGGGGCAAGAGTTTGGCCGCCTGCTATGGCGCCGACCCGTGTCCGCCACGCTCCACACCGACGCCTCTGGTGCCGGCTGGGGCGGCGGCCTCACCATGGACGGCGCCACGTGCGAGGAGTGCGGCATCTTTGACCCCACCAACGCGCCGAAGCACATCAACGCCAAGGAGGTGCTGGCGGTCACCTTGTCGCTCATTAGCTTTGGTGACAAGCTGCCGGCGGGCGCAGTAGTACGGCTCTTCATCGACTCTCAGGTGGCCTTGGCGGTCATTACCGGCCTCTCCTCCCGCTCCCGCGCTCTCGTCCGCGAGTTGAGGCGGCTCTACGCCGTTGCCCGTGGCCTGTCGGTCGCCCTCGACGGCGCATGGATCTCCTCTGCGGGGAACGCGTGGGCCGGCGCGCTGGGCCGCGCCAAGGACCGGACGGACTGGTCGCTCGAGCGGCGCTTCTTCCGGTCCCTGGAAGACCTGTACGGGCCGCACACCGTCGACCGCTTCGCGTCGGCCACGACGGCGCAGCTGCTGCGGTACAACTCCCGCTACAGCGACCCAACGTCAGAGGAGGTCGATGGGCTGTCCCAGTCATGGGTGGACGACAACAACTGGGCCAACCCCCTTCCCTCCGTCATCCCGCTGGTCCTGCGGCTAGTCGCCGCGCAGCAGGTGACGGAGACCGTCCTCGTGCCTGTCTGGCCGGCGCAGACGTGGTGGCAGCCGGCGATGCAGCTTGCCGGAGAGGTGTGCTACCTTCCCCCGGCGGCCGGCATCCTCCGGCACGGGGCCGCGGCCGAGCCGGGGCGGTTGCCGCACTGGACGGTGTGCGCGCTCCGGTTCACAGCCGGGGGTCGACGGCCGCCGCCGCGTCATGGACGCGAGCGTGCCGCGTACTCGGAGACCACCGCTTTGGCGCCGGCGCCGGCGGTGAGACTGCCGCGCAGCTGCTGAGCCTCGCGCTAGCCGAGTCAACAAAGGGCAACTACGCCAACAAGTGGATGGCCTTTGTGGCGTTTTGACAGGCCAGCGGGTACACCTACCTTCCAGGCACGACCGAGACCGTCGCGTGCTACCTGGGCTTTATATTCGAACGCAGCACGGTGGCGCCGGGGACGCTGGAGAGCTACCTCACTCTGGTCAGCGCCGTGCACGCGTTGATGCAGATGGAGCGGCCCGCCATCGGACCCCTGCTGATCGCGTTGCGGCACGGCTATGCCCGCGGCTACACCAACCTCACCGGCGGCCTGCGACGCAAGCGCCTTCCCCTGCCAGCGGCGGTTCTCTTGAGCTTTTCACACCTGGGCCTAACGACAGCCGACGCTGGCCTCCGACGGCATTTGGCGGGGCTCGACATGACGGGACTCACCTTCTCGCGCCCAGGCGGAGGGGCTAATCTCCGCCGCAAGAACGTCACCCTCACGGGCGACAACATCAAGGTGCAGATAATTGACTAGAAGCACGGCGCGCGTACGGATCGCGAGCGCATTCTAATCGACGTGCCGCGGCGCGGCGGCGGCAAGAACGACGCCCCGCTTCGGCGGGTGGATATGCACCTGTCGGCCGTCGGCATGGCGACGGCGGTCGACGACCAGCCCTGCTTCGCCCCCGTCGGAGACCTGCGGCCTCTTCCGACGGAGATGGCGACAACGTGGATGCGAGAGGCGCTGTACCTGTTGGAGGTGCACCCGCCGGACGGCGGCATGTACGCCGGCCACTCTCCCCGCGCGGTCGCGGCGACGGGCTACCGCGCCATCGGGGGGCAGCTGGACGCGTGCGCCCAGCTGATGGGCATGAAGGACATGTCGACGGACGTCGTGTCTGCCGCGTACATGGATGCCCTCGCCGTGGCGGACGACTCCGCCCGGGAGCTGTACGACCGCTTCCTGCGGGCGCAGCGCTAACCGACGGCCTGCCGCCGGCCACCCTCTGTTCCGCGGGCGCGTCGCCTCTCCGTTTAGGTTGGCAACATAAGGCCCACTCCACGAGCGGCGGGGTATGATCCGGTTGGAGCGCAGCGAGCCAGGGGGTACCCCGAGCGTGGGGGGGAGGTGCTACTGTGGGGTCGGCGGGATTTTGAAATCCCGGCGGCGGCGGCGGCGGTTCGCCGGTACCGCCCCCCCCCCCGTCTGCCCTCATTAGGCGCGGCGGCGCCGCCCGGGTCCGCCCCACAGGAGCGGCAAGTACTTCCCTGTCTCGCGCTTGCCCCCATCCTCCCCTCCTTCCTCCTTCCTCTCCCCCCACTGCCGCGTGGAGCCCCCAGTCTTCCCGCTCCGCCCGGCCTGCCCCGCGTCTCTGCAGCCACTGTCGTGGCCACGTGGATTCTGCCGTGCCAGCCTCCTTATCTCCCTTTCTTTGTCTCTGACGGTGCGCGCCGACTCCAAGGCCGGGCGCACTGAGGCCAACTGCCTCACTTTGCATTGCTTTTCAGTCCGACAAGGGCTACTCGCATTACACATTCGACAGTCCGTGGCAGCATAAGGCTCACTCCACGAGCGGCGGAGTAGTTAGTGTGGCCGGCTGAGAATCATTCTGCCCGAGCGACGACAGCCTATCGTTAGTAGACCGTGTACGAACGATAGGCTGAGAATCAGCGGTTTATCCGGGAGGCTTGGTGATGCATGGCACTCGGGCCGTTTAGAGATGTCCCTGTCAAGTGCCTGTCAGAACTCGATGACCCCCGACAACGAGCAGGTTGCTGACCCAGCAGCTGTGAGCTGCTGCTGCCCCAGCAGAACGGAGCCCAATCAACTGTCAGACGTCGAAAGGATCCTTGCCACCAACCTGTCACGACTGCCCTCGTGTGGGTGGCACGCCCACAAGAAACGCTCTGAGCGAGGGGGCCACGCATGACTGTCAGTATGAACGAAAGAAGAGCTGTATTTACCTGGTGGGCCGCCTCTGAAATTGTGCTGTGATGTCTACTTTGTGAGCGTGAGGATCTCCTTGGCGGCAGGCTCCTTCTCTCGGGACTGCAAATAGGGTCGTTAATTGTCCGACATGGCGTACTGCATCGGTCGTGCAACGTACTTTCCGACGCAACTCTCTTTCGCATGATACTTGAGAGAGCAGGCACAGGCACCACTTCTGTACTTCTCGTATTGTACTGGGTACTACATTCTGAATGTATTTGGGCGCTTAAGCCGCTCTGGGGCGCTTTTCGGTACGTTTAGGGCGCTTTTGGGCGCTTATTGGAGCTGGATGACACCGCGCCCCCAAAATCGGGGCGCGTTTAGCAACCCTACCTGCGACGAACACAGTGCGCGCACCCACGCGGCAAGCGTGGAGTAGCTGCAGCTTCGAAGCCGAGGAGCGCGCCCAATACAGAGCGCGGGCCTTCGTTTGCTCAGAAAGGTCCAGGTGGGCACCTTGAGGGCGCCCTGCTGACGACCCCAGCTGGCGACCGCAGACTGGCAGACTGTGGAGACCCCTCGCGTCTCGAACGGGACTGGAACTGTGTGTCTTGATAGTGGGAGGGGTAGCCCACCCGTGATTTTTTGGCCCCCAACGCGCCGTTTAGTCCTGGTTGCCCGTGGCACCCCAGTCTCCAGTCGTCCGCTGACCCGCCGTGTCGGTTCAGCGTGGGCGGCGTCTTTTCGCGGGAGCAAAGGGAGGTTGAGGGCAACCGCCGACCACCCTTCCGTCCGCAAGCGCCACGCCTCGCGTCCCGGTTGACTGCCCCCCTCTGCCACTCGTCACGGCCGACAGCGTCTCTGGCTCGTCCCGCGAACTCGTGGTCGTGGCCTGGCGTGTGTGCTCTCTCTGGTGCGAAACAGCAGAGAAGTGGCCGCCGCCACGCGGGGTCGGCGGGATGAGCTGCCATCACTTCTGAGCCCAGTCCCTTGCCACGCCTCCCACAGAGGACATGGCCACGGTGTGTGCAAATCGAGGAAGGCTCAGGGGCAACGACGGCCTCTTGCGGACCCGTCTTGGCTGGGCCCGTACCGGCGGAGCGAGCATGCAAGCCTCTGTGTCCCACCATGATTGGGAGCATCCCGCGGTCGGCGACAGGACAGTGTGGCTCAACACACCCAAGGGTTGTGACCCAGTCAACAAGCTATCTTCAGTCACGTGACAAGCCTAATTTCACCTGGGACTTTCGAGCAACGTCGAAGTGTGAATTGAAGATAAAAAAGAAACACCGACAGCTGAACACCCAATCCGGTTCATATACAGAAAGAAAAACTGTTTCGTCTTCGACTTCACTGAACTTGGGTGGACTCAGAGAGAAGCCCAATCTCCATGGCAGGGAGACAATCAACCCTCTATCCTCACCGTGGACTTTAGCTTCGAGTTCCGAAGATCCTATTGGAGATAAATATTGAATACTCGTACGCCATTGGCCTTCCTTCAACTGTCAAGGATATACTTTATTCCTCTGACTTCTGTCTCGAAAACATCACCACCGTCGGCTTCTCTGCAGTGTCGACCAATGAACGCTCGAAAGAAACCTTGATAATTCGAAGCTGGTCCCAGCAGTTGTTGAATTCCATGCGCCACCGCCATGTGCAATAGGCCTCTTGAGGGCCGCCTCAAACTGCTTCTCTGTCCAGCTTCTCCCGTCTTTCTCGGCCTTCTCTGTGACCGAGCGACAAAGCTGCCGCCCAGGATTCTTCTCCTGCCGCCGCTGGTCGTCCGGCCGAGTGGCGCACTCGCACAGCCGTTCGTGGAAGAGAGAACGCAGCCGACGTACGGTGTCGGCGGCTACTCTCTTTAGCATCATCGATATCATCAGCCGGCGGCGCGATAGCAACTCGATCTCGGCAGTGAAGCGGGAGGCATTTTGGCTGTGAAACCAGTACCATGCCTCAATGGCCTGCTTGCCATAGAGGTCCATGCTGCCGAGACGCCGCGAGAGCTCGGCTGCATGGCGCAAGAGGAAAATAAAATTGAGTGAGCTCTCCACCTACTGGAAGTGACACTTGAGCAGCCGCACGAGATTCTTGGCAATGGCGGCAAAGCGCTGCTGCCATTGGGCTGAGATGAATACGGGCCTGTTCATGTGGAGGCTCGGTGGATGAAAGGACTAAGCGTCACTGGTGGTTTGTGCGTCGACCTCCGGTGCAGTCCATTTGCCTGCGAGCAAGGCGGAGACCTGCTTCGGACCCACAGCCTCCTACTGTAAACTGATGAGCGCGATTTCCACGCATTGTGGCAGTCAACCAAACACGAAAGTCTGGGAAGGATATCGATCGAGAAGAGGTTCTGTGGGATTTGTGTACGAAAGTCTCAGCTGTTGTTTTACCTTCGAGTAGGAGTCGAATGTCGGATACAAGGCTTTCACATTAGCAGTACTGTAGAGGCCTGATGGCGCACACAACACGGTCATCGCGGCCGCACAGAAGTGTTGGCTGCACCGGTGGCATTCGCGATTCTGTCCGACGAGCAACTGCCAAGGGCGGTCGGAGTGAACGTAGGTTGCCGGACTCCTCGCAAAAGCACAGCTCGACACACAAATGGTGTATCGTTCCAATACCTCTTTTACGAAGCCACCAATCAGTTCAGTTGCCAACAAAATTCTCTCGGAATAACGGCGATGTACTGACTATTGTCAAGTTGCTGGTGTTCTAAGAGGCTAAAAGAGAAGAAGTTGGCTGTGCGCGGCATGAATACCACCATCCGTTTGAGTCGGGGATGAATGGCAATGGAGCAGCATAACTCATTTTTTAAGCACATCTGGCGTGGTTGGATTTGGGAATGACCAGCCATGTGTGTGTGAAGCAACATGTTCTTGTCGTCTCCCAATGAACCAGACTCAATCGACGAGTCGAGGCCGCGAAGTGCATGAGATGGGGGGCTTGCGCATGCAACACCGTCAGGTTCGTGTGCGAGGATGTTGAATCAGGCTCCTTTGGATGCCTTCTGGTGCAGCATACGTGAATGATTCTACGCTCGGTGGAAGCGCACCATGTGCAGGCTGGCTGAGCTAATGTGATGACCGGCGTGGAGCTGCTCTGACGTCGACAAGGACGAAGAGGTCGGTAGGGATACGATGCGTTCGTGCACGGCTCAGGAATCATTTTTGAGGGGGACATTGAGCAGACACTTCGTCCTGGTGAAGAATGTGCCTTCGATGGCTTCGCAGCTGTCACATTTGACGAATTATCTTCCTTGATTCATTGGACTTGTGGTTATTGACACAGAATCCAAACATGCCGAGAGGCTGAAATACCGTAAGCAGAACCGTGTGTCAGGCCATGTACTGAGTCACCTTGAAAAAGCGCTGCTTTTTCTGTGTCTGTCGTTGTTGGAGACTATCCTTTCAATTTCCGACTCAGGAGAGCTGTTCAGACCAGACCCCTCTTCCCATTTGTCAGGAGGTACTCGATGATCCCCAGGTTTCTCCAATCCGTCACTGAGGCCGGTGGACGCAGGTTTGCGCTCCGACCGCGGGGCGGATGGTGATCAAGTGCTTTCCGTGGCGTGCACGACCGAGGGACGAGCCCCGCCACGGCCCGTGGCTGACGCATACCCACTCGCGCGGGGCCAACGTTGGCGTCGGACTGCGGCGGCGACGCCGAGAAGACCTTGCACGGGAGGCGGACGGGGGCCGCGAAAATGGGACGCCGCCGCATGGGTTGCCAGGAACGAGCTTGAGTGTTCCTCTCGTGCGGGCGCCGTCGTCGCTGCCATCAGCTCGCGGAAACGACGGGGGAGTGTCGGAAGGGGTGGCGAGAGGCGGCCCCCGGGTTGGCCCGCGCGGGGGCGCACGAGCAACCTCACGGGGCCTACCCTGCAGCCCCTTGGGCGCTGCACGGCCCTGGGCTGCCCCGAGTGAGTGCCGGTGGAGGCTGCTCGTGCCAGGCTGCCGAACTCGACAACCAGGCGGCTGCTGGCATAAACGCCTGGACGGTTCAGGGGAGCTTGACAGGTCCGCGCGACCAGACCGAGGCGGGCCACGCCCGGGGTTCTTCGTGGCTTGCAGAGCGCAAGTCGACGGGTCGGGTCGTGTCCAGCCGGTTCTCGTCCGAGTTGCTCTCGGTCACTCTACTGCTGCTGATTGGGCGTCGCGGCGGTCGAATGGCTGGCAATCATGAGCACCCGCCAATGGCTGGTTAAAAGATAGCGTCAGAAGCCGACGTCGGGCCACTTGGGGTACAGGCCTGCCGCGAAGTTTGGTGTGCCAGTCGGGCAGCCGTCGGCGCTCACTGCGGAAAGGCAGCTGGTGCGGGCCGATAGGTTCGTGTCTCGCGCCCCACACCCGCATCTCGCCGGCGGCGGCGGGAAGCGGGTCTGCGGACCAATGCAGTGCCAGAGTGGGTGTGTGGGGCGGGCCCAGGCGGGGCCACGCATGTGGTGTCCGCACTGGCGGGGACCCGAGGGGAATCTGTCCACAAGCGGCGGCGGTCCATGGAATGAACGAGCTGGGCACAAAATCCGAATCACGTCGACGGCTGCTGCTGGCTGGGCGGAGCAGGCTCGGGCCGCCTTTTCGCCGCGACTCCCCCCGTCCTGCTGCCAGCCCCGTCCCAGTGTTTGACAGGTGATGGTTCGTGACAGCCCAGACGCGAATGGGCCCCGCTGGTGGCGTGGCGCGTAGTCGCCGGCGACGGCCGTTGGCCGGCCACCTTTTTTTCCACCTGATTTCTGCTCTCTATTTCACGCACCAACGGCGAGCGTCGAGACACGTTGT
>Ga0114955_1001227_pt1 | contig 11717 bp, 14 predicted proteins | sample Porto_5metaG_FD_87302 | JGI IMG/M metagenome (GOLD analysis project Ga0114955, IMG submission 87302) | Marine algal microbial communities from Porto, Portugal - Porto_5 metaG | ecosystem: Host-associated > Algae > Red algae > Unclassified | place: Portugal: Porto | collected 2015-02-02 | reverse complement strand
TCGCCCCGTGGCGGCGGCGCCGGCCAGTGCCCGCGCGCTCCGCCGGCGCCGCATGTGGCCGCCCATGAGGCTGCGCTCGGCTCTTCCTGTACGCGCCATTGCACTGCGTCGTGCTCATTCAAGAGGGTACATAGCGTGCCCGCCGCCGGGCGTTGGCGGCGTGCGGCGTCACGCCCGAACGGTATTGTTCTCAGTATTCTCTTGTCATTTAGTTCACAACTACTTTCTCTGTTTACAACACAATGTTTTTCTCCTTTGCGTGGTAGCCCCCCATGCTCTACAGTTTTTTTAGCGGCACCGACGACTCAGCCGCTTTTATGAAGCGACGCGACTCACGGCCGAGGACCTGAACTCAAATCGGAGGTCCGCGCAAGAGACAACCGATCAGAATGCCTGAATGTTTCCTGATGGCGGCTGACAGCGCTCCACGATGACGAGGAAACAATGCCCATCAGCTCGCGGTCCATCACTTTGCGGCAGGCAGACAGGAAGCAAAGGGGGTGTTGACAGGACGACCACGACGAGATGCGGACCGACTGGATGGCCCAGAGCACCCGTTGAACGATTCAGGGTAGATCATGTGGGTCAGAGAATACGGTGCCCCAGGTATCCTGGAGAATGGGATTTTTCCTGCGGTCCACAGGCGATGTTCAGAGCCTTCTGATGAAGACATTCCGAACAGTTTCGGGTCATTTTCAATTATTTGGCCGGATGCGGCCGGATACTGTGCACGTGTCTTCTTTACATTTTACTCTCCTATGCGTATTCAAAAAAAAAAGCTTTATGGTGCATGGCACCCGGGCCCGTCGGCACGCCGCGGGAAGGGTGTGCGGGAGGCCCATATACCATGCACACACGTGGTTTCGACTTTGATTTCGCGCCCTAAGACAGCGAGCGGGCTACTGTTTTAACCGGTCAAATATCTCGAAAATGGATATCAGAGCTCTGGAGGTGCTGTGAGGAGGGGAGTGCGGCAGTTCTTAGGTTTCTTCTTTTCACGGCTTCCGTACTCCGGGGCACATTCAAAATGCAATATCTCGGCCTTGGACAGCATTGACTGCTATGATGCTGCACTGTGAACACCAGCAATCCTTATTCCTTTCCAGCGGAAGAGGCACGCAAAGGGATGGAAAAAGATTTTAATTTCTTTTCAGTGATAGTTCCTGCTTCGGAAATGTTTAGTAAGAGTCATTGGAGATGGCTCGTCTTCCAGGTAGAAGCGAGTCCAGATATTGGGGGGGGGGGCGCTACATTGGAGTGTTTCTGTTCTAACTGTTCTCAGTAAGTATATTAACTGACTGAGTTTCTTTCAATGACATCGATGGACCCATGGAAATCTGGGCGAGTGGCAGTTTGTCCGGGAAGGACATTTGGGTAAGAGTTGGCGAGTGGGGAACTGGATTCGAAACTCTAGCAGGGGACCGTAATGCACTCGTGCGGGCAACAAAGGTGACAGCTGCGCTGGGTGTCTGGGAACCCACGTGTCAGGCACTGTAGTGCTGGAGGCATGAGGAGGCTGGGCAACTGCCCCCTTCCTCCGTCCACTTCTGTCTTCCGCTTGTGCGGTGCCGTCGCGCATTTCATATTCGGTATTCACTTTCTGTCCCTTGTGACTTCATCCATTTCTGTTGTGTTTTCCTCTGTTTTATGTCGTCAGGTTCTTTTAATGCTCGGTGTTTTGCTCGCTCATCATTTGTTGTTTCTCGTGGAGGTACGCGCCAGCACAGCCGACCGCTCACCTTCCTCGAAAGCCCCCAATTAAAATATTTGATCCCTACGCGTTGTGCTTGGAGTACCCTCAGAACCGCCACCGCTTCCAGCAGTGTCAGACGGTTGTGCGTCTGCATGCCGGTCTCTGAGTTGCGCAGCAGTCCTACAACCATGGTGACACTTTGCGGCCAATTTTTATCTCTGGCGCCCCAGAAGTGTTTGCAATACCTCGCCTGGAAGTAGTGACCGAGCACAATGTTTCTTCAAATCAGTGTTCGGCGGTGATGCATATCAACTTCACAAGTCACTTTTCGCTCACAAAAGAGCTCTTTGAGAGGAGAGTTACTGCAGGGGACGAGTGTCTATGAGAATGATGCGCCCAGCGCCTTACAAGAGAAACCGGGGCAAAGAGCCTTAAGTGTCACTATGGCTTTGGGACAGCTGCGCCGGAGTAAAAGCCCCATGCTCTCGTGCGCGGGGCCTGTCGAAGTCTCCACAGCAGCAGCCATCGTGAAGAAATTCAGCCACGGAGGGCCTTTTAATCTACTGGTTTTCTGTCGACAACGTGTCACCAGACAGTCAACTTGAATTGCCTGTGCGAAGCAGAGCCGAGGTTCCCCACATCGATCCCCGCATGAGTGCAATCATACCAAGTCTACGTATTGCAATACATTATTCAAAGGTAGTCCCTTCACCCGACAGCTTAGAGAATAGTATCAATTTGGATGATGACTAATGCGACGACTACGCAAGAGCAAGCTGAACATACGTGTCGTCTGAGTGCGGAGCAACAACAGCGTCGTGCGGCCGCTTGGCTTGGACGTGGATCAAAGAGTGGGCCTAGGCGCAGAAAAAGTAGAAACGTACAGCTACAAGTGATTCTGAGCGTTGAACGGCCCCGGCTTCACTTTCTGTTGAAAACATGCAAAAGATTCAGCCCGCTTTCTGGAAACAAGAGCGAAAATCTGATGACGACACTGTCAACTCTCAAATGGCACGCGATACAAAGAGCTGAGAAGGGGTCCAGCTGGATGCCGCCGTCTAAAACAGGACATGAATCCAGGGCCCCCCCGCGGCCGATGTATTCATGCCATGGTCGGCGATTCTTAGCATATCAATCTCCTCCGACGAGGTGATTGATAGGCTGTGATCGCTTGGCGAGGTGATCAATAGGCTGTGGTCGCTTCCCGGGAATGAGCGGCAGCCATTAACTGCCCATCATCTTCTTTTTCAGAGGAGATGCTTGGCCCAGAACTTGCGAAGGTATCCGTTCTCACGTGTGTGCATGGTAAAGGAGCCGTGCGGGCACCCCCCATCGGACAATGCACAAACCGGCGCAGGGCAGCGCGGCCACCTTTCGAAATGGCACCGTCCTCCGTGCGTTCTCAGTTTAAGATTGTTGGCCAACAACAAGCTCGCTTTCCCAACATGGGACCGCATCTGAGGGGTCAAAAGGGGGGCTACACAACGACATTTACTACATCATATGGAACTCTATCGAAATGTCATGAGACTTTTCTGTTGAGTATTGGCCGAGCCAACGGTGTATCGTGCTTCCTTGATCATCTGGATCCGCTTCATCCGCGTCGTCGGCATGGACCGCCCGCTGAGCCAATCAAACTGCGGTCTTGTACCGGCTGCTGATGCCTCGAGGGTCCGTTTTTGCGCAAAGCACAGCATCAACTGTATGCCGACATGATCTGGTCGGGATCGAGCCGACATCGCAATGGCCCGATTCAGGCTCGGTCCACTCACACACAGTGGGTTTGAGTTGCGCTTATGATGTCGAAAACACGGTGCGACGAGTGGACAGCTGAAGAAAAAAAGAATGAGATCTGGAGCTGATACTGATAAACTTTCATTGGAAATATCAAGGTGAGTCCGTCTGCCAGCTCCCGTGCCTGCCACCTGGTCTTCATCTCGCTGCACAGACGGCACCGGCCGAGCCCTCGCCTGCATCGCGCACGGTGGGGGACTGTACCCAGCGACCGCACTTGTGGCTGCTAGTCACCAGCACGCTGTCTACACCCCCGCCGTCTGTGGAAGTTGACGCTTCTGCGCCACAGAAACTATGGTTGCGGGTACTTCTTGCTCGTGGCGTCCGCCCTGACGACGGGGGGTGGCGCGTGTCGGTTGGTGGTGGTGCGGCTTTGTACAGTGGGGGCTGGTAACGCCAACCTGTGCTGTGGAAGTGCTGTTTGGTTTGGCCGCAGGGCGGCGGCCGCCTTTCCCTCCACCACGGCCACCATTGTGCGTGATGCTCAGAATGCATGCACAGGTTCTTATTTTCAGGTCGCGAGCGTTGTCATGAGATCAGATTTGTGGCTCACATTGGTAAAACTCGGCGGCATACAGTAAGTACAACGCGTGCTGGCCCTTGTGACGCAGGTGACGTTGTGACGTGCGTCTGGTTTGAGAAAAAACTCCTCGAGCCACGCCGTCGCATGTGACGTCACATGTGACGAAATGCAGGGCTGCGACTGGTCACACGATCACAGCAATCACAAACTCGGGAAGCACCCAGGCCAGTGGACCGGACCTCAGAGCATCACCACCAATGGCTCCAACCGTCCAAACAGCCAAATGTGGCACCGTTTGGCCGTTTGGACGGTTGGAGCACTGGTGGCTGGGATCTTCTCCAAAACTAGGGCGTGACGGGGGTGTGACGACCCATAAATGAACCTTTTCACATTTATTAATCCTCTAACGCATTTCGTGGACGTCTCGAGGGATCGCCCTTGCTTTGGAGCTTGAACGGCAGCGCGACTCCAAACAGGCTGGTTCGGAGACGCACGCAGTCGTTTGGCCAACCCCTGGTTCCTTGTCCGAACCACGATCACCAATGAAATGCGTGACCCGTGGCGCTCAGACATTCGCGTGACGATCTGCCATCATGGAGATTCTCTGTCGAGCATTTTTGGATAGTTGGCCCGCCACAAAACAGGCCCACCCGCAGAGAGCGCCCAGGTGAGCGAAACATTGAGACATGACCTTCTTAGTTTTGGCTTTCCGTTTGGAGAGCCACTGCTATCAATACGCGTTGCGCACACGTGGCCGTTGGGTTGGACGGTTGGCTCCATTGGTGAAGATGCTCTCATGCTGCATCCGAGACGCGTGGGAGCTCGAGGCTCCAGCCGTTTATTTCCGTGGCCGCCACAGCCCCTTGACGGCTCCGGGGTCCTCCCCCGCGGCACCCCCCAAGCGGGAGGACCGCGCAGTGTCAAACGAACACGTAACCTTCTTCGTCAGCTTTGACTAAATTGCCCATCGGATGCACTTTTAGTTGGGCTTCCGTTGGAGGTATGGGCCTAACGGTTCTGCTGTTAGTTGGGAGTTTTTGGGCCCCGTGGGGCTTCCGTAGGGCTCTTTAGGGAGTGTCCAGCAATGGAGCCAACCGCACAGAACTCCAAACGTGGCTTAACGTGGCACCGTTTGGCCAACCGGGCATTGTTGGCTAGGTTGAGCTCCAAAACTAGGGTGTGACGGTCCAAAAATATCCGTTCCTCACATATTGTAGTCTTCTAATCGGTCTCGTGTGGGGCCCGCGTGATCGCTTATGTTAGGAGCTTTAACAGCAGCGAAACGGCACCGAGGTCCAAACAGGCCCTTGTGGCGGCGCTCCAAAGCGCTCCGCCAAAACATGGTTCCGGACATGGCGATCCAGCGCCAATAGGATGCCTGATTCGTGGCATGCAGACACTATGGAGTGAAACACCTTCAGCAGATTCTTCGGCGCGGACGACCGGCCGGCAACAACACTAACGCCGATGTCCGATATCCCGGGGGTAGCCTTGCCCGAGCCCAAAGTTGAGATATGACGCGCCAATTTTTGGCTTAGAGGTTGGAGAGCCCGTAGGAGGGCCACAGGCTTCCCACACGTGGCCGTTGGGTTGGGCGGTTGGCTCCACTGCTGGATACGCCCTTACCTTCGCTGGGGAGCTTTGGGATCCGCTTGGTGATTCCCCAACGGAACCGAAGGCGTGATTCTGAAGAGATTAAGTGAAAGGACAAAGCTTCCTGGCCACATACCAGCTATCCGTGATGAGAAAGTCTCTATATATTGCAGTCTCCCCACTTTTGGCCGATCCCGACGAGAACAACTGCGCTGAACAGATGCACGGCAGCCATCCATTGGGCCAGATACAAGCTCTCGGCCAATCAGCAGTTGTGCGGACTGCGGGATGTTCTTGCTGCGATCGGCAAGAATTGAGAAGACTGCAATAGAAGGGGTGTGCCTCGAATGTGCAAGGTCGTTCTGCATTTGCAAAGATCAGATGCCGTATTTACTGAGAATGGTTCACAGTTGCCTGACAAGCTCCTCACGAACGGTCAGCACGGGACGGAGGTGATAATGCCTTGTGCTCTGGTTCTGTCACTCTCGCGCAGTCCGCGGAGCTCAGAGCCAAGCTACAGGCGTTAAGCGGCCCTTGTTCTTGTCGACTTGCACTGGTACAGTGCGTATTCACATATTGCTGACCTCCAAAAAATGGCGGTTTCAGAGTGGTTGCAACCATTCAACAGCGTACGTGGACCAATCGAAAGGCTAGGAATCAAAGATGAGTGTCTTACAGAGTTTCCCCATGCAGCTCTGCGCACTGGAAACGCACATCAGGATGTCAAGAAATCTGAAGAAATTTGTTGATCTCATAAAAAATCACAGGTCCGGCCCAGAACCCTCTCCATGCCCTCTCCAGGCCCTAACAAGCGGCCCAGAAATCTCACGAAATCTCATTGTGGGTTGCAATGGCTCTGCGTGACTCCTGCAAGACACGGCGATTGGCTTGCAGGACTACTGGCGGCAACTCTCAGCCAATAGTTCAATCGTGGCTTGTTGAACAGCCAATCCGACTTCATTTCTACGCCCTGTCGTCGGCTCTGTCTCCATTCTCTCTGCAACCGCCATATTTTGGAGGTTAGCACTACATGTCGTTCGCTTATGACTTTGGAGCATGCTCTACAAGAGAGTGTCCCTGACAGTCTCTGGAGTCCGATCTCCCGCTGTCGGTGGAGGCTACTTTCGTTTCGTACCCCTGTCATGTAAGCGCACACTGACTTTGCAGTCATTGCGCACTTTTATGTGTCCCGCTTATAAGGTATCCAGCTTTATAACTGAGCGCAACTCGATCGCTCAAGTGCGGGGCCCGTCGCACTTGATAGCACTTGAAGTGATCATCCACAACTGATTTGCGATCGAGTAATCTGTGGTCTCAAGTCTTCCAGATTCTGCCTGCCTACCCCCCAGGAACACCTCATTAAGAACGGGATTTAAGTTGTACATCGTCCTTCTGTGCCTCATCGTACCAGATGTGACCCAACTCCACGATCGAGAACAGATTGCCCAATCATTTTTAAATTATCACGTGGGCTAGAAAGAGCTCCGCCCTGCTTTGCAAGCACGGCTTTACAAGCGCGGCATCCCCAGGACGGCGAGAACTCTTTTTGAAAACTTGTCAGACGAGCGCTATACCCCACCAGTTTTGGTGCATGAGTGACGGGAGAGCCCACCACATGGCTGTAGCACCAAATGCTGCGCTTCCCGCCATCGTCTCAGTGGGTAAGTGCCGTCAATGAGAGTCTAAATCCCCTTCGTATTGAGCACTCAATCGTGGATTGTAAGAGTTCTTTTCTCTGTCAGATATACTTTGTTGTCCTTAAGGTTGTCCTGACGCGACTTGATAGATGTCGGCATTTGACCACTGCCAGCAAACTGCCTGTCAAAGCCCAACGACCATGGCGTTCGTCGGGGCTCCGTTGCCCGTTGGGCCCCAACGGAGCCTAACGGTTTCTCGTTCAGTTGGCGGTTGGGCCCAACGGGCCGTCCGTTGGGGCTCCATTGGGCAGCGTTGGAAAAGTTAGTCAAAGCTGACATTGTTTGCTTGTGGCTGGGCGCCGCGCGCCTACCAATATATCTCGCCCTGTCCCCGCCGGGCGTGCGCCCGTCAGAGATTTCTCGCGCCAGCAATCTCCGCAGGCGCTGACACTCAGATTCTCCCCCAAAACTACACGAACTACTATCCCGAAAGTCTCCTCCCCCGCCGTCTGCAATGTTGCCGGGAGCAATCCCGCCGTGCTTGGCAGCGGCCGGCACGGCGTCTCTCGACATGCAGCCGCCCCGCCGTAGGTTGTTTCAAAAATGGCAAGATCGCCGGCTGCTTTTTAGGACGGTTGAAGTTCTTTCCCATCAGTCTGTGAGCGTTCTGAGCTACTATGACCTACTTATCATGGTACCCGCAGTAATATGACAGCCGCGGCGGACCCGCACCTGTCAAGACGCCCCGAGGTTCACCAAAAGAAAACCGCACACCACTCTGTTCCGCACCGGCAGGGCAATCCCCCTGCGCAAGGTGCGGAACGGGCAGGATCCTCGCCCGCGGCTACCGCATCCCCCTTCTGAATGATCAAAATCTACTGTTCACGAGCGACGCATGTCATGCGCTGTGAGTCTAGCAGAATTTCCCAGTGCGCAACAAGCGACGCTTGTCATGCGTTGAGGATGGGCAGCACCGCCCCCGCGCGACCCCTCATTCACGGCCCAGAATGCACACCCCCGTTCCGACCGGCGCACATGAGGTAGTGACGGGTGCCTCTCAATATCAGCACTTCAGCCTGGTTGCATCATCCCCTGATCCTCTCACCCGTTCTCCCACAGAGTGCGTTTCCTTCTTTCGTCGTCCTTGAAGTCCTGGAGCCACCCCTGTACCTGTGCGGGCCTCTCTCGTCCCCTTTCTCTGCGGCTCCTCACGCTCATTAAGCATGGACCGGGGTTTGCGAAAGCCTATGCTTGCTCGAATGCGCACGCGTCTGGTTGTTTTCACTTTGCTTCTGTCACTGAGCGAGGTAAACGTTTTTCCTCCCACTTCTCTGACCTCCCTCCGTGGTTTTCGGGCGAACGATGGTCTCCGTATGTTGTGGTTGCTTTCGTATCAATCTTGTGCTGTCGTCGCTTCCAGTCTCTACCTGGGTAGTCGAGAACACCGACTGAAGTGCTCCGACTGGTACCGCAACGTGTTGCAGCGGTCCGAAGAGGAGAGGTACCGAGGATACGTGCGCATGATTCGAGATTTTTTCCAGAATGTGCTCGGTTTGTTGCATGTGCATGCTTTGGATGTGCTTTTCGCTCGCCGTGGTGCTGCACAGGTGCCGCTGGAGATTCAGCTGGCTATTTATCTCTTTAGATTCGGACATTACAGTAGCGCAGCCAGTGTTCTGTTGTCGCAGACCTATTCGGGGTGTCTTCGGGCACGGTGCTGAAGTGTACCAGGCGCGTCATCAAGGGGTTAAAGCGTCTTGCCCCGCTCCATATTCATTGGCCGAATTCACAGCACCGTGTGGAGCTTGGTGTGTGGGCGGGTAGCCAGTATGGGTTCTATGGATGCATCGGCGCCACTGACGGGACCACATTCCTTCTGGCATACCAAACTGCTTTGCATCCGTGGACCCACTATGACAGGAAGGGAAGGTACAGCCTCAACGCTGTGGTCACGTGCGACTGGAGCGGCCGTATATTCAGCATCGTCCAGGGGTGTACGGGGGCGGCGCCCGACTGCTTCGTTCAGACGCTCGCCAATTGGCACCGACATCCTGGCATCGTCTTCTCCGTCGGTCAAAACTTGCTGGGAGACAAGGGTAAGAAATATTCGGCTCAGGAAGTTGGACCGTATCTGCGCCCGGAGTGCACATCGTCTGAACGCCGAAATTTCAACGTTCAGATGTCTCGATTGCGTGTGCGATCCGAGCATGTGATCCGTGCCCTGAAGGGGCGCTGGGCGATTCTTAAGGAGCTGCGGCTTGGCCTATCCCAGGAGAAGGACTCCGCGCACGCAACGACCTGGATCTTGGAGTGCTGTGTGCTTCATAACATTTGCTTCGGTGAGCCTGAAATGGAGACGCTGAGCGCAGACCCTGCCGAGCCGGGTGAGTGGTAGACCCCTCATGCGTCAGCGGCCGAGGGAGCCCGGGTCACAGTGGTAGAGGGCGTGATCGACTTCATGCGCGCCTCTGGTTTGTATCGTGGCAGCGTGTAGGCCAGGTGCGCTACTGTGTGAGTAAGAGACGTCAATAGAACAGAGGCCACAGAGCCGCTTTTCTACCATTGCCTACAGGGTTCCACTTCAGCTGTAGAAACAGTCGGGCGACCGGCGCTACCATCAGAAAGGGGTACGGGGGCCAAAAAACGGCGTAGTCTGTCACACGTTGCGTTGTGGTGCGCCGTTCGATGTTAGATAGCGCTGGTGGTGTGGCCGGTGCAGCGCCAAGACAGACGGGCGCCCGAAGGGACAAGTGGCGGCGAAAGCAAAGCTTTGTTGAGGCCGCAGGTGACGCAGAGCGAGAGACAGACCATACGTGGGCTTGCAGCACGGGCATCCAGGGAGCGCACGGCACTGAGTTGATGAGGCCGAAGTCGAACTTGAATGTCACTAGTACTACATTGACAGATGAAACATTCACGAACTACAGTGAGATGTTACTTCAATGAATTTATCTTCGTACGCTCCGAATGCTCAATGTGGATTTTCTCGCGCATGGACGGGTGTAAATGATCCTCCACAAGCTCTCGATCAGTTGCGACCAAGCACAGCGAAACGTAGGGGCACCCAGCGTCGCGCCGCACTCGCAGTGCTGGGACGACGACGCGTTCATCTCGGCTCGTAGAACTCCAAGTGCGGCGCCGACACGTACGCAATGATACACACAATGGTGCAAAACCGTGGCAACACGAGAACCACCACTAGAAGCAAATGCAGAACTTCGACTGCGCTACTCCGTCGCCTCACCTGCGCCCACGCCGGTACCCGTACCAAAGCCCCAGCTCTCCCCCGCGCCCTGACCGCGCCCCGTCTCATCCCCGTTCTCCTCGTCATCCGCCAGCCCCCGTTTGATGAGATCAGCGGCGCCGGGAAAGTCGGGGTGCTTGTTCAGGAACTTCATCAGCTGCTTGAACGTCTGGGCCTTGAACTCTTTCCTACGTCGATCGCCGCTCTCATTCAGCGCCTTGGCAACCGCCGAAAAGAGCTCCGCACCTCCGGGAAGCAGCGCATTCTCCGTCTGCGACGCACGCACCGAGCGCCCGCTGGACCCGCGTACCAGCTGCGCTGGGCCTCCAGGAGCGCGTGCTCCGAGAGCGCCAGCACGATCACCAGCGGCTGTTGCGCCTGTGACACCACTCTCACCAGCCCCACCTACAGCACCAGAACCGCCCCCTCCCGACGCACTCCTAGCGCCGCCAGATGGTTGCTCGATGAGCGCTTGTGGTGGTTGGCGGCCCTCATCTCCCTATGCGTCCGCAGTATAACCAGACCCCATCCCCCCCCCTCCTCGAGAGAGCCAAGGCCCGCATCCTCGCAGCTACCACCATCACTGCCGTCCAAACCGTCCATGATGAGGTTGATAAAGTCCAGCGGGGCTTCGTCAGGGAGGGCCCCCTCAAAAGTAGGGCCACCGCGCTGCACGCCACCGACCAGGGTGCTGGCTACGGCCGTAGATTCTAGGATTATTTTCACGTCCGTCTGCATGGATCTCAAAAAGAGTGCCTGCGCCGCGACATTGCGTGCGACTTTTCCTGCCGGTCCGTCCGAGACTGAGCCAGTGCAGTCTTTGGCTTTGTCCCGGAACTTTCTGGCGACGTTTACGGCGCTGTTTATCAGACGAGCGACCGCCCGCATCGAGAGACCCCGCCACTTGATGTAATTGCTCTTGTCGGCTAGATGATTGGCGACGTTGTTGAGCTGGAGCTGAGCCGACGCGCCCCGCCGGCTGTGACGTTCGAAGCTCGAAAATGACCATAATCCACCGCTTGATAACACCGTTCCGCACATCCGCGAGGAAGATGCTGTCGGCGTCCTTGCACGGAAGCGTCTCCCCAGCACCTGTCGCTGACGCGTACGAGGCGTCGTCTTTCTGATCTTTCTCGGTGCCGCCAGTATCAGAGTCAGCGACATGGAGCTGAGGGGGAGACGGAGGCGGGGGCGATCCCACAGCAGCCGCAGAGGCACCAGCGCCGTGATGAC
>Ga0114955_1001222_pt1 | contig 11751 bp, 10 predicted proteins | sample Porto_5metaG_FD_87302 | JGI IMG/M metagenome (GOLD analysis project Ga0114955, IMG submission 87302) | Marine algal microbial communities from Porto, Portugal - Porto_5 metaG | ecosystem: Host-associated > Algae > Red algae > Unclassified | place: Portugal: Porto | collected 2015-02-02 | reverse complement strand
GTCAGCTCTCTTGACTATTATATAATAGTCAAGAGAGCTGACGGCTCTTTCTTTTTATATCCTCCGACAAGCAACTAGACCAATCTCCAATGTATCTCGACATTACTCTAGGCTGCCAACATCTATCTATTCTTTCCGTAGTTCTTCTATTGGGACTAATAGCTTGTTCTAACCAAAATGGACAAGATAATGACCAAAGTGTTGTTAATAGCAACGAACAAGACGATAAGGCTGTCAAAAAAGATGATGTCAGAGAAATCGTTTGGAAGCAACTGTCTTCAGAACAAACAGAATTGATTGACGGTACTTGGACAGATGGAAAGGTTTCTAAAGTTACACTCAATGAAAATATGATGGCTCAAGTTGATGACAAATCATATGAAGGAAAAGAAGTGTATGTGATTGATTTTCCTACAAAAAATAAATCTATTCCAAACAATATGATTGTATATGCCGATATTGATACTTTTGATTACATCGGAAATGGTCTTGTAGATTAAATAGCTTTGAGAATGGGGGAAGTGGTAATTTATTCATATGATATACAGGGATGTAGTTTGTGAAGAGTTCTACTTAAACTAACGGGTGCTAATCTTCAACAAAGTGCTACTATAAAACAAGCTCGAAGCATTATGGCTCCGAGCTTTTTCACGGCTAATTTTACTGCTAAAGCGTCGGCTAATCCTACTGCGAATTACCGTGCGAAAAGCATTACTAAATCGAATTTTGTCCTTCAAAACCGAACCCGTTAAGTAATTGCTAGCAGGTTTTAACTTTGTATAATTTTTTTAATTACATTCTGCAGATTACCTTCTGTCATAATATCTGAAAAATCTATTCCCAGCTGAACTGCTGTTTGTGCAACCTCTGGCCGGATACCTGTAACGATGGTTTGAACGCCCAGCAGCTTTAGGGCATCCATCAGTTTGAAGATTTGATGGGCTACCATCGTATCAACCATCACGACTCCTGAAAGATCAACGATCAAGGTATTGATTCTGGCATCGATACTTTGTGTAAGCGTTGATTCCATCAAGCCCTTTGCTCTCGTTGTATCGATTTCACCAATCAATGGCAGAAGGCCGACTTCCCTTGTCAAACTGATTACTGGTGCGCTTAATTCCTTAATTAAAGTTGCTTGAGAGGCTAATCGGTTCATAAGGATATCCATGAAAACGATAATAAATGTTTCAAAGACATAATCAAGCGTATAATTGATCTTTTCTTCCCAGATAAAAACGTCGTCCAGTGTGATCTCCATTTCTGTCTGTTTCACGAATTTTTGAACATATTCCCAATAAACACGACGGAAAACGCCTGAATTCCACGCCACTTCTGTCAGGTCCGTTTTAGATTTAATCCGGTCAGCTGCAGTCTGGCTCGTCCAGGCCGAAATGGTTTCCTTCATCTCTTCATCAGTCTGATAAAGTGATTTGGCCACAAGGCGAACATAATTTGAATTCTGCTCCTTCACCCTGTTCATAACTTCCGGCGGCGCGTCAGCAGAGTAATCCGATCCCTTAATAACCCGCTGGCGTTTAAGCCAATCCTCGGTAAAATTGCTCGCATTATCGACAAGAAACTTATATAACGCCTCTGTTTTTGGTTCCATTCATAATCCCTGCTTTATTGATTAGTCGTAACTCTATTGTGAAAAACAAGAGCTGAAAAGTCAAATTTCAAATATAATTAGTAAATGTTATTACAAAAGACAATAGTAAAGGAAAAATCAGGTAGAATTCCAAGAGGGTTTCTGATAGAATTAGAACAAACGTTCCCTAAACCTTTCCTTTTTTTGAGCACCCATTAAATTTTTGAGTTTGATATAATAGTAGCATTGTCAAAAAACGCTTTTAGCAAAATTAAAATAGATAAATTTTAAAAAAACAGGGGGGATTGGCATGAAATTTATCCATACAGGTGACTGGCATCTTGGAAAGCTTGTACATGGTATGTACATGACTGCAGACCAGCGAGAGGTATTGAATCAATTTGTAGATCTGGTTGCCGACGAAAAGCCTGATGCTGTAGTGATTGCAGGGGATCTTTATGACAGGTCTGTACCGCCGACAGATGCTGTGGAGCTTCTTGATGAAGTGCTCTTCAGGATCAACGTCGAACTGAACACGCCGATTGTAGCGATTGCAGGAAATCACGACAGTGCAGAACGCCTATCCTTTGGCAGTTCATGGTACCGTCACAACCATTTTTACCTTACCGGTAAATTGACGAACGACTTTAGGCCTGTACATATTAACGGGGTCAATTTTTTCCAGGTTCCTTATGCTGAACCTGGTGTCGTTCGCCATTTGCTTGACGATTCTTCAATCCATTCACATCAGGATGCGATGAAAGCAGTAATCGGCAAAATTGAAGAAAATCTGAATCCTGACGAAGCAAACGTTTTTGTGGGACATGCTTTCGTGCTTGGAGGCGACTCATGTGATTCGGAGCGAACATTATCGGTAGGCGGTTCAGGCTGTGTCACACAGGACCTCTTTGACCCGTTCGCCTTTACTGCACTAGGGCATCTTCACAGCCCAGACGCAATCAAGCATGACAAAATCAAATACTCTGGCTCCCTGTTAAAATATTCATTTTCGGAAGCAAAACAGCGCAAATCGATTTCAATCATTGAAATGAATGAAAACGGCAGCTTTGACTTGCGATACAGGACCCTGAAACCGAAGCAAGATATGCGTGAGTTGGAAGGCCATCTTGAACAGCTATTGGACCCATCCTTTTATGAAAAAGAAAATATCAATGATTATATAAAAATAACTTTGCTAGATGATGGGGCCATGATCGACCCAATGGGCAAACTGCGTCAGGTCTTTCCGAATGTCCTCCATCTAGAGCGTAAAATCGAATCTATAGATCAGAAGCAAAAGCAGCACTTCAGCTCCATCAGGGAAGAGAAAAAGACTGAGCTGGAGCTTTTCGAACAGTTTTACAAGGAAATGACCACAAGCGAATTTTCAGAAGAGAAACGTGGGGTCATGACAGATGTGATTGGCACAGTATTGAGGGAGGAGGGTCAAAAATGAAACCTCTGAAACTGACGATGCAGGCTTTCGGGCCATATGCCGGTACGGAAACGATAGATTTCAAGCAGCTTGAGAACAGGACAATGTTTGTCATTTCGGGTAAAACTGGATCTGGAAAGACAACGATTTTTGACGGCATCAGTTACGCGATTTACGGCAAGGCAAGCGGTGAGGATCGTAATGGCCCCGATCTGCGAAGCCAATTTGCTGAAGATGAGTTATTGACTGAAGTTACTCTTGAATTTTCATTGCGTCAAAAGACGTACCGGATTACAAGGTCTCCACAGCAAGAGAGGAAAAAGAAATCTGGTGATGGAACAACAAATGTCGGTGCCAAGGCAGAATTTTATCTGATCGACGAAAACGGAGAACTGCAGCTGCTTGCTTCAAATGTCCGCGAAGTGGATGAAAAGATCAAGGAGATCATGATCATCGACAGCAATCAATTCCGGCAGATCCTGATGATTCCACAGGGGGAATTCCGAAAGCTTCTAACTTCCGACAGTAAGGAAAAGGAAGTTATCCTGCAAAGACTCTTCCATACGGAAATCTATAAAAGAGTAGAGGAAAAGCTTAAGGAAGAAGCAACTGTACTGAAAAAATCGGTCGAGGACCAGGTTGAAAAGAGGAATTCAGCTCTTCGCAGCATAAAAGCTGTGGAAAATGAGGAACTGAAGGAGTATGTTGAAGCCGGCAGTACAAATGATGTATTGATCCTTCCGCTTTTAAAAGAAGAAATTGGAGCAATGGAAATAAAGCTTGAAAAGCTAAACAGGGACCGCGATAAGCTTCAGCTGGAGCGCGATAAAATGCAGCAGCGTTTGTTCGAAGCTGAAGCAACTTTAAAACAAATCCAATCACTAGAAACCCTTAAGATGACAAAGGAAAAGCTTGAAGGCCAAAAGGGTCTTTACGCAGAAAAAGAAAAACAAACAGTGCTTGCCAAAAAAGCAGCTCTTCTGGAAGCTCAGGAACAGCTTTGCCACCGACTCAAGGCCGACATGGACAGTATAACAAACCAGGTAAATGTGATCACAAAACGAATTGAGCAGTTATCAGTAAGACTCACAGCAGCAGAAAAAGAACACCAGAAACAAATTGATCGGGAACCAGAGCGGAAAGCAGCTGCTGAACAGGTTAACAGGCTTGAAAATATGAAGGAAGATGTCCACGTATTCGCCAGCATAGCTTCACAGTTTGCAGAACTAAAACAAGCACTGGAATCATCGGTAAAGAACCGGGAGAACAATGAAGCTCAGATTAAGTCAACTGAGGAGCGGCTTAAAGTCTTGCTTACAGAAAAGGAAGATGCCGAAAAGGCTCAAATTACTTATCTGGAGAATGACCGGAAATTGGAGAAACTGTTGCTTGAATTGGACAAGTTGAATAGGCTTGGCAACCATAATCAGAAAGTTATCCAAGCCCGAGTAAGCTTTGAAGCAAGAAAAGGCATTTTTGACCAGGCTGTATCCAGACTGAATGATGCCAAAGCCACTGTGGAAGAGCTTGAACAAAAATGGCTTCATTCCCAGGCTGCAGTTTTGGCTGCCTCACTGCACGATAGCAGTGCTTGCCCTGTTTGCGGATCAGAGCATCATCCTGAACCCGCGAAAGCAACTGAAGGTTTTATTCCGACTGAAGAGGATCTAAAAGCTGCACGGGAGCAGATCACAGGTGTTGAAAGAGAGAAAAGCGCTGCTGAAAAGTCTTACATCGAGGCAGATACGACCCTTAGGTCAATGATTGAAAGCAAAGAGGAAATGATTGCTGAAATCGTCAAATCCCACTCTGACTTTGTCGTCGGCCAGTTAGCTGACACCGTCCTGCTGACCCAAAGCGAGGTTGAAAAACTTCAACATGAGCAGAATCAACACTCGGTGAAGTTAAAAGGCCTGGAAAAAATCAAATCTGAAATCAAAAGTTTTGAAGATGACAGAGAAAGGCTGAATAAGCAGCTGAAAGCTATCGACGAAAGCTATCAAAGCCTGATGATCCAGTATACGGAAAAGAAAACCACCCTAGAGAGAATAACAGAGAAAATACCTGAACAACTGCGCTCACTGCAAGTATTCGAATCGAAAGTGAAATCAGCACGACTCTTACAGAAGCAGCTTGATGAGGAACTAGAGCAGGCGCGCAAAAATTATCAGGAAGCGAAAGAACTTCTGGGAACCGAAAAAGCACGGAGTGAAGAGGCCGAAAAGAGATTGAAGGAAATAGATTCGCAATTGACAGCCGAGCGGGAAACATTCAAAAACAATATGACATCCCAGGGCTTTGAAAACTATCAGGCCTATCACCAGGCGAAAATTCCAGAACAGGCTATTCAACAGCTTGATGCAGACATCTTGAATTATCGGGAAGAAGTCAGGTCGGTAAGTGATCGTTTCGCGGAGTTGTCTGAACTTCTTAAAGACGTTAAGAAACCTGATATGGAAACACTTCAAGCAGAATTCGCACAATTAAATAAAATGATTAAAGAGACTGATGAAGCATACCAGGATTTAAACCTGAAAAAACGGGATAATCAGTCCATCTTGGATCAGGTAGATACTCTGAATGAGCATATGAAGGTACTGGAGGAAAAGTACAAGCTAGTTGGGCATTTATTCGAAATTTCAAAAGGCCAGAACACTTACAGGATTACTTTCGAACGTTATGTCTTAGCGGCGTTTCTCGATGATATACTGGCTGAGGCGAATCTAAGGCTCAACAAGATGACGAGCGGACGATACCGATTATTGCGGAAAACTGATCGTTCAAAAGGCAATGTACAGAGTGGATTGGAGCTCTTGGTTTTGGATGCATATACCGGACAAGAGCGACATGTAAAGACATTGTCTGGCGGAGAAAGCTTCAAGGCGGCGTTGTCACTAGCGCTGGGACTAGCCGATGTTGTCCAGAATTACGCAGGCGGAGTTTCATTAGAGACAATGTTCATCGATGAAGGCTTCGGAACCCTTGATCCAGAGTCCCTGGACCAGGCTACAGAAGCATTAATCGATATCCAGAGCAGCGGCCGGCTTGTCGGGATCATTTCTCACGTGCCGGAACTAAAAGAGCGGATTGATGCAAGGCTCGAGGTCATATCAACCCAAACCGGAAGCAAAACAGAATTTGTATTGTTGAACTAACGGACAAATACAGCATCTTGCAATAGATGCTGTATTTTCACGCTTATAGGTCAGGCCTGAGTCTCAACTTGTAATCAGCTTGACAAAAGTAATCATTAAATACGTCAGCAGGGAGTTTTACCATGGATTTTGAAGTTCAATATTTATCATTTTACGTTGTACAGGTAGAAGGAAAAGGCGATCAGGCAGATAAAAGATATAAACATTTCCAGACATTGAATGAGCAAGAATATGAATCCAGCCATCTGAAGGAGTTTCTCGATGGCGAATTTGCCAAAATCGTCAAGCGTAAGGTCGAACGCCATCCAAAAACAGATGAAGTTCCTACTAAGCTCGGGTACTTCATCGTTGAGGAGGGCCATGATTTAACATCCAACCCAAACTACAACCTTTTCCATCGCGTTCGTTTTGCGGAGACAAAGGAAGACTTCCAGCAAGAGAGTGAAAAATTCGCTATTGCCTACGTAGATACAAGCGCAGTAAGAGGCGGGGCTTTTATCGTAGCGAGAGCCAAGCTTCGCAAGTTTTTTGATGATGCATTTGTGTTCATCCTTAAATGTGATTTTGAACCAAAAGTAGCTTCCATTTCTGATGAGTCAACATTGATCCGGCAGGTGGAAATGGCGATAACGACTAAAAACATGAAATCCATACAATATCCCTATATGCCAGAAGAGGGAATGATCCAGGATAATGAACTAAAAATCAACCAGTCTTCCCATGCACGTTATTTTGAAGACTTCCTGAAATATGTAGAGTATGGCCAGTCGATGCCAGAAATCGTTAAGACTCAAGTTATTGAGATGGTCCGCGGGCATATGGAGGAAACCTTTGAGCCGGAAAGTGAGGAGCGGGAGCAGCTTGAGAGCGCCATGGAAATCTGGGCAGCCAGTGACAAGCGCGAACTCCAGGAGCGATTCGAGCCAGAGCAGGTCATTGAAGCGGCTGCACAGCTCATCGAGCATACCCCTGAACTGGAACTGAAAATGAAGCTCGACCACATTTCAGTGAAAGGGTTGCTGGCTGATTACGGTAACAGCATCCATCTGTCAAAGGTAAATGGAAAGTATGTCATTATGATTGAAGCAGATACCATTACCTTTGAAAAAGGCTTTTCTCCAGTCGAATTTGCCAAACCAGATGAAATTGGTACCGTAGTAGAAAGAATCAGGCAAAAGAGCTGAACCTATATATTTACAGCTTGAAAAAAGAGAGCTGGATTAATACTGTAATAACACAAAAAAGCATTGGCGCATTTGCCAATGCTTTTTTTACTCTTGTCACACTATTCAAATTATGGTTACAATTGGAAAGAGATAGTTGATTAGCAGCAAGGGGGCTTATGGTTGATCACTACATATGTAAACTGGAACAATGCAAAAGTTAAATTAACCTGGCAGGAAGATGACAAGCTTCCACCGAGGGAGTTAATCAGCAGTGTCCATGGTTTCTGCTTCCACGATGATAAGGTGCTCCTGGTAAACTTGAATCACCGTGGATGGGATATGACTGGCGGTCATATTGAGGCAGGTGAATCTGTTGAGGAGTGTTTTAGGAGAGAAACTTTGGAAGAGGCCTATGTTTCTGGTGATTGCACGCTTTTAGGTTCAATCATTGTCTTATCATAGCGAAAACTTGCATTGGAATGAACAAAGTCCTTACCCTAAGGTTGGGTTTCAAGTGTTTTACAGGATGGATATAACAGAAATTCATGAATTTGAAGCTGGCTATGAGTCCTCAGGAAGAATCTTTGTCGATCAAGACCAGGTCAGCGAGTATTATCATGATTGGCACGATCTGTATGAACATATTTTAATATTTGCTGCTGATAAAAAAATAATAGATTAAGATAGTTAGGGTGAATGAGATGGATGCAGTTAAACAAAATAGTCTTGCATGGGACAAGAAGGTTGAAAGTAGAGCAGTTTATACTAAGGCGGTTTCAAGAGAAGTAATTGATAAAAGCAAAGCGGGCGAATGGGAAATCACCGTGACAACTGGAAAGCCGGTCCCAAGAAGCTGGTTTCCACAATCACTGGCAGGATTAAAAGTTCTTTGTCTTGCTTCTGGAGGAGGACAGCAGGGGCCCGTTCTGGCTGCAGCTGGGGCTAATGTAACAGTTGTAGATATCTCCAAAAAACAGCTGGAGCAGGATGAGTTTGTAGCCAAAAGAGATGGACTTCAATTAAGTACACTACAATGCAGCATGACGGATCTTTCGGCGTTTAGTGATGAAGAATTTGACATGATCATCCATCCAGTGGCCAATCTATTCGTTGAAAACCTCTCACAAGTCTGGACGGAAGCGTCGAGAGTATTGAAAGATAAAGGGACACTGATATCCGGCTTTACAAATCCTCTGTTATTTATTTTCGATGATGAAGAGGACATGAAAGGAAACCTGGTGGTTAAGAACAAAGTTCCCGGCTCTTCAATGGACAACCTGACGGACCATGAGAAAGAAGAATATATTCAATCAGGGAATACCATTGAATTTTTTCATACACTAGAAGACCAGATACAAGGTCAGGTCGATGCGGGATTCGTCATCGCTGGATTGTATGAAGACGATTTTGGCGGCAGAAGACCACTAGATGATTATATTAAATGTTTTGTCGCAACAAAAGCAATTAAAATAAAGCTATAAATTGTTTAAGCCCTAAATTCCTTAGGGCTTTTTCTTGTATTTTTAGAATATTTAGACTAATAGTTGAATATTTCAATATAAACGTTATAATAAAGTTTATAGTACATACCGACCGGTTAGTAGAAAGTTTAAGGGGGAATAAAATGAGATTAGGAGACAAGACAGCGATCATAACTGGCGGTGCCAGTGGAATAGGCCGAGCAGCCGCACTTCGCTTTGCCGCTGAAGGAGCCCAGCTGGTGATCGCGGATGTGAATGGTAATGGCGGCAGAGAGACAGCCCAGCTTATTGAACAACAGGGGGGCAAGGCCTTTTTTATCGAAACAAATGTAAGCGATTCCAAACAAGTGAAAGACCTCGTTTCAGCAACTGTTGAAGCATACGGGAAGCTGGATATTCTCTTTAATAACGCAGGCATAGGCAATCCGGATGTTAAAAGTGTTGATCTCGATGAAGACGAATGGGACAGAATTATAGATATAAATCTTAAAGGTGTTTTCCTCGGCATAAAGCATGCTGTTCCTGAACTGAAAAAGGCTGGTGGAGGAGCGATCATCAACACCTCAAGTCTGCTTGGAATAAAGGGGCAAAAATATCTTGCCGCTTACAACGCATCCAAGGCTGGCGTTATCCTGCTGACCCAAAATGCTGCGTTGGAATACGGCAGGGACAATATCCGTGTAAATGCAATAGCCCCGGGTGTCATCGATACACAAATTATAGAAGGATGGAAAAATGATGAACGCAAATGGCCGATCATTTCAAGGGCTAATGCCTTAGGAAGGATTGGAACACCTGAGGAAGTCGCTAATGCGGTCCTGTTTCTTGCCTCTGAAGAAGCTTCTTTTATTACTGGTGCGACATTGTCAGTCGACGGCGGTGGACTGACATTTTAGCCATATACAATTACGTTAAATTTTGAATGGGGGAAATCAAATGAGCGAGAACAATGTCTGGCTTTCCAAGTATCCTGACTCCATTGCATCCACTATCACAATTCCTGAAAAATCTTTGCCGCAAATGCTTCGAGAATCAGCAGAGAAGTATCCTCATAACAATGCCTTATCCTTCTATGGCAGAAAAATCACCTATGAGCAATTGTCCCAGAATGTGACACATTTTGCATCAGCACTGCAAAACAGAGGAGTGGAGGCTGGAGACAGAATTGCCATCATGCTGCCAAACTGCCCTCAATATGTCATTTCCTATTTTGGCATATTGACTGCAGGTGCGATTGTTACTCAGGTTAACCCAATGTCCGTTGAACGTGAGCTTGAATATATCCTAAATGACTCAGGAGCGGAAACAATTGTTGTGTTTGATGCGCTCTATGCAAAAGTTAAAAGTGTTCAGGCTTCTACTAAACTTAGAAATATCGTAGTTGTCAGCCTACAGCCTTCTGAGCATACTTTTGCGCCAGATACAAAATTCGAAGCGTTTTTAGCAGAAAGCAGCGGCAGGACATCCGTGGTGGATGTTGATCCTGAAGAGGATGTTGCCGTGCTCCAATATACGGGCGGCACTACAGGAAGATCCAAAGGTGCGATGCTGACTCATCGAAACCTTCTGGCCAATGTACTGCAATCCCATGAATTTTTTAAGAATGATATCAAACCTGGTGTTGAGCGTTCGTTGACGGTCATTCCCCTGTTCCATGTATTTGGGATGACTGCCTGCATGAACCTATCAATCTATACAGGCGCAGAGATCATTTTATTGCCTCGCTTTGATCTGGAAGAAGTCCTGAATACGATAAAAAATGAGCAGCCAACGATGTTCCCTGGGGTTCCGACAATGTATGTCGCCATAACGAACCATCCGAAAGCGGAGGAGTATGGAATCGGCAGCATCGAAATTTGCAACAGCGGCAGCGCGCCAATGCCTGTAGAGCTGCTAAAAGAATTCGAGAGAAAAACCGGTTCAAAGATCCTTGAAGGTTATGGCCTTTCTGAAGCATCGCCAACTACACATTGCAATCCAAGCTTTGCCGAAAGAAAGCCAGGAAGTGTCGGCATCGGCATGCCATCAACAGAATACAAAATCGTCGACCTGGCAACAGGAACAGAAGAAGTTCCAGCTGGAGAGCTGGGTGAAGTAATCATCAAAGGCCCTCAGGTTATGAAGGGTTATTGGAATATGCCAGAGGAGACAGCAAACACATTGAGGGATGGATGGCTTTATACAGGAGATATAGCAAAGGTTGATGAAGACGGATATTTATATATTGTCGACCGAAAAAAAGACATGATCATCGCGAGCGGTTACAATATTTATCCACGTGATATTGAGGAAGTGTTGTATGAGCATCCGTCTGTCCAGGAGGCCGTTGTCATCGGCATACCGGATGAATACCGGGGTGAAGCAGTCAAAGCAGTGATTGTCCTAAAAGCAGGAAAGGAAGCCGATGAAGCACAGATCAAGGAGTTTTGCCGACAGAATATGGCGGCATACAAGGTACCTAACGTCGTCGAATTCCGTGAACAGCTGCCGAAGACAAGTGTGGGCAAGATTTTGCGCAGAGCACTAAGGGAAGAAGTCAGGAGTAAATAAATACTATCTCCTTAATGGGACAGGGGGTAAAATATGGTATAATTTCTGTGCAGACTAGTAGGATTGCGAGGACAGCAAAGTGAAAGAGAAAATTACCGCACATAGCATTAAATTATTTGAGAAAAAAGGTTTCAGTGAGACTTCAATCCAGGATATTGTCGACTCACTAGGGGTGACTAAAGGTTCGTTTTATTATTACTTTTCCAGTAAAGAAGAGTTACTGATGGATATCCATCTCAGATATATTGACGAGTTGCTGGGCCGTCAGGAAGAAATTCTCTCAGAACAGTCAACAAGCAAGCAAAAATTGTTTGACATCGTTTATATGCTGATCAGCAGCATTAAGTCCAAAGGGGCATCCGCAAAAATCTTT
>Ga0114955_1001221_pt1 | contig 11754 bp, 15 predicted proteins | sample Porto_5metaG_FD_87302 | JGI IMG/M metagenome (GOLD analysis project Ga0114955, IMG submission 87302) | Marine algal microbial communities from Porto, Portugal - Porto_5 metaG | ecosystem: Host-associated > Algae > Red algae > Unclassified | place: Portugal: Porto | collected 2015-02-02 | reverse complement strand
TTAAAAAAAAAGAAACTTAAGGATAATAGGCAAAGTCTTTATTTGGAGTTCTATAATGGATCATATATCAATAATGAAGGTGTAAAGAAACACAATCGTACATTTGAATATCTAAAGCTCTACATTCTTGAGAACCCTAAATCTCCAAAAGAGAAAAAAACCAATAAAGAAACTCTTACGCTTGCAGAACAGATACTCGCACTTCGCAAAGCAGATTATATACAAGGGAAATACAATATTAAAAATAACAGGAAATCTAAGACTAATTTTTTGCAGTATTATACTAAGCTGAAAGAAGAGCGTTACGAAAGCAAAGGCAACTACGATAATTGGGATGCTGCATACAAGCATATACAAGCCTTCTGTCCTCAGAGCACAACATTTGAGAATATAGATGAGGACTTTGTTAGAAGATTCAAGAGATATCTTGACAAAGAGTCTAAGACAAAGGGTGGCACTCCCCTATCTCAAAATTCAAAATATACCTATTACAACAAATTTAAGGCTTCTTTGCGTCAAGCATTTGAAGATGGATATCTAGATACTAATGTTATTAAAGCAGTAAAAGGCTTTGAGCAAGGAGAATCAAAAAGAGAATACCTAACGATGTCAGAGCTTCAGGCAATGGCCAAAGCGTTCTGTAAGTATCCCATACTCAAAAATGCTTTCCTATTTAGTTGCCTAACTGGATTACGCTGGAGTGATATAAATAAACTAACCTGGTCCGAAGTGAGAGACGAAGATCACGGCTCGAGAATAATCTTCAGGCAGAAAAAAACTGATGGCCTGGAATATCTCTATATATCGCAACAAGCCCGAGATATACTTGCAGAACGACAACAAGAAGTAAATCGTGTATTTGTAGGCTTAAAATATGGAGCGCATTTTAATGCTGAAATATTAAGGTGGTGTATGAGAGCTGGGATTACCAAGCATATTACTTTTCATAGTGCCAGACATACCAATGCAGTATTATTATTAGAACACGGTGCAGATATATATACCGTGTCTAAAAGACTTGGTCATAAAGAGTTGCGTACTACAGAAATTTATGCAAAAATCATTGATAAAAAGATGAAGGAAGCTGCAGAAATTATTCCAGAATTAGATATTGACCTATGAAAAATAAAGAATATTATAAAATTGATTTCAATTCAGAGTACATCTTACACTTTCTTCAGAAAGAAAATTTAACCAATGATAGATATGAAGAAATCAAGTTCAGGATCAGTAGGCTAAACTATTATCAGTTTTTTAAAGTTTTTCTTAAGTTAATTCCAATAGCATATTATCAAGATGGGACTAATGTCAATGGAATGTCATTGAATAAGCAGAATATTGAACTGTTTTTTGAATTTGAAGACTATGGAGATTTCCCATTCCCTTGCGTTTCAAATATAAAACTAAGATGTAGTGATATCCTTCCAGAAATAAATAAAGGTGAAAAAACTAAGGTTATTCATAATACAAAAATTATTAAGAAGATAAAGCTTATAAAAAAAAGTCTTGCTTTATTTCAGGGTTATCAAAAAAAAGAATCTAATGAATATTTTTCTGCGCTGATAGATGATGTAATTGGTGTCCGCAAGTCCAATTATATCGAGTATTTAAAGATTAAACTATTAGAAGATTCATATTGGGGAATGCCATTCTTAATGTATGGGGATGATTCGTATGAAGGGAAATTTAAGATCAATTGCAATATTGCTCATCTAAAAAAATTATACAAAAATCTCGAGCGAGAAGAGTTTATTTTACCAAGTAATACTACTCTTGATGAATTTCTCTTTGTGCTTCTATATAATTGGAATGAACACGAGTCAGTAATCCATTTAGAAATGAATCATCCTCAGACATATTTATTTTTCAAAGAATTGAAAAGACAATTAAATATCAAAATTCCCTTTAGTCAAATTGAATTATCCCAAAAGATTCACAATAATTCAGGTATCATTAAAGCAACAAGTCTAAGCTCTTCAGCAAAGAGAAATTACAAAATAGCTACACTCCCCAAAAAAGGAGAACTCATAAAAGAATTGATTTTAGATTCAATAAAATAGTTAACATCTTAACGTTTCAAACATAAATTATATTCTCTTACTCTACTTTTACTCCATCGATAACCAATAAAGGTAACAATCGATAACAATTGCGCAATTGTTCATTACACATTCTTAAAATCACAGAATAATGGACAATATAAAATTAGAAGAGCGACTAGATCGCATTGAGAGACTGCTGGTCTCTAGAAAAAAGGTACTAACGTTTGAAGAAGCTTGCGACTATACAGGCATTTCAAGGAGTTACCTCTATAAACTTACATCACAAGCTAAAATTCCATTTAGTAAGCCTAATGGTAAAGTGATCTTTTTTGATAAAGATAAGCTTGATACCTGGCTATTACAAAATAGCAGTAAATCCGTTGCAGAAATTGAGCAGGAAGCGCTTAACTACAGTCTTAAGAGAAAATAATGAATACTGTAATAAATAAAGCAAGGAGCAACTTCTCAACTATCCCTAACGATCTTATTAATGATGATAGGATTACAGATAGGGCAAGATTCCTTTACGTGTATATGTTTTCTAAACCTGATAATTGGACGTACTACAATTATCAATTATGTCAAGCTCTTAAATACTCGGAAGATACACTTAGAAAATATCTTTCGGAATTAATTAAATATGGGTGGATTAATAAATACAAGCAAAGCAGGGTTTCAGGAAAGTTCACTGCAAACACCTACGTCATAAACTGGCAACCGAATACGATTTTACCGTGTCGGAAAAATACCGATACGGTGAAAAACCGTGACCGAAAAAACAAGACACTTAGTAATACTAACTATAATAACACGGATCACAAAAAAAATAAAGATTTTAATTCTTTAAAGAAAAAAAAGAAATCAAAGAAACAACGTGGAGACGGCTTAAAATAACAAAGGGGAAATGGGAATCACAAATTCTAGAATGGCAATAAATCAATGGACTTTATCCTTTAAAGAAAGAAAAAAAAATGCGCTAAAAAAAGAAAGAATTATGAATACAGTTCAGTTAAAACATCTTTTTAAAAATGAAGCTCATAAATACTATGCTTCTAAGAATAGAAGCTTTGATGTGGATTTCGACAATAAAAATTTTTTAAACATCTTCTGCAAATATTTTGCTCAAGATCCAAGCTTTGAAAATGACCATAAAGGAGATCTTAACAAGGGCCTTTTGGTCTATGGTTCAAACGGGACAGGAAAGACTTCTAGCTTCCATATTATTCAAAACATCTCAAAAAAGTACGGAGTAAAACCTTTATGGTTTCCTATAATTGAAACCTCAAAAGTGGTAACACAATTTAACACCCAAAAGGACAAGGATTACGTCATACAAAACTATTCAAAAGGCAGACTTCTATTTGATGATTTAGGAGCAGAAAATGAAGGTAGCAATATGTTCATTTATGGTAAAGAAGATATTTTCATTAGAATAATGGAAGCCCGGTATAGTCAATTTATAAGTAAGAAAATCATCACGCATATAACTACAAACCTGAAACTAATTGACATTAAAAAACGATACGGTCCAAGAGTGGAAGATCGCTTTGTAGAAATGTTCAACTTTATTGAACTAACAGGTACATCGAGAAGAATTTAGTAGTAATCAATCAAGTAATATTCTTTCCCCTTTGTACAAAGTAATACAAAGGGGAAAGGGTTAGCAAGTTGGACTTTGTGTGTACAAACGCTAAAAGCGTGTGCGTACACAAAGAAAATTATTCGCAAAGCTCATAAAAAATGAATCGAAAAATTGAACGAATATCAATAAGAGTAACCTCAGATGAAAAAACAATTTTACAGAATGAAGCCAAAAAATATCAAACAAATCTTTCTAACTATTTGGTTTCAGCTGGACTTAGAAAAGAAATTTATGTCAGACACCTACCTGATATCGAAACTGAGAAATTAAAGATGGAAATAGCTCAAGTTGGACGGAATCTATGGCTTTTAGTAAAACTAAAGAGAGTTTTTCAACTCTCAGAAACCCTTAAACTAGAAATGCAGATAAACTTAATAGAGTCGATTTTAACCAAAATTAGAAGTAAGTATGATTATTAAAATTGTTCGAACAGCATCTTCTGCCAATCTTCTAAATTATTTAGTAAATCAAGATCATGAAATTTTGGATGCTAAAGGTGTGTCTCCATTTCAAAATATTGAGGAAATCATTAATGAATTTAAAGTAAGGGAATTAACGAATCAAAAAGCTGAAAATATCGCCTACAACATTATTGTTTCATTTCCAACTGAAGATCAAATTGATGACTCTACTAGATTAGATATTTTGGAGGAGGTTATGGAGGAATTTAATGGTGGAAGCGATCTTTGGTTCGCTGTCTCCCACCGCGATTCTCAATACCATCATCATTTTCATAGTGCACTATCCGCAATAAAATTAGATGGCCTTTCAATCGATATGTCAAATTTTGCATCTAGGGCAATCGATTTGTCAAGACATCTTGAAATTAAGTATTCACTAAAGCGAATAGAAAGTGTAAGATCATTAGACTCAAATAAGGCTATAGCAGATTTAAGATTTGCAATTAATCATTCACTAGTTGAAGCTGAGAGTTTGGATCACTTTACCAAAATAATGCTTCTTAACGGATACCACTGTAAGGTTGGACGCGGCATTACATTCATAAAACTTGAAAACAATCATCCGATTAAAGGAAGTGATGTAGATAGAAAGTATAGTCTTGGCAATTTAAAAAAGTATTTTGAAAGTAATGAAAATAATTCAATCCAAAATGTTGTTCACATTTCTAATAATCTAAGTAAACCGAGAGAGGATGGTAAATCCCTTATAGACATATTGCTATCTCAAGAGACGAATTTAAAACAAGAAGAAACAAGCGATGAGGAAAATACTAATCGTAAGAAAAAACGCAAAAAACGAAGAGGATTATGATTAACCAAGAATCTTATTTATTAAAGCTTATCGAGAAAACCGAGCAACTTGAGATATCTATTAACAAACTAAAAATTCAAGATAGAAATCAATCACGTTTAATTCAGCAAATAGAAAGATTAGAGCCTACACTAAATAGAAATTTAAAAGAATCATTGAGCATACCAGTGAAAGTAGAAGAACTAGTAAAAGTTCTGAATCAATCACTTGATGCAATTCCGGAAAGTATACCTAAGCCCATTATCTTCAAGTTGGACAAAGACAGCTATAAAGAAATTATAAAGTCGACAATACTAGTGTTTTTATTATTTAGTGTATTGGTTCTAGGAATGAATTGGGTGAAATTTCATTTTTTTCACCCCTATAAAAAGGCGTGGGAAATGGTCTATAAGGACAATAATAAAAAAACTCAAAACTATCTTGATGAAGAATTATTAAACGCTAGAAATGATTCATTTTGGAAATATATAACCGAGTGAAAGAGGCAAAGATAATTAGTGTTATTTCCCAAAAAGGCGGCGTAGGAAAAAGCACTCTAGTGGCAAATATTGCTCTTAATATAGCAAAAAGCGCTACAGTTGCTATTGTGGATCTTGATCATCAGGGCAGCTTAGTGAGCCTTCAGTCTCAATTTGAAAATATAGATATATACCCAGCAAGTACGCCTGTAGTAGAAATTAGGCTATTAAGCTATGATTTTATAATTATAGACACACCTCCCTATTTATTCTACAACCTAGAAGATATAGCACAAATAAGCGATCTCATTATTATACCCACTAAAGCCAGTCTACTTGATGTTATCGCGATTAATAAAACATTAGACCTGGTTCTAGGAGTAATAGACAAAGACAAACTTCTCATCGTGATGAATATGATTAAAGCAAATACAACATTAACCAATGATGTATATCGAGAAATCAAAAAATATGGAGTCGAAATAGCTAAAACTCGGATTAGTGATTTAGTTGATTATACAAGATCTATAATGAATAAGGGTTGTATCACAACAAAAGCTCAAATGCAAATAAATGCTCTCACTAAAGAGACACTAATAAAACTATTATGATATGGAAGAACTAGACCTAAAATCACTTATAGACCAAGCTAAAAAAGCTACTCAAACCCCGATACAAAGAGTACAACCCGTAAAAAAGGTGAAACAGGCAGAAAAAGAAATACAGATTGCGTTCTACCTACCTAAATACCTCTACAAGAAGGTAAAGCAACGAGCACTGCAAGAAGAGGTAAGTATTAAATCAATACTCAATAAATCAATCGAAAAATATATCAATGACATTTCATAACTTGCCTATGAAATGAAAACTCATATAAAACTAGAATTATAGAAAAATAGAAATCTAACATATTTATATAAAGCGTTTAGCTTGATCAGACCTAGAAATCGGCAAAATTTTATAAGTCACTGTATCATAGTTAAATCGTCCGCTTGGCGCGGGTCGATTTTTCATACAGTGACGGGTGTTTGCCGATACCTTAGGACTTATGATATCGGTCTCGCGCTTTTTCATTTCAAATCTTTAATAATGAAAACTGGACAAAACAATTGGGAAAGGTTAACACCCATTGAAAAAAACAAAAGAAATCCATTTTTGCACCGACGAGAAGTTCAAAATTTTATCTCAAATAAGTTTGACGGTAAATATGAGCTGGATCCCGCTCCTAGACGCTCTATCTTTTTCAAAAAGAACAATCAGAATCGTAATATTGAATACTATCATTTAAGATGTACGGAGCACGGCAGTTCTTTCATTCTACCTGCACAAACCTTCAAATCATCGAAAAAATTTCTAAAAAAATGTAAAGGTTGCATACAAAAACATAACTCCAGCATTGTAACTGTATTATCATATGATCAACACGACCAAAAGCTGAGGAATAGTCACTCAAAGTTTATACAAGATTGGCATTACATTTTAGAAATTCCTGGCTTCAGTAAAAAGAAACCTAAATCTTTAAAGTTAAAATGTTTATACCACGGCATCACATTTTATCAAGAGCAGGGACTGCTTGGTCAAAATCACGGTTGTAAAAAGTGTGCTTCATTAGCTTCTAGCAATGGGTATACAGAAGACGAACTAAAAGAAATTGTTTATAACCAGCTAGAAAATATCGAAACAGGTCTCTCTGAAATATATACCTACAGGTCTTTTAAAAAAGATCGGTACAACCACTACTCCATAATCTTCCAATGTAATGGAGATGGTCATAAGCACCCTTTTCCTTTTAAATTCCATAAGCATAAAATACACAGTAAAATGTGTCCCAAATGCTATCCTAAGAACAGCGTTTCGTTAGGTGAACAGATTATTTCTGAGATTTTAACAAGAGAACAATTAAGCTTCAATAAAAACAAAACATTTCACGACCTGAAATTCAAGAATAAGTTACAAGTAGACTTTTATGTACAATCATTAAACTTAATCATAGAATTTGATGGGCAACAGCATTTTGGAAAATTTGGTTTTGATAAAAATCCAGAGGTACAAAAAGCAAGACTTAAAAGAGACCTTATTAAAAACGAATATTGCAAGCAAAACAACATCAATCTCTTAAGGATACCATTCACAAAATTAAAGGCAGTAAATCCATTAGAAAATACGCTTTTAAAGGCGATCAATTTTATAAATCAAGGTGGTAATATTCATATTAGCATTGATAAAGAAGTTCTTACAATGTACACAAATTACTATAAGAAGATGATCGCTAACGGACACTAAGAGAGGTCTAAATTTAAAAATAGAAGCTCTGGTTTGGTAATACTAGTTTTCTGCCAGCAGGGTTATTCTGATATAAAAAGTTATAGTTCTTCTACCATCTATCCTCTAGATTATATAAAGATGCTTTCACGAAAGCTTGAACAATTGCAAATAAGTGTATTTTTAGACAATCAATTAATAATAAAACCAGGCTTTCTAGTAAAATGCAGCACTTGGTTTAGGCGATGGCCTGTTACCCACAAGCAAAAAACTGAACGATGACCCAAAACGAAAAAAGTAATTTACTAAAACAGTTTGCTGACCAAAGCGACAAGCTGTTTGATTTGGGAATAATCAGAACGGACAGTTTTACAGGAGAAATTGGGGAGTATGTGTCCTCAATTGTTTTTAAATTAAAAAATACAGAAAGAGTTACCAGAGCAATTGACGGAATTGATAAAAAAGGTAGGAAATATCAAGTAAAAGCCAAGGTTGTCGATAACGACAAAGTCAATTATGGAATCGGAAACCTAGACATTGAAGAAATAGATTATCTCGTAATTGTCTACTTCGATTATTACTACACCCCTAAAAGAATTATTAGAATAAAAGCTAATCAACTTCCCGAAGGCAAAGTTGGTATTTCAAAAAAGTTCTTGAACTCTATTAAATACGAAATACTCGAATCTTCAGAAATCCAAATCCCGAAAGTCAAACAAAAGGAAATTTCAAAATTCGGACAACTTTATGAAGCGTTAAGAAAAAATGAAATAATAAGAAGCCGAAGAATTGTTGGAGATCTTGGAGAATTTTATGCCTGTCAATATCTGAAACTAAGCCTGAATGAGAATAAAAATGAAAAGGGGGTTGATGCAGTTGACAAAAACGGAGTGAAATACGAAGTAAAGACTCGAAGGGTTTACGAAAGTGGAAGAAGAAAAAGTAAATCAAGACGACTTAATAACCTCGTTGGAAAAGAAAGTAAGTATTTAATTGTAGTTGTATTGGACAGAAGTTTCAATTGTGCAGGAATTTGGAAGATGCCAATGAAAAATGTTCACAATCCAAAATCCGCACACTTAGGAATAGTCAATACAACACCAGGAGTTGAAAAAGTAGTTAAAAGTAAAATTGATTGGTTGTATTAAAAAGAAAAAGCAGTGGGCAATGGAGTAGACGGCTCTCCACATAATTGAGAAGAGTGCGCCTCTCACACCACCGTATCCATTCGACAAGCTCAGGACAGGCTGTACGGGTCTCGTATGGGGCGGTTCAATAATTATACAGTTCGCCTGTAGTATCCAACTAAACTAACATAACCCCTCATTTTTAACCGTTTAATAGTAATTGTAGTCCTTAGTATAGCGCTTTGGTCACCTGCCCATCCGCCCATTTTTGTGCGACTTCATAGTCTAGCACAGAAGGATCATAAGGTAAAGTCGCAAGGATTTTAAAGCTCCCTCCGTACTCAATCAGCCGCCACTTTGTGCCTTCCTCTCGGTCGTTCCTACCTCGTCGGAGGCAAGACTCAAAAATGCCTAGGGCAAACATCTTAATCATAGAAAGCTCACACGTAGTTGCAAGAGTGCATTCCTCTCGCTCGTCCCTCTCTCGTCGGATGCAAGAACGATTACATAACGCTCATTTATGCATTCCTCTCGCTACGCTCATCGGAGGCAGGTTTGAAAGCTCTATGCGCGGCGCACAAATCCAAAATTCATTGTATATTTAAACAATCAATTAAAAAACAATAAAACAGGCACTACCGCAATCCCGATAGCTATCGGGAGCCCGCACTCACTTTATGTAGTGGCCTGTTAGGCACAATTTGACCAAACCACAATCTGAACAGAAAAATAAAAATATGACCTTAAATGAATTGGGAACAAAACTCAGCGAAATGTATAACAATGCACCAAAAGGAGATGCAGTTGCTATGATACACTTGTTCGGAATTAAATACTCAAATGAAATAAAGGAAAGTGAGTTTTCTAAAAAGGATCTTATCAAACAATCTGGAATTTCAGCATCTTATTTGACTGAACTGACTAAAGGAGTGAAATTGGCTAAATATGTAACTGCGAAAAAATAATTGAAGGGACAAAATCTATATTCATTCAAAACACTTCACTTACGACGAATTACAAACTTTTATCAAACAATTAAAAGAACTTGATTACGAATCGATTTCGAATTTAGATTATATCGGAAGTATTGACTCTGAAGAGATAGTTGTGACTTTTTCACTTTTAAAGGATAACTTGGGAGAGTTTCTTTCAGTCATATTTAGTTGTGGATATTTCTATGCGTTCGAAAGATAAAAACTGACCTATTAAATGTACAGAGAAGAATTAAAGGATGACTTTTCAGGAATACGAATTGAACTAGTTGACTTAAATACGTCTACTTACTTTTATGTTACTAAAGCAAATAGATTTCAATACATTTTTCAAAAAACAACACGTAGATTTATTATTGAAGAATTCACATCATTAAGATATTTAGAGAACGGAATAATTTTACACCTAACAAAACTTGACGATGAAAAAGCTGAATATTCGTTTCAAGCAATTTTAAAGAAATTGAATAAATTACCTGTTGACCAAAAAAAAATAAAATCTCTAACCAAGAAAATAAAACAATACCGACAGAAAATCAACTTTTTGAAAAATGAACATAGAAATATTCGGATTGCTCATCTAAACACATTGGAATATTCTGAAATAGATATTTTTTTGCACTTTGAGAAAAAATTAAAACCACTAATTTTAGAAGCAAATGAAATTGGCGACTTTTTATTTAATAAAAAATTAGGCTATAAATTCAGACTTGGTTCTTTAGAGGAACACTTGGACTATAGAGAACCATTAGAAAAAATGGAAATTGATTTTAAAAGTACTGATGGATTTTAAAAAACTGTGCCCAACAAAGAAATGAGTTAAATAACAGGTCTACTTCGGCTATTCAGCACAAGCCTTTAAGCCAAAATTGATCTATAATTTTCATCGTAGCGTCTTCTTGGGTTTACGCTTTCGCGAAAGCGTAATCTTTCTCAAATACTTGTATATTTAGACTATCAATTAAAAAACAAGAAAACAGGCTAACCAGCAAAATGCCGCACTCGCTTTATGTAGTGGGCTGTTATATTACATTTGACGAAAAAAATCTAATTTCAATAACTAAAAATTAAAATATTTATGTTTTTAATCTATCTATTTGCATTTATAGGTTTCGTAACAATTTCTTTTCTAATTTACTATGGCTTCATACATCCATCAATTGAGAGGAAAAGAGAAGAAAAAGAAGAATTTAATACAAATAAGAAAGCAGAAAAGATTCGTATCGAATTAGTTAAAAGATTTAAAGAGGCAAGTGAAAATCACAGGATGATTTTTAGTTTTTTTGGCACGGATAGAGCTTTATCTGAAACCGAATTATTTAACAGAGTTTCATTATCTTACGGTGGACCAGGTAATTATTATTCCCAAGATTGCACTCACGAAGAATTGATTCAAACGGAAATTGATGAATATTTTGAGAATCGATTATTAAAAAAATGTCCTTGGAACAATAATCTTATTATAATAGGTGGAATCCTTAAAAAACCTTCACACCCCAATGGAGTTTATAAGTATAAATGGATATCTTGGGATGAATGGCTAGAAGAAAATGAAAAAGTAGCAAAGCCAAAATCCCTAAGACAAATTCAATTTGAAAAGAGTGAGTGGGGTTTTGAGGTATAAAAAATAAAAAGTAGTTGCCAATAGTAAACCACTAAATTAAAAACAAGCCTCTTTAAGCTAATTTTGATCTATAAATTTCATCGTAGGGTCTTCCTGATTTTATGATGGCAAAGGCTTGTTTTAAAAGCTTGATTGCCACTGCGATGAGAGCTAGTTTTTTACTCTTTCTGCTTTTTATGCTTTCGCGAAAGCGAACACGTATAATATACATAGTAAAAACTATGTGCGGCGTAAATATCTACAAAATAAGGGTATATTGAGAGCAATCATTTGAAAATGACACTACCTAATAAAATATCTGTTCAAGATCCAAAGCCATTCTCTAAAGAAGAAAT
>Ga0114955_1001220_pt1 | contig 11760 bp, 14 predicted proteins | sample Porto_5metaG_FD_87302 | JGI IMG/M metagenome (GOLD analysis project Ga0114955, IMG submission 87302) | Marine algal microbial communities from Porto, Portugal - Porto_5 metaG | ecosystem: Host-associated > Algae > Red algae > Unclassified | place: Portugal: Porto | collected 2015-02-02 | reverse complement strand
GTTCCCCGCCGCCGGTCCGGGGCGCCACGGGCGGGGGGGCAGGGCCGGGGGGGGGGGGGGCCCCCCCGGGGAAGCAACCCCCACCCCCCGGGGGGGGGGGGGTGGGGGGGGGGGAGGGGGGGGGGGCGCACCCCCCCGGCCCCCCAGTGGGCCAGCGGCATCTGCAGCAGGGCCGCGGGCGCCGCCGCGGCGCGCCACGCAAACGGGGGTCGGCCGGTAAACGCAGGCCGGGGCGACGGCGGAACGCTCGCCCCCCCCCCGCCCGGCCTACGTGATCTGCGCCGTGTTTGCGGCTCATCAATGCGGGCCGGTGGGCACGATGCAGCGGGCTCGAGGCGGAGCCGCCGGCCTTGCACGCACGTGCGCTGCAGCCGCGGTCGGCGGGCGTTGGGGCGCGCTTCACGTGACGGAGCCGAACGGGCCGTGCTGGGCGCGCCTGCGCGGCGGGCCCGCGCCGGTTCGGTGCGGTCGTCGGCCGGTGGGCGTGGTTGCTTGGCCGCCGAACGGGGCCTCGCGACCTTCGGCGGCCGCTGTGCAGGTGGTAGAGGCACGATCAAGGCAGTGCGAGGGATGACAATTGAATCGTGGCAATCCATCGGGCTGGGCACTGCGTGATTGCCGGGCTACTTCCTCCCGAGATATTCTCCGGCGCTTCCACTCTGGGGACGGCACGCCATTGGTCGAATCGCGGTTCCTGTCCCCGGGATGGGGAGGTTCATTTTCTCCATGGCTCGCCGAGAGTGCCGCGCCTCGTTTCATGAGCTTCCCGCCAGCCGCTGTGCTTCGTTTTGTACAAAAAACGTAGGATCTCTATCCAGCGCATAAGCCCGCGTGTCAACGGCTGTCCTTGCACTCGAGATACAGCCTGTCCCCTAGCACAAGCGTTGTTGATGCATCTCGCGAAACGAGATACGCCACGACACCCTGTCCACCTGCATCACACTGCCAGACACAAGCTATGCGTCGCTGACGCATGCTCCATCCCCTCCATGTCTGGAAATCCAGGGCACGCGCCTCGCCCGCTAACCCCCGCGGCGAAACGCCACTGCCACACCCGCCGCAGAGACAGCCACCACCGGCGCCAGCTGCCATGCCTGGTGGGCGAGCGCCGCGTTCCGGATGCGGCCAAAAAAAGCGGCCATCCCCCCCGCCGCGTTGACTTGAGGGTATGGCACGTCCGGCTGCGGGAGTCCGAGAAAGGCACACAGCGGCTCCCACCCCGAGCCGAGCTCGTACACCAGCAGCCGTTCGGCGGGGATGGACTCGATGACCGCCGCGTTGTGTGCTTCATAGGCAGCTACACAGGGCGCTTCTTGAAGGGCGCCGCCAGACGCCAGGTCCCAGGAGCCAAACAGCGGCCCAAACATAATCCGCGTCTGCCACTTCCCCGCCTTGCGGAGGCGCGGCGCCGCCCACCCCCACCTCCGAATCTCTCCGTACAAGCGCCCGATGAGGCCCGCCCAGGAGCGAAACCAGGCGACCGAGGGACGGACGGTGAGGATGACTTTGGCGTCGGGGAAGGCCGCCGCCAGTTCCGCATAGTAGATGCAGATGGGAAAGTCGACGGCACCCGCGTAGCCCCGGTCGACGAGGAGCGTCTGCCAGTCGGGGTGGTCGGGGCCGGTCGCGTCCTTGGACGCCGCGTCCCAGGCGTCGAGATCTGCAGCGGAGGATGTGGGGCGGCGGGGAAGAAGAATGGACTCCATATGATAGATTGGCGCGCCGTAGAGAATCTCGAGGGCGGTCTTGAGGGATAGCGTTCCGGTCCGCCCGTAGCCAGCACCGATGACCTTGACCATGGCGGCAGATAGACAGGCGGGGGGGGGTGGGGGAGGAGGGGGAAGATAGCAAGAAGAGCGAGTGGTGGGATAACCTAGCCCCGGACAAAGCGACGAGTGACGTGGGTGGACGAAGTGTGTGGCATAGCGAGATCCGCACCTGACAAACACCAACTGTCAAAGAGATTGCAGTGATCAGTCGTCAGGCAGCTCGCTGTGGTCAGCCTTGATGCGGGTTCGTATGGTCGTTGCGCCAAAAGCTGGAGAGGCCCCAGTCAAGCCGATCGATGTCTGGGCCAATCAAACTCAGAAAAGAGCCTCTTTGTTAGGCCTGGACTCTCCACTTTTTCGCGCAACGACAATAGCACAGTCATTATTCGGTTAAGTCCGGCCCGGATACATTCGCAGTGGATTCAACCAGGGCACCAATAAAAGGCATGCAATATATTAAATATATTTGGTACATACATATTTCATCTATGCATTAATCAGTTGCCGTTCTCCCGTTTTATCTGTACTTTTTATCTGGCTACAGCAGCGCGGGCGTCCAATCCAGACTCTGGAGTTGGCGGCCCTCCTTCGTGTATGTACTGTAGTAGACTACGGACACGGTGTAATACCACCGACCGCTGAGAGCGCTACGACGGCTTTGCTTGTCCCTCCTCGTGTCGCCCAACAAAAAAGTCCGCCCCGCCCCACAAGTCCCCCTCATCCCCCATCTACGCCGCCACCTCTGGCTCTACCCACGTGACCACCGCGTGCTCCATCAGCACGTCCATCACCACCTTGCGCTCCAGGTGCGCCCGGATGCGGTCCCGCACGGCCTCCTCATCTTCCATCGGGGCGCCCTTGAGCGCCAGCCGCGCGAGTTCCACCTGATCCTCCACGTCTGCTGGGTCGGCGGCGAGCCCCTCCACCGCCGCCACAGCCGCGAGCGCAAAGTTGAGGGCCAACGTCTGCTCCACCCCCGCCCGCGCGCCAGTCTTGTACAGCTCGTAGCGCTCCGGGGTTACCATCGCGGCCCACTCGTCGGGCGGCACCGTGCCTTGCTCCTTAAGGGCGGTGAGCATGCGACCAAAGCGGCGGCGGACGCCTTCCTCCACGAGCGTTTCAGGCACGTCGACGGCGGCCATGCCGACCAGAGCGTCTTCAACCGCCGACGCGACGGCTTCTGCCTCGGTGACAGCGGCTTCGGCGGCGAGCGAGCCGCGGATGGACGTCCGCAACTCGTCGAGCGTCTTGGCGGGCGGCGCGACCGCCGCCGCAAACGTGTCGTCGAGCGGCGGCAGCACCGCCTTGGTGACCGCCAGGAGCTTGACGTCAAAGACTGCGGCGACACCACGGAGCTCCACCCGCCCGGCCGTTGGTGGGAAAACGACTTCGGCCACCCCCGTCTCGCCGATGCGCAGGCCGAGAACGGCGTCGACAAAGGCGGCCATGCCGCCGCCGGGCGTCAACACCAATTCCACCGGCTCCCCGTCGCCAATACCGTCGGGTAGGGGCGGTCCACGGCTGCCATCAGGCGCGCGCACGTAGCCGGCGAGTTCGACGATCGCCCCGCCGCCGGCGACAGCCACCTCCCCGTCGGCGGGCACGTATGTCGCTTCTTGGGCGCGGAGCATGGCCAGCGCTTGCTCCACTGCCGCGTCGGACGCGGCGTCACCCGAGACAGACCCGCGGGGAACGGTCACGGAGAGCCCCCGGTGAGAGCCTTTCAGCGTCGCCACCGGCCACACGTCCATGGTCACGGAAAAGGCCAGCGGGGCGGTCGGAGTGAAGGCGGCAACGATTGCCGCCGCGTCGTCGTCGTCGCCTAACCGCACCTGGCCAATGGGGGTGAGAGACAGCTGGGCGAGAGCGGCGGGGACGGCGGAAGAGATGACGCGGCCAACGGAGGCGGACGCGACGGCAGAAGCGCCAAACGCCGACGTGACCGCGTCGACAGGGGAGGGGGTGGGGAGGTCGCCTTCGAGTGCCAGCTCCTGGATCGCCTGTGGGAGGGTGGGGGTGCAGGGGTCAGATGGAAACACGAGGATATGTCAAAGCAGCTGCAAAGTAAGCATCAACCCAAGCAACGTCGCGCCAGCGGCTTGTCTAGTGTGCAAACAACGGCGCAGGCTGCATCGTGACGGTCGTAGAAAAAAAAAAAAACGGATCACGCAGCTTTGTAGAGCACTATACGTACCGACTCGTAGGCCGCCATCACTTCGTCAGCCGACACGGAGATGTCCACCTGCACCTGCGAGGAGGGGAGCTTGGTACACTGCAACGATAGCGCCATACAAACCCCAGACGCACCAGAATGGGTTGCTTCAGCGGAGCGTAGCCGATGCCTCGAACTTTCGGCCGCATCCAGGCGCGGCAGCCACTGCCACCGCCGCGCGCCGCCGACAAGAAACCGGTAGGCAGACTGGCCCGTGCAGATAGCGGCGGCATTCCGGCGACCTCTACACAAAGACAAAAGCGCAGCCGGTACAAACGCACACTTCCTTGGAGGGGCCATGATGGAAGCAAGGGAGGTGTCAATGCATTCAGAGAGGGCGAAGGAGGATTGCCGGGGTATCGCGTGGGCGAAGGAGGATTGCCGGGGTGTCGCGTGGGCGATGCCGGGTCGGCAGGGAGCTCGGAGAGAACAAGACCCATCAAGCATGCGAGGTGCTCGAACCAACGGATCACAGCCTGTGGACTTGTGGTGGCAAGTTATGCTGTCGTCTCAATTTTGGCCGATCCCGTCGATGCCAAGAAGTGCGAAACTGTGTCTCAGCCATCCATTCAGCCGGATACAGAGGGTCGACCAATGGGCAGATGACCCAGACTCTATCTTGACTTTGACCAGATCGGCCAAAATTGGAAAGAGAGCAATAAACCTGACAAACAACACTTCCCAAACAAGCCTCTGGCACTTGGCATGACACGTGGTGTGGTGCATCTGGTCCACTCCCCATGTCGCACGACGCATGCGGCAGACGGGGACGGGCATATGACCGCCAGCACCTGCCTGGCGTGTCGCTCGTTGGCCATCCGCACGTCGACCCTCATTGTCGGCCCATTGGTTCTTGTTGTGCTTCCTATCCTTCCTTCTACCCCACCCTTGTTTTCCCGGCATGCCCTTGCTGGCTTGGCCCTTGACCCGAAACTGATTGCCTACCTGTTGCCGTGTACGCCCTCGTGGCCGCTTTGCTCGGTCACCGGTGGACCCGCCGGTGCCGTCTGAAACGGACAGGACGACATCCACGGTGGCGCTGCCACCGCATCAAGGGCCGAGCGTGGAGTGGCGGGCTGAACAGGGTACCAGTAAACGCTTCCCTGGGTGCGCGCCGTCGGGCGGGCCGCTCCAATCGATCAGCTTGCGGACCCGATTGTAGCTGTGCCGTTGACGGCTCTGGGTGCTGTGGAGGACGGCACATCGGCGCCCGTCAGCGGCGTCAACTCACTTCCCCGCCGGCGCTCGGTCGCCCGCTGGCTGTCACCACCCCACTCATCAAGACACTGGACGCGAGTGTAGCTCCGTTCGTGCCCCATTACCCCAAGAAGTCGTTTGAGAGTGTACGGTCTGATTGCGTATCGCTGCTATCCGTATCCGAGTTGCAAGTCTCTAGGAGCCCTCTGGCGCGGTGCTGTTGAAGAACGCGCTTTGCCCGCGGTGCGGTTGCCGGTTTGGACGGACCGCGCTGGCCTGACGTTGACATCCGCCAAGCACTGTGACGCAACCGCCTGGCCGACTGTACCCTTCCGAACACGACGAGCGTGTGGTGTTCCGCCACCCTTGCCTCGCGTTGGTCGTCTGTCGGGTAAGGCGGTGGACTTGGGTGCGGCCTCCGGACTCGACTTGGTGTGTACTGTGTCCTCGGTTGCTGGTCTGCTTCTGCTGCTACCCGTGTTGCTGCTCTTGTCCGAACCTTTTCTCTTTGCCCTTGATAAGCGCCCGGCATCCTACTTCCTTTCTGGGCCGCTGTGCAGCTGCCCACCAGCGTCACAGCGTCAGGCCCGACGACGGGGCCTCACCACCGGTGCTCATCCGCCCACGACACCGACAAGTGTGCTTTGACGTGCGTCACCGCCTTCTTGCTGTAGCCGCTAGCGGCATAAGTCTGTGCTCTCGGCTGTTTGCTTCTGCCAGGTCGGCAGCACGGCTTGTGTCTGCTCTGTGGACATCGGCCGTGTCGTTACGGTGTCAGACGTTGGTGCCATCGTTGCTTTGTCGCCGCTTGCGGCTTTGACCGTGGCCGACTGTATCTCGAACATTGATTCCATCCTGCTCCGCTGCAGGAGCGTACGTACAACGTGCTGCCAGTGGATTGACGCAAGGCTGCTAGCGCCACTTGTCGTGGTGTGCACCCTTCCGCTGTGCTCGCGCGAGACCTCCTCCCGGTTTGTTTGCCTGTTTGACAGTCTGTTGTTTCTGTCTGCTGGCCTCTTGTTTGTCATTCCGAAGGCCTTTTGCCTACTCCACTGACCGTACGGGTACGCGTGCTCTTCAGGGACGCGTGGCTGGTACCACGTACATACGCCTCGCTTTCCGTCGTGTGTTGCACCTTCGAATTTGCCTGTCTTTTTTTTCGGAGCGCTGGGTGGACCTCGGTCGCGGCACGCCACCGTATCGATCGCAATGGCGCACACCCAAGGCGCCGCGGTGGACTATTCGCGGTGGCCCCGCGCACAAGATGCGAGCGGTCGAGTGTACCTGTACCACGGCACGGACCGGGTGTGGTTGTGGCGCAGGGTACCCAGCACTACGGCCGGAGTCGGCAGCGGCTCCGGGGGATCCTACCTTCACAATGTCATCACCAACGAGGTCAAGTGGCCGCAACAGTTGTCGGCCGCCGACGCCCGGGACGCAGGCGTGGTGACTGCTAAGGTGACCCCGTCTCCGCCGCGGACGCACCTGCTTAACTCGTCTCAACAGCCGCAACAGACCGTCATCACGGGCGCTGGCGCATGGATTGCGCACGCCCAGCAGAATGGTACGGGGGCCTCTTTATCTACTGGTGGCGCCGCCGGCGTCCCCGCTGAAGGTAAAAAAGTCGGAGCCCGCTTCCGCTCTCGGTTCGCCGACGCAGCGTCGCAGCAGGTCAATGCCGACGGAGTTCAAGACGCTGTGGCCGCCAGCTTGCAGACGGCCTCGTCAGCGATTGAAGCAGCCAAGGGGTCTATTTCCTTTCACGCGGTCTTTCCTTCGTCGGCGGTGCCATCTATCTTCCCCAGCGCGCTCGTGGATTACGCCCGCCGGTCGTTGGCGGTCTCGCGGGCCGCCAAGGGCCCCCGCCTGACGCGCGGCGGAGCGGCGCCTACCCGGGCCGCAACCGAGCGTGCCGTATGGCGGGAGGTGCTTCACTTGGCGTCGCAGGCCCACCAGGACGGCACCCTGCGGTCGTCCGCTTGGGCGCAGCTGCCGCCCGCGACGGGCGCAGAATTTGGTGCCGCTGTCTTGTCTCCGCACGCCAACGCCAACGCCATTGCGGACGTGTTGTCGGGCGGGGACGGGAACGGCGCGCCGTATGAGGCCAGTGCGGCGCCTTCTGCCACGCCTTACCGCGCGTATGGTGCCGAGGCAGTACCGGCCAGCGGGTGGGCCGCGTTGAACGGTGCTCTCCCACAAGGCGTCACGGCTGGCGGCGCTCCTGCAAGCCAAGGAGCGTACGGGTACGGGGCGTATGGGACGGCCGCCGCGCCACAAGCCGGCCACGGGCCGCAGTACAGTCAAAACAAACGCAAGCTGGCCAACCCCCAGCTGCCGGCCGCCAAGCGCACGGCCGGCCGCTACTGGGAGAACAAGCATGCGACAGGATCTGTCGCAGTACCCTCGACGACCGGTGCGGCGCAGCCCCACCATGGCGGGGTCTACACTGGGTCCGTGACTGACGCCCGCGCGATGCTCAATGCCAAGCGTTATGGGGACAAGACGAGGTTTGGCGGCCGTACCCCTGCTGTCGCCGCGGCGCTGGTCAAGGCTCGCACGAGCACCGCGTCGCAGCCGTCGATGATTGCGGCCACGTCGACTCGCGTTCGGCGATTGCTCGACGTGGCAGACAAGCATGTGGGCATCGCCACGGGTATTTTGTTTACTCGCGACTACGCGCTTGTGCCCGCCAACCAGACGGCCGTCTTTTCCAATACCAACGGTGACGACGTTCGGTCGACGGCCACCCGGGGACCGGTGCTCGTCGGCCGCAACATGACGGTTGAGAAGGACTTCTTGCGGCTGACCGCCGAAGCCGACGCTGCTCTCGTGCGCCCCCAGTCGGTGCTGCGGCAGGCGTTGACGCTGGTGCAGCAGCGCTACCGCGACGGTGACACGGATTACGCTTGGGTGTGTCGCCAGCTCAAGTCCATCCGCCAAGATCTGCTGGTGCAGGCAATTGAGAATGACCTGACCGAGGCGGCATGCCTCACGCACGCTCGCGTAGCGTTGGAGAACTCAGACGTTGGTGAGTTCAACCAGTGCCTTACGCGGCTCGTCGAGTTGGCATCTGCCCGCCGGCGGCCGCTCTCCCCCGAACTGTCAGGCTACCGCCTTCTGTACGCGGCCTACTCTGGGTCGGCGCTGGCGGTGGCGTCTCTCCTCGCCGACATGTCGCCAACCTTGCGCTGCTCCCCGCCCGTTTGGCACGCGCGGCAAGTGTGGCGGGCGCTGACCAACCGCAATGCCTACGCCTTTTTCCGTCTGTACGAAGACGCGCCGGGCATGAATGCGAGTCTCATGGACCTATTTGCGGGCGCCCTGCGTGCGGACGTGCTACGCTCGTGGGTGGCCGCCTATCGTCCGGGCCTGCCCCTACCCGAGGTCGTCGCCCGCCTCGGGTGGCGATACACCCACTCGGGGAAAGACGAGCAGCTGGTGGCCATGGCGCGCGCCTACATTTCCGACCGGGGGGGACGGGTGGATGACCCAGGCGACGGGGGGGCGCCGATGGTCGTGTGTGGCCGGTCAGTGGTCATTACGCCCGATGACACGGCGGCACGGATCACTTGTATGGCGGCGGGACAAGGGGGCTTGTAAGTTGCCCTCGGTCCCGTGGTCCCTTGGCGCTTCATTGCTGCAGACGCGTTCACTTCATATGGTGGACTCGTGCACAGTGCTGCACGGGCTCTGCCGCTGGCATGGTGTTCCTGCTGCTCGTGCTGCTGCTCCTCGTGTTGGTACTGCTGCTGTGTGTCTGCTTTGGTCGGTCGTGGCGTAGGCGCTCCTGTGGAGACGCGTGGCCATTGACACCCCCACGCCCGACCTACTGTCCTGGTACAACTTTGCGGTCAACCACCGCTGCTTTGCCGTACCGTGAGAACGTCGACCCACCCACCACGGTCATGACTCCGACGACTGCCGGCGTCCTCGTATTGCTGCCTCCTTTTTCGATGATTGCTTGCTTGCCCTCCTTGTGATCTTCGTGCTCTTGGCAGCGCACCCTCCTATTATTCCACTTCCTCTTTCCTTTCTGCTTGCGTCCTGTCATCGCTTTTGTTATCTCTTTTTGAGCGATTAATTTCAGCATGATAGTGTCTATTCTACCGCAACAGAGGATCAAAGGATGCTCTTGTGCCAAAGATGGCGTCTCAGGTCGAGTTCTGCTCCTTTTTTTTTGCTGTCTTCCCAATTTTGGCCGATGTGGTCGAAGTCAAGACAGGGATTTGGTCAACTGCCCATTGGTCGATCCTCTTTATCCGGCTGAATGGATGGCTGAGACACAGTTTTACACTGTTGATCACCCTCTTGACATCAACAGCATCGGCCAAAATTGGGAAGACAGCAATATAACCAGCCCAATTTTAACCGAATATTGACTGAACTGTACTGCGAACCCTCATGTGTCGCGCCACATGCCCGGCGCGAGGCTCGACCTCCACCAGATGCCGCACGCCAGGATCACCGTCAGGCCTCCGAACTGTCATGCGTTTACACAGCTGCTGAGGAGGCCCCCCTGGGACGCCCCTACGTAACGCGCCAGCGAGCACCTGCGACGGGTGACCGGTCGTCCGTACGACAGGCGACTGTGTGCGGACGTACTGGCAATCCGGATAGCCCGGCGGACTCTGGCGGACACTGACACAACTGGGAAGCTAGCCACATCCACTGCGACTGCGCTGACTCGCCACCCTCGACTCAGCTCTCAAACGCCGCCAGGCCAACCTGGCTGGCATGCCAAGAGGGAATTGTGGGGCCACCTGCCAAGGTCTGCGCCGCAGTTCTCCCCGTAGCTGTGACACCGCAACGTAGAGCCGACGCGTTGGCTCTGCCCCCCAACCTCATCGCGCCGGGCATCCCCACCGCGTCTACGTGCGACCACCGCGGATCTGACACTGGGGAAGGCGGGATCGTGTGGTCGTCGGCCCCGTCCCCCTGCATGCGATCCGCGGTCCCGGACGCGCATTGCTGGGAGGGGGCTCGGGGCCCGCGCGTGCGGCATTTGCTGCATCTGCGGGAGCCTGTCTGGCCTCAGCGGTGTCTGGAGAAGCCCGACCCCAAGAGGCGACTCGCAACGGCCGCTGACTCTGCCTCCTCCGACGGGGTCCGGCGCGGGTGCGTACAGCTGGCAGCGGCCATCCCTGGTCGGAAGCCTAACTGGACCACTGCATGTGTCTGCCAGCGCGACAACTCGGCCGCGCTCTACGCCCACTTTGTGACCGTGTCGGTCCTCCTCTCGACCGACTGTCGCCCCCCCCCGCGCCGCCCTACGCAACCGTGTCGTCGGCCACCCGCCGGCCGTGTCGCCGCACATGACAGCCCGTCGCAGGCATCGGCAGTCATCGCAACGCCCGCCGGCGAGGGGTGGTACCTGCGTTTGGGGGGGGCGTCCCGGTGGCCATGTCAAGCAGGCGGGTGCCGCGAATCGCCGCCGTGAAACGGTACCGCCGGCGTGCAACGGCCCGCAGGCGCACTGCTCCCGCGGGGTGGCCCTCAATGCTATCGCCACCGAGCGGCCACCGAGGAAGTGGTGGAACGCCCGCCGCGTGGCGTCAGGTTGTCGTTTGGCGAGCCCACTGGTAGGGTGGAGTCGCAGTCAGCCGGCACACCACCCACCTGCCCCACTGTGGCGGCCTCCTCGTCGGCTTCGGCGCGCGGAGCAGCGGGGGCGCGCCTGTGGGCGCCAAACCCCATCCCACAGAGGTTAAAAAGCGCTCGCTGGTCGTGGACAGACGCGCCTTTCTTGCTCGCCACAACCCGCACGCCTACCGACCATTAAAGCGACCGGCCTCGTCCCGCCACCACCGACGGCCGCGCTCGCCAACGGCAACATTGTTGCCGTGCGCCCCGCCACCCTCCACCCCCGTCGGCGGTTTTTCGCACCGCCTCCACTACCGACGTGCGCCATGGCCCGCCTGCGGCTTGCGCTCCTCGCCCTCCTGGCCGCCGTCGCCGCCGTCACGGTCGCCCCCACCGCCCCCGTCGCGGCGGCAACCATCGGCACCGCCGCCGACGCTGGCATGACGGGCTTGGCGGCCCTCGTGGAGGACCTCACGGCGGCGGACTTTGCCGCCCTGGGCGCCTCTGGCGAGGCCAATGATGCGGCGGCTGAGACGGCCGACAACCGCGACGCGACCGCCGACGCGGCCGCCGACGCGGCTGATGTGGCCGAGGCGGCCGCCGATGCGGCGGCGCCCGCCACCCTCGACACGACCACCCGACAGTGGCGCGAACGGCGCGCCGCAAACCGCCGCGCGCGAGCCGCCGCCCGCCGCGCGCGCCAAGCCGCTCGCCGCCGCGCCGCCGCCGCCCGCCGCCGCGCGCGCGAGGCCGCCCGCCGCCGCGCGGCCGCGGCGCGCCGCCGCGCGGCCGCCGCCCGCCGCCGCGCGGCGGCGGCCCGCCGCCGCGCGCGCCGCAACGGCGGCACCACCTGCCTCGTCCGCGCGGGCGGGTGGTACACGCGCCCCCGGTGGGCGCCCCACAACGGCCTCGTCGTCTACTTCCGCAACGTGGTCACGGGGCGCGTCGCCGCCGACGGGTCCCGCATCGGCGGCACCCGCTCGGTCGTCAAGGCGTGGGAGT
>Ga0114955_1001219_pt1 | contig 11761 bp, 8 predicted proteins | sample Porto_5metaG_FD_87302 | JGI IMG/M metagenome (GOLD analysis project Ga0114955, IMG submission 87302) | Marine algal microbial communities from Porto, Portugal - Porto_5 metaG | ecosystem: Host-associated > Algae > Red algae > Unclassified | place: Portugal: Porto | collected 2015-02-02 | reverse complement strand
TGTAAGTTAGGCTGTACGCCTTCGCCGCGCAAATACATAATGGCAAGATTCAACTGAGCAGGGGCAACGCCTTGCTGAGCGGCCTTGGTATACCACTGGATAGCTTGCTGGGTGTTTTGGGCGACGCCTTCACCTTTTTGCAAACGCTTGGCTAAGTAAAACTGGGCGTGGTTATTACCTTGGGCAGCGCTTGCAGACAGCTCACTGATAGGCATTAGCTCAAAACGTGAGGTATCAAGTGGCGCGTTTGATATTAACTCAGCGTTGGCAAGGCCCGCACAAGAAAACAAGGCAGTAAACAACGCAGCTTTTAATAATTTCATAGCAGCTCCAAAATTAGGCAGTTAATAAGCAAAAGAAAAAGTTGCACCGCTAAAATGGTCTCGCTTGAGACAGTTAGGCGGCGATAACAATTAGGTGAAATTTTGCGCTACCTTCTTACCTAATCATTAGCAATAACATTTATAGATTTAATGGTCGTTACCTCGAATCGAGCCGATAGACGGTTAAAAAATCCGATAAACGGTCGTATATGGGGTATGACTGACACTATTTCGCTAGCTTAACACCCAAACTTACGAAACTCAAATACTAATTACACGATTTAATGCCTACTTATACCTCGCGGTCCTCAATAAAATCATAGAGTTACTTAAGCGTAAGAATAAATTAACATTCTATTAAGGTTAACATTATTTCCTTTTTACTTAAATTTTCGTTAATAATAAGCGTATAAACCTCACTATTAAGCAGGTTTTTGTTTGGTGACCCGATAAATAGCGACGTCTGCGAGCAGATTGGGCGCTTGTCTGATTAATGCGGTCATCAGTGGCTTATACCCTTTTTCAGAATCACTGACCGCAAAGCGATTAATGATATGAATATCATGCTGCGCGCACAGCTGCTCAAAATCTTTAAAGGTACACAAGTGAATATTTGGGGTGTTATACCACTCATAAGGGAGCGCTTCTGAAACTGGCATCAACCCCTTTAAGCCTAAATGCAGGCGGTTTTGCCAATGGGCAAAGTTAGGGAAGGTAATGACGGCTTCGCGGGCGACGCGTAGCATATCGAGCAGCAATATATCAGGTGCTTTTACCGCTTGCAGGGCGCGCGCCATAACCACGGTATCAAAGCTATTATCGGCAAAACGACTCAAACCATCATTGAGGTCTTGCTCGACGATGGATAAGCCTTTAGTAATGGCCTCATTGATTTTGTCTTCGTCAATCTCAAGTCCGTAACCGGTGACGCCTAGATTTTGCTGTAAATGCGCGAGCAACTCGCCATTCCCGCAGCCTAAATCCAGCACATGCGAGTGCGGCGCTATCCAACGCTCAGCCAATTGATGATCCATTCTCATGAGCGTGCTCCTTTGGCTTTCAAGCGATTAGCAATAAATGGCGCGGTCAAAAAACCTTTAACTGCACCCATATAACGTGGAATATCAAATAAAAACGAATCATGACCGTGCGGGGCGTCGACATTGATATAACTGACTGGTTTGCCTGTTGCCATCAGCGCATCGACAATCTCTTGTGAGCGCTCGGGCGCAAAACGCCAGTCGGTGGTAAATGACACCACCAAATACTGACACTGCGTATGAGCAAAGGCAGATTTTAGCGCGTTCAGCTCTTTTGCATTGACTACATTGACGTTATCAGCGTTGTCAGTATTATCAATAGTGGCGCTATTATTTAGCGTTTTATCAAGCTCATTCTCGGTAGAATCGGCTTTTACTGCGGCGGCGAGGGAGGTTTCTAGCTCTGCCGAGGATTGTATTGATGAGTCTGCTGCTGAAGGATAATCACGCGTCGGGTCAAAATAATCTAACGCTTTGGTCATGAGCAAATAAGTATTGGCATCGAAGTTTTCGCTAAAGCGTTCGCCTTGATAGCGCAAATAGCTCTCGACTTGAAACTCGACATCATAGCCATACATAAACTTGCCAGATTTTAAATCACGGCCAAATTTCGCTTTCATCGCATCATCGGTTAAGTAGGTGATATGACCGACCATGCGTGCAAGAATAAGCCCGCGCCGAGGATAAGTACCCGCCTGTAAGTAACGCCCGTCTTTAAAATCAGGGTCGGATAATATCGACTGGCGCGCGACTTCATTAAAGGCAATGTTTTGCGCAGAAAGCTTTGGCGTACTGGCTATGACCACGCAGCGTTTTAAGCGTTCTGGATAATCGACCGACCATTGCATGGCTTGCATGCCGCCCATTGAGCCACCGACAATGGCATGCCAAACCTCAATACCCAAGCGGTCTGAGAGCATGGCTTGGGTTTTTACCCAATCTTTAATGGTGACAAGGGGGAAGTCAGGGCCATAAACCTGCGCTTCACCTTCATCGCTTAGACTATCTGGATTGATAGTCGTTGGACCGGTAGAGCCAAAGCAGCTGCCGATATTATTGACGCAAACCACAAAAAACTGATTGGTATCGATCGCTTTATTAGGGCCAATCATATTGTCCCACCAGCCTGCTTTTTTATCGTCGTCACTATGGAAGCCTGCCGCATGATGGCTACCTGATAAGGCATGACAAATCAAAATGGCGTTTGATTTGTCGCTATTGAGCGTGCCATAAGTTTCAAAGATTAAATCGAATGAGGGTAGGGTGCGATTGCACTCCAAGGTCAATGGTTCAGCGAAATGAAAAGTCTGCGGCGTGACGAGGCCAACTGAGCCTACCGAATCGATAGAATCAGTCGTATTAGCAGAATGATTGGTGGAATGCTCACTGGTACTATCAGAACGTGCGCTCAAAGCTACCTCACAAAACAACAGTTACAGTTATGGATAAAAAAATGGTCATGGATAAAAAACGGTTATAAATAAAACAAACCTAGAATGGCGACAGTAATGGTCTAACTACTTTCTTATTATAAGCTTGTCTATTGTATGGCGATGCGCCTAGGAGTACAACCTTGATAGGCAGTCTTTCAAGCAAAGTATCAGTAGCTGGGGTATTAACGGTATGGCAATTCTAAATATCAAGCGTTTCGCCCTGCGTTTTCGGTGGATAAAATGCTACACTGATGATAAGTATCAGCCTTTTTATTTAACCATCATTTGGTATGTGATTGACTATCGTCTGCTTAGTATATTTTGATAATTGCCAAGTACGGTTAATTAAGACTTAATAGTACTATTGCTAAATAAATGGCTAAAATATATGAATTTTGAAATACTTTTTAACTGATCAAAGCCTATAACTTCACCATAATATAATCCAATAATAGATAATGCCCTTATGAAACCTCAATTGCCGCCCCGTATTGCCGTCTTATTAGTCAACCTAGGCACGCCAGATGAGCCGACCGCGCCCGCCGTCCGTCGTTATCTAAAACAGTTTTTGTCCGACCCACGCGTGATTGAAATCCCTAAATTTTTATGGGCGATCATTCTAAATCTATTTGTCCTGCCAAGTCGCCCAAAACGGGTCGCAAAGGCTTATGCCAGTATTTGGGAAGGCGATTCGCCCATTCGTAAAATATTAAACAGCCAAGTTGAGCTGCTCGAGCCGCGTTTGGCAAATAGCGTGGCGCCATTTCGTGTTTCTGTACATGCAGCGATGAGCTATGGCAATCCGGGTTTGCCTGACGTGATGGATACACTAAAAAGCGAGGGCGTTGACCATTTTGTTATCTTGCCGTTATTTCCGCAGTATTCTGCCTCGTCTGGCGGTGCCGTCTATGATGCCTTGACCAAATGGACGCTCAAGCAACGCAACTTGCCAAACTATAGCATTGTCAAAGACTACTTTGCGCATCCGCTGTATATTCAAGCATTGGCTAACTCGATTCGCCGCTTTCAAGCCGAGCATGGCAAGCCTGAAAAGCTGATGTTTAGCTTTCACGGGATTCCGCAGCCTTATGCTGATAAAGGTGATCCGTACCCAAAACGCTGCAAATGTACCGCCGCGCAAGTGGCGCACGAACTTGGTCTACAAGATGACGAGTGGATTATCAGCTTTCAGTCACGCTTTGGTAAGCAAGAATGGGTCAAGCCGTATACCGATGTGGTATTAGAAGATTGGGGTAAATCTGGGGTACGTTCGGTACAAGTGATTAGTCCGGCATTCTCTGCTGATTGCTTAGAAACATTGGAAGAATTGGCAATCGAAAACCGTGATAATTTCTTAAATGCAGGCGGGCAAGAGTATCATTATATTCCAGCGTTGAACCTTGATGAGGCGCATATTGATTTGCTTGAAGCACTCAGTTTGCCGTTGGTTAAAGGCTGGGCTGATACACTCGATGGCTGGGTTTAATAGTTTTCTTAAATCAAAAAAATACCGGACATAATGTTCGGTATTTTTTTCTAAATTATTTGCTATTTCATTAAGGTTCAATTTCTAAAAATTGTTATCATTAGAAACTTTAGCCGCATCTCTGTCTGCGATATCGACGATGTCAGGATAATCTTTATCGTCTAAATTGTCCTCAACCAACACCTCATCAATCCGAGCTTCATCGATATTTTGGCGATGTATCGGCGTCAGTCCTTGGGTGGCGTCCGTACCGACTTCAGAATTATTAAATCCTGCGCTATTATCGATGACATCGTCGTCATCAAAGGTGTGCAGCATAGGATTGTTTAAATCAATCTCTTGGCTACCGTATTCATTATCATCAATGCTGCTATCGCCTTCGATATGATCCATCTCTTCTGGTAATGGGGTTTTTGAATTGTCCATGGTTGTGTCCTCATTATAGTTATAATTACGATTAAACGGGTTGTTTATAATTATCAAAATTATGCTTATCAGTTTGCCGCGTTATAATTGCAACTAATAGTAGTGAGGTGTCACAGGATGTGCAAAAAATGTAAGGATAGATAAAAAGCGGCTGCCAGTACGAGTTAAGTGGGCAGCCATAAAAAGGTTTTAGCGTTAATTATTTTTCTAAAAACTATTTTAGACAGTTAACTTAGAACAATTAACCTAGTAATTGGCATTGCAAGGTTGGTGTTGATTTGGTTGATGTAAAATATAATTTTCAAAATCGCCAAGTTTAAACCGCCACAAGTAAATCAAGGCAATCGCATAAACACTGGTTTCTGCAATTTCTTCGACCATTTCTCCGATGTTTTCAGGGATTAGGATGGCGTTTTCACCCATATACTCTAACAATGCCAGTGCAACTACAGTGAGATATAGGGATAGTGGTACCTTTTTTAATACAGCCCATAGATAACGCCAGCTATAGGTCAAAAAACCCACAATGAGTAGATAGACCGTTAATAGTACAGCGTCTTCCCACCAATCATAAGAATGGTTCAAAAATGAAAAATTACTGGGAATAAAGAGTTCAGGCACGTAGTTTAATTCACGACGTATCACAGCAAAAAACACTAATACGGATGCCAACCAAAAATATTGACCCAGTTTGAGCTGACTTTGTTTCATATATTGAGCACAGCGGAATATGCAGGCGAATAACATAATGATACCTGGTAGTTCGATGACGCTATCTGAATGTAAAATGGAACGCTCCTAGCTTTAAAAACAAAAAAGTGAGCGCGAAGGCTCACTTTATATCGTAAATTACCGCGTAAAAACCAATACTTAAAGCATTAACAGGTAAAAACCAAGCGGTAAAAAACCATCTAACGTAGACTTATTATACTGCTAAGAAAAGCTTACGGCTATGAGCAATGATAAACGCTATCGTTTAAGCTTTTCTTTTATTTCAGTCATTAATGCGCTTCGTCCCAATTGCTACCAATATCGGTTTCAACCAATAACGGTACGGCGAAGTCCACATTCCAGCCTTTTGCAACAGCCGTTGTGGTCAGGACATCCTGCATAGCGTCGGTGATCAGCTGACGAATACTATCGACCTTATCGCTATCGACTTCAAACACCAGTTCATCATGGACTTGCAGCAGCATTTTTGCGTGCTCTTTTGGCAATACTTTATCGACCGCTATCATCGCAAGCTTGATTAAATCCGCCGCTGAGCCTTGTAGTGGGGCATTAATTGCTGCACGTTCAGCGCCTTGCTTGACCATACGATTGCTATGATTGATATCAGGCGTATAAAGCTTACGACCTAATATTGTCTCAACATAACCTTTTTCATAAGCGCTGGCACGAGTATTAATCATATAGTCTTTGACACTTGGATAACGCTCGAAGTACATATCGATATAATCTTGCGCCTCGCCGCGGCTCATCTGTAGCTGTTTAGCCAGACCAAAAGCGCTCATACCATAGAGCAGACCAAAGTTAATGGCTTTAGCATTGCGGCGCTCAGTGGCGCTGACCGCTTCAACGGCTTTGCCTAAGACTTCAGCAGCCGTTGCCGTGTGGATATCTAAGCCTTCGTTAAAGGCGCGGGTTAAGTTTTCATCGCCTGAAAAATGCGCCATCAGACGTAGCTCAATTTGTGAGTAATCCGCGGCTAAAATCACTCGACCTTCTGGGGCAATAAACGCTTGGCGAATCAGACGACCGGTCGCGGTACGAATAGGAATGTTTTGTAAGTTAGGATCAGTTGAAGATAAGCGTCCGGTGCTGGTCAATGCTTGATGGTAGCTGGTATGCACGCGGTCAGTCTCGCTATCTGCGACATTATCGAGTGCATCGGTATAGGTGCTTTTAAGCTTTGATAAGCCGCGATATTCAAGGACAATTTCTACCAACGGGTGGTCAATCTTTGACAATACCGCTTCGCCAGTTGAGTATTGACCTGACTTGGTTTTTTTACCGCCCGCAACGCCTAGCTTTTCAAACAGCATCTCACCGAGCTGTTTTGGTGAGCCAAGATTAAATGCTTCACCTGCGACTTCATACGCGCGTTTTTCTAGCGCAATGATTTCTTCGTCAAAGCGTTTGGATAACTCGTTTAAAAACGGACGTTTGATTAAAATGCCATTTGCTTCCATTTGGCAGAGGATTTCTGCCGTTGGAATCTCTAACTCGTGTAGCAGCTTGGCATTGTTTTCATCTGCCGCCAGTTTTTCGCTAAATAAATCAAACAGCTGATAGGTAATATCGGCATCTTCACAGGCATAATCGCTGGCCAAATCGATGGCAACTTGGTCAAAACACACTTGCTTGGCGCCCTTGCCAGCGACATCTTCAAAGCTGATAGTCTGCGTATGCAAATAATGGCGCGCCAAATCATCCATACCGTGGCGAGTAGCGGCCGCGTTAATCACATAGCTGGCAAGCATGGTATCCATCGCCCAATTATTGGGTTTGTCATGAATACTGCCTAATAAATCGATACCATAAAAGCTAAGAATATGGGCATCATATTTTAAATGTTGACCGATTTTACCAATGTTTGGATTTTCTAAGATGGGTTTTAAGCGCGTCAACACCATATCGCGGTCAAGCTGTTTGGTAGTCAGCTCATCGCCTTCTAGACTATGAGTTAGCGGCACGTAATAAGCTTCGTGAGCTTTTACCGCAAAAGACAAGCCAACCAATTCAGCCTGACGCCAATAAACACTGGTAGTTTCGGTATCAATGACAAAATGCGGTGCAGATTCTAATAATGTAACCAAGCTATCAAAAGCAGGTTCATCTAAAACCGTGTGCCACGCTTTATCATGACTTTTACTGTCTTTGATATTATCGATAATACTTGATTGTAGCGATTTGGCGATTTGTGCTTGCGATTCGGCATCTGCTTGACTGTCGGCAACGCTTTGTGCGCCATTCCCATTTGCATTGGCTGGATGATTGGGATGGTCGAGTGATGCCAACTCATTTCTAAATTCAAGCTCGCTATAGAGCGCGCGTAGCTCATCGATATGAGCGCACGGGTCGGTATTGATTTTTAAATCTCGCCAATCTTGACCAATTTCTAAATCAGTGACGATGGTTGCTAATTGCGCATTAAAGGGAATGTCGTCGGCATATTCGACCAGATTTTTGCCAGCGCGTCCTTTGATATTGGCGACGTTTTTGAGCATGTTATCAATGTTGCCGTATTCGTTAAGCAAGTCTTTGGCGGTTTTTTTACCGATACCGGGTACGCCTTTGATGCCATCAGAGGAGTCGCCCATCAGCGTTAAAAAGTCAATCATTTGATTAGGATTAATGCCAAATTTTTCTACTACGCCTGCGCTATCAGTGACTTTACCGGTAAAGCTGTCTTCTAGTATCACGCAGTCATTAATCAGCTGCATCATATCTTTATCACCGGTCGAGATAACCACATGATGACCTTCGGCAACGGCGCGATGGGCTAGAGTGCCAATAATATCGTCTGCTTCCGCGCCTTCGATACGCAATAGTGGAATCCCTAGCGCCACCACCAAACTATGAATATAAGGAATCTGCTCGGCAAGCTCCACATCCATTTTTGGTCGATTGGCTTTATATTCTTCTGACATGGCATGACGAAAAGTCGGTGATTTGGTATCAAAACAAACCGCCATATGGGTTGGATGATAACGGCGCATGAGTTTTAATAACGCATTTAACGTCCCACGTATGGCGTTGGTGACCAGCCCTTGAGAGTTTTGCATGGTCTTTGGCAAGGCATGATAGGTGCGAAATAAATAATAAGAACCGTCGACTAAAATAAAAGGCGGCTGCTCTTTATTGACATGGCTAGTATCCATGGTCGCTACATTTGGCATGGTGGCAAAGTTTGGTAGCGTATTGGGATTAATGGGCGAGTGCGAGTTGTGATCGTTGTCGGTCATAGAAAGTCACTTATTATTTATTAGGTATAATCAAAAATGAGAAAAAAGATAACCCATTATAACGATAAAAGCGTCGCGTGCCGAATGGCTTAAAAGTTAAGATGTGTACGACCCAAAACGATAGCCAATAAAAAAAGAACCCAGACCAGCTGAGTTCTTTTATCAGTTTTCTTCTGACTAATTAATATTTTTTCTAAGAGTTATTTTACTTCTGACGTCACTTCACTATCGATATTGCCATGGGTGGCTTTTGAATATGGGCAGACTTTATTGGCTTTTTCGACCAGTTTTTGAAATTCGTCGGCCGATAGTTCTGTATTTTCACCGATTACATGGATTTTTGCTGCCAATTTAAAGTCCAAACCTTCGCCTTTCATTAAATCTACTGATACTTCGGTAGTCGAGTCAAATTTTGCTTTTTCTTCGCCTTTGACCGCTGTCAGTGCGCCATCAAAACAAGCAGCATAACCCATAGCAAATAACTGCTCTGGGTTGTTACCTTCTTTACCAGAACCCGGTGCAACCATGTTAATGGTCAAATCACTATCTTTTAGACTCGCATTACCAGTACGGCCGCCAGTAACGGTAGCTTGTGTAGAATACAATGTTTTCATAACATATCCTTTGTTGTTGATTTTTATAATTAAATGATCTATCTACTATGTGACCTTCCTTAAAAGGCGATTTTACATAGTAACTCCTTAGATTAGCACAGTGAGCAACGTTGAACGTATCGCGCAAGTTTAGAAATGGTAACTTGCTAAAATGTCTAATCAGAGTTTTCTAAAACCACAATAGTAGGATTTTGATATATAAATAACGATACTATTAATGTAAACTAATCACAAAAAGTATTTTACTAACATATTACAGTAACCAAAGTAGCTAAAAAGCGTCTAATCATAAGGACATTGTTTAATGAATGCCTCGCTAAATAAATGGATTTTATTACCAAGTATCGTCTCTCTAATGGCACTTGCGCTCAGCGGCTGCGAAGAAGAGGACGTGTTTTTTGGCGTAGGCAGTAGCAATGATATAACGCTAACGAGATTTGCTGATAGCTATGACAGTAAAGCCAATGCGACTGCGATTGCGCGCATCGATGAAACCTACCGTACCGGTAATTATGAGATTAAAACCAGAAATCTTGTCAATAACTACAGTAATCAGAGTTTAAATACTTTAGACAAAACGGTACTAGCCGATAAGTTCGAAGGACGATTGGAACACAAAAATATTGAAGTCAGTGGCCGCACGGTCAAACGGCCTATTTATGAAAAAAACAGCAATAACAAGTTCAATTATCAAACCACTTATAAAACCTTAGATTTATCAGATGTGAAAGCCGATGATTACCGTGCAGGCGTTCCGCTAAGCAATAGTCGCGGCATTATGACAGCCTTAAATCACTATTCTAAGCTGCCAACCAATTTAGCGTTTCCAGCAGGCTCGGTTTGCTATATTCCCGTTGTCAGCAGCGAGCGCGCATTTTTAGCCTTTAACGAAAGAGACAAAACAGGATACTCGTCGCTTGATAAATGGATTGAAGCAGCCGAAGCACGTTTTAATGATGATAGAGATTATAGTACCTCAAGGTTTGGCGTTGGTATCAATAATAAGCAAAAAGCGGCGCAAGTGATGTTTTTTGAGTATAAAGACCAACCGGCTTATCAGTACAATGGGGTTGAATATAGTAAAGATATTTATGAAGCGGATTATATCGCCGAAGGCAACAGCAATCCAAATACCAACAGCTTTCGCGGTGTGGTCGATTGTACGATTGTCAATGATGTCGCCGCTGACTTTTTAGAACGAGAAATCAAGCGTTATTATTAAAGCTAAGAGCGCCTAACGCTTAAAGGTTTTTAAAATTTAAAAATATCCGCACTCTCTACTTAGTTAATAGAGAGTGTTTTTTATGCGCTAATTCTGCAACCAAACGCTAAATCCGCTACAATACGCCCATTATTTATCCTATTTATTTAGCGTGATTTCTAAATCACACAACCGTTGAAGCCGAAATTATGAGCGTAGATCCAAAGAAATTAAGCAAAGAAGTCGCCAAACGCCGCACCTTTGCCATTATCTCGCATCCCGATGCGGGTAAGACCACCATGACCGAAAAGCTGCTGCTATGGGGGCAGGCGATTCAGGTGGTTGGTGAAGTAAAAGGCCGCAAAACTGACCGTCATGCGACATCTGATTGGATGAGTATGGAGCAGGAGCGTGGTATCTCTATCACCACCTCGGTCATGCAGTTTCCTTATAAAGACCATATGGTCAACCTGCTAGACACCCCAGGTCACGCCGACTTTAGTGAAGATACGTATCGTACTCTGACCGCGGTAGACAGTGCGCTGATGATGGTCGATGGCGCAAAAGGTGTCGAAGAGCGGACCATCAAGCTGATGGAAGTTTGCCGGATGCGTGATACGCCCATCATCTCATTTGTCAATAAACTTGACCGTCAGATTCGCGAACCGCTTGAGCTATTAAGTGAAATCGAAGCAGTATTAAAGATTAAATGTATTCCGGTCACGTGGCCGATTGGTATGGGGCAAGATTTCGTTGGTGTCTATCATTTAACCGAAAACAAAACTTACCTATATGAAAAAGGTCATGGCGGTGAGATGACAGTCTCTGAGACGCGCGAAGGTTATGATTATCCTGATATCCGTGAGCGCTTGGGCAAGCTGATGTATGATTCTTTTGAAGAGTCGCTTGAGCTGGTACAAATGGCGCTCGAAGACTTTGAGGTCGATGCGTTTTTAAAAGGTGAGATGACGCCTGTATTGTTCGGGACGGCACTGGGTAACTTTGGCGTCAACATGGTACTTGATACCTTGATTAAATATGCACCACCGCCAAAATCGCATCCGACCAATGAGCGCGAAGTGGCCGCAACCGAAACCGAATTTAGCGGTTTCGTGTTTAAAATTCAGGCCAATATGGATCCGCGTCACCGTGACCGCATTGCTTTTTTGCGCGTGTGCTCTGGCAAGTACGAAAAAGGCATGAAAATGAAGCACGTGCGCTTGGGCAAAGACGTGCGTATTGCCGATGCTTTGACTTTCCTTGCAGGTGA
>Ga0114955_1001213_pt1 | contig 11808 bp, 9 predicted proteins | sample Porto_5metaG_FD_87302 | JGI IMG/M metagenome (GOLD analysis project Ga0114955, IMG submission 87302) | Marine algal microbial communities from Porto, Portugal - Porto_5 metaG | ecosystem: Host-associated > Algae > Red algae > Unclassified | place: Portugal: Porto | collected 2015-02-02 | reverse complement strand
GTCCTTGGCCCGCCGACGCGCGCGCCGACGCGGCGCCGCGCACGCGGCTGCCGCCGCCCCCCCGGCCGCCGCAATGGGCCACCCGGAGTCTGGCGGCGCTGGGACCTGGCCTTCCGATTGGCCCATCGTAACTGATTGAATTGAGTGGGACGAAACTGGAAGAGGCCTCCAAGCGTCCCGAGATTCTGGCTGAGGTCCTGTCTTCAAAGTTTTGAATTTAAGGTATGGGCCGGGACGCAGCAGGCCCGACGCAGCAGGCCATGACTTGGCACTTGCGCCGCGATCGCGCAGCGCAGCACACAGCTGTCACCTGTCTTGGGCGTCATGCAGCCTGCGGTCCTCGATGGTGCTGACTGGCAGGCAGCCACGTCACGCCTGAAGCCCCTCCCTGACGATGGACGCGGCAGTAGAGCCGTCGAGGCCGCTGGCGACCTCCCCCGCCTCCCGCCCCCCCACCCCCCGCCCCGCCACTACCGTGCGCCAGGCCGCAGCCCAGCGGTCGGGTGAGGTCGACGTGGAGACGCCGGCAGTTGTGCCTGCCGGCCCATGTCGGCTGCATCCTCCTTCCCCCGCTGCTCGCGTGCAGTCTGCCGAGGCTGCGCGCCGTGCCGCATTGTCGGCCACCGTCGCCCAGGCCACGGCCGCTGCGGTGGCAGGAGCAGCTGGTCGAGTGGCGGCGTCGGCGGCAACGAGGACCCGTGCCGAAACTCGGCGCCACACGCGCGGCATCGGCACCCTCGAAGCGGACCTGCACGCTGGGGTGGATGCGTGGGCGGGGGCCAGCACGAGCCACGCCCGCGGCGCCTCGGCGGGCAATGCGTACCTTCCAGCGGTTCCCATGCAGCTGTTGAACAATCCTGAGACGGACCGGGCGACGCTGGTGGCGCTTTGCGACGAGCGAACCATCCCGGCGGGAGAGAACGACTCGCTTCAGTCGCTCAAGACGAGCTTGCTGCGATTCAACGCGTCGAGCAGCACGGTCAACGGGGCACGGATGCTGGCGACGATGGTGTTCGTCCGCGGGGAGGCGCAGCTGGGGCGGGGGGGGTTGACAGACTACCAAGCTGCTGTGGCCCACCCTGTGGGCGTGGGGGTAGATGGCGCCACCATTCCCTCGGCAGCCGACGCCCGACGCCGGCAGCTCCCGCCTATAGCGCTTTTTGGAGACGCGCCGGCGCCACCTGCACCATCCCCTACCCCTCGTCCTCCTCCTTCCACAGATTTGCCGACGCCGGGAGCTGCTACCTGGCGCGGTACCGCCTCACCTCCTTGTGCCAACATCCCGAGCGGGACTGCGAGCCGTGCGGCAGCACCGCCAACCACAATCCCTCAGAGTGACACCGCCGCCCCGTCGCTGGTTGTGCCGCCTTCCGACGGCGCCGCCTCGCCGCACTCTGCGGCACCTCGCCGACGCTCGCTAGTTCACGCTGGCCAGCTGGTGCAGGCCATGTTGGAGGAGGAGGCGGAGCGCGTCGAAACGATGGCGACCGCCGAAGGCCTTTCCGATGTCAAGAACCTGCTACAGAAGGTGTACGACAGGGTCAACGCGCACGCGAACTCTCAAGCCGTGGCCAACACGCGGACCGACGTGGCGCTCGGTTCCATGCTGAAGACGCAGACGGATCTCATGGCCACGTCGGGCAGTACAGCGGCGACACGGACGGCCGGACGCCGGACGGGCTTGGTTCAAGCGGGTCGTCAAGCAAAGAGGGCCAAGGGTGCCGGCGGCGCCGCGCTAGGGCCGGCGCCGGACGCCACCGGGGCAGGTGCTCCCGCCGCTGAAACGACGGCTGGTGCTGCTCCAGCGGTAGTAGTCTTCAAGCACCCCCTGGTGACCGACTGGAGCTTGCCGCCCGAGATGATGGCGCAGCGGTTCAGCACCGAGCCCCTCGCCCTGCAGCTGGCCAACCTGGTGAAGATGTGTCACGTGTCGGTCGGCTACCCCGGCATTTTTGGCTCCTTTGCGTGCGCCGAGCTCTACGAGAGGGCCCTGGTGCGGTTGGAGGACGTGGTGGACGGGGGCGGGACGGCGGCGGCGGCCAACGCGGCTAAGACGGAGAAAATGAGAGGCATAATCAAGAACAAGGCAAAGAAGTACATCATCATGATGGGCTGGCTACACGGCATCAAACCCGAGGCCTTTAAGTGGCCAGAGGAGGCGACGTATGAGAGCATGCAGCCGTTTTCCCTCAACGACGATGACTGCGCTCTGTTGTCTGCCGCCATCACCCGTGACGCCGACGACCTGGGGTGGGCGGCCAGCCACGCCATTCGACTCCCAACGGCCGCGCGCGTCAACCAGCTTCACAACCTCGTCCAGTCGAAGGGCAAGCGTGGGGGGGGGGGGGTTAGCACGACGGCGGCTGGCATACGGGAATCATCCCCGTTCAAAGAGCTACTCGCTGCAGCTCGTAAGAACGTGGAAGAAAAGTATGGGTGTGTGGAAAAATAAATGTGGCGTGTGGTCTGGTTTCTGGACAGCCTCTCATTGCTCTGGCTGTCTTCCCATGGCCGCTTTCCCCCTTTGATCTTGTCGTGTACACCGACTACGTCGGAGAAAGAGGATCAGACACCCAGGGAGTTGGATACACTTACAGGGTCCCACCAGCGGAATGCATGGTACTTTGAACCGGAAAGGGCGTGTCTGAACCACGTCAGGACCGTCACGACTGGTGTCGGGTTCTTGTCCGAGTATGAGTGTCTGTCTGGCCAGACGTCGCACCCCCCCCGCATCTCCTCCGGCGCGGAAACGCCACCCTCTCGCAACCGGCCCAGGAGGTATCCTACCCGCCCATCTGCCGTGCTGGGCTTTCTGACAGAATGGACAGCCGGTGCGTTCACCCTGCCCCCCACGTGTTCCGTGGCGGCCGCACGCCGCCCGCGCTGCACAGTGGTCCTCCCACTTCCCCCCCTCTCTCTGGGCTTATACCAGCCTAAGCCCTTCTCCTCTGCGCTGCCGGTGGTACCTGTTCCCGTTTGGTTGCTGGCGATCTGCTGCCTTTGGTGCCCGTTCTCTTTTGCGCAGTTGGTACGTGAGTGACTTGGTAGCGGGGTAGCGTGGAGAGTGGTGTGGTGCTGATAGTATGCGGCTGCTCGACGGAGGGGACGGTTGTGCATCCAGATGGCATTGGGCTGACTTGGGGTTGTCCACCGGTTATTGCATGGCCTGCACATTGCTTCTTCTTTCCCTCCTGGTTTTGTGCGCGCTCCTCTTCTTGTGGGCTGTGCCTGACCTCCGCCACGATCCCCCCCCCTCCCCTCCGTGGCCGTCGCCGCCGCCAATCTACATGCAGATGCTGTGGGCTTCCCCCGCCGGCTGCCACCATGCAGAATGTGCTGCAGGAGCTGGGACTGAATGTGGCGGCTCAGTCGGCGGCCGATGCCGTGGCTGTTCCTCCCTCTGGCGCGCAGCCGGCCAACGCTGACGTCTCTAACTCGGCTGCCGCGACGCCGGCTTCCCCTCCGTCGGTCCAGTTCAGCGGCAGTGGCGAGCCCGTGCCGGAAAGCGTCCAGCAGATGATGCTCGACAGCTTCTTTTCCCAAGAGGAGGGCAAAGAGCGTCGGGCGGGGCAGGCGCGGGCAGCCGCGGCCGCCGGCTTTGCGCCAACGCCCGTTGCGGGCGGTCCCATCATCATTACGGGCATGGCGACCGTCGGCAGCACGTACGCATCCGCACCGTCGCCGGCGGAGAGCGAGACGGTTTTCGTGCCGGCAGCCAACCAGGTGGGCACACAGCCGCGGTCGGGAGCTGTAGCAGACGACGCGGGGGTACCGGCTCAAAGCCGTCGCCTTCGCAACCTCGGTGGGGCTGGCGGTGGCGGCGGCGTTCACCGCCCCAGGCAGTCGGCCGCCGTTGAGCCGGCGTTTGAGTTTTCAACGCTCCGGCCATTCACCCATTACGCCAAGAGCACCGAGTCGTTTGTCAGCCTCTGGATGCTCTCTGTCGTTGCGCTCTGGCCCCAGGCGGGGGCGTCCGCAAAGCGCCGCCGCCTCAATGCTGAGGGCGCCGATTGCCCCGGCGCCGGCGAGAACTCGGCGGAAGGCACCAACGTTGCCGAGAAGACGTGGATGACGCGCATCCGGACAGCATGCGCGTTTGCCGACTTCATCGGCCGCACCGTGTGCATCCACGATGGCGACGAGCGGCCGTCGGACGCGGAGATTGACCGCGGTGTGCGGAAGTTCTTCACGTGCATGACGCCGTTTACGAAGTTGACCATCATTGCCTTCCTTAAGTGCCGCCGGGCCGGCTATTCCATCGCTGGAAGAGCCCAGACGCTCACTGCCGTCACGCTCAAGGATTACACCTCGGGGCTGGCGTTCTTGTTCGCCGAGGCCAAGCTGGATGGGCCGCTTGGCGTCGTTCCGCTCGTCAAGGACTGTCCAGAGCGCAACTCCCCGTGGCAGATGAAGGGGGTGGCGGAGCTCAACAACGAGAAGAAGGTGCGGGCAGACCCCGGCACGTTTATCCGCAACCCCATGGCGACGGCGGACGTTAAGAACTTCCGCGGCGCAGCCAACAAGGAGGCGCGGCAGTGCGGGGAGCAGTCACTCTCGTCCGCACCGGTGACGCCCGAGATCATGGCGGCACTCCACGCCGAGCTCTTTTGCTCGCACTTGTCCCCACCCTCGCCACCGGCCCCACACGCCCGACCGACCCCATCCGCCCCGTCCGATCCTGCCGCGTTGAGCAGCGGCTGTATGGAGGCGGCGCCTGCCTCGTCACCGCCGGCCTCCAAGGGGAAGTCCCTGCGCGTGAAGGCGGCTCGGCTGAGCGGTTACTCGCCGCCCTCCGTCGGGCAAGCAGACACGCTGACTTACGTTTACTATGTGGTTGCTTTTCTCACCCTGGCGCGTCCCGTCACCATCAACTACATGACGTTTGACGATGTGACGTTCCCGGACATGAAGCTGGCCGAGAATTTCGAGTTTTTCCAGAGGTACGTGCAGTGGGCCCAAGACTTGGCCGGCGACACGGCAGGGGGCGGGTGGTGGCGTTGTGCTGGAGTGTTTGCATTGGCGAACGACGGGTTGAGTCCCAGTGTCGTGGCATCGCTCTTCCTTGTTGCTAATTGTCTCCCTCTTTCTGGCCTTGGTTTGTTGTGTCCCTGCGCCGGCACCACTCCTGTATCAATGACTCTTGTCCACCTTTCCTGTCAATGTCTTCTGCTCTCCAACAGACACAAGCATCACCGATTCGTCAACCTGCGATTGAGGCTGACGAAAACGGGGACCAGTACGACGGACGTCATGACTGTGCGGCTCTTTAGCTTCTTCACGCAGGTGAGCGCCAAGGACGAGCGGGAGCTCGGGCAGATGGGGTGGGTGCACTGCCGAAGCGAGCACCTCAACTTCCCCCAACTCTTCCACGCGCTGCTTCTGTTTGCGTGCTCTGCTCCGGGAGTGGGCATGGACGTCAGCATCCTCTTGCAGCAGCCGCTCTTCCCCAGCCTGCTGGTGCGCAGTGTGAGCGGCGCGGTGCGCCTGTTCAAGAGCCGCTCGGAGACTGAGATTAACACTCGGTTTGTGGCCGACTTGACGCGAATCGGCCAGGACCTGATGAACGGGGAGCGAGCGTGCCGCCTCTACGGCTTCCGTCGCGGGGGTGCCCAGGCGCTGCTGGACGCCACTGGTCTGTTTGAGCAGGTCATGCGCTTGGGCGGGTGGTCGGCCTCCTCTGGGTCGTTTTTCCGCTACGTTGCCGCGATGAACACACGCGGTACGCTGCGCTCCACCCTTCGCTCCTTCCGGCAAGATGAAATCACTCAAGTCGTTGCCCAGGTGACGGCCTCGTTCGGCATGTGGACGTCGGGCGTGGTACGCGACGTGTGCCGGCGGGCCATTGGTGGGGACGGCGTGATCGATCACGACGCGATTGCGGCCATTGAGAGTGACCATGTCAAGAAGCTGTGCTCTTTGCTGTGCCAGTGTGTGTTGACCTTGCGCTTTGGGACCGTGGCTGCGTACACCTCCGACGAGGAGAAATAGATAGCGACGCTGGTGGCGGGCGCCGCCGCCGCGGCCAACGCCAACGCAGCCATCCGTGGCGAGTGGTGGAGGTGGCGCTGGTGGCAGGCGCCACCGCAGCCGTTAAGTTGAGAACGTTCGGCACGCGGCCACGGCGGTGCTCTTTTTGTGCGTCGCCGACGCATTCATCGGCGGCGAGGGACGGCGACGGCGCAGGTGGCGCGCGTCGCCGCCACGACCCCTGGTGGGGCTACCGGCGGTACTGAGCGGAGAGGCAACTGCTCGCGCGCGTCTCCGACGCCACCCAAGATACCGCTGCGCGCTCGTTGCCACGGCGGCGGTGCTGCGGGCCGGCGCTGCCGCCCCATTCAGCAACCGTGGAGGCCGGAGGAGGTCGCGGCGCTGGTGGTGCGTGTCGACGCCTCCACTGCCGCAAGGACGCGAGAAGAGCTCTGGCCACGGTGCTGTTGGTGGGCGGTTGGGGCACCCCCACCAGAGCCGTCCGCGGCAAAAGGCGGCGGCGGCGTTGTTGGAGCACGCCGCCGCCGAACGTAGCACGGGGATGGGCGGCACGAAGCGGCCGTGGCGATGGTGGTGGTCCCGGTCACGACGACCGATCCAAGATCTGCCGGAAAGGGGCAGCAGCGGCGCTGGTGGTGCGTGTTGCCGCCGACGCGGATGAGGCCACTGGCGGCAAGAGGCGGCGGAGGCGCTGGTGAAGCCTGTCCCACGACTGGCGCAACCATAGGCGGCAAGCCGCGGAGGTGAAGCTGGGCGACGGCGGCGCTCGTGGCGCGCGTTGCCGTGGTTCATCGCGCAACCATTGGAGTCGACGGGGGGCGTCGGTGCTTGTGGGTGCTGCAGTTGGCTCCCCTCGCCGCGCGCACAAGAGCAGCAAGGACAGCAAGTGGGGACAGCCGCGCTGGTGGCCGCCGGCGGCGTCGCCGCCAACAAGTATCAAAGTGGGGTCGGCGGCGCCGCTGGCGCTTGCCGCTCCAACCACCCGCACAACCGTCGGAAGCAGAAGGCGGCGGCGGAGATGGTTCCGAGAGTCGCGGCGGCCTCCAACGCAGTCATTGGCGGCATGGGGCGGCGGCGGCGCTGGTGCCGCACGTCGCCGCCGCCGCCGGTGCAACGATCGGCGGCAGGGGCGGCGGTGGCGGTGGTGGCCGGCGGCCGCGACGCCGTCTACCAATATAAGTGCGTCAAGCAGCGGTGGTGGCGCTCGGAGCGAGAGTAGCTGCGGCCGTGGACGCAGCCATCGACCAGACGGGGCGGCGGCGGCGCTTGTGGCGCGCATCGCCGCCACCACCCACGCAATGATGGGAAAAAGGGGCGGCGACGACGCTGTTGGCACTCTTCGCGCCGTCCCTGACGCAACAATCGGCGCCATGTGGAGGCGGTGGCGCTGGTGGTGCGCGTCGCCGCCGCCGCGGCCGCAACCATCGGCGACAAGTATCGGGGGCCGCGCTGGTGGCGCGCGGTGCGTGCCGCTGCAGCTGGCACCACCGTCGAAACCAAGGAGCAGCGGCGGCGCTGGTGGTGAGCGTCGCCGCCGCCGCCAAGACGACGATGAGTGGAAAAGGTCGGTGGCGGCATCGTGTGCACGCGGCGACGCCACCACCCACAAGACAAAATGCTGTCAGTCGGGGAAGGGGACTGGACGAACGGGGTGTGTAACTGTTGTAGTGTGTGTCCAAGATTATCTGCAGCAGGGGTGCATGTGTTACGGGTGGGGTAGAAGAGAGAGAAGGGGCCGTGAAGCCTTGCTGAGCGCGAAGTATGTGTGATTGGCTTGGCAGCGATTGTCTCATGGAAGGCCCATGTTTCTCAAGTATGTCTTGACCAGGCCATCGTCCTTTTGTGGCGACGCAGACCGTGAAAGCTGCGACGCAGGACTTGTCTATTGTGTATAAGGTATTCCTTGCACATGGCACTGGCCAGCACAACTGCTTTATTGACACGAAAAGCAACACATGCGCTTCAAAGAGAAAGGAATCAGAACTTAGGCGGAAGAGGGAATTCAGACAGGAACTCGGCGCGCATGGCAGCCGCCTCGTCGTGCTCATCTTGGATGTTGCGCTTGACCTTGTCAGCAACCTGGTCGTATTGGTATGTCACGGTTGTGGTGTAGGCGCCCGCGATGGCAGATGCGCGCGTCACACAGGCGGAAAGAGCGGCGGTGGCCGCCAGGTCTGCATAGATGTCAGCCGTGGAGTCCGCAACGGCGGCGTCGCGCTCAGACTCAGCATCCACGTCCCCCAGCTTCCCCGCCCGGTACGCTGCCGCCTGCGCCGTGAAGTATCCCGCCTGCTTGGCGGCCTCGATACCAAGGTCCCGCGCCTCGTTCACTTTCTCGTCGTATGCCACGAAGAAGCCCTCGGAGAAGCCATTTGTCGTCGCCGGTGGTACCGGCGGAGCAGCGGCTGCCACGGTTGCCTCGACCGCCGCGTCCTTGATCGTCTGTGACGGTGTGGGCACAGGCTTCACTGGGTCGGCATCTTCCCCTTTCACCGACGCCGGGGGAGTGGGCGCGGGCGACGGCGGTGGCGTCGGCTCGTTCCCAGGAAGAGGAATGGACCACACGTCCGCCATGGCCGCGCCAGCCACCTTGAAAGGCATACTTCCGAACCCCGAACCCGCCAAATCGGCGGGCTGGGTGATGGGGGTGGTGGAAGCGGAGCCCGGTCACCCGTGCACTCAATGAGGAGGGCGCCACAGCATGCCAGGACACAAAGGAGGGGGTACGGAATGGCAGGAAATTGGACCGGAAACCAGGTGGTAGGCAATGGGGGGGGTACCGAGCGCGAGGAGTAAGAACTGGGAGGAGGGGGACACAGAGGAGAAGGCAATGGGACTCAGCCGCCACGTACCGACAACGGACGTGCGCACGCGCGGAGGGACGATGGGCGGCATGCAGAGACGAGCGCGTGGAGCAGCGATTGGGGCTGACGCGTGGGCGGCGCACAGCAGCGGTTACAGCGGGTGTGGGTCTTTCGTGAGCCGTTCGGGCGCGTGATCGGAGAAAGCGCGGGCTGCAAGCTCACGACAGCAGGGGCCGCATGGGTTGCGATCTTGATTGATCCTCCAACAATATCCAGCAATCCAAAAATCAGCAATCGCGGATTTCCGTCATATGATTTTCGTCACCTCCGGATGTTTGCGACTGGATGGTGCTGATTTTGGACTGCATGGCCACGAATAGCAATGGAAGCGGAAGGACGTGTCCCACGAATAGCAATGGAAGCGGAAGGACGTGTCCCATTGCCTCGACAACTCGCCTCGAAGCGCGACTCGCGGCCTGGTTGCATGATGCAGCCAGACGGGCTTGAGCTTTCTTGCACGGTACCAGGGACGAAATGGTACAAGAGCACGCCAAGGCATTGTTTATTACATGGCAACAAGGGACTCATGGAAAGCAAGTGCCGCGTCGTCGACGATGATCCTGTCCTCATCAAAGCCCATCAGATACAGGCCGCCCAGGGTCGATGTTCGAGAAAGGCCGGACAAAGCTTGTCCAGCAGCGAATGCGTTGGTCAGGTCAACCGCCGCCTCCTCCAGCGTCCACCCCTGAGCTGAGTGAATTGTCGACGCCCACGCCAGCACGAGCGGCACCTGCATCCTTGTTGCTGCCCTCTTGACCCCGTCCAGGGCGACGACATGGCCCATCGTCGGCGTCACGTCCAGCACCTTGCTCGTCCCTGCGGGAAGCGCAAACCGAACACGCGGGTAGCGCCGACGCCCGACAACCCGAAAACAAACGATGATGCCGCGCGTCCCGCAGGGCACACCCTGCGATGCGAGGCATGAAGTGGGTACGGCCACCACGGCACCGACCCGGAGGGAGACGACGCGCGGGAGCTTGAGGGCCCCGTCCAGCAGAGCCGAGGCGCGCGCCAGGGTGAGGTAGGGCGCGTCTTGGACCTTGTCCACAGCTTCAAAGACCACAGAGGGTCCTGGTAGCAGCCGCAGCTCCTCCTCGTTCTTGTCAATGGCGTCTAGTGTGTGGCAAAAGAGGCAAACGACGTTGGGAGGAGGGACTTCCGTGCGGCGGCTTGCCAGCAACGCCATGTCCGCGTCCGTATGTTGCCCCGTCCGCAGCCGCAGCAGGAGCCCCAGCATCTGCGGGTCTCGCATCTGCCGCCAGTTTGTCTTGAGGATGACAGCCCTGTTGCCAAATACGAGGCCCCAAACGTCAGCCAAAAAGGCGTAGCTCCCAAAAGGAGGGGCCAGCTGCAGGAAGTCACCGGCGACGAGGAGGGTCAGACCGCCAAAGGGTACCGACCGCCGGCGGACGGCACGCAGCACGAGATCCAGTCGCGTCATAAACGCCGCCGATAAGGTGCCTACCTCGTCCATGACGAGCACCACGGAGGAGCACATCCGCACCTTGGCCGCGTACGGGATGACGTCGTTGACCACCGTGTCGAGGGGGGACAACACGTCGGCGTCACCATTGCAAAATCCGGCCCAACTGTGCACCGTCGTGCCGCAGACGAGCGCGGCCGCGACACCCGAGCTCCCGCTGGCGGTGACGGCGACGCCCGCGTCCCGCAGTGCCGACACCACCTGGTTCACTAGGTACGTCTTCCCGCAGCCCGGCGGTCCCGTCAAAAAGACGTCTTGGCGGCGCAGCAACATACGACAAAGACGTAGGGTGTCTCCGTCAACACGGGATGGCAGCTGCGCCGCTTGCGGCATGGTGGCCACAGGCAGGCGCGCAGCGCGGTCAGCCTGTGCGGAGCGGCCAGCGCGACTTCCGCCGCCCCCGCCGTACGCCCAAGCCACGCGCTTGCGGTGCCCGCCGTTACCACGTCGAAGGGCATAGCGGTGGTCTGCTGCCACTGGATGGGGGATGGGTCCGCGGAGCGACGGCTCTATGGGCACCCGCAGAGGAAGGTCGTGGTGGTCGGTGGCGGGAAGCGGGGAGGATGCACCGGAAGAGACCACCGAGGTTGCCAGCCGCGGCCGCTTGGACGTGGCGGGGGCACCAACGTCCTGACAGAGAGTGACAGGGCGCGGCGGCAGGGAAAGCCCGCGCACGACGACCTCCCGACCGCACGCCGGCCCGCCGAGAGACATGAAGAAGGCGGCGGCACTTGCAGGGTCAGCCAGGTCAATGACCGACTGGTCGCCCGCCATGTAGACCGTCAGCAGAGTCCCGTCGATGGCGGGGAAGGATGGGAGGAGGGGTTCGAGAAGGGGTGCCGCGGTGGTGTCGGCGCGCGGGGAGAGGGAGGGGGATACAGAGGCAGTCCCACGGACGACCATGGCGGTCGCCCACAGCTCGGCCGTATCGGCATCATTGAAGACGCGGACGACGAGCTCCCACGACCGTAGGAGGTGGGTGCGCACCGCTTTGGCGGACGCCTTCGCGTCGCCAGTCAGCGCGAAGGTTCGACATGCGGACGGGATGGAGGAGTTGCGCGTTGCCAAAAAAACAGAGTCGCAGGCCATGACAGATGGAAGGAAATAGAGGGGCGTGGGTGGGTATCGGATGCCAGGACGTCGCGGGGGTTGGTCAGAACATACTCGGTGGCTACAGAACGAGGAAGCGCGACGCGGTACTCCGTCGAGTTGCAGACGCGGATGGCACTCGTGCCGGGGCAACCAAGCGGCCTAAAAGAACGCACACAGGCTGGGGCGAGGCAGTGGCGTGGTGGCTTACCTTGCGGTGGCGGGACGGAAAAAGGCGGGCGATGGTGGCGCGGGTCAGCGGGGGGCGGGAGAGGCTGATGCCTTGGTGGATCGCCGGGGTGCGGCGGGAGGAAAAAAGGCGGGCAACAGCCGCACGCGACAGGCCTGCTCTCGGGCACGCATGGAGTGGGGTTGGGGGCGCAT
>Ga0114955_1001212_pt1 | contig 11809 bp, 7 predicted proteins | sample Porto_5metaG_FD_87302 | JGI IMG/M metagenome (GOLD analysis project Ga0114955, IMG submission 87302) | Marine algal microbial communities from Porto, Portugal - Porto_5 metaG | ecosystem: Host-associated > Algae > Red algae > Unclassified | place: Portugal: Porto | collected 2015-02-02 | reverse complement strand
GCGTGCACGGTGCTCCACGAGGCGTCGACGCGCGGCACCACGCTGTTGCCCGGCGGTCTCCCCGAAGCGGAAATCGTCCTGGGTGCGTTTTTCGGTTTGTGGACGATTGCAGCGGCGGTGCGGCGGCTGGCCGCGGCGCGCAACCAACACAGCCGGTCGCTCATTGCGGACAGCCTACACCTAGCGTACGCGTGGGGGCGGGAGCCGGACCCAGCGGTCGCGGCCTCGCTCGCTTCCGCCCCACTGTCGCTGGTGGACGAGGAGGTGGAGCTGGCCTTGGCGTGGCTGTACATGCTCGACGGCGAGGACGGCATGACGTCGGCTGCCGCTGCGCAGCTGCTGTGGACGTACGCGCGCTCCCCCGTGGCCGTGCACAGGCGGCGGGTGGCGTCGGGGTTGGCTTCCTTCCCGGTGCGGAGCAACGCGGCGGTCGCAGTGCTGCACTACCTCACCGCCGACGATCAAGGTTTTGTGGCTGCCGCTGCTCGCGACGCGCTGGACTGCTTTGTTGAGGCTGGCGTCATCCCTGCGTCGGCGGCGGAAGTGGACACGACCCCCGTGGCGGTAGCGGCAACGGCGGCGGCGTCGGCCATGGCCGCGTCCGAGGCGGCGGAAGCGGGCGAGGCGTGGACGGTCCCCCGCCGACCAACCGTGACCGACGCACACAGCGACGACATTCGGGTGGCGCTAACCCGCTTGCTGCAGCTATCGGATCCGGCGTCTGTCAGCGCGACCATGACCGCGGTCACCCGGGGCACGCCGGCTGGGGCGGAGCCCGCAAAGCGAGCGACACGCAGGAGGGCGGCATGGTCGAAGCCCGCGCGGCCGTCGCCGGCGGCCGTCTCCCCCTGGTCAGGCTTGTCGGTTAGCTCGGCGTGGACTGCCTGGGCTGCCTGGTGGGCCACCTCTCGCCTGCGGCAGGGTCCGCACCTCCCCCTGCGGCCGCCGCAGGCAGTCAGGGCGCCGGTGGTGTCGGAGCTTCGCTCCCCAGAGCTGATGGGCCTCGTCGCCCTCGGCTCCTCGGCCGTCTCGTTTGAGCTGTACTGCATGGCGGGGGCGGTGGACTCGCCCCTCCGATTTGTGGCGATCGGTCTGGCGCTCGCGGTCGGCGGGTTGGTGGCGTACCCACGCTCGACGGGCGCGTGGCGGTTGATGGAGCGCGCGTGCGCACTTCAGCAATAGCTGTCGACGGCTGTGCTGGTGTACCACGAGGTCGTTGCTTGTACACCGAAGGTGTCGGCGGACCTGGACGGGGTTTTCGCCCCACCAGGTTGCTGCCGATGGCCCCTATCCGACGCGTGCTGCTGCTCCATTTTTGCACCCAGCGTCATGTGTATGCTCCTCACTGGCTCATTTTGACGCTGCGCACGGGTTTGTTGGGGAGAGCCTGTGGAGGAAGCATTGATGCGGACCTGCTGCTCCTTAAGAGTTGTCAGTTTTGTCGTACGGCAGTCGGTGGTGCGTGGAAGGGTGTGCCCCACGCGGGCGTCGCCCTTCGATCGCAGTACTATTTATCGCTTGCTGCTATCTGGAGGTGTGTGAGGGATGTTCATTGTGTTTGTCCCTCCCATCGCCTTGCTTTTTGTGCTAGAGTGAAGTTAAAAGACCACCGGCTCTGGCGCACGCAACCGTTGTCAGGTACATGCCAGGCTTGGGGCACTCCGCCATCGAATGGCCACCGAAGGCGGCCGCGTCGACCTCCAGTCGGGCCACTGCGACCAAAAGAAGAGCGTATGCCGATTATCAATGACGGCAGTGGAAATGGACAATACTCCGCTTGCTCCTCTTGGGTCCAGCCCCTCATGCTTCCCGATCGGCCAAGGAATGCAACACCCTCCCAACCAATGTCCAAGCTAAACAGACGCATCCAACAAACCTAGTCGTTTGGTGTCTGCTTGTTGTCCTCGCCAGGCAGCAACGACGCCGCGTCGCGCGCCATCAGCTTCAGCGTGGCAGGCAGCGTCATGACCCGCACGGCCACCGCGTCGATGGTAGTGTTGACGTTGGTCAGCACCTCCCGACGGAACGCCTCCTCTGCGGTTACACCCGACGGAGGTGGTGGAACAAGCTAGGCAGTGGAAAAGGTGGTCAGACGAAAACACGCACGCAGAACGGCCACCAGAGGCAAGCAGCGCACAGAAAGCCACAAATGAGGCAGATATATGTCGAGAGTCAGGTCGGTATTCTAGCAGCGAGCTCCAAGCGCAGTGCGGTAGGCACAGCGAGTACACAGACCCTGGGGACCGTGACGCAGCGCCAAAAAAACAACGACCGAGCCCTGTCTCAGGACGCAGAGAGGAACAGCGGCGCAAGCTCAACTCTCTCTAACATACCTCGAACCGCTGCTTGGTAGTCGTGTCATCTGCGTCTGTGGAGATATTGGCCGAGGGCCCCGCGGACGTTGGCCCCGTTGACAGCCGGTCGACGAGCTCGGCCGCCTGCGCCCTCACCCCCGATGCCGTGGCAACGCCCGTGACGTAGTAGCCGCCAGTCGCACCAATGACAAAGCGGACAACGGTACCACGCACCATGGTGGGACACCGATCGGCAGGGCGCGCGACGTGGAAACGGCAGGGATGTGGCAGAGTCGGATGCGGGTTGTGCTCTGTCAGGTAAGTGTTCTGTTTGTGTGTTGTGTTATTAGCCAGACCCTGCAATTTGGGTGGCAACCTTCGCGGAAGATTGGCGATTTAATCGATGTGCCTACAAGCTCGGAACCAAGCCCTGTCTCACTGTCAAGCGAATTTGGGTCGACGCGCAAAAAAAACACGATCCGCGCGCTTTTGTGCTCGGCGGCCCTCCAAACGGCGTGGTCACAGACACAGCCCGCCACGCGGCCTTGTGCCAGCACCCCACGCGCCGCACACGTCGACCGCGTCCAACCGTTGCGCATCTGCTGCACTCGGCCTCTCTCTCGGCCGTTGTGTCGGCTCGTGTGCCCTCACCATCTCTGGCGTGGAACGCTGCGCCGTGTTTACTGTGCACGCGGCCGCCCGTTCCGCGGGAGAGGAGCTCGTGCGAGCTTCCCGCGCGCATCCGGTTGTGTGCTCGCTATACACTCTCCACCTGCATCCCGCCCCTCCCCATCCCCTCCTTTACCCGCCACCACTACCTCCTTTCCCCTTTCTACCTGCCACCCCCGTCACTATGTCGGCCATGAACATTGACCGAGCACTCGATGATATTGTCAAGGAAAATCGCGCCAGCCGGCGCTCGACCAAGAAGCCGGCCGATGGGGCTGCGTCGGGCGCGTCGGCGCCGTCACCTGCCCCCATGGAGGGCACCGGCGCCCGCAAGTCCCGTCGGCGGAGGCGCAAGTCGGGCGAGCGGGGTTCCGCCGCGATGGATGCGGAAAGCGAGCGCATGAGCGATACCCTTTCCCGCCGGACGGCCAAGGGCAGCGGCAGCATCGGCAAGAAGGGCAGCCGCGCGCGCGGCGGCGGTCTGTCATCGGCGGCGGTCGCTGCGATTAGCCGCGCCGGCGCCATGGAGATTGAGCGCAAGGCGGCGGCAGCGGCGGCAAACGCCAGCAAGGCGAACGCGGGCTGCAAGATTGTCGTCCACAACCTGCACCACGGGGTGACCAACGGGGACATCAACGACCTGTTTTCCGGGGTTGGCAAACTCCAACGCGCGCTCGTCATCTATGACGTCCGCGGGAACTCGACGGGCGTGGCGGAGGTGGTGTTTGCGCGTCGCGACGACGCGCTCGAGTCCATCAAGCGCTACAATGGAGTGCCGCTGGACAACAAACCCCTGCGCATCTCGCTGGCAACATCGGACAGCCCGACGAGCCGGGCAGGAGGCGGCGGCGTGTCGGCTGCGGGCGGTCGCGCCAAGGGCAAGAAGCTGGCCGTGTCGGTCGACAAGACGCGGGCGGCGGCGGCGGCTGCCGCTGCGGCTGCATCGTCGGGCAATGGCGGGGGCTCGGCGCGTTCGAGCAGGTCCTCTCGCCGCCGCGGTGGCGGCGGCGGTGGCGGCGGCAGCGGGGCTGGCCCATCGTCGTCGACTCGGCAGCCACGTGAGAAGAAGGCGCCATTGACGAGCGCCGACCTCGACGCGCAACTGGACAGCTACCGCATGACGGATTAGGGCGATCGGTGAGACATTGGAGGCTCTTGTTCTTTTTCGTCTCCCTTGGCGTGCATCGTTTGCTCTTCCCCTTTTTTTGCTTCTTCCTACCTGTGTCTTGGTGTTCGACTCGATCACGCATCTTCGTCTCTCGCATGTTTTTTTTGTCTCGTGTTCTTCAAAGAAATTTCGGGTCGTGCGTGTATACTACCGATGCTCGATCACGTGCGATGCTGTGTGATACAGTCGTCTGCTGGCGTTTTCTTTTTGTCAGCGACGACGACGACGCGTTGGCGTTCACAGAGAAGTAGCACAATGCACCATGTATCCCCAGAGGCGACATCCCTTTTGCGAGGCCTGCGTGCTCGGAAAGTGCAGCACGTGCTCGCTGGTTGCTACGTCACGCCCCTGTTTGTCTCGTCGTTAAAGAGGGGGGGCTGGTGTCTCCGTTGGCCCAGTTGGCACACCTTGTCCCAGATTCGAAAAATCTAATAGATTTTTCACCCATCGCTGCAATTTGCACGTGTGGTCGCATGCAGTGGCCAGCTCGCCTGAATGAGAACCGCCGCCACACTGGCCAGTGGAAGGCACCCAGCGCATTCCCTAAGGTCGCCCGCAGCCGCCACCACCGCTGTCAGGGCTGCCGCGTATCGCTTTTGGCCCACCACGGCGTTTGCCACTGCTAACGCCGCGCCGGTCCGCCACCTTCACGGACGAGGTACATTCGGCGGGGAGCCAGCCTCTAGAGCCACACCTCCCATCGTCACCAGCCGTCCTCCTTTTTATCCTCGGCAACTCTACCACTCTGTGGCATCCTTTTTGTGTGCGGCGCTGAGCGTGTCGCCAACTTTGACGCAGTGAGGAACTGTGTGTCGTTGCCTATTCGAACTCTTTCCAACCGACTACCCGTCATGTCTGCGCAGGGTGCCGCGTCCGTTTGCTGCTCGGCCGTCGCCTTTTCCCCTCCCCCTGTGCTTCAGCGCCAGTGCTCTTTGACGCCGGCGCCGACAGCTTCGCGGCGGCCGCGGGCAGACGACGGCGCGGCGGCCGCCGTGATCGCCCCGCGCCGACGCCGGCGGCGGGCTGCACTTGTTGCGGTTGTGGCGGGTCCCGAGGGGAAACAGCGCCCCGAGGCTGTTGCGTCCGCTGCCTCGGTCGAGGCCGACGCGGGCGCGCCGTCGCAGCCCGTCCCGTCGTTGGTGACGGGCACGCCCGACGCGCGGCCGGCGGCGGTGCCCGCGGGGGCGGAGCACGACACGCTGCCGGCGCCCGTCAAGTGGGTCAATGGGGCGGCGGTCGGGCTGGCGGTGGCCATGACCGACTGGATTTTTGCGGGGAAGGAGCCCGTGCGGCGTTTTTGGGTGTTGGAGGTGGTCGCACGGTGTCCATACTTTTCGTACGTCTGGGGTGCTTGTCGGACGAAGGATGTGGTAGAAGGAATGGTTGTTCGGTTGCTCCGGGTCGTGCGACGGGTAGCGGGCATGTGTGAGCGGCAGGGGATGCCGCCGCGCCCTGCGTGTCTGATAGCCGTGGGATGCCGTGCTGGATATGTATGGCCTCGGAGCATGGGACTAACCTTTGGTCCCTTTATTTTCCTTGTGGTGTAATCTTACTGCCTGGGGTACCTTGCCGGTCATGTCCATGTTCTGTCCTGCAGCTACCTTTGCGTCCTCCACTGCTACGAGTCCCTTGGCTTGCGGTCGCGGTCGGAGCATCTTACCACGCGCCTCCGCGCGCACTTTGCCGAGGCGGACAACGAAGCCATGCACACCCAGGTGATGGAGAGCCTCGGCGGCGGCACCGCCTGGCTGGACCGCTTTATCGCGCAGCATGTGGCGCTCGTCTACTTTTGGCTCGGGGTTGTTATATTTGCGGCCTCCCCCGCCGCCGCCTACGACTTTAACCGGCGGGTGGAAGAACACGCTTTCCACACCTATGACGACTTTTTGGCGAGCGGCGACGCGGACGCGTGGCAGGACGTGCCTGCTCCAGCGGTAGCCGCCGAGTACTATGCCAAGGTCGACTGCTTGTCGGCCGAGGGGCTGGTCGTCCCAGCCGACTCGGCCGAGGCTGCCGAGTTGTGCGCCCCCGTCGTCAGCCTGTACGATGTGTTTGTACGCATCCGGGATGACGAGGCACACCACGCGGTGTCGTTGAGAAATTACGGGCGGAATCAGCTGGGTTGATATGAAACCGCGCGGGGCGGTCTGGTGGCGCGGCTGTCGGGGATGATTTTTGTCTTGTTTGCGCTAGAGCGAGGTGGGCAGGGGTATCTAGCGGATGGCACGTTTGTTCATCCTCATGCGTGCTCTGTAGATAGAGTACCAGGGTAGCCGTTGTCCATTCGAGGATACAGGCCAAAATTTAGGTGGTGTGCAGCGCACTCTCTGGGTCTAGAGAGGACCTTCCTATGGGCAACGCTGTACGATGTATTCTCTGCCAAGCGTATGACCGCATCCAATAGCATGTTAAGCACAGTGAATAGGGTCTGCGGGGGCGCACGGCTGATAACAGGGGGGAGCACATAGAACTTTACATCACGCAAGCGGCGGCCAAGGCCAGCCGAGTTTTGCTGACCACAAGACCGGTACAACGCGGCGATAGTGTTGACGGTGGAGCCGCGTTTGTCGGCGACGCCACGTCACAACGCAGTCTAGAGCGCGTCATCTCCGCCCATCCCAAACGCGGAAGCCGCGAGCACCTCGTTATCGCACTGACGCGCCAGCGTGGCCAGTGAGCACCGGGTTGGCTGCTTGCATCCCCTTGAAAGAGTGCGTGGACGAGACGAAGAAAAACCCAAAAAAACAACAAAAGCCCACGCACAACCACCACTCACTTGAACAGCTTCTTGATACTCATGTTGGCCTCCGAGTCCTTCCGCATCACCTTGGCCACCGCCAAATCAAAGTCATCCTGCGTCACGTGCACCCGCCGCTCCCGCAGCGCATACATGCCCGCCTCCGTGCAGATGGCCTTCATTTCCGCGCCCGATGCGCCCGTGGCCTTGGCGGCGATGCTCGACAAGTCGATCTGCCGCATCAAGTTCATCTTGCGCGAGTGGATGGCCAGGATGGACAGTCGGCTGTCGTCGTTGGGGTTGGGGAACTCAATCTTGCGGTCGATGCGGCCCGGCCGCAGCAGCGCCGAGTCGAGAATGTCGATCCGGTTGGTCGCCATGAGCACCTTAATGTTCTTGGACGGCTCAAAGCCGTCGAGCTGGTTGAGGAGCTCGAGCATCGTCCGCTGCACCTCCGAGTCACCATTGCCGCTGCCGCTGCCCTGCCGCGCCGAGCCGATAGAGTCGATCTCGTCCATAAAGATGATGGACGGCGCGTGCTCCCGCGCCATGACAAAGAGCTCGCGGACCATGCGGGAGCCCTCGCCAATGTATTTTTGGACGAGCTCCGACCCCGACACGCGGATGAAAGTGCACTCGGTGTGGTGGGCGACCGCCCGCGCCAGCAGCGTCTTGCCCGTCCCGGGCGGGCCGTACAGCAGCACGCCCTTGGGCTGCGCAATTCCCAGCGCGTCAAAAAGCTCGGGGTGCTTGATAGGCAGCTCAATGACCTCCTTGATTTCCTTGATCTGCGTCTCGAGCCCCCCAATCATCTCGTACGTGCTGTCGGGCACCTTCTCCACGCGCATCAACGAGATGAGCGGGTCGACCTTGGACGGCAGCACCTTGTGCAGCGTGTACGAATCATTGCGCAGGGCCACACGCGCGCCGACCTTGACGTCGCCCATAGTAATCTTGGGGTCCAAGTCAACGACGTACTTGCCCTCAGGGTTGACCTTGACGAGGAGCTTGGTCTTACCCATAATCTTCACCACCTCGCCAACGTACGAGCCGGGCTCATGGAGCAGCTGCAGCTCCTCCCGCAATGCCCGCACGCGCGCGTTGAGGGCGTTACGCTGCGCCTCGAGACGCCGCAGGTTGTCCGCCTTGGCGCGGAGCAGGCCGTCCAGCTCCTCCCGCTTGGTCAGGTAGTACTCGTGGAGGGCGCTGGTACGGGGGGCCGCGCCGGCGGCGCCAGCCGCGGCTGCACCACCAGGGGCCGCCAGCGACGACAGGCGCGACGCCTTGAGCGTAATGGCCGCCATGGTCGGACGGGGCGGGGACGAACCAGGTGCGGCGCAGGCCGCTAGCTGGCAGCAGCCGCCCACTGCTGCAACGTCCCGACCTGAGCGACACGAAAAAGACCAGCGGCACCACGATCGCGGACTCCAAGTAGCAGCAACAACCGGCAGTGACGAGCAGAACCCTGGCGGAAAACACAGCAGTCGTACCGCGGAGCAGGCGCACCAAGATGCTCGAGCGGTGGTGGCGGTGACCTAACGCCCAGGCCGCACTCGGTCATGTCAGCGCCATTGCCAGCACCCCATCAGTAGTTACTGATAATTTTTGTGGACAGACACACTAAAATAGTACCGACGACCACTCTAGATTAAGTCGTTCTCTTGCTTGTATTGGACCAACGAACACACGCTGTGTCGCTTCGTCTCCCCAGACCGGCAGAAATACACCACTGCGCTGTGCAGAGCAGCGCATGGCGCCTGCGTGCCCCTCACTGCCGCCCTCACCCCACCAGCAGCCCATCAAGGTCCGCCGTCCAGTCCCCCCCCCGCCCCTTCTCCACCCGCCGGCCGACCACCGAAAAGTCCAACACGCCCCCCCCCTCCCCGGTCACGGCCCACGCCACCGCGTCGGCAGTCACGCTGCGGCTCACGTCGCCCAGGAGGGTATCACCGCGCGCCACCACCCCCGCCTCCTCCTCAGCGGGGCGGCCGCCCACCCACGACGTCCCCACATTCGTTTGCGGCGCGCCCGTCAGGCGCCCCGGCCGCACGACCACCGCCGACCGCGCCGCGGGCGCGGCGGCCACCCACGCGACAACCAACGCCTCCCCCGCCGCCTTGGCGTCGAGCACACCAAACGCGTTGAGGGCGAAAAAGGGGAAGCGCCCCCGCCGCTCCACCCCAATGGACGAGACAAACACGACGCGGGTCGTGGACGGCCCGAGGGCGGCCACCACCGCCGCCACGCCTTGCTCGTCGACGGCGCGGGGGGTGTTGCCGCCGCGCCACGCGGGGGTGGGGAACGCCGTCGTGCCGACGCTGATGATCACGACGGCGGCGTCGGCGAGGCACGCCGCCAGGCTGTCGACGCTGCCGCCGCTGCCGCTGCCGCCGTCGCCGCCGCCGCCGCCGCCGCCGCCGCTGCTGCCCGCGGGCCGCCGAACGTCACCGCGCACGACCGTGACGCCGCGAGGAAGCAGGCCGTCGGCGGGCGTCGAGCGGCTCACCGCGCGGAGGGCGTAGGGGGCGCCGGGCAGCGCGGCGAGGCGGCGGAGCGTCAGCAAGCCGACGCCGCCCGTCGCGCCCACGACCGCGATCGTGTCGCCGGGGGAGAGGTGCGGCGCGCCAGAGGTGGGGGCGGCGGCGGCGGGCGTGGGGGCGCCCGCCGCAGCCCGCCACCGGCAGGGGGCGGGGGGGGACGACCACCGGGGGGCGTGGAGCTGTCGCGGCCGCCATGGCGACACGGCGGCGGATGGGGTGCGGCCGACGACGCCCGTGACAGGGGATGGGGGCATAAAGGCAGCCATGGCGGAGCGCAATACGGGGCGGCTCACACGGGGTTGGAGAAGAGAGGACGACCAGCGGCAGACAGAGTGAGCTCAGGAAAAGCCACCGCTACCGCCTACCCGTACGTCTTCTGATCACCAACACAGTTGCACAGGGTTCAGCGTGCGGTCGTGGATTGCTGTGTGATGGTGGAAGAACTGTGGTGGATCAGCTGTGTCCGCCTTGTCGATATGAACCGCCTCCTGAGCCAATCAAACCGCATAGGATGCTGATGCATCGAGATCCAGTTTTTGTGAAAAGCACAGGAAGGCCACAACCGGAATCTACTGTACACACAAATGACCGGAGCACTTGCTCCCATTTCTATTCCCGTCTTCCTGACAATTGTACGTTGCAAGTGGGTCGTGCCGGCCGGCAGTATACAGTAGCTACTGCCGTGGCGGCGCCCAGGTGCGGTGGCCATTCTAGGGACCGGCGAGAGACCGGTATGCGGGGACGGCACGCGACGGGAAGGCCCTATGGCCATTCCTAAGTCGGTCGGCGACCATGGTCGCCGGCCAACTCTCTCGTGAATCCCTATTTTTCGTGCGACACAACTGCCGTTTTGCCGTATGGTTTCTCGGTTGGAAGCGACCTCTAGCGCCAAAGAACAGACGCGCCCTTTTCCAGTCATTGACAAGACGCGTCGTGTGCGCTGTTGAGGCCTCTGTGCGAAACAAGTGTCGGTTTTGGTCCCCTCTTCGTCGAGTGACCAGTGCAAAAACCATCGGCTGCACGCTTCAAGCTCACACGAGTGGGGTCAGTATGGCGGCGGGAGAGCACAAATGCCAGGCACTGTGGTTGAGGCGGTCGGGGGCGATCCGTTTCCGTCCGAGGCGAGGCACGAGGAAATTGCACTTGAGCCCTCAAGCCAGAGAGGAACAGCATTGTGCAACCATATGAAAACAAACAAAGGAGCTGTTGTTCGAACGGACGATCCCCGGACGGTCCACGGGTGGAGGCGGTCCACCCACCCGCTAGCCGCTTCACGTGATGTCGCTTGCAGGACTAAATGCGATTCTGCGCCGCCTTGCAAACGTGTGCGGATGGAAATGCAGGAAAGGGTTCTGGCGACCGATGCCCAGCCAACCGTCAACCGCTGCACTTGCGTGCGACCGCGTAGTATCCGAGCGACGTGGATCCGGCCAGACCCACGTCAAGGGATTGGCACACACCGCCGCTGTGCCCCCGCCGATAACATGAGACCCATACAGGGCCCCATCTTTGCATCCACGGCCGTGCGTCGAAGTCCTAGCAGCGGCGACGGATGCTCCCACACGAGTCGCTCGTCCTTTACCGCATCTGGCATGTTGAGGGCATGCCACGGCCCGACCATGTCCGCACTAGACGCCAAGGTGTCACGAGTGCGACAGCTGCGCTGATCATGCAGCTCCATGGGCACCCTTTCGTTGTGCTTCGCGTCAGTCCTGGACATGTCGGCGCGAGCACCGGCTACGGGAAGCACAAGCAACACCTACCAGCGTCTGCAGCGGGTGGTGCCTGGTTGAACGGATTGTTGGGCTGCCTGCGCCATCGTGACTATTTCGGACACGAGCACTCTTCCACTGGGCAGACACTGGCGCTGCGCACAAGGTGCCACCAGGGGTCGCCGTTGGCCTGACACTATCGCAACAAGGCACAGTGCATCGCGTGGCCGCCCGGGTCCGCGCGGAGGCCCCGCGAGGCGGCTGCCTGGTCGTTGCCAGCGCACCTGGCGGACGAGTGGTGGCTTCCTGGTCGTGGCCAGCGCACCTGGTGGACGAGGGGCGGCGGCTCCAGTGCGTGAGGGGCACGCCCGTGGCGTGACGTTGGGGCCCCTCGGGTGGCAGCAATCCAGCCACATAGAGCAGGCTTCAGACAAACAACTCAGTTTGTACTGTACTACCACTCCACAGCTGAGCGCACTGGAACTAAATACTACGGTGTGTGGCCAATATCGGTAAATACATTCAACTACTCACAGGTCTCTGCTGTGCACAGCAACCGTGTCCGAGTTGATCACGCACTCCCCTTGGGCTCCCCGCAAGTGCTTTCCACGCTCCGGCGCCGCGTCGGATCTCACGCGCCGCCGCGCGGTGGCCGCTGCGCCCGGCGCCCGCGTCGTCCGCTCCCCGCT
>Ga0114955_1001207_pt1 | contig 11839 bp, 18 predicted proteins | sample Porto_5metaG_FD_87302 | JGI IMG/M metagenome (GOLD analysis project Ga0114955, IMG submission 87302) | Marine algal microbial communities from Porto, Portugal - Porto_5 metaG | ecosystem: Host-associated > Algae > Red algae > Unclassified | place: Portugal: Porto | collected 2015-02-02 | reverse complement strand
CACCCCCGCGACACGCCCCCGTCACATCGGGGTCGTGTGGGCGCCAACCCCGAACCGGGGCCCATCCCCCCATCCGCACTCCCTCCGCCCGGGGTGTCCCAGGTCGACGCCCCACCCCTCCCACACCCTCGTGGTCCCACGAGACGTGCGGCCGCGCCTCCCAACTACGTACCTCCGCTCACTCCTCCACGTCACCCGCCCCGCGATGAGATCCCCTTCCTCCCCGCCCGCGGGTCACCACCCCCGCGGTGTCCGTCGCACTATTCCTCCTCCAGCACCACGAAAAGCCGCCCCCTTCTCCCACCGCGTGACGCCTGTCGCTTCCTCTGTCTGTTGGCCGACGCGGGCTCCCCTTCCCTCCGCGGACCCGGCCGCCGCCGAAACCCTCCGCGTCCGTGCCCGCGTTCTTCACCGCGATGACCGAACAGAGATGATGTACCGCACCGCTTCGGGCCCCCTGCCCGTGTTGACCGACCCGTCGACATGGGCGCCGGCGTGGGCGCGCGAGGAGGCGCGCCTGGAAGTGACCGAGACGTCGGCCCACGCGCCGTTCCGAGGGATCGACCCGGCGTGCCCCGCCAACCCGTTCGCGAGGCAGATCACCTCTATGATCCACGCCCGCGTGCCGTCCCTGGACGACCGCGCCTCCTTGATCACCGTGGTGCGGCGTCGCCGCGAGGTGGGCTACCGCCGTTCGTACCTCGAGTTCATGGACGAACCCCCCCGCGGACCCGCCATTGGTGCCGACCTTCGACGACATTTTGACGCCGCCGCCCTACATCGAGGAGGCCGACTTGGAGCGCCCCACGACGGTCCAGTTGATGACGGTCCGCAACTACCGGGGGGGGCTCACCGGCCACCTCGTGGGATGGCACCAGGCGGAGTACTCGAGCTGAGCGACGGCGACCCGGTCGCGTTACCACTTTCCGACTCCCGCATGGTGGTCCGGGGTGGAGGTCCCGTACCATCTTTGGCAGTGAGTGGGCCCTCGAGGCGGCTATTGCCCTCCTTGACACGTTCCGCAACCGTCGGGTCTTGTGGCGCTTCCCGCCCCTGCTGATCGACTTGATCCATTCCTTTGGAACGGCAAACATCTGCTCCGGCGCCGAGAGCCCCAACGGGGAGACGACCGCCATCCTCGAGGCGTTGCTGAACCTCGCGGACCAGCTCCCCGATACGGAGGCGTTCCGCCAGCGCCACTGTGCCCGCAGCGTTGACCTTCGTGACAGCGAGGGATGGGTTTGGGTCGACCTCGAGGTGGGGGACGGGGGGACGAGCGTCAAGGTCTCCGACGATCTCCGTCCCTTGGACTTGCCGTACACCGCGGACTTCCTCGAGGCACGCGGGTAGGGCCATGCCCGCGGGGGCTGGGCCGCCGCCGCTTCGGCTGCACGGGGGCCGCGCTACCGCGGGGGTGGGTCCGTACCGCCTACTTCATCCGTGGTGACCACCGCCGCGGGATTGTCCACCGCGGGTCCCTCGCAGCCTACCGCGTCGGCCGCGCCCTCGCCGGGTAACTCCTTGAGTAGACACATCGTCTCGTTCGACCCCGTGGAGCACCGCGAAATTCCCGACGCGGCTTTCGACCAACTGGACCACGTGCCCTCGGATCGCGTTCCCCAGGGGTTGGCGCGAGTTGCTGCTTGCGACCCCCGGGAGCTCCGCGGCTACACCACGGGGACCTTGATGGCCGGCTTGTGTCACACCGTGGTGTCCCACGGCGACCCGATTGGCCAGTGGGCCCGCGACAACCCCGGGGTCCCGCCCCGCCAATTGGAGGAGCTTCTTCAACTCGTGGGCCGACGTGGCATCCGTGAAGTCCTCCTCCACGAGACCGGCGTGGCCGCCGGTGGGGCGGACAGTCGCCAGAAGCACCAGCGCGACCGCGACGGGTACCACGACGAGCCCTCGGTGCAGTGCTCGCGCGGTCTCCCCGTCCACGGGTCGCGTGAGGGCAGCGTTGAGCCGGGGGAACTGGCCACGACAGGAGGGAGGAGATCGCTTCACGGGGGCCGTAGTATTAGTTCGTAGTGTAGGGGGTGTAGTCACGTCGACGGTGCCTGTTGGCATGTCAGCGACCATCAAACCCCGCGCGGGTCGTTTGCGTATCATCCACGAGAGCGCCCCCTGCTCCTCGAACCGGATCCCCACCCGATTCCGCCTAGAACTCCGCAGCCTCACCAGTCCACGTGGGTCTGCCATCACATACACCCCCGTCCGTGCTTGTCCACCCCACCGCGGCCACGTGGCCCCCAACGAAACACGTGTCGGTGGCCGAAGAGCCGCCACCATTCTAAACTTGAAAACCACGTGTCCCCCCGGGGGGTTTCCCTTAAACGAGAAAGTCGACGTCCGCCACCGCTTCTTCGACTCGTAGGCCCACATGCCGCATACACTGGTGCACCTTGCGGAGGTGGAAGAGACTGGACAACTCGAGGGTGTCCTCATCCGCGTGGTAGCCCCACCAGCGGGTCCACAGGCGCAGCGTTCCGTATTCGGCGACCTCGTGAACCACGAGAGCCTCCCAGTCGAACTCCTTGCCAGTGCGCTTGAGATTCTCGGGCACCGAGACGTTTGATGGTACGCCGAAGTCTCGGATGAGCTTCTGCGGGTCCCCCAGCGGGTTTGGTGCGGCCGTCACGTGGTCGCTGCTCACCGTCTCCGGTTATCCGCCGATGTCCAACGAGAATGTGCCTTCCCCGCGGGATAGCTCCTTGTGGGGTCCAGCCGCGCGCGTCCCGAGCTTGTGCTTGGTCCGCGCGTGGCCATCGACAAACACCCAGTACCCTGCTTAGCGGTCTTTGTTCAAGGGCTTCACACGAGCGTCGTAGCTCCTCTTTTACTGCCGCTGTGCCACCGAGAGGGACCGCCGCACCTTGTGGATGAGGTTACGCAGCCGCGCCCTGATACCCTCGAGGACACCCCGCGGGCAACCGTCCTTCTCCTCGGGTGCTGGGGACCCACCACGGAGAGGTTCCGTACCCTCTCGTGTGTAAGGAACTTGAGCGGCGCCACCCAGCTGCTCTGCTGCGGCAGACTGTTGTAGGACGGCGTTTGAATCGACAAGAGGGCGTCCCATCGGTCTTGATGATCCTCGACGTATGTTCGCAGTTGTCCCACGATGGTCCGGTTGTAGCGCTCCACTTGGCCGTTTGTTTGTGGGTGGTGCGTCGTGGAATACCAGTCGGCGATCCAGAGCAGTGAGCAGACCCCCTGGAAGAAGGTGAAACGGAACTGGGGGCATTTTTCGGACAACACCGTCGCCGGAGGTCCGTAGGCCGGCACCCAGTGGTCCAAACAGGCCGCCGCGATAGATTGCGCGTCGATCCGCAGAAGGGGGATGGCCCGCGTCATCTTGGAGAAGCAATCTACGATGACCAACCGGTGTTCGGTCCCCGCCTCGGTTCGGGGGACGGGACCGAGCAGGGCCATACAAAAATCCGTCAGCGGCTCCGTCGGGGGGATTGTCCTGAGTTAGTTCGTCTTACGTCGCTTTACGATGCGGTTCCGCGCGCACTGCACGCAGTTCGCCACTGAGGAGTAGACGTCCACTACCATGGACTCCCAATAAAGCCACCGTCGCATCGAATTGTACATTTTGTTGGCCCGCACATGTCCGGCTTGGGGGGGGTAGTGCTCCCGCATCATCACCCCGTAGCGCATGTGCGTCGGCACGTAGACTTTCGCGGCTCCGTCCAGCGGCGCAGTGCGGACCGACAGGCCGTTCGGATCCTCGCGGAACCGAGAATTCTCATTTCCGTCCATGAACCCCAGAAACGTCTTGCACCGGCCATCCTCCGCCTGCCCATCGAGCAACTCCGCAGGCGGCAGGGGGCACAGCTCCCATCCTTTCGTCTGCGGCGGCAGTTGCCACGCGGCCGAAGAATTGGGTAAGGCCAAACAGGGTACTGCGCCGGGTATCCGCCCGTCGTGCCCCGCGGGTGTCTAAATGCGCGACATCGTGTCCGCAGCGTGGTGTGACTCACCCGGTCGCGTCTGCGCCACATAGTTAAGTTCCGCCAAGCGCAGCCGCCACCGCGCCAGCCTCCCGTGGGCCCTGTCCATATGCAGCATCCATTTGTGCGCCGCGTGGTCCGTGCGAACCGTATGACGAGTTCCCTTGATGTATGGACGGAAGAGGAGAGATGACAATACCACCGCGAGGCACCCCCGCTCCGTCGTGCTGTTGGTCCGCTCCGCCGCGTTGTGGGAGTGACTCCAATGTCCAGAGGGCTGCGTGGATTGTTCGGGTTGTTCTTGTAGTAGGACCACGCCGGCGAGTCCCGCGCTTTCGTCCGTGTCCAGCGTGTAGGCACCGTGCCGCCGCGGTGGGGCGAGCATGGGCGCCTCTGTGAGCCGCCTCTTGAGCTCCTCGAACGCCCCCAACGCCTCTTCCGACAGGGTCCCCCACCGATCGGGCCTCTTGGAACTCGTCATCGCTGCCAGCGGCCGTTCCACATGGGCGTAGTCCTTGAAGAGCCTCCGATAGACATTTCACATCCCAAGGAAGCCGCGTAGGTCCTTCTTGCACCGCGGGGGAGACGCCTCCTTCAGCCCGCGGACAATCTTTTCCTGCACCTTCAGTTGCCCCCGGCCCGCGATATGGCCCAAATACTCCACTTCCTCTTGGCACAAGTGTCACTTCTTAGCCTTGACCGAGACACCCGCGCCACAAAGCGCCGCGAAAACCTCCCGTAGGTGTTCCACATGCTGCCCTGCCGCCTGTGAGAAGAAAATGATTTCTTCGAGGTACATGAGGCAACTCTTCCACTGGAGTCCCCGGAGGATCATGTCGATAGCCGTTGGAAGGTCGCCGAGGAATTCTACTGCCCGAAGAGGAGAGGGATGTAGCGGTCGGCCCCCTCGTGACAGACGGAGGTCGTCTTGTCGCGGTCATCGTCCGCCACGGGGATCTACCAAAACCCCGAGTTGCTGTCGAGCGTGGAGAACCCCTTGGCGTCCCCGAGGAAATGGATGCAGTCGTCCATGCGAGGCAACGGATACACGTCCCGTACAGTCACCTCGTTGAGCTGCCGGTAGTCCTCGCAAAACCGCATCGTCCCGTCGGGCTTTGGAACCAGGACCATGGGGAAGGCCCAATCCGCGCTCGAGGTTTTGATGACCCCGAGGTCCCGCTGTCGTTGCACCTTTTTGGCGATGATGTCCCGCGAGGCATGGCTTTCCCGATAAGGTCGGGACCGCCGCGGACGTGCCCCGGTGGTCACCTCTATCCGATGTGGTGTGACGTAAACCTTGCCGAGTTTCCCCGGCCATAGCACCTTGTACTCCTCGAGGAGGTCGTCCACGCTGCCGCGAAGCGTATCGGGGACACCCTCCCAGTGAACCTCCGGCTTAGGATATGTTCTGTCCGGCGGGTGAGGCGGGGGTTGCCCCCCGTAGATCCCCTCCTCGGCTTGGTGGCCCGACTTAACCTCATTTTCGGGCTTGCCTCGGGTGTCGCCCCGCATGGTAAGGACTACCCGCGGTTCCTCCTCATCCGCGACGACGGGGAGCGGCCCACTGTAGGCCGTAGCGGTACCGACGACGTACATCTTGGTCAGGTGGACCGGCACGTCCCCGATGTTCGTGAGGTAGAGGGACCGCGGGGTGTTGGGGGAGAACTGTACGACGTCTCTGTGAAACAGCATCTTTCGTTTGCTTGCCTGGACGGGGTGTTCCCGCACTAGGTGGACCGCTTTGACGCTGCAGCACACTTGGACCGCCTGGATGCACCGCGGGCCCACGGTTACTCCTTTTCGAAATCGGAAAGCCCCAATGTGGGATTTCGGCTTGCTCCCTCGTCGTGGGGGCGCGGGTCGCGTAGTTCCCGTCCAACTCTGCACCGCCACCATGGAAGTGCCATCGGACCACCTGATCGAATGCGTCTTGGGGGAGATGGTGTCCGCATAGTTACTCTCGAAGTCCCACCCGAGGATGAGCGGTACCGACAGCGACTTGACCACGAGAAAGTCATACTCCATGGCTGTCACCCCGACGTAGATGGTCAGGGACACCTCCGCGTTCACATAGAGCAGCTGCCCCGATGCGTCCCTCACTTGGGTCCGGGGCGGCGCCCGCGACGAGCACTCGGTCCACCCCTCGGAAAACATATCCGCGCGGATAACACTGGGTCCTGGACGCATATCGACTACCGCCCTCGTGGGGATGGGGGTCTGCCACGGTGCCAACTGGTACGACGCTCCGATCTCAAGATTCTCATTGCGTAACAGCAGCTGCGTCCCCTTAAACCGCGGGCGGAATCGCCCACGACCGCAGCGGAATCGGGCTGGGACGGACCACGTCGCGGTTACCCCCTGGGAGGCAAACGTGACACGACGGGGGACAGCAGGGGAGTTGGGGCACACAGGGGGGATTTAGAAGGATTACGAGGCCACCCCCCCTAGGCGTTTCCCGCCCCGCGGCGCCCCTTGGAGAGCGTTGCCACGGGCAGGGCATCCCCCCAATCCGTCTTCGTCGGCTCCACGCCGCCCAGAAGGTCGTGCAACAGCAGGGCCACGACGGGCACGCGGTCTTGGACAGAGTCCGCCCCCCGGTTCCTCTGTCGCAGGAAGGTGTTCCTCACGGCTCGCACGGTGTCCCTCTGCTTGTCCGGCAGGATCTTGAAATCAGGCACCCGGTGCCGTTGTGTCCAACATGTGTAGCACAGCGGGGGACCCGTCGGGGCCTCCCGCCGAGGGTACGGCGATGCACCAACCGGGCAGAAGCCCCGGGTACCCGATGAGAGCACCGCGACCGTCTCGTGTGTGGCCGGGTCATCCTCGTCCCATCGTGAGCCGAGTGTAGTGGATCCTGCTCTCAAAGCCGACGGAGTATAGCCCCGTCGGAAAGCCCGGCACAGGATGCGGAGCGAAACACAGGAGAAACAACACGAGCGCCGGGATCACCTGGCGCGAAGCGCACCAGAACGAGGGACGTAACGCAAACGCAACGCTGATATATTCGAATACGCACGATGACCCCACAGCATACACTCATATACCCTCATAAACAAGGCGCAGGACGTGCACAATCCCGGCCCGGAGTCCCTTGGCGGCACCCCTGTCGTCAACCGGGGGGGACGACTCCGTTGGGCGCGACCGGGTTCTCCCCGCGCCCCGAGTTGCTCGTGTACGCCACCCTAAGCTGGGGCTTCCTTATCTTTCCCGGTTCCCCGCCTCTCGAGACGGGATGGCGTCTTCTGCCGCTCCCGAAGCCGCGGCCGCCATCGCGGTCGATCGTGAGGCCGAGGGGGCAGGCGCCCTTGTGGGTCCCAAGGAGGACATCGACGACGATATCCAGTCGGACCTCCTGTCGGCTTCTGGGCCGTCCCCCGCGGTCTTCTACGACAAGTATGGGCGGTACTTTTGGACCCCCCTAGGGGGTCTATATTCAAACAGCGCTGTGACGCTGTCGATAGCCGTCTTATGACGTCCATATGGACGACCATCCGGGGGATATATGGTCCCCTTTACGCCGTCCCCGAGGGGACGGTGACGGACTTTCCTTTCCTCCGTAGTCTTGAAGACAGCCGGGTATGCCAAGTGCTTAGGCACTTGGCTGTTCGCGACATCCCCCCTGCGGTGGCGGACAAGCCCCATTTCTCCCGGGAGTATTATCCGGGGTCTCCCCCTGAGTTGGGGGAGGTGGACCGCAGATTTTATGTGCCGGGTGCGATGGGGGAGTGGACCATCCGCACCTCCCTCCACCTGCTCACGCTGTACGAACAGCTTGAGGTGCGCGACGTACCTGAGGTACGTCGCAAGGGGTTGTACGCCACCACACTAGTGTGATGGGAGCAGGTGGAGGTGCCCCGAGAGATGGCCGCACGGGTGCCCCAGATGGTGGCACATCAGGGGAGGCAACTCATAGGCGAGCCCCTAGAGGGTCCCTATCATCTTATGTTGGCGGCCCTTTGGGCCGTAGAGGTGGCAGATGTCTTCCTTGGAAGTTTTCGCCGTCACGGACACCTTTGGAGTCTGCCCCTGGCCATATGGTCGGCTTTTGCCAACCTGACGACCGAGCGCTTGTGCTCGGCGGACCCTTCGGCCCGGCCTCTTCTTGAGGCCAGTCTGGAGCTCCTCCGACTTATCGCGGAGCGGGCGACAGCCTCTCGGCTTCAGTGGATTGGGGGACTCCGAGGGATCTTTCATTGTGCGAAGACTTTGGACGAAGCGGGGACCTTGGTCCTCCCGGAGGGTCTGGGGGACCCCCGTCTCCCCTATGGGACGGACGTGACCGCCTTCCACCGCGTCCGACCTTTGAATCGGGACTTGGCGGACGCTGAGTCGGCCCGTGTTCGCCTCGTGGTGGCTCCAGAGCCCCCGTCGGCCCCGGCCGCTACGGCTTCCGCCCCCACCGTCCTGAGGCCTCCATTTTGGGGCCCTGTACCGCGCCCGGCCTACGTTTCACAGAGCACCAGGACGGAATACGCGGGCCCGTTGGGCCTACCCCCTTGGGGGTAGCAGTGGGACGGCGCTTCTTCTTGGGGGACCCCCGGGTCCCCGCCTGGCGCACCTTCCTCTTTTCACTTGGAAGGGGTCGACCCAGTTGGGGACCCCTCGTCCCGTTAACCCGGCAACGTGGTCGAGCTTGGGGCGCTCCCTAGGGGAGCTCCCGTCCATCCTCATTAATGGGGTGGACCATACCTTCATTATGGCGCTGAGCCGCACCTTTTTGCGGCTTCGCAACGAGGTGGTTACAGAATGCTGAACATGATGACCGTCAAGGCTGCATACCCTATTCCTAGGATAGATGAGTGCATAGATTCCCTAAGGGATGCCAGGGTGTTCTCCACCCTGGACGACAACGCCGGCTACTGGCAGATACCAGTATCCGAGGAGAATAAACACCTTACGGCTCCCACGTGGCATTCGGGCGCGTGGCAGTGCGTGCGCCTCCCTTTCGAGTTTTGCAATGCCCCCGCCAACGTTCACATGGCTATGGATGATTGTGTCCCGCCCCCTGGGGGAACGGGACATCGAGCGTTTGTACCATCTTGGTACAGCCGAAACGCTCCTCTGACTCTTGACGGAGGAGTACGGTACCGCCGTGGCGGACACCAGTACGGTCGTGGCTGGGTGGTACCTTCGGCACTTGGCCGGCTCTTCGGCCCCGCCCCGAGGGGCGGCTTTGATTGCGGCGCCTCGACGTTCGCCATCTGCTCTCCCGCCCCAATATGGGGCGGGCTCTAGTTCGTCGTCGCAACCCCTTTATGGCGTCAACTCGGGCCCCTCCGCCAACCCGCCGTCCTTTTCGGGTCCGAAGTATTATGCGCCCGAGGAGGACCGCAGCCAGGACTATGATCCTGGCTACAGTGCCCGCTCCGGGGGTTGGTGACGAGGTCACCCTAGGGTAACCAGGCTTCTCACATGTCTCCCTTCTGATTTTTCTGTAGCCCGGTATCGCCCGACTAAGGGGGTGGGCGCCGTTCGTCTTACGATCTACCGGTCTTGGGCCCCGTAGGGAATAAAAGGCTTAGCCTCTCTTCTTGTGTTCTCTTCTTTGCTTGTGACTTGCAGTCACAAGGGCCCCTAAGGCTTGTCTTCCGACTTGGTCAGAAAAGAAAGCACCTTCCCGCGTCAACGCGGGGAGCTTGACGCGTTTGCGCAAGCAAGATTTATGAATTGCCTCCCTAGGGAGGGAAGAGGCCAACTGCCATGTGGCTTCCTTTTCAAGAAACCCGAACCATTTGACCAGGATCTTCAATTGTCCGTCATCATCCCAAAAGTGGTTGAGAGATCGTTCGAAGACGAATTCAGGGCCTTCCTTAATTTGGTCGCCCACCTCAAAGAGGGCTTGGGCTCTAAGGGCCCGGGTCCACTTGGAATCACGTACCGGTGGTGCGGGGGCACCAGTGACATGGTCACTGCTCACTGTGCGGAGACCCCTAGGGCTCTTTACAAGAAACCGATGCCCATCGGTTTGTAGCATCATGTACGGTCCTTGGGTCTTAAACCCAAGCTTCTTTGGGGAACGGGAGAGGGCGTCTAGATAGACCCAGTCCCCGGCCTTGACCGTGTTGCTCTTTTTTGTTCTGCGGGCGTCGAACGCCCGCTAGTAGGTGGCCTGGGCTTTGCCCAGCTGCAGACGAACCGCCGGGATGAAGGCCTTAAGGTCCTCAACATTCTGTTCTGCCGCCGTGGATGCGTCCTCAGTTCTCTCCCTGGCATGGCTAAGCCGAGGCATACGCTCCATGCCAATAAGCTGGAGCCGTCTAGGGCTCACGAAGCCACCCAAGTATCAATGAACGCTGACGATACCGTCAGCGCGGTCGAATCCCGTAACGGGATGGCTCGCATCAACTTGGTGAGCCGGTCACAGATGACCAGCACATGCTTGCGACCACCCTAGGAGGTGGTCAATGGGCCTAGCAGGTCCATTGAGAGCCCGGAAAACGGCCTGAGAGCTGGAAACAGCTTCACTGTAGAAGTATGCCTCCTCTCGGAGAGGCGGTTCTTCGCACACGTGGGGCCTTGCTCCACGTGCTTATGTACGTTTGCTACCATACTAGGCCAGTAAAAATACCGGCGGAGGGTGTCATACATCCTCCGCGAGCCGGGGCGCCTGGTCAACACCTATTGGTGTTGGTACCGTAAGAGGCGCCGTTTCAGCGCCTCGGGGATGTCCACTTGGGCCTCCCTCCCATATACCGAATGTCGGAATAGGAGCCATTCTTCTATCGAAAGAAGAAAGCTTTCCGACTCCACTTGGGGTCGGGTGGTGAACGAAAATCCATTTCTTTCAGCCGTTCTTGACAGAAAGCATCCTCGTTTTGGCTGAGGATTATCTCTTGGGCCGTCAGCGCCCCCATGGGGGCTTCGGCTGGCGATGCGGACTCTAGGGTGTCACTCGCCCGTTTGTCGATGGCAAGGACGGTGATATCCTCGTCCAAGGGAGTCGAGTCGAGTCCCTCAGTGGGCAAGCGCGAAAACGCGTCCGCGACCTTATGGTCCTTACCCGGCTTATGCAGGATCTCATCGGTGTACTCCGATAATGGGCGTCGCCAGCGGTTTATCCGCGCGTTCGGAATCATGTTCGTGACTGCCGATAGTAGTGCGCGGTGGTCACACCGGTTCAAAAACTCTGCCCTCTCCAGGTATGACCTCAAATAGGTCACAGCCCAGACGACGCCGAGCGCCTCTATCTCAGTGGCGAAGTAATTCTTTTCCGCAGCGGGAAGAGCACGGCTGTAATAGCCGATGGGGTGATACTCCCCAGCAAGTTGTTGTTGCTGTAATCAACAACCCAGCTGTTCATGGCTGGCGGCTATTGCGGACCTCCAAAAATTGGCGGTTGCAGTGTGGTTGCAGAGTGCGGCTGGTTGTCTGAAAGCTACTAAACTTTCGTTTAGTGTTTAAATTTTGAAGAAAACGGAGAGCAGACGACTTGATATAGACCTTAACTTCTTCGTTAATTGGCTTCTTGCAATGTTCCGTATTGCAATCGGTGCCCCGTGCCGCTTTGTTGTTGGTTGCCGGCTCTGCAGCGGCCATCTCGGCCTTCTCCTGGAGCGCTCCGCATCCATTGGGAGATTTCTCGAGATCTTTTCGCCCTGCAACTAGCCATTTCCGTAAGAGCCTGCCGATCGCGACGAATCCTTCGCCCAACCGAGGAGATCCGAGTATAGCCTCAGATTTCTTCAGACGTGCCAGAGACTGCTGGCACACACCAGGACGTGCCAGCTGTGTAGCGGTCGGGGGTCTTACGGCTGGAAGCGGCGCGGCCCCTCAGCTGTGGACAGCACACCCTCGGGGCGGCCCCAAAATATCCCGATCCGGGCCAGCAAGGGAATGACCTGTCCGAATCTCAGGGAGATCGGATCTGGTCGGGGGAGGGGTTT
>Ga0114955_1001203_pt1 | contig 11855 bp, 8 predicted proteins | sample Porto_5metaG_FD_87302 | JGI IMG/M metagenome (GOLD analysis project Ga0114955, IMG submission 87302) | Marine algal microbial communities from Porto, Portugal - Porto_5 metaG | ecosystem: Host-associated > Algae > Red algae > Unclassified | place: Portugal: Porto | collected 2015-02-02 | reverse complement strand
TCAGCTTCCGCTAGAATCCCCATCGGGGGGGGTGTTCGGTGGGCATCCGGGCCCATCGGATTGGGTGCCCGGGTGGCACAGGTGGGGACCCGATGGGGAATTTGCACGATGGGCATCGGCCTCATCGGGCGCCCATCGGTCAAAGTCACGAGAGGCTCAGCACTGACCTCTTTTTGAGAGCCAATCAGATGGGGAATCTATCGAAGCTCCCGTCGGAGCCCTGTGGGGGGACTGATGGGCTCAAGTCGCAGACAAGCACTACCACAAGCACTACCACAAGGATTTGCTCGCTCGCGGCAGATCGCTGGCCGAAGAACGGAGCGCGGCAGCTCGTTGTGTCCCTCCCCATTGTTCTTTTCCCCGCCTCCTTCTCTACTCGGGTATGGCACTACACTAGCCGTGCGGGCATTGCATGGAATGAGCAGGACGTGTACATGAAGATACATGTGCGTGCGGACGCAATGCGCGCTGTGTGACCTGAAGGGGCAGCGCCAGACAATGGCCGGTGGCCACGCGCGTGTTGCGGAAAGCGTGTACAAACGGACAAGAAACAGGACCTCATGCGCTATAGAGAGAAGCAAAGAGAGGCGCAACCGCATGCACCGGCTCCAACAAAAACAAAGCAGCACTCGCCGCACAGAGACCCTCTGACGTCCAACCCAACACGCCCACAGCCAGCCCCTATCATCCCCCCTCAGTCCAGAATGTCCTCGACCGCATCGACGTCGTCGCCGTTATCGACGTCGTCGTCGTCATCCTCCTCGCCGTCGTCGTCCCCGTCGTCAACGTCGCCCTCGTCGTCGCCCTCGTCGTCGCCGCCCTCCTCGTCGTCCACAGCACCGAGGCTGCCGCCCGCGCCCCCACCCCCGCCGATACCAAAGCAGGCCTCCTCCAGATCAATCTCCTCCTCCTCGAGCTCTGATCCCTCGCAGGGCAGCTTGTCCGCCCCCTCCCCCTCCCCATCGCACCCGCTGCCCTCGTCCGAGCCGGCCGACGCCGCGCCCGCCTTGGAGGCCGCCTGGTTCTCGGTGTTGAGCAGGCGCGCCTTGGCGACTGCGTCAGCAGCGTCAGCCTCGAACGTGCAGCGGTTCTTACTCGCCCCGTCCACCAGCAGCAGACCGTCCTTCATCGTGCCATCGGTCGGCAGCCACTTGTGCAGCCTCCGCAGCTCCGCCGCAAACTGGTCGTACATGCCGTCGGCGACGCCGCACCGACGACGCGAGCGGACACCGGCCTCCTTCTCCAGGTAGTCCCGGATTATCGCCGCGGGCAGGCCGACGTGGCCCATGGTACAGCAGTTGTACTTGACCTCTCCGACGTTTTTGGGCTTAATAACCCGCTCTGGGACCCCAAGGAAAAGGAGCTGCCGCTCCACCGCCGCCATCAGGGCCTTGAAACCAGTGGGGGTCTTGGCGTACGCGTCGTCTTTGAGCCACTTCGTGGCGGTGGCGGCGCGCTCCTTCTTGTCCGCCGCGGCTGCGCCTTGGTCCTTGTTGAGCGCGGCTCTCTTGGCGGTCGAGAGCTTCCGCGTGCTCGTCTTGGCCGCGTTGTTGCCGCCCTCCTTGCCGGCCTTCGCGGTGGGGCTCGTCGCCAGCCGGTGTTTCTGGCCCTTGGTCTGGCGCTTGCGTTTGGCCGGCAGCTTCACGCCGGCAATGGGGCACCACGCCGCAAGCACCTTGGCCTTGAGCTGCTGGCCAAAGTGTGACTTGATGCTGACGATGAGCGCCGAGACGCGCATCTCCTTCACGCTGGCCTTGTCCCGACGCGGGAAAATGCGGACGCTCAGCGCGTACGCGTTGGCCTCCTTGTCGTTCATGCTGTGCACCTCCTTGATCGCCCGCACACTGTCCTCGTAGCTGACCGCCCCGCTGGGGTAGACGCGGGTGCTGACGTCCGTGAGGCCCATGTCCTCCTTCATGCGCTGCTTAAACACCGAGCGTGCAGTCTCCATGTTGTTGAAGTTCTTGTTCGCGAGCGCCATCTTCTGCACCTGCGCCGCATCGGGGCCGCCTTTGTCCTCCGTGGCGCCCTTGACGTCAAGGACGTCCGCGGTGCCCTTCTCAATCTTGTCGTTGACGCTCGTCAGCCCGCCAGCCATGCGGTCGATGGACTGCCCCTGCGCGTCCACCGTCTGCCGCACCTGGCCCAATGTGCCCTTCATCTCCTTGACGTCCTTGCGCGTCATGGCGATATCGTTGCGAAGGGGGGCGACGGCTGCCGCGACGACCTGCTTGAGCGTGCTTTCAGGGATGTAGAGCATTTGACTCGCCGGTTGCCCGCCAATCGGCATGTCAACGTCAATTGGAGCGCCGCCCAACTCGGCGGAATCCCCCAGCGCCGCGGCCGGCATTGCCGCCGTCTTCCGAGGGCTAGCACCCCTGCGGGCCTTAGCGGGTGACGCACGCCTGCCACTGGCCGCCGACCTCGTGCCGCCGACTGACTTGCGCTTGTTGCCAACCTGCTTGCCTGCCGAGGGGGCCGGCTGCTTGGACGGCGTCTCCACCATGCCGGCAGCAGGACCCAAAGTAGGGGGCCCAGCCGGAGTGACAATCACAACCGACGGCTCCGTCACCGTCTCCGGCGGAGGTGGCGGTGGCGGGTGCGAAATGCCGCGCGAGGGACCCGCCGCAGCTGCTGGCCCACGGGCAGCGGTCGAACGACCCCCTGAGGGCGGGGGGGAGCGCGCGGCGCCGGCACCCAGCGCGCCGGGTACAAAAAGTGGGGCCTGGTGCTGCGAGTGCGCCTCCCCGTGCGGCAAAAGTGCCCGCGTCTGCCCGAAGGGGTGCACGTCAAGGCCGGTGGACGCCGTCGGCGGCACGCCCAAGGCAGCCGGCGCCCCACGGGTCGACACAGCCGGGTGCGCCAGCCGACCCTGCGAGCCACCAGACGCCGCCCGATTGGAGCCGTTAGAGGGCGCAGACGGCACACCAGACGACGGGGGCAGCCGCGCCGACATGTTGGTGAACCCACTCGCCGGGGTGCCCAAGCCGGGAGGGGCTGAGCCCTGGAAGAAGTTGTGACCGATAGCCGCAAGCGTCGTGTAGTTGTGGCCCCCAAAACGAGGGGCCACGTACGGGACGTGGTTTTCGGCCTGCAGCGACCCCGGCACCGACGGGGGCGGCGCGACGGGCCTAGAGAGTCCGTCGGGGTAGACCGCTGGGGGGCCAGGAGGGTAAGCGGCAGGCCCGCCGCACGACGTAAAACCCGCCAGCAGAGCACCGCGGGCGCCTCCAACATAGCCGTCCTGTGCGCCGGCAGGCGCGGGCGGAGCAAAGGCTCCCAAGCCGCCGTCGCCAGCCACACTGGCGCCACCGCCACCGACCGCGCCAGAGCCGCCGCCGCCGCCGCCGACCGCGCCGCCGACCGCGGGGGATCCGCCGCCGCCGACCGCGGGGGGGCCGCCACCGCTAACCGCGGGAGAGCTGCCGCCGCCGCCCGCGCCCGAGCCCCAATGTGACTGCGAGCGGGCGGCCGTAATCTCGCCGTCGCCGTAATAAGCCGACGAGGGCATGCCCTTGCGCAGCTCGAGCGAGTGGTCGTAGTCGGGGGGCATCCAAGGGGAAAACGTGTGCGCCTGCAGCCGCGGCGCCTTGCCGTCGTGAGGCTTGTGGCCTTTTCCGCCGCCCGCCATGGGAGCCCACGCGGTGCAGAGAATGAGAGGTGACAAGGGTGGAGACAGGCGCCGTGATGGGGGGGGTAAGGCACAGGCGTGGGTGGCAACGGGGGTATCGCCGGGTGGTTGGAGCGAGGGGGGGGCGTGGTCGAGCACATGGTGGAGCATCTCGACCGACTCCCAGCCCCAGACAGCCTTCTTATGTTGGTGGGCGGCCGGAGACGAGCGCACCGCGCACGGGCACTCACGCACACGGCGCCGGCTGCTTCGGCCAGCCGAGGGCAGCCGTGCCTGGCGCGCCGCGCTCGGCGCCCAGCACCGTTACGGCTGTTACGAGCCACGCGCCGCCCAGGAGAGCAGCGCCTAAGGCAGCTGGGACGCACAGAAACAGGGCGGGAAAAAAAATGGCGCGAGAAAAGCGGTCAAGACAAGCGTCCATTGCGCACGTACGCGGCGGGAACAAGCGCGGGACGGAGCAGACAGGACAGCGATGGACACACGTAGCGTAGCATGTCTACCAACGTAGGTATCGTCAGCATCCGGGTGTTTGCGTCCCTCAGTCTAGCAGCGAGGCTGCATCCATGCGATGACACCTCCAAGAGCGCAGGGGCACCCACGTCGTGCATCGGGCACTGTCAACGTACATGGCGCGACGGCAAACAGCAGACGCGACGGATCGCGCCGCGAGGACCTCGCAGGGGCGTGCTCGCCCCTGCTAAGGGAGTGCCTCAGCCACCGTGCGTGAGTTGTCGTGCCTCCCCCCCACAGAGGCGCGAGCCGTCCCGCAGCGATCCGATCCACGCCACATCGATGGGATCGCGGCCGTCAGCGGGTGTCGGAGGGAAAAGAGAAACCCGCGACGTAGTCGACGGGCGCAGCTGGTGTGGTGCGTCAGCGTCGAGGTCCGGGCCAGTGCAAGAGTCGGACGAGACTCTGACTTAAGCGAAAATCAATGAGACGTCGTATTGACTGCAGCTCCAAGTTGACCAGGCAGCCTCGAAGTGCGATTTATGGTATCTCTAAGTACATTTGTGAAGAATTATGCCTTACAAAAGAGGTGTTACCTGGCCAATGAACAGAGAAATTTGCGCGTTAAAGCTTGTGCTTCGCTGTGAGACCCCCCACTGGTGCTAGACTTCCCCCCGCGACGCGCAGGCGTGCTTCACCGTCACACAACCGTCCTCCATGCCGGTTCGGCGGTGGAGTGAGTGACCGATGGGCGATTTCTCGAGGCCCGATGGGGCCCGGGTGTGACCGATGGGATTGCTCGACGTGGGCGGCCCCCGCCTGGGACTGCCGACACTGCACAGTTTGACTGTCCCCTCCCTGAGAGACCCACGACGGCGGGAAGACGGTCCACTTTATCACACCTGGGCGGTGTGGAGATACGCTACCTTGTGAGGGATTCCCATTGCCACGCTTTGCATGAGCCCTTGCACAACACACGTGGTGAGCTTCGCGGATGCTGGACCACAGGCGGGTTTGCCGTACGCGAGCAGGGGTGAGTGTCTGAAGGGAGACCGCACGAGAACCGCCTCGCCGCCTGGAGGCCGCGTGCGCGGCCCGCCGGGCAGCCCCAGCAGCATGGCCGCACGAGCACCGCCTCGCCGCCTGGAGGCCACGTGCGCGGCCCGCCAGGCAGCCGCAGCAGCATGGGCCGTCGCAAGATGAGTTGACCGTCGCGCCGCCGTACATGGCCGCAGCTGTTACGAATTGGTGCTTGGGCGCATGGGTGCACCCGCCTCGGTCGTTGGCACTGATAGGTATGGCGCTGCGGGGGTTGCAATTGAGGTACGCGAGGGGGCCGCGCAACTGGGAGACGTGGAGGGGCTTGGCTGCCACGCGGCGCTGCGGGGGGCACTGACTGCCGTGTTCCGAGGGGGTGTACTTGTGGGCGTGCTGCAGGCTTTGAGTTAACGGAATGTGCCCGCGCATGACACAACCCGGGCGTGTGAGACGACCCTTGGACGGCTGTGCTCGGCGGTGGTCACGGGTTGATTGTGCTCGTGAGCCTGACCTTCGCTGTCACTCTCACTTGTAGGGCTCACATGCTCATTGTCGTTGACCTTTGCCACACTCTAAGCTCTCATGTCGGACGTTCCGCCTCCAACGAACGAGTGGGCGTGCAGACTTTGTGACTTCACCGGCAGTGCGTACGTGTGTCTTCGGCGTCATGAGTTCCACCGCCATCGCCGAGAGCTTGCCAGCCACCTACATTCACAGTCTGCCTCTCTCCTGCCCACACAACGAGGCGGTGGGTCTCCGGAGGGGCAGATGCGCCGCCGTCGAACACTGCTGCTGCGCAACATTGAGCGCGCTATTCGAGCGGCGGGCGCTCCTGCGCGTGACGCGCCCCCACGCTCGCCATCCCCAGGAGACGGCAGAGCCAATTCTTCGCCGCCCTCGTCTGTTACTGCCGCCGCCGCTGGCAATGACGATGTCGGCGGCGTCGCTGGGCGTACCTCCCAGCGACGAGCCACCGGTGGCCGCGGCGGCCCCGCGGCGGTCGCTCGAGACGGCGAGAGGAGGGCTGCCATTGACGGGCGTGGCACCAAGGAGCAGGTGGAGAAGGACGTGCAGGCAGACCTCAACGCGCTGATGCACTGGACGCGCGTGAACTGCTCCACGAGCTCTGGTGAGGAGCCCGCGCCCAAGCGACGCCGTGGCGTCTTGGCGGCGGCGGCGGCCGAGGCTCCGGCTGACGCGCGTCTTGGGACCCTTGCCTCGCAAGCACGGGCCCACTTTGAGGCGCGGGGGGACTGGGCGGCGTCGGCGCCGATGGTCACGGAGCGTGACGACTCTAGGGCCGGGAAGTTCGACTCGTTCCGGCTGCGCGAGTTACAGAGACTCATGCTGACAATCGACCCGTCGGGGACGTCACGCTTGCAGCAGAAGAAGATTTGGAACTTTCTCAACGCCTGGGATGGGTCTCGGAGCGACATGGACTCGGCGGAAGACGACGGGGTTGCGATGCGGCAGACATTCCCGACGGTTACTTCTTTCCAAGCCGCGTGCAAGGACGACATTGACGAGGCCCTGGCCGAGACGGGCTTCAAGAAGGTCACTATGAAGGAGGACGGCCAGTCTTACCAGGCCTTCTTTCTCTCTGCACTAGACGTCATCATCGATCTCGTGCGCAACTCACGCAACGTCCGGTTTTGGAGCGGCCCAGACGGGCCCGCTGCCCCGACGGACGCCCGCGAGTCGCCTTTGGATGGTGATGCCTTCCGTCTGTGCGAGGCGGACGTGGCCAAAAAGGGCGAGCGGTGCTGCGTGCTTGGCCTGCATCTCTACAGTGACAGCAACCAGCTGTCTTGGTCGGGGGGTGAGTTACGTTTGGCCAACTGTGCTTTTCGTGTGTCGTTCGTCCGTGCTCGAGCGGATGGGTGGCCGCAGTGGTACTCGGGACACAGCCGTCAGCGTGACGCTCCTGCTGGGATCCGTACTGACTTTGACTGCTTCCTCATGGCTCATGGTCCCGTGTGCATCGGTCGTCTCGTCTCGCATGACGCGTGTTCTTTCTCAACCACTCCCCCTGCGCGCCCATCGAGCAGCGCACAAGTTGTACCCAGTGCGCCTGCGGCTGGTCAACATTGACGACGACGCGCCCGTGTGGATCACGATAGCGTACATCCCCGTCATCCCCACGCTGCAGGAGACGGCTGGCGAGGCGCGGGCGCGCCAGCGCAGGACCAACATTTTCCAGCGGGTCCTGTACGCGGCATTGCGCTCAACCATTGGCGCCAGTCACGGTGGCGTTGCCATCTACGATCCAGTTGGGCAGCGCACACTAACTGCGTACCCACGCATCTTGGCTTATCTTTGCGACCAGCCAGAAGAGAGGGCGGTCGTGTGCCTGAAGCAGGGGCAGTGCGCTCACCCGTGTACCTCCTGCATGGTCAACCTTGCGGACTCAGGGTCCCCCGAGGCCGTCACTGCCGAGGAGCGCGACGCATTGGATGGGCTGCAGAAGCAGTGGGAGGCGACAACCCACAGGCTCCGCAACCGCGAGTCCGCCCGTCTTCTCGACCTTCATGCCAAGTACAGCCTCAACGCGAGCATGCCGGCCCTGGCTTGCTTCGCTGGGCTGTCCACCGCCCCCTTCTTGATGTACAAGATGATTGGCTTTGATGCTTTGCATGTGCGTTTGTCCGTCTCCGTTCCGGTCGCTTGGTTATCATTGAGCCGCGGTGATCTCTCTGTGAATGCAGACGTGCCAGCAACGCGTAGCGACTCTAACCCTCTGCTCCTTGCTATGAATGTGTCCCTCACTGGCATTGTGCTCGGACTCGGACAGATCCTGGACCAAGGCGTGACACGCATGCTCGTTCATCGTTTAATGGCAGTGTTCCCACACATGAAAGATGAGTGCAAGCCGCCGCTCAAGTCACGCAAGGCCACCGCAAGCGCTGCTAATGACCGTGGGAAGGAACTTCACCGTCGCAGCCGGGTGAGCAAGGCTCCGCCAGGGTAAGTGTCGCATTTCTATCTCTTGCAGGGCGTATTGCTTCTCATTTTATCTTGCGCGTCCTGGTGCAATATCCTCTTTTTGGAGGCGGCACTCTCGCGATTGGTGACGCATATTAGGCCGGCGACGGCTACCCTCTCTCTGGTGCTGGGCTCCGGCGTCTAGGAGGTGGCATGGCGGCGGCAGCGGCGCGGTGCGTGGCCGGACCTGACGGCGCCGCCAACGGCACCTCAGCGCTGTGGAGGTACCGCCGTGTGCTGGGCGGCGCGCCGGCCGCCGCGGTGGCACCGGGCATTGCGGCCAGCTGCAGGGCCGCAGACGGCTCTCTCCCACCTGTCTCCTTGACGCTGCCGCTGCTGCGTCTTGCGACGGCTCCGGTGGAGCCGCGGCGCGTGGCCGCGCCAGCTGGGGCTGCCGCGGGCTACCCCCCGCCCGTCGACGTCATGCATTGGTTGCATTGGTTGGGGCGTTGGGCTCCGGCCGCCGCGACGGCGCGGTCGGTTGCCGCCGCAGACTTGGCCGCCACGACGGCGCTGTCGGATGCCGCCGCAGACTTGGCCGCGGACGGCCCCCACCCCCCACCCCCCTGTCGCCCTGCTGCCGTTGTTCGTGCGCGGCACGCCGGTTGCCGTGCCGCTGCCGCGCGAGGGCACTGCCTACCGGACCGCCGACGGCTTTCCCCGCCCTGTCGACCTGCTGCCGTCGCTGATTCGCGGCGCACCAGGCGCCGCCGCCGTAACGCGCGTGGCCGCCCCTGTCGTTGCCGCTGACGGCCGCCCCCCCCCTGTCTGCCGGCGTCGTTGGAGGACGGCGCGCCGGACGGCGCGGAGGCGCCGCGCGTGGCGTGGCCGCCCCTGTCGGAGCCGCAGACGGCCGCCCTCCCCCTGTCGCCCCTCGACGCGGGAGCGAGGCGCGCTTCACACCTAGGCGGTGCCGTGCGCGGCCTCCCTCGTAGGGGCCGCCGACAGTTCCCGCCACGCTCCTGGCCTGTTGCGGCAGTCGGGGCGCGGCGCGCCGACCGTCGCGGCGGTGTGGCGCGTGGCCTCCCCCTGCCGGGGCTGCCGACGGTTTTCTCTGCTTTTTGTTGGCCACCTGCTGCGGTTGGAGGGTAGCGCGCTGGCCACCTCGGCGGTTTGACTTTTTCTCGACGCTAACGGGCGATGGGAGCCGTCGTTTCCTTTCCTGGAGGCGTCGCCGACACCTTGCTAGCTGCCGCCGACACCGCCGGCGCAGCAGCTCTCGCGCTGCCACCTGTCGTGCGCTTGGCCGCGCATCCTGGTGCGCTCGCTGCGCCTCTGGTCGTCCACGCCACCCCTGTAGTCAATGATTACGACGCGCTGTGGCCGCCCCACGTTCTACGACGCGTGAGGGTGCTGCCGGTGCCGCCCCCCAGTCCCACGCCAGCCTACTAACGAGTCCACCGCATGTGCATGCTTCGCTACGGTTGTTTTTGAGCATTGAAACGAGCAGCTACTTTGTCACGGCCAAGCAGAAGCAGTCTTCATACACCGGAAAGCAGCATCGAGGCGTGGTGTGCGCGCTACCATTTATGGTCGACGCTCTGTTCGGGGACGCGTGCGGCGAGGCGATTGGGCCGCTGGCGTCTGGACCCATGTTGTCTGATGGGAACGATGCTGTCACGGACCGCAGTGCTGCTCCTGGTGGGGCTGGGGCGCAGGCTCGAAGTGCAGCAGGACCTGCAGTGAACGGAGCAGCTGGAGGAGCAGCCAACGACACTGGCGGCGCAGACGACGGCTACGACGCCGACAACGATGACGAGGTGACCACTGTGAAGAAGGGCTTTAAGTACGACTGGAGCGCCTATCGGGCGGCCTTCGGCGATATGCCCGTCCACCGGGCCGTGACGGCCATGTTCGCAGAGTACGCAAGTTTGTACTCTCGCATCGCTGGACAGGTGACAATGTCGTTCCCCCCCCCCATGACGGTCGAAGAAGGAGCTGACATTGGTGCGCAGGCCACCCGTTTTGTCAACAACTTCGTCACCCCCCTGCTCGGCAAGATGAACAGCACCAAGGTCCACCGGCTGCTCGCGCACGTCTGCCAATGCATCAAGTACCATGGCAACCTTAAGAATGGCAACACGGGGCCGAACGAGGCCATGCATAAGGCCGACAAGGCGTATTATTTGAGAACGAACAAGAACCCGAAGACCTTCACCTTCCAGCTGGTGCGTCACGCGCAGGGCGCGCGCGCGGCGCTGGCCAAGCTCGAAGCAAAGGACAAAGAACGAGCGCGCGCCCGGAGCGGTGCTGAGAACGGCGGCGCCCGCGGCCGTCGACGCAGGGCGCGCGCGGCGAGCGGGTCGAACAAGATGTCCTACCACCTCAAGCGGGTGCCAGTCGGGGAGATTGCGCAGCGGCCGGGGTTGGCTCGTCTCGCCGCGGTGTTGGGTGTGCACCCGGAGGAGAAGGTGCACGCACTGAGTCGGTTGGCCATCGAGGGGGTGTTCGACTGCGGCGGTACGGCTAAGCAGCTGCTGCGCTCGGCGGAGGAATTCCGGGGCGCCTCCTGGTACGACTCCGTCTTGTACCAGCCCGTGGCTAACTCGGACCAGAGGTGCGTGGGCGAGGTGCGCGCTGTGATTCGGTCAGGGGCGGGCGACCTGGCAGTCATCATGGAGATGGCGCCGGCTGATACGAACGAGGGGTGCCCACTCGCCAAACGCGGATGCCAGCGCTTGCGCTGGCTCAAGTGGGACGGCGAGGCGGACTGTGCGGTGCGCGTCGTGCCGATTGAGCGAGTCGTACGAGTCGTGCACGTGGTGCCCGACTTTGCGGACCTGGCCTCGCGGCGGGGGTTTGGCGTAGTGCCCGCTGCCCGTGACGGGCCATTGTCAGACCGCTTGGCGATGCGCTATTGGTTGAATACCTTCTATCCGTGGGACGTATAGTGTTACCCATTGTCATGCTTGCTTTCCTCACCTACTTCCAATTGCATCGCCTCGGCCTTGTCGAAGGACTACAAAAGGCACTTGTCCAACGGGATAGCACAGAGCTCGTGCAGAGCCACGCGCACGAGAAACGCACATGAGCTCCACGAGCTCATGAACGCGAGCACCTCGCCAGCATGCTCGTACAGTCGTGGGAGTGAACCACGCCGCGGGCGCGCAGTGCGCCGAAGGACGCAGCGCCCGTGGCCTGTGCGACACAGGTCACCAGCCTGCCCGACCAGTGTTTACCAGCGTTGAGGCCATCGAGCTCTTCCGACGCCAACGGCCCCTCATGCGGCGCTCTGTCCGACGTCGCCCGCCCTCCCCCACCAAGCGGCACCTGCCGTGGCCATGGGTGTCTGACCGACGCCACCCCGCGTGACCCCCCGTCGATGCGGCCGGCACAGCCGCGGACACGTACCAGCCCGCGTCCCTGCTTTTGGCAGCCGCACACCCGGCCGGGGCGAGGCGCACGGCGGCCCGATGGGGCACGGCCCGCGCGCCGTGCCCGGCGTCGCGCCGCCGTCGGCGCCCCACCGCAGCGCGGCGCTCATCCCGGCGGCGCGCGCCCCGCGCATTTCGTGGTCGACGGCGGCGGCGCCCTCACGGTCCCGCGCGACGCGACCCCCCCTCGCGGCGGGCGGTAGGGTCCGCCGCCGGCCGCCACCGCGGGCGCGGCCGGCGCCCCCCGCCCGTCGGCGCCGCCCCCCCTGCCCTTGACGTGCGGGCGCCCGGCGCGCGCGCCACCCACCGCCGCCGCGCCAGTCGTCGCGCCGTCACCCGCCAGCGGCCGACGCTGCACCGGGTGGGTGCGACGCGGGGGG
>Ga0114955_1001200_pt1 | contig 11862 bp, 13 predicted proteins | sample Porto_5metaG_FD_87302 | JGI IMG/M metagenome (GOLD analysis project Ga0114955, IMG submission 87302) | Marine algal microbial communities from Porto, Portugal - Porto_5 metaG | ecosystem: Host-associated > Algae > Red algae > Unclassified | place: Portugal: Porto | collected 2015-02-02 | reverse complement strand
TATTATTAATGGAGGGGTAAAAAGATGGTAGTTGGAGATTTCCCAATTGAAACAGATACTATTGTAATCGGAGCAGGTCCTGGAGGTTATGTTGCAGCAATTCGTGCAGCACAACTAGGTCAAAAAGTAACAATCGTTGAGAAAGGTAATTTAGGCGGCGTTTGCTTAAACGTTGGTTGTATTCCTTCTAAAGCTTTATTACACGCATCTCATCGTTTTGTTGAAGCACAACATTCAGAAAATTTAGGGGTAATTGCTGAAAGTGTTTCTTTAAACTATGAAAAAGTTCAAGAATTCAAATCATCAGTAGTTAACAAATTAACTGGTGGAGTTGAAGGATTATTAAAAGGTAATAAAGTTGAAATCGTTAAAGGCGAAGCTTACTTTGTAGATAATAACAGTTTACGTGTTATGGATGAAAAAAGTGCTCAAACTTACAATTTCAAACATGCTATTATCGCAACTGGTTCTAGACCAATTGAAATTCCTAACTTTGAATTCGGTAAACGCGTTATCGATTCAACAGGTGCGTTAAACTTACAAGAAGTACCTGGTAAATTAGTTGTAGTTGGTGGCGGTTATATCGGTTCAGAACTTGGTACTGCATTTGCAAACTTCGGTTCAGAAGTAACAATTCTTGAAGGTGCCAAAGATATTTTAGGCGGCTTTGAAAAACAAATGACACAACCAGTTAAAAAAGGCATGAAAGAAAAAGGTGTCGAAATCGTTACTGAAGCTATGGCTAAATCAGCTGAAGAAACTGAAAATGGTGTTAAAGTTACTTATGAAGCTAAAGGTGAAGAACAAACAATCGAAGCTGATTATGTATTAGTAACTGTTGGACGTCGTCCAAACACTGATGAATTAGGCTTAGAAGAATTAGGTCTTAAATTCGGAGAACGCGGTTTATTAGAAGTTGATAAACAAAGCCGTACTTCAATCGAAAATATTTTCGCAATTGGAGATATCGTTCCAGGTTTACCACTTGCTCATAAAGCTAGCTACGAAGCAAAAGTTGCTGCAGAAGCTATTGATGGACAAGCTGCAGAAGTTGATTACATTGGTATGCCAGCAGTATGTTTCACTGAGCCAGAATTAGCTCAAGTTGGATATACTGAAGCGCAAGCAAAAGAAGAAGGTTTATCAATTAAAGCTTCTAAATTCCCTTACGCTGCAAATGGCCGTGCATTATCTTTAGATGATACTAATGGTTTTGTTAAATTAATTACACTTAAAGAAGATGACACAATCATCGGTGCTCAAGTTGTTGGTACTGGCGCATCAGATATTATTTCTGAATTAGGTTTAGCAATTGAATCAGGTATGAACGCTGAAGATATTGCTTTAACAGTACATGCTCACCCAACATTAGGTGAAATGTCAATGGAAGCAGCTGAAAAAGCGATTGGTTACCCAATCCACACAATGTAATTTAACGAATTAGTTAAATGAGACTGGCAACATAATTGTTGCCAGTTTTTTTATGTTGTCAAAACTATATACAATCTTAGTTTAAAAATATTAAATCAGTTGTTTGTTAAATGCTTGTTCGATAGACTGAATATATATTCTATTAAACATATTGGAGTGAAAAAACATGGAATATCAATATCCCTTAGATATAGACTGGAACAATGAGGAAATGATGTCAGTCATTCATTTCTTTAATCAAATTGAAAATTATTACGAATCATCTGTTAAAGGCGAAGATGTCAAAAATGCTTACAAAACTTTTAAACAAATAGTCCCTGGTAAAGCAGAAGAAAAACAAATATTTAAAGAATTTGAAAAAAGTAGTGGATATAATAGCTACAAAGTTGTTCAAGAAGTGACTAAAAATCCCGATCAACAAGTCTTTTCTGCAAAGTCATAATCCATAATACAAATCATTTATTTTAAAAAGTATTGATTATAAAGTTATATTTTGGTATTTTTATTAAGCGTTAAACAAAATGTTTGATAAAAGTAAACTTAATATAGCTTTTTTTAGGTGGTTTCAATATGGATATAGGTTATAAACTTAAGAATCTTAGGAAAATAAAAAATTTAACTCAAGAAGAATTGGCAGAAAGAACTGATCTTTCAAAAGGATATATTTCCCAAATAGAAAGTCAAAATGCTTCACCAAGTATGGAGACATTTTTAAGTATCTTAGAAGTCTTGGGTACTTCAGCAAGTGATTTCTTTAAGGAATCAGAACAACAAAAGGTCATTTATAAAAAGAAAGATCAGGTCATTTATGATGAATATGATAGGGGCTATATATTAAATTGGTTAGTTACTAAATCTAATGAATTTGAAATGGAACCACTTTTATTAACATTAAAACCTGGTGCGTCTTATAAAACATTTAATCCATCAGAATCTGATACATTTATCTATTGCTTGCAAGGTCAAGTTAAACTTCAATTAGGTAATACTTGTTATCATGCTAACAAAGAAGATGTATTTTATTTTAAAGCGAACGATGGTCATCGTCTATTTAATGAAAGTCATGAAGAAGTGAAAATATTAATTGTTGCAACAGCATCATATTTATAAGGAGTTGTAGAAATTGGCACCATTATTATCATTTAAGGGAGTAAGTAAAGGATATGATGACGTTCAAATATTAAATGAAATTGATATTGATATAGAGTCTGGACACTTTTATACATTGTTAGGTCCTTCTGGATGTGGTAAAACAACGATTTTAAAATTAATAGCTGGATTCGAATATCCTGATAAAGGTGAAGTTATATACCAAAATAAACCAATCGGCAAGTTACCTCCAAATAAGCGAAAAGTGAATACAGTATTCCAAGATTATGCATTATTTCCACACTTAAATGTATATGATAATATCGCATATGGATTACGACTTAAGAAAATGAGTAAATCTGCAATAAAAGATAAAGTAGAAGAAGCTTTACGATTAGTAAAACTTTCAGGATATGAAGAACGCAATATCAATGGTATGAGTGGTGGTCAAAAGCAACGTGTTGCTATAGCACGAGCGATTGTTAACGAACCAGAAATACTTTTATTAGATGAATCATTATCCGCTTTAGATTTAAAATTACGAACTGAAATGCAATATGAACTACGTGAATTGCAATCAAGATTGGGTATCACATTTATTTTCGTAACCCATGATCAAGAAGAAGCTTTGGCTTTAAGTGATTACATATTTGTAATGAAAGATGGTAAAATTCAACAATTTGGTACACCTAATGATATATATGATGAGCCAGTCAATCGATTTGTGGCAGATTTTATTGGTGAATCTAATATTGTAAAAGGAAGAATGGTCGAAGATTTCGTTGTTAATATTTATGGTCAAGATTTTGAATGTGTAGATATGGGAATTCCTAAAAATAAAAATGTAGAAGTAGTGATTCGTCCTGAAGATATTTCTTTAATCGAAGCAGATAAAGGCTTATTCCAAGTAAAAGTTGATTCAATGCTCTTTAGAGGGGTACATTACGAAATTTGTGTAGTTGATAGAAAAGGATATGAGTGGGTAATTCAGTCGACACGTAAAGCAGAAGTTGGTAGTGAAGTTGGTTTATATTTTGAACCAGAAGCTATTCATATTATGGTACCTGGAGAAACGGAAGAAGAATTTGATAAACGAATTGAAAGTTATGAGGAAGTTGATAATGCGTAATACAAATCGTTTATTGCTCATCCCGTATTTAATTTGGATGGTTCTTTTTATTATCATCCCAGTGGTACTTCTCGTTTATTATTCTTTTCTCGATAACCAAGGACATTTTAGCTTTACTAACTATGAACACATCTTTACATTTAGTTATTTAAAAATGTTTACTGATTCAATCCTTTTTGCAGCTATTATAACAATTGTAACGCTCGTGATAAGTTATCCAGCTGCTTACTATATTGCACAATCAAAATATCAAAATTTACTATTAATGATTATGATTATACCAACTTGGATTAACCTATTATTAAAAACATATGCATTTATTGGTTTATTAAGTCATGATGGGTTAATTAATCAATTATTAAATATATTTCATTTATCTCCAATAAACATGTTATTTACAGCAGGTGCGTTTATTGTGGTGGCTAGTTATATCTATATCCCATTTATGATACTGCCTATATTTAATAGTATGAAAGCTATACCTAATAATTTACTACAAGCATCTAGTGATTTAGGTGCCAGTCCATTAACGACATTTAGAAAAGTGATTGTACCATTAACAAGAGAAGGTGTAATGACAGGTGTACAAGTTACCTTTATACCAGCATTATCATTATTTATGATTACTCGTCTTATCGCAGGTAATAAAGTTATTAATATTGGTACAGCAATTGAAGAACAATTTTTAACTATTCAAAACTATGGAATGGGATCTACGATTGCATTATTCTTAATCATCTTCATGGCATTTATATTAATTATGACAAAATCTAAATCTAATCATAGGAAAGGGTGAGAAATGTGAAATGGTATGGCAAGCTTTATATAAGTATTTTAATTGCTGTGTTATATATACCCATTTTATTTTTGATGGTATATTCATTTAATTCAGCAGGTAATATGATTCATTTTGAACATTTCACATTAGAACACTATCAAACCTTGTTCCAAAATGATAAATTAATGTCTGTCATTTTTAATACGGTCGCAATCGCATTAATTGCAGCTGCTGTCTCAACTTTAATAGGTACTTTAGGTGCAATTGCTATTTATTATTTAAGAAATAAACAATTTAAAGTAACCTTATTAACTTTAAACAATGTATTGATGGTATCATCTGACGTTGTAATTGGTGCTTCTTTTTTAATTATGTTCACTGCTATAGGTCATTTTACTGGATTAGGACTTGGTTTTTGGACAGTTTTGGCATCACATATTGCATTCTGTATACCGATAGTTGTTATCGTTGTATTACCTCAATTATATGAAATGAATGATAGTATGTTGAATGCAGCTAGAGATTTAGGAGCTACAGAATCACAACTATTGAGTAGTATTGTGATACCTAATATAATGCCTGCAATCATCGGTGGCTTTTTTATGGCATTAACGTATTCCTTAGATGATTTCACAGTCAGCTTCTTCGTTACAGGTAACGGATTTAGTGTGCTTTCTGTAGAAGTCTATGCCATGGCTCGTAAAGGTATAAGTATGGAGATTAATGCTATATCAACAATATTATTTGTCGTTATAATGATAGGAGTCGTTGGTTATTACGTGATTCAGCACATCGTTCAACGTAAAAAACACACGAAACGAGGTGTGAATACATGAAGCGATTTTTACAATTAATTTTAATCTCTATCATTATCGGTGCTTTATGTTTAGCAGTCAGTCATTGGTTTAAATCAAAAGAGAATACAGATACCAATCAGAAAATTTATGTATATAACTGGGGAGAATACATTGACCCAAGTTTAATTAAAAAGTTTGAAAAAGAAACAGGTATACAAGTAGTATATGAAACATTTGATTCTAATGAAGCTATGGAAGCAAAAATTCGTAACGGTGGTACGCATTACGATGTAGCGTTTCCAAGTGAATATACAGTACAAAAATTAAAACGTGCACATCTTTTAGAACCACTTGATCATAAAAAAATACCTAATATTAAAAATTTAGATTCAGATTATATGAACATGCCATATGACCGCCATAATAAATATTCATTACCTTATTTCTTTGGTACTGTTGGCATTTTATATAATAAAGATAAGTATCCAAATGATTCTTTTAATAGTTGGAAAGATTTATATAAACCAAAATATAAAAATGAAGTACTTTTAGTAGATGGTGCTCGAGAAATTATAGGTTTGGGTCTCAATAAACTGGGATATAGTTTGAATGATAAAAATCCACAACATATTAAAAAAACTGAATCAGATTTACAGAATTTAGCACCACAAGTAAGAGGTGTCGTAGGTGATGAAATTACAATGATGCTTCAACAGAATGAAGGTAATGTGGCCGTTGTTTGGAGTGGGGTCGCTGCTCCATTAGTACAAGAAAGTGACAAATATAATTACGTTATTCCTAAAGAAGGGTCTAATTTATGGTTTGATAATATGGTTATACCAAAAACAGCGCAAAATAAAGAGGGCGCATATAAATTTATGAACTTCTTATTAGATGCAAAAAACAACAAACAAAATACCGAATGGGTAGGCTATGCGACACCAAATAAAGCTGCAAGGAATATGTTACCAAATGATATTAAAAATGATCATAGATTTTACCCTAATAAAAAGGAACAACAACGCTTAGAAGTTTATCAAGATTTAGGTCAAGATACATTAAGTGAATATAACGAAAGTTTTTTAAATTTTAAAATGTCGTTAAAGTAGAATGAAAATGGTAGTTATTTTATGTTATTTTCGATATAATAACTTGATAAGTAAAGTAAGGAGTTGTAACGAATGACAGGAGAGCAATATACTCAAATCAAACGTCCAGTCAGTCGACTAACAGAAAAAGTATTAGGTTGGCTTAGTTGGGTATTCTTACTAGTGTTGACAATTGTCACGATGTTTATAGCTTTAGTGTCATTTAGTAATGATACATCAATTGCTAACTTAGAGAATACATTAAATAATAATGACCTTATTCAACAAATGTTGGCAAATAATAGTTTAAGTACTACGCAATTTGTAATTTGGTTACAAAATGGTGTATGGGCTATTATAGTGTATTTCATTGTTTGTTTACTGATTTCATTTTTAGCATTAATATCTATGAATATTAGAATTTTATCTGGATTTTTATTCTTATTATCAGCAATCATTACGATACCATTAGTGTTACTTGTTGTAACTTTAATTATTCCAATTTTATTCTTCATCATAGCAATTATGATGTTTGTAAGAAAGAACAAGGTAGAAGTCGTACCAAATTATAATAACGGTTATGGTTACCAACCTTATAATGAAGTTCCAGAGCAAGATACACACCATTACGAACCTGAACAAGAAGAAAAAATTGAAAAAACAAGTCAACGTAGACGACCATCACGTCGTAGTATGGAACGTAAAGAACAAGCATATGAACCAACTCAAGATGCTACAGCACAAAATGAAGAAAATAATGAAACATATGATGATAAATATGAACAATTTCCTAAGCGTGCTGTTGAAAGTGAATATCGTTCAGATGATGATGAACAAGAAGAAGAACCTACAGTATTATCTAGACAAGCTAAGTATAATAAGAAATCTAATTCTAATAACGAAGCACAAGTTAATCCAGAGGCTTATAATGATAGTGCATATGATGAAGCACAAAATAATTATAATGATGAACCTCAGATTGATCCAAAAGAACTAAAAGCTCAACAAAAGAGAGAAAAAGCAGAAATTCGTGCTAAGAAAAAAGAAAAGCGTAAAGCATATAATCAACGCATGAAAGAAAAACGTAAAAATCAACCAAGTGCTGTAAATCAACGTAGAATGAATTACGAAGAACGTCGTCAATTGTTCGGTGAAACTGAACAAAAAATGAGAGATAACGTTAAGCAAGATAATCAAAATATTGATGAAGAAAACAACTCTAAATAATAATTTAAAGACCAAAAATGAAAGTTTAGTATTCATTTTTGGTCTTTTTTTCTAGAGTATTAAAATTTTAGTGTATTAATTAGCAAGAAAAGACAGTTTTTAGTATTATTAAGGTAAGGATTTAAGGAGGTACCGAAATGAAAAGAAAAACAGAACTTATTTTAGCTTGGATTGCTAATGGATTGAGTAGTTTATATTTATTATTAGTAATCGTAGGTTATTTCGCTATGAAGTCAGGAAGCGGTGCATCTCAAAATGAAGAAATGGTAAGCAAAATGATGGGAAGTAATCAAGATATGTCTATGGACATGCTTGCAACATCAATTGCTTTATCAATGGGTGTGTTAGCTTTCTCTACTATATTAGGAATTGTTGGTGCGCTAACTGTTAAAGGAAGACGTAAATTAGGCGCTAGTTTATTAATTGCAGCTGCAATTGTTGGTATTATGGCAACTAATATTATTGCGATGGTATTATGGTTAATTTCTGGTATCATGCTACTTGCGAAATCAGATAAACAAGGACCAACTAATCAATTCCAAAATAATAATTCTTATGATGATTCAACCAAGAGACAAGAGTGGAATCCAGAAGAAGAATTAAAAGAACGTCAACAAAGCAAAAAACCATATACTTATTAGGCAAAATATATTGTAATAACTATTGATTGAATGAATTAAAATATGGAGCAACTTCATAAAATATCGTAAAGTAAAACAACCTTTTGGGATTTTCAAATAATCTCAAAAGGTTGTTTTGTTTATATTTAATCTCAGTGAATATTGTTAGCTTCATTTACAATTCTTGGAATGTTTGAATAATAAGATAAACATTCAAAATACTTAAGATAATAATAAGTGACCAAGAAATCACATTTACCCATCTTTTATTAATAAATGGACCCATTAATTTTTCATTACTTGTCGCTAATTGTAATGGTATTAATGTAAATGGTAATGCAATACTTAAGAATACTTGTGAAAATACTAGTAATTGTTCAATTTTAGCTTCATTGCCATTAAAAATAATTAAGCAAATAATAACTGGAATAATTGCTAGTGATCTTGTAATTAATCGACGAAGCCAATTTGGTAATCGGAATCTTAAGAAACCTTCCATTACTATTTGACCTGCTAAAGTACCAGTGATTGTTGAATTTTGCCCTGAAGCAAGGAGTGCTACCGCGAATAATGTGCTCATAACACCACCTAATGTTGCACCAAGTAATGGTTGAGTTTTTAATGCATGATATAAATCATAAAATCCACCTAATTCATCTGCATTTGAGCCAAAGAATAAAGCAGCGCCCAAAGTTAATAATAAGCAGTTAATTACAAATGCAATTGATAATTGGATGTTTGAGTCAATTGTTGCATATTTGATTGCTTGAGCTTTATCATCATTATTATTTCTATCATACTTTCTTGATTGAACGATTGAAGAATGTAAATAAAGATTATGTGGCATAATTGTTGCACCAACAATACCTAAAGCAATATATAAAATACCTTGATTAGTAACAATTTCTTTATGAGGTAAAAATCCATTTAATAAGTTAATGACATTAGGTGATGATATATAAACTTCGAATACAAAGATAGCTAATACTGTAAAGATAAGTGTACCTACAATAGCTTCAATTTTTCTAAAACCAAATTTCATCATAAATAAAAGTATAAACACATCACATACTGTAATTAGTGCACCAACAATTAATGGAATATTGAATAATAAATTAAGTGAAATGGCACTTCCGATTACTTCAGCAATATCTGTCGCGATAATAGCTAGTTCTGCAATTATCCAAAAAATAACAGCAACAGGCTTAGATAAATAGTGGCGTGTCATTTGAGCCAAATCTTTCCCTGTGGCTATCCCTAATCTAACAGTCATACTTTGTAACAACATAGCAGCTAGACTAGAAATCAAAATGACAAATAGCAGTGTATAACCGAATTGTGCGCCACCCTGCATTGAAGTAATCCAGTTGCCAGGATCCATATATCCAACAGCAACTAATAGACCTGGTCCAATAAAAGCTAATAGTTTTTGACTGGCATTACTTTTGTAGTCAAAATCTATCGTATTATTAATTTCTTCTAAGCTTTTTTGATGTTCATGATTGTCTGATTGCTTATTCATAAATTAAATCACCTCTAATGTAAAATCATAATGATATATTAACCTAATTATATTTTTAGGTCAACCTAAAAATATTTTACACTATTAAAAAATACCCGGACATCATTTCAATGTATCAGGTATTTTATAACAAATTATTATGCGTGATAGAATTTTAAAAACTGGTCAAATGTTTCTTCTACAAATTGAATAAATGATTTGTCAGACGTTAAACGATTATCGTCAGGTGAGATTGCTCTAGCAACGAAAAATTCACCTTTTTTAACATTTTTAACGCGGTCTATGGCTTCATGTAATTGATCATCTGTAAAATCTTTAATTAGTGGTTTTTCTGGTTTCATATGGTCAAGACACACACTATAATCTGAAGGGAGATGTCTTAATGTATCGAAATGCTTATCAAATGTTTTAACACGTTCAGCTTTGTCTTTAGCTTCATGCATAACACAAAACATTACAAATAATTGGTCTCTAAATAATCCAATTTGAAAGTGGGGCAGCATTTTGTAACCACGTTTGTTTGGAGCAAATGCAACCCAGGTATCTTTAGGTGGGTTAACACTTCTTCTGGCATGTTTTGCGACATGAGGATAGAATGTTTCCCCAGTTTGAGTACTAAAATACTCTGTGAAATAATCACCTAATTGATGAAGTTGAGGTCTAACATGTTCATTAAGTGCTTCCATACGTTCATCAAGACCATCTACGTCAAAGGCTTTAAAATTTTCAGGTGTAAATGTATATTTTGTCATAACTTGCCTCCTAGGGTAATAATTAAAGTTATTGTAGCATAACCATGACTAGAAATTCTAAATTGTAGTTTCAATTTTATACATAATTTCATGTAAAAAGGGGAATCTAACATTATAAAAAAGGGATAGTTATCGTGTATAATAGATATTAATAGGAGATGATACCATGGCACTTTACGATTTTGCTAAAGGATTAGTTTTAGAAGCGGGTAACAAAGTCCGTTTAATGATGAAAGAGGATTTAAATATAGAAACCAAATCCAACCCTAACGACTTAGTGACTAACGTAGATAAAGCAACAGAAGATTATATATTTGAAATGATTCACCAAAATTATCCGGAACACAAAGTGATAGGTGAAGAAGGTCATGGTCACGATTTAAAAGATATCAATGGTGTGGTTTGGGTCGTTGATCCAATTGATGGCACTTTAAATTTTGTTCATCAACAAGAAAATTTTGCGATTTCTATTGGTATTTACCACGAAGGTCAACCATACGCTGGATTTGTATATGACGTAATGAGAGATATTTTGTATCATACTAAAGTTGGTGAAGGTGCTTATGAGAATAATCATCCATTGGAAAAATTAAAATCTACGCAATTAAAAACAAGTATTATTGGTATTAATCCTAATTGGTTAACTAAACCTATTATGGGGCCTATATTTACACCAATTGTTGATGATGCTCGAAGTGCTAGAGCATATGGTAGTGCAGCGCTAGAAATTGTTAGTGTAGCAAAAGGGCAATTAGACGCTTATGTAACGCCAAGACTACAACCTTGGGATTATGCTGGCGGTTTAATGATACTTAATGAAGTAGGCGGTAAAGGTACTAATTTACTTGGTGACGCTTTAACAATTAACCAACCCAATTCTATTGTTATGGCAAATCCTTCATTACACGATGAACTATTAAATAATTATTTAAATGAGTTTGAAGAAACGTTACGAAAACATCATAAAAGAAGATTTGGTCGATAATACCTACAATGATAAAAATAAGTCCATGGAAGACTCTAATGCCTCCATGGACTTTTACAATTTTATTTTGAAAATATATTGTTAAAATAAAATTAAATGATGATGAATTCGTGTTAAAAGAAGTTTTAATTCGTTTTTAAGGGGTTATATCATTTATAACCAATTATTTTCACGATATTTCTTTTTTACTGTGAAACCGACACCAAATGTTGCAACGAGTAATATAAATGTTAAAATCATCATTGGAACATTTGCAGCACCAACACTAAAACTAAAAAGCAATAAAAAGATTACAGCTAAAATTGAGAATACCCAAAATACGCCTTTAGATTTTTTTTGTTGCATCCCATACCCCACCTTTTACTTATTTTTTCTCTAATCTATGATATAATAAAAAAGTTGTAATTAAAAGTGGGAGTTTACTTAAGAAAGGAAATTTATAAT
>Ga0114955_1001196_pt1 | contig 11876 bp, 15 predicted proteins | sample Porto_5metaG_FD_87302 | JGI IMG/M metagenome (GOLD analysis project Ga0114955, IMG submission 87302) | Marine algal microbial communities from Porto, Portugal - Porto_5 metaG | ecosystem: Host-associated > Algae > Red algae > Unclassified | place: Portugal: Porto | collected 2015-02-02 | reverse complement strand
CCCCGATCCGCTCCTGGGGCGACGTCGACCGACCGACTCAAGGTGGTCCGCCGTCGGTGGACGGACGAGGCGGACTACCTTCTGCTGAAGGAGGTCGTCGTGGCGGAAGCGCACACGTCCCCCTGGGGAAAAATGACGGAGCGGTTCCAAGTCGTGACAAACAAATTTAACGCCAGCCCGCGGGCAACATTCCAGACCGACCACAAGCACGCCAAGGACCGTTTTCAACTCCTTTCCAAGTCGTTTGAGGCGTTGGAAAAGAAGCGCGCGACCAAGACCGGAACAGAAATGGTCCTTACCCCCATGGAGCTGCTGCAGGTCGACGTGGCGGAGGAGATGAACAGATTCAACGAACGTACCGCGGCCGAGCGGAAGGAGCTCACGGCGGCCGAGGAGGAGTTGGTAAAGAATGGTGAACAAGTCCGCCGTTTGGCCATGGAGACAAGGGGCGAGGGCACGAGTGCCTCGACTTTGACCACATTTAATAGGAGCGGCGGCGGCGGCTTGATGGAGCCTTCCCCCGCGCGACGTCGTGGACGCCCGGAGGATTTTGATGACGCTGAGTCTGTGGCAGTGCTGAAGAGGAGCGACAAGCGCAAGCAGGACATGGCCGCGAGGGAGTTGGCGCTGCGGGAGAGGCAGCTTGCGCACGATGAGGCGGTCCTGGCAGAGGCACGCCTGCGGCATGAGGAAGAGAGTCGTGCTCGGGTTGAGCAAGAAACCCGGAGCGCCATGGACGCTGCCGCGGCACGGAAGACGAACGTAGCGCTAGCTCGTATCATGGAACGGTTGTCGAAGTAGATGGTGAGAGAAAACATGCATGCTGGTCTCTTTTTTGCGAGCTCTTGGTGCCAACAGCCGTGCAGACGACGCGACTTGGTCCGCGTGTGCGTCGGCTGTCGATTTGGTGCAGAAATACTTCGCCCCGCGCATGAAGTGGTTGGGGCAGTGGTATCAGCGTTTGGTTGGCCACTCGGAGACCGTCGGTTCGAAATCGACCCTGGCATGTATATGAACACTGGACTTGTTCGAAGAGTTTTTCCAATGCAACGAGACTTATACCGTACGGAATAAAGCAATTTCCTCCCCCCTGGATCTGTTGATCTCAGGCGCGGGATCCCACCTGTGGGATTCGCAATGGGGCTCCTAAGTACGGTAAGGAATAAACTCATCGCAACTGCCCTCTTAGTCATTCCTCGTGGTTCACGAGGTGGTTCAGGAAGTATGCAAAGGCTGATGAAGTCAGCTCCAGGACAGGTGACGTCGCCATGAGCGTGCGTGCATGGCATTGTTTTCCACCGGCTCTGCTTGCTGACTTTCGTCGTACCCTCTTCACTTCTACATACAGCGCTGGTGAGCATGTTTATTGGTATACCAGGGAGAAGACGTACGAGATCAATCAGACAGGTATCGCTCCAAAGATGGTGGGTCATAACCGAAGTAAGATTCGGTCTGATTTCCGTACAGGCACGACCGGATGTTGCACAGGAGCGCACCACAGAGATACTGTTTGCCCACCGCCGTCTCCCGTATTTTGAGCTTCCTCTGGAAGTCGAGTGTGGTGAAGTATTGTTGGACGTCCTCATAGCCCCACTCCACCGTCTCGCGGACACGGCTCATGGAGAGGTCGAATGCCCGCTCCGCTTCAATACGGTCCGGCCCGTTCCCATGACCCGTCTGCATCCAAGCACGGAGAACATACGACGAGTCGCCATACAAGCAATGTTGTACACCGTCGATGAGGAGAGTCTGCCACAAGTCGTCGTCCAGCCCGGACTCATAGTACAGCACCATGTCATGGCGCCGCCCCTCATGCGGACCGTACATGTGGAAGACCAACCCATCAGGGGTTGTGAAGCTCTGGAACTTAAGGAGATGTCGCCTCTTGTGCCCCGAATAGCACGCGCGCTGGAGCCCTCCACCTGGGCGAGCAACGTGAATGGCAGTACCGTCAATAAAGCCAACACAGGTTTGCAGCGGCGCTCCCCGCCTGCGAACGGCGTCCGCATACACCGCCCCTCGCTCAGCCATAAACTCGCCGCGCCACCTTGTCAAAAGGTGGCCCCACTTGGTCATCAAGCGGTCCACCGTGCGGCCAAAAATCTCGCTGAGAGAAGAGCGGCAGCGGCCAAACATCACCTCCAGGTCGGCCCAACGTGCAGGGGAGGCAAGGCGCCGCAGCACAATTGCAAGGCACTCTGTAGCGTCAACCCGGTACCGCCGCAGTGGAAAAAATGCGTCTAGGTGCAGAGCCGCGGCCAGCCGGCCCACATCGGAAGGCAAAAAGCGAAAAGTGGAGAGCGACTCTTGGGCAGAAAACACGTTTACGTTGAACGTTACTTCTCCAACACGAACGGCCCGAGACACAGACCGCCGAATGAGAGCCCCCACTTGAAGATACAACCGCGCGGCGTGGTGCATATCCACAAGGTCGTGGTCAAGTACAAAGTGAGCGCGCACCATCCGACGCAGGCGCGCCCGTCGGCGACGCAAGACACCAATGGCCATGTCCTTCTGGGTCACGATGGCATGAGATATAGCAGGGTTGGGTGACGTGGAAATGATGGCGGAGTGAGGTGCGGGTGGCTAGAATGCTCGAGGTGGTGGGGTGGTCGTGCTTGTGGTGGAGGTCAGGTCAGATGAAACATGGCGATTGGACGGAGGTGGCCGTCGTGCCGTCGCGGCAGATATGGAGATCTCAAATCGTCTCGACCGGTATTTGGGCACTTGCCGACGCTGAATGTGGGAAAGATGTGGGCATATCGGAGGTGGGTCGGCGACCCACATTTTACCCACATTTAGTACCCACGCCCTACTTGCCGACGCTCTCTACTATGGGCGGACGACAGAGACTACAAACAGGATTGCGATGATACACCCAACCCCGCGGGCTCTCGCGCAGGCACCCTTGAGCGCTGCCTCGCCGCACGAGCCCGCAGCGGAAGCTTCCGAGGAGATGAGATTTCCTTGGCGAGGCGGTAGCGGGCCTCCTCCACCGCCGCCGCCCAAACAGCTCCCCAGGCCTTCGCAAGCCGGGCCTTCTCGGCCGCCACGTCTCGCTCGGCCTTCTTGGCCTTGTTGACCGCCGCTCGCGCCGCTCTCTCCTGCCGGCCCTTTTCAAGCCCCTCCTGTTTGTGACGCGTTGTATTTTACTGCCGCTGCAATGCCGCCAGCACGTCCGGCGCTGTCAGGGCCGTCGGCTTTCCCGCCGTAGAAAGCGTACCCTGGACAATCGTGGGTATGTTCAACGCCTTTCTTGCAACTGCCATGACCGCGGCACACGGAGCCCCCTGAACGCCACAGTGGGTGGCAGAGAAGAGGTGGTGAGGTGTTTGGGCCTGCAGGTCGGCCGATGCTTGGCAATCCGTGGATGCCCCGCGGTTTTTATCGGCGGGCATCGCGCAGGGTGGCCTGTCGCTGCATCTGACGCAGATTTGATGGAAATTTTGACCGCTTAGCGCGCTGCAGGGTGAACACTTGGAAAAGGCGCGCAGGCCCTTCTCTACTCACACAGTTGTCCATCTTAGATACGGATGCCACTGGTCGATAGCTGACGACCTGCTTGTTCCATTCATGTGGGTCGCAGTGTGCATTTATTTTTTTCGAACTCTCGGCGAGCGCTGCTCTCCGACTCTCTCGGTGGTTTCAAAAACCCTCACACTGTGAAGAAGCACGCTTTACAGTGGTCGTTGAATGGGCCAATACGGATACTCTAGCGGCGTGGGGCCTGCGCGGTGCAAACGTGTCGCTCACGAAATGCCTGTTCGGATCCCAAAGTGCGGGCTATGTGTTTTTATGTGTGCGTCGAGACAGACGGTGCCGAATCGCGTGTTTCGCCGCGGACTTACGACGATATTGGTGCCGAAATCACGTGCACGTCCCTCGCCCTGAAAACATGTCCTAAGAGCAAGCCCAGCGATGCGGATTTTGCGACGCAACCGATCGCAATCGCCATTTTTAGGGAAAAGGCACGTCCCAGCGGGCCCCCACACCATGCACATACCTGAGTCCGGATACCGAGAACGAATCCTGTCCAATCGATAGCGAGCCGGTGTACGTGACATTCGCTAACGATAGGCTATCGTCGCCCGTTTCTCTGCGCTTCGGGCGGGCACGGCCTATCGTTAGCCAAGTCGCGTGCGCACCGGTCCGCTCTCAGCCGCACAGATTATCCGCTTCGGTCGCAGCATGAAATATTTCAGGGTCTATCCGGTTTCAAACCATTTTCAGCACATTCTCTGCAACCTTTTCAGACTTCTCTTCATTGTTCTTAGATAAGGTTCCGTCACCGCCGCTCTTCGTCTCCTAAACGAATCTAGGGCACCCAATTCTAATGTGCTCCTCTGCACGTGACAGTCTTTGACCGCCCAGCCTCCCGAGCACTGCGTGTGAGTCCATTTAAGAGCCCCCTCCCTGCAGTTTTGCGGCCGCACGGTACCTTCCAACGCCGTCGACAAAAAGCATCGCCTGATCGTTTCCGAGATACGTTGACACCAAGCACCCATTCCGCATGAATTCTTTCTGTGCAATACAGAGCTCCCGTGGTGTGCACAAAAAAAGGCTGCGAGTACCCCCGCAATGCTCGTTTTTCCGGTATCCAAGGTAGAAAATGCTGGCAGTTGTCCTTTCCTGTGTCACTGTATTCTGGTCACTCTCCCACATCCGGCATCTACCGCTCGGCCAAAGGACACACTTGCGCTCGAAGCCCTCGTTCATGGAACGTACAGCCTCCCATGCAGGACCCGCAATGCGCCAGACTGATGAGCAGCTCTGATCGGAATCGGCTCGGTTAACAAGATCCTTACCAAGAAGCAAATCCAAACAATGGTAGAAAATCCAACGTTCCAAAGGGGCTACATGATACAGTCCGCCCATCATTTACCGTTCTTTCTTGATCACGGGTCCTGACTGTCTGGGAGGAACCGTCTGGGCGAAGGTTGGTATTTACGGAACGTTGCGATTGTGGATATCGCGTCCAGATCGGTGAACCGATTTACCCGTTTTGTATGGGGATCTCTGTATCTTAACTTCTGCATATTTTCCGATTCTGTGGGATGTGTGGTTGGAGTTGCACTCCCGTTTTCACCCTGGATCACGCTTAAAGTGCCACAGCTGGACCCGGACCGTCCCCATGCCTCGCCTGAGAACGCCAGGAGAAAAACTCCATGGCCACGACAGTGCCTGACCCGTGCTAGCTTGCACATATCCTTTCGCCTCGGCGTCAAAATTTCTCCCACGTGCGAAGGCATGCCATGCCCTAGACGACCCAGCAGTACTGTAATTGGCGGCCGCGCATTGGTAAGAGTCAGCTCGACCGTGGGCCGAGTAGTTCTCTGCATGGAGTGGGCTTCTGGTGCCCCATTCCACAAAGCGAGGCTAGATAGCTGAATGTGGCAAGAATTCACGGCACCGCTACGGAGCGAGCTGAACTTTCGGCTTGCTTGTCTGCCTGTACAGAGAATAAAGTTAATCGAGTTTGACGAGCAGTTTGGGCGGCATCGGTGCGGCTAGCACATGCGTCAAAGCTCGTACAAATACCATACCGACGTTTCCCAATCGAAAAGTAAATAGTCAATATCGGTTATCGATAGGGACATCGATTCCTACCGACTTCGTTCATCCAATTTTCTTAACAACATGCAATCGGTACACTACCTGGGCAGTGCACCAGTTGATCCAGCGCACTTGATTCAATAACTTCTAATAAAAACTACAGAAGACAAGTTGGTTGTTTTGTAACAGAAACCCTTGTAGAAGGATCAATCTAAATACTTCCGTGCGAACGAAAGTATCAATGAATCTGACTCATGAAAGACGGCTCGAAAAAACGCAGGAAAGGGTCAGCCCAATCTTCGTGAGCACCATTAAGAACAAGTGCACTATGGCACAATATCTTCGCACGTATGGTGCAGGGTGGTCCACGTTCCTCCTCAGAGGCTTATCTCTTGGGAAATGAGGTCAACAGAAAGGTTTCGGCATCCCTACTTGCAGAGGTTCTAGTGCCAAAATGTCAATCTTCCACCTGCCCCTGAGAGGTTCTCAGAGCAACCATTTCATCGTTCAAATGAAAAAGCCGGAAAAAACAGTGGCCCCCTACTTCTTCTTCTCCTGCATTCAAAATCCGCAACGACGTACGTGCACGATATGAGGGCCTCAATCCGCACGCTACAAGTTTTCAGATTAGTACACTAACGTCTTGCTGCGCTCGACTGACGATCAGTACCACTCACACATGCGCATGCGCCGCTCCACATTTGATTATGTACTCTGTCTACTGCCTGGCTACTCGGGCAATCAGTTTCAGACTCGTCCAGGAGCCGCTCAATTGCCACTGGAGAAGCAGGTGGCAGTTGTGTTGTACAGGTTTGGTCACTGCGGCAACTTGAACCGTGTGGAGGCCGTTGCGGACTTGTTTGGGGTGTCCTCTGGCACAGCCGTGAAGTGCATGCATCGAGTGATTCGGGGTGTGAGGCGTATTGCTCCTTCTGCAATTCGCTGGCCCAGCGCACAACAGCGGGCCGGACAAGCTATGTGGGCCGGTGAATCCGTTGGATTCGACAAATGTATTGGGGTTACTGACGGAATAACTTTTCCTTTGGCATACCAGCCAGATCTGCACCCATGGACATATCCTGACAGGAATGGCAGGTACAGCCAGAATATGGTGCTTACTTGCGACTGAGATGGATACATCATAAGTATCGCGCAGGGTAGCACTGGGGCGGCCCCTGACGCCTTCGTAGAACCTTTTGCGAACTGGCACCGATTTCCCGACATCTACTTCTCAGCCGGGAAGTACTTACTTGGTGTCAAAGGTATTAAATACTCTACTTGGCTCATTGGACCGTATTTGCGACAGGAGTGCACGACGGTAGGGTTGCACGCGACGCCCCTATGTGGGGGGCTCCCGGGGCGCGCGACGGACACGACGCCTTACTGACGCCCCATTTGACAGCCAAAACGCCCTTACGACGCCCCAAGTAGCACCCTCAATGTTACCAAAAGTATTAAGTGGCACCCATATTGTCCACTCGTATTTTTTTGTGTCAAGACTGGGTGCCTGTCCCCAACCAAGGTGCTCAGCCGGCACCTGCTGAATCACGTAGACTCCATGATATCTTTCTCTTCGCGACGCCTTGCTGACGCCCTTTTGGGTTGAGGCGATAGGGGCGCACGACGCCAAAATAACGCCCTGGTGACGCCCTTACCGACACCTTCAAAAACGCCCTGGGCGTTCTGACCAACCCTACACGACAGCGGATCGGCACAATGTCACTACCAGTTGGCGAGATTGCGAGCGCGCTCAGAGCACGCAATCGGCGTTCTCAAGGGGCGCTTCTCGAGTCTGAGGGAGCTGCGCGTACGCTTGAGCGGAGAGGGTGACTTCAACAACGCGACGAATTGGGAGTTGTCTTGCTGTGTTCTACACAACATATGCCGCCAGTTGGAGGACCCTCCACTTGAGAGGGCGGACGCCGTCGCTGCTGATTAAGCCTGGCTGGAGCCAGGGTCCGATGCACTTGTAGTGCGCAACGCTGTAACTGACAAGGTCTGCACCTTCATGTGCGAAGCTGGGATCTACCGTGATACTTAGCATAGCATTCTACGAGGGAGTGAGGGGAGAAACGAAGGGATGCACTACTAGCAATAAAAACGGCCACCATTGGCGGGTTTTTCTACCTTATACGAGGCAAGGTGTCGGGAGGAGGAGAAAAAGGAAGAAAGATGCGTTCCGACCTGCTCGGTCCTTCATGTGTATGCACCCAGCGGAGGGTGCAGCGCGGCATAGAATGTGCGGAGGCAGGCCAGCCCTGAGAGGACCCCTGATTGCGCATGTCAAGGGGGGATGGATTTTCTTCTGTCAGAACCCTTGGAAATCCGCACCACCAGCAGAGGTGTCTTCCACAGCAGCGGAAATCGAAGGGTGCGGACGGATCAACGGAGCCTTACAGTCTGTCTCCACTCTTAGGCATCCTTTGTGGCGATCGACCCTGCCACTGGGAAGGTCAGATTGCAGCACATGAGTGACGCGGTCGGCCTCAGATGCGCGGTCTAAGGCAATTGACAAGGGGATCGACCGGCAGATCAGCCTTCTCGCGTCCATTTAGGCCCCGCGAACGTCCAACGGCGACCAAAATAGATTCTGTCAGTTCAGCAGTTGGACTGGAGATTTCTCACCATTTTGTGGGATCGCAAGCCCTTCTCGGGCGGTCCTAGACGTGTCTTCGCCCTGCATCTTGCTGATGCACTGCGGTGTACCCCGTCGTCCTTCACGGCCGCCCTCCCACTACCGCCTCATGCCTGCGCACCGTGACATACGCTGTTGTTCAAGGTATCGCTCCGCTTCTCCCGTCCTGCCATGGCGCTATTTCGTTCCGCTGAAAAGTACATGCCGGATTCCAGCCCTCTAGCCCCCCACCCCCCTCTGCAATCGACCACTCTGTTCCGCATGGCCCCCCGCGCTCAGCATGACCATAGGCATGATTTGAATAGCCTGCAAGTTTTCTCTGTGCGTAGGTCTGGTCCCTGGGAAAGCCGGATGGTTGGGGGAGCGACGGACGTTATAAGGTCGCGTGCGCTTCATCCTGCAGCGATCCTAATGCGCCCTCCTTCTCCTCCAATGTCGCATGCTCTGTGTGCATGTATGCATGTTTCGATTGTGTTTCTTTTTCTAGTACACAAGTAAAGCATGAGCACGTCTCTCTTCTCACACTGCCTTCTTCTCACACCTTTCTTAGAAGCAGCAGCGGCGAGCGCACCGGACGGGCTCGTGCTTCACAAAGTGCACAGTGCAAGGCAAAGGGGGTGTGCTCGACAAAGGGACAAGACAAGGACGTGGGATGCGGGGATGAGCTGCGGTTAGACAGTTTACAGGGGAGAGTTTGGTCTGTCTCTTTGTGGGGGGGTGGCCTCGGGGGGTAGCGAATGCTTCTGATGGGGTTTTGACCTCTGTGCGTGCGGTGCGGGACTGTACTCAGCCTGTAGACTTCTACCCTTTGCTGCGTTCACCCATGAAGCCCTACCTTGTCACTCTCCTACTGTCCTACTCTCCTCAGCCGAACAGCAAGACAGTGAGCCTCTCCCGCGTCGCAGCCCCATTCATTCACAGAGGCCACGCCGTGGAAAACAAATGAACGGTCCCTCCGCGAGTTGTCGCCAACAAGTTGCCTCCTCCACTCCCGCCTCCACCCAGACAGCCAAACTGCGGGCACCGCTCGAGTCGCCGCCACTTTTTCTCGCTGTCTTCACGGCCTCAGAAAACGAGACTATGAGCCTCGCCCGATGTTGTACCCACCACCTGATACCTCCACTTCCACCGCCACCTACCCTGTGAAACAGTGAGCCCCGCCCGAGTCGCAACCCTATTATTTACAGCCACGCCTAAGCAAACTCAAGTACGGCCCCTCCGCGAGTTTTCGCCGACAAGTTGCTTTCATTCCCGCCTCCACCCATCCAGCCAAACTGCGGGCCTCGCTAGGGTCGCCCCCACATTTTGTCGATGTCGTCCAAGCCTCAGAAAACGAAACTATGAGCCTCGCCCGACAATCTACCCACCACCTGCTTCCTCCACTTTCATCACCTTCCACCCACGCAAGTAAGTGAGTCGTGCCTGTGTCGCCACCTGCCACTTCCCCCCCCCTTTCGCCTTCATGCATTCTTTCAAAGCCTTGTTTCTTGGTCCTCTCGTAGCCTCAGCTGGTCCTTTCATCCCCCCAGTCTCGTACTTGTGTGGGTGCGTCCCGCGCAGGGTGCTGCAGTTCCCACAAGTTCTAGACGCTCATTTCATCGACTTGACTTAATCATCATCGCCAGACGGCCCATGCTCGTCCTCTATGGCCCCAACTGGTTGGAAAACAATCAAATCATCTGTATCTACGATGGCGTCCTCCTCGTCCTCTGCAACAGACGAAGCACGCATGCCCTTCCGCGCTTCACCCTCTGTCTCCCCCCTCACCACCTCCTGTCCAAAAGAAGTCCCCGAAGAAGGGAAAGCACATCATTCACATTATCCTCCACACTTGAAAACCCTGCCGATACTCGGCGTGCAATGCCACCACAGAAGCATTCATGGAAACATGCAAAATAGTCGACTTCACCCAACAGTGCACAATAGACTCGCTCGTTACCTTGTCCCACTCCTCGGAAATTAATGTTGCGGCATCGAGGAGGTGGGCCTGGCCGTTCCCAGCCTGTCCGCAATTCCGGGCAGGTCTCGGCTCCTGGTCCGGCAGGGGTAGGACGGCGGGCAAAAGGCCCACATGTGCCTCAGCGTCGGCTTCCTCGTCCGTGACCTCAAGCCCGGCCAACCGCGACGCGCCGAACTCCTGCAGAACGTTCGCTGTAGGTTTTACCCATAGCGCCGCGTTCTCCGCGCGGAAGCCAAGTGGCGGAGGCGGGGGAGTACACGGCCGGGCGGCAGGTGCGGTTGACGAGGGGGAGGTGGGAAGAGGGGGGGGAGGGCGAGGCGGGGAGTCCGGGGGTGGCGGCGGATCCAACGGCACAGGAAAACTGTGTATCAGGATAGCCAATAGGCGTCGTTTGTAACGGCGCATGAGCGCCACAATCACGCCAGCGTCCATCGGCTGGTAGACGACCGTGGTGTTGGGCCGAAGATGAAGTATATCCACGTCGTCGGCCATTAGTTCAACGTCGTGCGTTGAAGAGCTGTCCATATTCAGAGTGCATTTTTCGTCCCGGTGTCCCTCCCGCACAGCCGGCAGGAACACAGTAGTCCACCACCGAGCGTAGACGATTTTGTCCATCCACGCCCGTCTCTGGTCGAAGTAGGGGAGCGGGCACTCGTTTCCGTCCCCAAGGAAGCATAGCGGCTTGATGGCCTCGCAAATCATGGCTACGGAGAGCTTGTGGGTGCCAGTCGCGTTGGTGCATAGGATAAGGGTGACGCGGTCCATATCCCGCATGGCATTCGTGCCGCGGGCGCGCCTGCGGTCCATTTGGGGCGCATAGGAGCGCGATGGGAGGCAGCGGAACAGCAGCGTCGTCTCGTCCATGTTGTAGATGCGGTCCGGGGGGAACGCCTCTAAACGGCGCCGGATCCCCTCCACCGCGGCAGCTGCCGCCATCAAGTTGACGGCCCCCTCCTGGACGTGCATGGTCACATTGCAGATGTAAAACCGCTTGAGGAAGCCCCGTATCCAGTCATGGCTCGCCGAAAACCCTGCAATTTCGAGACGACCAGCAATCATCGTCGCTGCTTCTTGGAGCGGCGCGGTGGTGATCGGTATGCGGCGATGACCAAGGGCATAAGCGGATATATACCACTTTTACAATAGTGCGTCTAGTTTTGGCCACTTGCCATCCCGACGGTTGTTGCGGCGCAAAGTGCGCGCATCATCAGGCATGGCCCGGTAGACCGCCGCCTCCGCCAAAATCCTTTTTGAGTTGCGCTTGGTCACAGGAACAGGCAGGTGCCGCAAAACCACCGACCATGGAACTTGAGCGTCCCGAAGACGAATGATATGTTTTATTGACACCAATAGAAATCTCCTGGCATGGCTTACGCCGCCGCCTTCCGCCCGCCAGGATGGCCGGCCGGGGTCCGTTCGCCTCTTCCGCCTGGTCCTCACGCCTTGATTGGGGCTACCCCGCGGCCAGGTGGCCCTTGCACGTCGCCGCGGCGGCTCTTGCCGCGTTCCGGGCAGCATGGGGCCACTGCGCTAAATCTGGAACAGCCCTCTCAGAAGCAGCCTCAACCGTGGCTGCAATATTGCAGTATTCTCAACTCTGGCCGATCGCAGCAAGAACAACCTGCAGTCCGCACAACTGCTGATTAGCCGAGAGCTCGTATCCGGCCCAATGGATGGCTGCCGTGCATCTGTTCAGCACAGTTGTTCTCGTCGGGATCGGCCAAAATT
>Ga0114955_1001190_pt1 | contig 11893 bp, 15 predicted proteins | sample Porto_5metaG_FD_87302 | JGI IMG/M metagenome (GOLD analysis project Ga0114955, IMG submission 87302) | Marine algal microbial communities from Porto, Portugal - Porto_5 metaG | ecosystem: Host-associated > Algae > Red algae > Unclassified | place: Portugal: Porto | collected 2015-02-02 | reverse complement strand
TGCGCAGCGGCCGCCGCCGCCGTCGCGCCGATGGTGTGGGCCAGGGGCGGCGGCGGCGGTGGTGGGGCGGGGGGGCGGCGGTGGCGGCGGTGAAGGCGGCGGCGGCGGCGGCGGCGGCGGCGGCGTCGGCGGCGGCTTAGCCCTAACCCTAACCCTAACCCCTGACCCTAACCCTAGCCCTAGCCCTAACCCTAGAGCTCAGAGACGCCTACCCTCCGCGGCCGCAGCCACCCACCGCGACCAAGCCCACACTCCGTGGCTGCGCCCAGCGCCCGAGGCCCAGCGCCTCCTCCGCGATTGCCCGTCCGGGTTCCAGCTGCGCAGGGCTGGCTGTTGTACTTACATTTCATTGTCCTTTTGCCGGGTTTGCACGCATGCCATCGAGCAGCGTTCGCTGCTTGTCTCTTTCTCTTACCTGTAGAGGGTGCGAAGGTGGAGTGATCATCCTCTCTTCTGTATCTTCAGCACTACCAGAGGCCGTTTTGTCGGTATGCCTTTTATTCGCGCAACTCCTGTTTTTTTACTGTCTGTCCGAGTCGTGTTTCGCTCCTGTCATGCAAGCACTTTGAGACGTGTTCTTCACCCCAAGCCCCCTCCTCTTTCTTTCTCCAATAAAAACAGATAGAACAAGCAGGCAACGGCGCCTATCTCGTTTCCCAGACCGACAGCTGCCAAGAATGCACTATCTGGCCCTTTCTTTTTCGATGACGTAGTCCTCAGGGAAACGTCTGTTCGCCTTTTCAGCATGAAGCGCCCTTCTTGTAATTGACCATTGGCCGCTTGTCCCGCAAGCTCGTGTATTGCGCATGCGCATTCTGCTATGAGGAAGGTCTATATGCGCCGTAATGATGCCGTCGTCTAGGGCTGGTGTGCGGCGGAAACGCTGGGCGGCAGAGGGGTGTTTGTGACCTGCAGGTGATCCAGCACTGAGTGTGGGCCGCAATTGTCCACGACCAGCGTCTCAGGTAGAGACGTCCGCACCCTCACATCAGGCATTAAAACCGTGGTGAACCACTGTTCGTGGACGTCGGCGTCCATCCACGACGACTTTTGGCTGAAGTGTGGTAAAGGGCACGCCGCCCGTGGGGGTTTGAAGCAAACTGCAAATATGGCATTGCCAATATGGACACCGGGATCTTGTGAATTCCTGTAGCATTGCACGCCAAAACCAGCATCATGCTGTCCTTGTCTTCCATAGTCTTGGTCGCACCGGCGCGCCGCAGATGTCCAGCTGTCACGTAAGAGCGGTTTGGGAGACACCAGAAAACGAGGCCGGCTCGATCCATGCTGTAAATTTGGTCGGGATCCTGGGCAGATAGGCCCTTCCGTAATTGCGCCATCCGCTGATGCGCCGCCGCCACGTCGCTGGCTGCCGACTCGCCGGTGCCCCAAAGCGAATTTTTGAACCGTTTGTGCCATGCAGCCCACCGTCGCACAAACCTCGGCGACGCCGTAAAGCCCGACACGCCCAGCCGCTTCCCAATCGTGCGTGCCCGCTGCTGCAACACCGCCACGGTGAACGGCATGGTGTCCGGCACCAGACCGTCTACGATCTTGCACCAACGATACAACTCGCGGTCCACGTCCTCTGGCGTCGAACACGGCACCCGTAGGCAGTCCAGCGGCTCCCCGCATCCGGCAAAGGCTTTCAGAGACGACCACGACTTGACCGAGCACAACGTCCGCTCCGCATCCACCGATGTAGTCTTGAGGAAAACGGTTTCCAACCTTCGCGTCTTGTAGAACATCCCCTTGTCCTTGACGGGGGTAATCTCCGGCTTGTTCCGGAGCGTAAGTGGCTGACGCTTCTTCTTTTGTCCCTTATTTCCCGCCGCCGCGCTCGCCAGGCCGCGCGGGGTAGATGTAGTCGAATTGCTGGGAGCAGGAGCGGCCCCACCAAGTGGGCTACAGCGGCGGGAGATGCCGTCCCTGCCGCAACAGCAACGGCATGCCGTGTGTCCTGCGACGCCAGCGGGTACACGTCCTGGTCAGAGGCGTTCGCTGCTGTAGCAGTGACGCGTCGCACGGTTTTAATTGACGAGTTCGCATTTCCGAGGGGAGTGCTGGATGAGGTGGGGCGCGGGCGGCGGGGTTCCATCGTCGCTAGGCAGCGACTGCGTCAACGGGCGTGACCGTGAAGATGGCCGCGAGGATGGTGGTGACCGCGACCGGGACCTAGGCTGCACTAACTGAGGACGGCGCCCGATATATCGGCTCTGGAAGTGTTTCAGCTACCTCTGTGCTTGCATGAACTGGGGGTAGACACTGACACCAGCAGTTCGATGTCAATGAAGTTGATGTTTTTCGACAAATCATTGATAGTCGATAGAACGGAATATCGACGTCAATCATAGCACGTGCTCGGGACCGATTCCGGCCGATCACCACGTGATCGGAGCCCATTCCGGTCCACTGCCGCTCACTTTGGTATCAGGTGCTATACAACCGGGTGCTTGATGATGTATCAATGTCTGTTGCTCTTTAGCCCCTCCAAGGTTGCTTCGAGTGATCACATGTGATCACATAAGCGTCCTGATAAGCCCGTAGCAGGGAGAGTCCAAAGAGAATTGATCCGCGCTTGAAGCGCAACAATGAGCGGTCAAGAAGGTACACCCATGGTATGCTGTGGACGAAGCACAATTTCGGATGGCGGTGAGGCTCTCTCGGCGGAGTATGACACGCTATCGTTAGTGCATGGATTCATTGCTGATTGGACAGGAATCTCTCCCACTATCCGGATCCTTGGATGTGCATGGTATTCGTAAGGGGGCCGAGAAGGACTGTTCAGAATCGGGAGGACTTTGGCTTGAGACATGGCGCTTCCGGTTACGTACATTTCCGGATCAATTATGGGCCTGCACGACGCGTGGAGTGCAAGGGCGCCGACGTGTGCGACGCCCAATACGAGCGGAACCGACAGAACTGTGCGACAGGCAGCGGTTCGGCCAACGACGGCCGCATGCGTGCCAGCCGGCATCTTTTCCAGGCATGGAGGCCTAGGACGCGGGGGCGGCGACGCGGATGGACACAACCGGCGGGCGCCACCCTGTGCTCGGGAGTGTCGCTGGCTTTGCACCCGGGGTGCAATCCTGGGACGAGGGCCCGCGGGAGACCCACGGGTGGGTCGCGCCTGGGGAGTCGTCAGCCAAGCAGTTGCTGGCGGGGGCAGTGTGTGTGCGCTGGGACGCGCCAGAAGTGCCTCCCAGAGGCAGGGAGAACGCCGTCGCGCGGGTTGCGTGTGGCGGACGAGCGGGGCATGACGAGACGCACGGAGGGAGCCCCCGTGGGTAGTGGATCACCACCCAGAGAGTATATATGGCGGGCGAGGCGGACGCTCAAGGGGAGGAGGACAGAGAATCAAAAAGAAAGACAATCCTTGCCACCATCTTCCTCCACAACAAGGACGCGCTGTGGAGTTTTTCAGAAAAGCGTGAGTGTCTGAGTCGATCATTCGCGCTCAGCATAGGAATTTGAAGCGAGCCGAGCGTAAGAACAAAGCACCATGTTACCGGGTCCGAGCGAATGTTCCGTGCGCCGCCGCGCCGGCACGGCTTCGTCGCCGCTGCGTCGGTGAACAACGCGCCGCCGCTCCGGAGGCCGCGGCTGGCGCCGTGTGGGGAGGAGTGGCGGCGATCGCGGCGGCGACCGCGCCGCCCGCCGCCGGCGCGGGGGGTCTCACCCCCTCGTGGCTGGCGCCCCGGCCGACGCCGATGTGGCGGCGGCGGTTGTTGTGGTGGCGGGGCGACGGCGGCCCAAAAACGGGGCCGGACTCGTCGCCGCCGCGCGCGCCACCTCCACTCGCCTGCCACGCCTTCCCCACACACCGACGCTCCGCCCTTTCCACCTCCGCCATCTCTGCCTCCGCGACGCTCCGCACGACGCCGCGCCGGCACCGCGCCTTCGCCGCCGTGCCGTCGAGCAAAGCTCCACCACGCCGTCGGCGGGGGCTGGAGCCTGCCCGGCGGCGTGGCGACGATCGCGGCGTCGTCTGAGCCGCCCGCCGCCGGCACGGGGGTCCTCATACCCCTGCAGCCGGCGCTACGCTCCGCTGCGCGGAGGGGTATTCTACTCACAAAACGACGAGACGGAAACGGGGTGGTGGTGGGTGGGTGCTGGGTGGTGGGGCACCGGACCTTGTGGCCGGAAGATGTGCAGGGTAGCGGCCAAGGGATTCGGCACCATGGACTGTGGCTTGGGTGTTCAGGGCTCCGTCCTGGCGGCTGGCGGGATCCGCGGTACGCCGAGCCGCCCGCCGTCTTGGAGGCCTCCACCGAGGCCGGCGCGTCCAGAACCACGCTTTTGACACTGACTTGTATTTTGTGCGTGTGGAGCCGTCGGCTCTGCAAGAAGAACCGAGCAGAAATTCCACGTTTTTAGTCCCAGAATCCCAGGTCACCTGGGATCAAGGGCCAAATTGGTGTCCTGGAAAGATATTCCTGGGATTTCGAGCCCCCAAGAACCCGCTCGTGAGGATCGACTTGGGATTTCTGGAAGAACACTGACGGTGAGGCCGCCAAAGGTGCTTCCCATGCCGACACCGCAGGTGGAGGCTTCCACTCACAGCACTGCTTCCAGCTCATCTAGTGTTCAGGATAAAGTGAGAATGTGCTGTTCTTGTTTTTCGGTGGGACATTGGACGCTCCTGACCTTCCACGCGCTTCGAGTCGGCGCGCGACCGGAATGATCCGGAAGTTCGAAAAGCTCCCAGTTTCTTGTTGTATTTGGCGCACGACCCTGAAGTTCGATTGGATGTCAGTCGCCTCTGTTTGCTTACAAAAGAGTACCCTCTCCACTCCCTGATGTCGCCTCAACTCATCCATAGACACTCACAAAGCATGGCGCAACCATCTCGTCAACGACAGAGCCCCTTCCAGTCACTCCAAGACCGGATCAGGGCCCTCTTCCTTCTACTATCACCCCTCCTTCTACCATCCCCCTCCTTTTATCATCCTCCCTCCTTCAACTCCTCACCAGCCTGAGATATGGCGTCGGGGGAGCACGATCGCTACCTGTGCTTGTCCTTTTCTTTCACAGACGGGGGAAGCACTGGACCACGAATCGTGTCCCGTGCGACAGGGTTCAACAACAACGTCTTTATGAAGAGCCTCCGCCTGTCCCTGGGCGGCGGCGGCGGCGGCGGCGGGCCAGCGCAACAGCGGTTTGATGACGAGAAGAGATACTGCCCGTCGACATCTCCCCAGCCGGTGGCACGCCTCCACGCAGTTTTCCTGGCCCAGGCGGCGCCACCGCTGCGCCGCCAGCCGAAACGGACGGCCCACCCGAGTTCGATGCCGACGACACGCCCGAGGCAAGCGTTTCAACCGGTGATGCAAGCATTTCCGATGATCCCCTCTGTCCAGAAGCCGTTCCACCTCCGGAAATCGTCGAAGAGCAAAAGGCGGGAGCAGATTCTGAGCAGCCTCGAACCCCTATCTACCACTGAACCGTAACTACGAACCAAATGCGACTCCCTGTCGGCCAGTTCAGCGAAAAAGGAGAGGATCTGGCCCGTTTCGCCTTCACTGTTCAACACGATTTGACGAAAAAATCAGTTGCAGACCTACTTAAACTAAGCACCTGCACGGCCAAGTACCGCCCGCCCTACCTTTTGGAGCGGTTCATAGAGGCCAGCTTGAACTTTGACGGGCGCTCTGCGGACTGCTGCATCAACGGGTTCATTGCGTTCACCTTCAAGCGCGCCCAACAGACCGCTTGCGACGCATGCGGCGCGCAGCGGAACGAAGCAGACGGTAAGCCAGCAAAGAAAATGACATATTGCTGATCCCCCAATTTTGTCCTCATCGGCAGAGAACGGGAGTGCAACAGCGATGCAGGGACGTTCCTGATTGGCCAAGAGGATCGACAGCAGTGCCTGTCTCGTCCCAACTTTACAGAATGTGCCCGTACGGCCCGCAAACGCACAATCGGCGCACACATTTTCCTGATATTATCTGAGAATCTCGAAGAGAATCGATAACAAACTGCTCTGGGCTACTTTACCCCATGAGACGACTGAGAAAGGAAGAATATCTCAAGAAAACGGAGAATCTCGATTCTGCACGGACCTGGCGGTTGGAGAGCCAATGGCGCGTGGTAGATTCGCACTCAGCAGCATTTTTCTGCTGTTCTAGGCCAATGGTTGGCCTGTTTTACAAAGCAGTCCCAGTCTTGGCCGATGAGGAAAAAATTGGGGGATCAGCAATACTTGTCCCTCAAGTCATGGCTCTCCCACCTACTTGGCCACCCAGTGATTGGAAAGTCCATGTTGTAAAACATGACAGGTGCCAGAAGAGCCGCATGAGAAGGGGCGGACGGACTCCACGACTACTTCAACGGATCAAAATTCCATTCTTTCCGCGACCTAGGTCTGATAGATGTCACTTTCGTACCACTGAACTGGGGCACGGACGGCTTCCAAGTTTTTCGGCAGAACGGGTACGTCGGCTGGCCAATCGTCGAATCCCCTTTGAGTGTGAGCCCCGAGCAGCGGATGCGCACGAGGCACCTGCTCTGGCTAGCCGTAACTCCTGGGCCAAGACAACCAATCGACCTCGAATATTTTCGACATTCCATCTCCGAGGAGCTAAATGAGCTGGCCAAAAGATTTCCCGGCCCAATGGTCCCTGGATTGTCTACGCCACAACTATTGAAGACGGGAGTGCTCAACTTCACGTCTGATCAACCAGGTGGCGACAAGATCACCAAATTCAAAGGCACCAGCAGCTACGTCTACAGCCGGTTCCGCGAGTTCGTAGGGATATACTTCGCGGCAAGCTGCCACATCCTTTTCCCACCCAACGATACTACGCCCGGAAGAGCTAACCAGAAGCTATTTTCAGTGCACAACCACACGGTGCCGCGGCGTACCGCTACCATTATCGCAGCCAGAACGGCGGCCGCCGAGAATGCGCTCGCGGACGGCAGAAGTGTGGCCTATCAGACGAGGCTCGAGCTGAAAACCGGTATCAAGGGCTACTCGCTGTTCTTCGCGCCGAGCCCTGCAATGCGCGAGACGTATCCTTACATAAAAGACACGTGGGATATGGGCCCCACCGCCGCGATCTACGACATGATGCATCTCGTGCTCGTGAACGCCGTCCCACACCTGTGGATGCTGTTTGCAGGCGTGAAGCTGACAAATAAGGAGAAGGACGAAGCCTACATACTTCGCAAGAGCACCTTTTCTATGCTTGGGCGGGAGCTGAAATGCGCCCGGCTGAAAGTACCGCGTGCTTAAGCACGGTCACTACGACACATTCATGTGCACAACGAAAGTCGTTTCAGGCTGTTGACTGGGTACACTACATTCTCTGCACGGGAGAAGTCTTTTTCGCTGGGCGATTTCCTGGGTATTTCTACAATATCTTCATGCCGCTTTGCCGGGCTGGCCGCCTCCTGTTTCGGCCAAGCGCATTTTCAGAAGCCGAAATAACGGCGATTGACAACGATGTCAAATACTTTGTGACTAACTAATACTCCAATATTTACCGCGGATCGTTCCAGCGGCTGCCGTTCTGCTTGTCCACCACCGCATCTGTTCTGGACGCGTGCGCTTGCTCAGAGCTTGCGGGCCTGCATGGGTCTTCTGGCAATTCCCAATGGAGCGGAAAATTGGGACACTCGGGAAGCTGATCGGCTCCCAACCAAGGCACTGCAAGGCAGACCTCATCAAGTCGGTAGGCGAAGCGTAGTTGCCTAATCAGTGGTCAGAGGCCACAGGAAAGCGGCCGGCGGCTTCTGGTCTTCCTAGTAGAAGCTTGCCGATACCTCTAGTGTTGGGCCCGGACTGCTCCCTGCTGCCACCCAGGAGCACCCCTGCCGCTCTCTATGGGCTGGAACTGGTAGGAATGCGCGCCGTGCTGGAACAGGAAAAAGCCGCCCTGGTGCCTCGCGCTTTCTCAGCGAAGAATTACTACCGAATGATGCTAGCCTCCGGAAGAATCGCTGGATCAACGCCAGTCTCGTCGGACTGTGGAAAGCACCCTCGGGGAAATTTCTTGCTCTGGATTAATGTAACGGAACAAGTTCGGTGCCGCGATGGTTCCGTGGAAGAGCGCCTGCTATCCACATTTGGAGCGGTTCTGCACTACGCGTCTGTGTACATGGACGGCCAAGCATTGGCCTTTACCTATGTTGAGCGCGTGAAGTCGGCCAAAACTCGGCTGGGTCGATTTAGCTATGCTTCCACCAAGTACGGGCTTGAGTGCATCTTAGGACTTGGTGGAGCGCGCTGCTATGTGCCTACTGGAGCCCTGACCGAAGTCTTGGCGACGTTGGAGAGAGAGGCTTCTCACTTTGTGTTGCACAACCGGGAGCCGGTTACCGACGCCTTGGGAGACCGGAGGGCGCTCTGGTGAGGGCCGTGTTAAAAGAACACTAGCACTAAGAAAAAAAATGAATAAAAGGTTGGTCACGGTGCCTATTGTACGATATGTAAGTTTATAATAACACGTCGTCTTTCAAGTACTTGGATCAGAAAAGTGAAATTTGTTCTATCAAGTTGCATTATTCATCAGTTTCTGCGCCTTCCAGATGGCGCCGGACACCGCCCGATCTCGCCTCGGCAATCCGATGTGGGGCAGCTTTTCCACCGCACGATCTGAATCACATGGCGGAGCGTGCCCTCGCGTGACCAGAGCTGTCTTGTGGGGCGCCTGAGGAGGCTCGTATGTGGGGGGGTGTGCGGACGCTACCGGAGGGAGAGGTGAACTGGAAGAGGGGCGACTGCGGCCAATGCGCGTGCGCGCCACACCGGCCTTCTGTTGTCACGCCAGCACCTTGGCTTCTCCACCGTCTTCGTCGCGCCCGTCGACGCCGCGCTCCTTCCCTTCGTCGATGTCGTGCCTTGCCACGCCAGGCCGCTCCATGCCCTCGCCTGCCGTCCCTTCCCTCGTTGCATCCAGTGTCTATAACGACCGGCAGCTACGATCCCCCGACTTTCCTGATGCAACGAAACCGTGCTATGGCTGGGAGCAAGCGCGCGCGGGCAGATTCGGCTGGAGGTACGTACTCTTTGATCTTTTCTGTCTGCCACGCTGTGCTCATTTCCACAGCCGCCCCTCTTTCCTTCCGCTGCGTGTGATCCATTGTGTGTTCTCATGTGATCCTCTAAGCACCCGCGCCTGCATCGAATTTAACATACAAGCGGCGTACGGTTGTGCAATGATGACTCTCTGGCCAGAACCGCCGTATTGCATTTTGTCTTGCGATGTTTTGTTTTCGGCTTTCCTCTGTACGCTCTTTGTCAACTCTTTTTTCTGTTCCAGACTATTTGGCCGCAGCAGTGGCGGCGGCTGCAAGCTTAGCAGCCGAGCCGCCCACGAACGGACCCTCACAAGCACCTGCAGATCCACGTCGCCCGTCAAGACGCATCCGCCGTAACAATCTACCTACGCCACCGCCACCACCCCGACCGCCCACTTTCCTCCCCCAACCGGCTCTCCATGCCCTTCCTCGGCGGCGCCATCCTCCTTTATGCCCACCACCGCGGTCGTCGACGCTCCGGTTGGCGCCTAGGCCTAGGCTTTCGGTGGCAGCAGCACCGGTCGTGCCTCCGCCTCGCCGTCCGCGCCTGCCGATTCGTCAGCCGGTCGTTCCGGCGTATCCGGCCACCACGGGAGCTACTTCTGACCTTTCGGCGGTACCGGAAGAGTCCGCGGCGCGACCGTGGGCGGCGCTGCCTGCCACGTCGGTCAACGGAAAGCAGCAGAAATGTCGCACGAACGGGAGGTGCGGCTTCCAGTTGCAGAGCGACCCGAACGATGCCCTCCGCACGGTCGCTATGCCGGCGCGCGTCATCAAAAGAATGCCGGTCTTCGAAAACCCAGACATGGGCATCGTGTCGGGGGACAAGGTGGATTTCCAGGCCCTCGCTCGAGAGGCCGGGGGGGGCTTCGACCTCGAGGCCACCTTCTCATAGCAGACGCGCACTACGATGACCGAGGCCATTGCTCTCCTCGAGCTGCATGAGCCGCGGCTGGCCGTCTGTGTTAGGAGCTGGGCCGCGTGCGCGCTTTTGTCGAAGGTGGCCAACAATCGCACGGCATACCACATGGACAAGATGGCCAACGCGGATGCAGCAGCCGGGGCCTCCGCGGCCACCACGGCCGGCACGGACGGGTTACTGCCCGCCGCATCACCATCACCCCGTCCGGGACCGCTACCTCTGCTTTCGCAGCTAACATCACCTCCGCCGATCGGGCAGAATAGGACCGCCCATGCTGAAGCGACCGGGCCTAATTCTTCCAACCTGTCACCGCCGGCTTTCTTTAATTTGCATCCATAACAAAAAATTGACACATCTGACTCGAGTGCCTGTCGCCACTCAGCAATATGACGAAAAACAAGCAGCCGTTACTAAATTCATTGGAAAGCATTATGATCGTCTTCTCCTGCCAGGAGAAAATGAACAAACCTGTACATATAATATGCTTTTGCTGTAGTTCAATTCTCACAAGTCGAACATATTGAATTTTGTGGGGCACATCCGATCTGCCAGGATCGCTCTCTGCGAATCGTTTTTGCAACGTGGCTGCTCGACAGCGAATGACTGTCGAAGTGATCCCAGGTGGCGAGGGCCTGGGAATACCAGCCTTCCTCGGATTTTGGGAGTCTGGGATCCCGAGAATCCCAGGAAACTTAGGATTGCGGCCACCGGCTATGATCCATCTGGGGGACATGGCACCTGCGATTCTGGGTCGTATGGCCTCGGGTTCCGGAGCAAAAAACCTATGATTTCCCCTCAAATTTTAGTTGTAGGGTGGATCATGAGTCAGGGCGTGCGCAGAGCATTATTTTCAACTCGCCCGGATCGAATAAGCGAGCGAGACACACAAGTCAACCCACGTTGACAGAAGCCATGCGGACCTCGCGCTCAAACTGCTTTAAATCCAAAAAAACAGGCAGAGTGTCGAGGCTCGACTCCCTTGCGCACTCGACCAGCTCTTTCTCCACTTCAACACAAGTCAATGCCCCCGATGTCACGCTCGCATCAATAAGAAGCCGCGTGATGGAGAATAGAGTCAGAGTGTCCATTACCAGTGTCAGTTTCACGGGGTCCGTCTAGTGCGTCTACTTGATGCCAGTCGTGGGCAGCTGCGCGTCATTCCACTTGAAAAAGGGGTTGCTAGATCCGAAGACCTCCGTCGCCGCGCCACAGCCTCGAGCCACGCCAACCATCTTTAGCACGCGGCCCATCGCCGTGTTCAACGCTGGGGTGTACTTCGGCTGCATGGACAGGGCCGCATCGATGCGTGCGTACGTGGACGCTCGGTTCCTGGCGAGCTCCCCGTCCGCCAAAACACCGGGTTGAGGAGAAGCAGTCACCGGGTCCGTCGAGTGCGGCGTGTCCGATACGTACGTACAAGCGATGCGCGCTGCTACTCGCGATTCCCCCTCGTCCATCGCTGCCGCGGCGGTCGCTTCGTCAGTCCTTGTGCTCAGGGAGCTAGAGGCACCCCCGAGCCCCGTACCGTTCACCATAGCCGCCTGCGCCTTGAAAGTGGCGAAAACACAGCCTCGCGAGTCCTCGGCGACCGAATAGCCTCCATGCGCCGTTTGGAGAAAGATCTATGGTTATGGTTCGACAGACAAAGGTTGGGGGGGGCCTGTGCGGCACTGAGTAAACCACGGCGTACTCATTGTGACCCTTCTTCTTGCACTTGAGGCATTCGGTGTTGCACGTCGTGCAGGTAGCCCTACGGGTAATGCCAGATGAAAAGAGCTCCACATCCTAAGAACGGGCCAATCAGTATCGCGCATTTGCTCCTGCGACCCAACCGGGATCACCTCGGATGGAGTTGAAGACCTGACTCGGATCAAAGGGTGTTCCACTGCAGCACACTTCACCGTGAGTGGCCAGAGTATCAGCTGTAAACTGTAAGCTGTTCAGATG
>Ga0114955_1001183_pt1 | contig 11918 bp, 10 predicted proteins | sample Porto_5metaG_FD_87302 | JGI IMG/M metagenome (GOLD analysis project Ga0114955, IMG submission 87302) | Marine algal microbial communities from Porto, Portugal - Porto_5 metaG | ecosystem: Host-associated > Algae > Red algae > Unclassified | place: Portugal: Porto | collected 2015-02-02 | reverse complement strand
CGGCGGTGAGCCCTCTATACGCCGTGACGTGGTAGACATTATTAAAACCATCAAAAACACCGAAGGTATTGAAACGGTTGCTATGACCAGCAATGGCTATAAACTTGGCAAGCATTTGGCTAACTGGCAAGCAGCTGGGCTGAATCAGCTAAATATCAGTATGGACAGCTTTGATGCTGCGACTTTTCATAAGATGACAGGCTTCGATATGTTGCCGCAGCTGTTGGCTGATATGGATACCTTACTTGCAACTACCGATATTAAGCTAAAAATAAACAGTATCTTAATGGCTGAAACCGCCTTTGAGAATCTGATGAATGCGATCGACTATGTCAAAGATAGAGCGATCACCTATCGCTTTATCGAATTTATGCAAACCAGCGACAACAGCGATTTGTTTTTTGCCCAACACGCACAGTCTGACATCATCACCAATTATCTAATCAAGCACGGCTGGCAAACCCATGTGCGTGGCAGCAATGACGGTCCAGCGATAGAATATAGCCATCCAGATTATAAAGGCCGTATCGGCATGATTGCTCCTTATGCTGCCCATTTTTGTGACAGCTGCAATCGTTTACGGGTTAGTAGCCAAGGTAAGGTGCATCTGTGTCTATTCGACCAAGGTAACTACGATATTCGTCAGTATCTCGAGCAAGACGATGTGGCTGGGCTTGTGAATACCCTGCATAGCTTTATGCCGATTAAACCTGAGCATCATCACCTTCACGAATCAAACAGCGGCATGATGAATAACTTGTCGATGATTGGCGGTTAGAATCAAAAATATACTAATAATCAAATTTTTCATTTTTTATCACAAGCGTATTTATTAAGGAACATTCATGAGTAAGCTGCAAGCACCCTTTACCCCGCTTAATATCGCTATTTTAACAGTTTCTGACAGTCGTACTCTTGCAGAAGATACTTCAGGGCAATATTTGGTCGATCAACTGACCGCAGCAGGGCACCAGCTGGCAGATCGTCAGCTGATTATTGATGATATTTATAAAATCAGAGCCGTTATCAGCGGTTGGATTGCCGACCCAGATGTGCACGCTATTATTACCACGGGCGGTACTGGTTTTTATATTAGAGACAGCATGCCAGAAGCGGTTGGCGTCTTGTTTGATAAATCAGTCGATGGCTTTGGCGAGATGTTTCGCTTAATCTCAAAAGACGATATCGGCATGTCGACGATTCAATCTCGCGCCGTGGCTGGTATGGCAAACGGTACGGGTGTCTTCTGCCTGCCCGGTTCATCAGGTGCTTGCCGCACTGCGTGGGAAGGTATCTTACAAGAGCAGCTCGATAGCCGCACGCGTCCTTGTAACTTTGTGCCGCACTTTATGCGTACCAACCCAGGTCACGATTGATTGATGCTGCAAGTTGCAGACAGCTCAACCCAAGCTGATGAACTCAGTAGCTTAGCCGGTATCGTTATTTTAGCAGGCGGCGCCTCCAAACGTATGGGGTCGCCAAAAGCTGAGCTTATCTTGCCAACAGGTGAGCGTTTGCTTGATTATCATGTCAGACAAGCGCTTGAATTAAGTGCTGCGATGACGAGCGACCTACCTATTATGATTGCGGATAATGGGCGTGGTTTTAGCGTCCATGCAGACTTAATGAAGAAAGATCTGCAGTCGTCAATTTTTCATATTGGAGATTATCTTTCTAGTAATGATAACAAACAAATTGAAACCGGCGGCGCATTGGTAGCGATTGAGGCAGCGCTGCAATCATTAAAGCGTTTGGCAAATTCAAAGCAATTAACGAAAGAGGCAAACTGGCAACAATCTTGGTTGCTGGTCATTAGCTGTGATAGCTTGATTCCTATCAGCGATTTATGGCAAAAACTGCAACCTTATATCACGCAGGCTGACGGCAAGTCTGTCATTTGTCTAACCGATGACAGCCATTTATATCCATTATTAGGTTTATATCGTTTAAGTATTGAGCCTGAGTTAAAGCAGTATATTGACAATGGACAGCGGCAAGTAATGAAATTTATTAAGCCGATTGTGCAGCCTGTACCCTTTACCAAAGCATGGCAAGCGTTAACCAATTTTAATACGCCTAAAGCTTTTGCCCGTGCTTGTTTGGCTTTAAACGACTCATGAACCAAGCGACTTATGAAAAAGTTTATTGAAAAAAACCGACCGTTTAAGAGAAATTTGTTTTCTAAGAGAAATAAAGAATGAATAGTGACAATCCAAAAACCAATAATCAACCAAGCAATCAGTCTGGTTTATCGCATTTAGATAGCGACGGTGATATCACCATGGTTGATGTGAGTGGCAAGACAGCCAGTACCAGAGAAGCGTATGCAAGCGGACAAGTGGTCTTTCCTGCGGACATCTATACGCAAATCAAAGCCGCGGACGGCATGACCAAAAAAGGCAGCATCACTCAAACGGCTCATATTGCTGGTATCATGGCAGCCAAACGTACCCACGACCTGATTCCACTTTGTCACCCCCTACCCTTGGATAAAATTAGCTTAAACTTTTCATACGATGATGCCAATCATAGCATTACCGTCACCGCCACCGTGAAAGTCACCCACAAAACTGGGGTAGAAATGGAGGCATTAACCGCCGTTAGCGTCGCTTGCTTAACTATTTATGATATGACTAAAGCCATCTCGCATGACATTGTGATTGATAATATCCATCTTATGAAAAAAACCGGCGGTAAATCCGATTATCAGCATAAGTAAGAATAATTTAAAAAAATAAAGTTCTAAAAAGCATACCGTTAGACAGTGAATAAGCAGTTTATCAATAAGGGAGATTGCTATGAGCACCTTAGTAGAAAGCAATACAGACTCTAAATTAGAAACTATGATGAATATTAGCGTCTTATATTTTGCCAGCTTAGCCGATGAAGCCAATTGTCACGAAGAAAAAATCACGGTGCCACAGTCGACTTCATTGACCGAACTCTATGAGCAGCTGCGCCAAAAGCATCGTTTTAGCCGTCCGCAGTCGGAGCTACGCGTGGCGGTAAATGACTATTTTGCTAAGTGGACGGATGAGATTTATGACGGCGATAGCGTGGTTTTTATCACGCCAGTGGCTGGTGGTTAATTTAACATAGATTTTTATTAACCTACTTATTCATCCTTTTTTATCAATCTACTTTTTATAAGCGCCGTGACTTTTTGCAATGCTTAAAAGTTAAAAATCTTGTTAAACGAACTTGCTAAATAATAGGCAGAAAAAATGACAGACAACGTACATGGGCAATCTATGAGTATCAAACGTAGCATCGATGAAGCGTACCTCATCGCTGAACGTGATGGTTTTGCGCTGTTAGATACCGATATTGACGAAAGTCGCCTTAAAAAGACGCTCGATAATGACAGCTGCGGCGCCTTTGTCTGCTTTGAGGGTCGCGTACGCAATCATAATAATGCCACGAGTGTTAATCGTCTAACCTACTATGGCTATGAAGATTTGGCCATCAATCAAGGCCGAGCCATCATTGAAGAAGCCAAAAAGCGTTTTGAGATTCTCGATGCCATTGCTATCCATCGCATTGGCGCGTTAGAGATTGGCGATGTGGCAGTTTGGGTTGGTGTGGTTTCTGCCCATCGCTATCCTGCTTTTGACGCTTGCCGCTGGATATTAGATACAATTAAAGCCGATATTCCGGTGTGGAAACAAGAATATTACCAAGATGATTCTTCAAAATGGCTGAGTAATAATGGCTAATTAACGGTTAATTAATGATGACTCACTCAATAACATTGATGAAAAATAGGTAGTCGTGATATGCACATCGTTTAGAAAATAATTGAGCCAATAACGATAAAAAACTGATGTATACTGCAAAATTATTAATTCTTACTGAGTATTGTTCTTTTTTAAAGTAGAGGATGTAGGTTATGCTATCAAAATCATCAAATGCTCAGCATCAACCCATCACCAATTTGTCTTATTTAAAACGGTTTAAATCGATAGCAACATTGGGCGCATCTGCGTGCTTGGCCTTAATACTCAGCGCTTGTAGCCAAGAAAACAGCCCTAATGAAACCGCAGTGGTTACAGAAAACGCACCACAGACCACTCAACCTAGTGACGCCATTCGTATTGCTGCCGCCGCCAATTTATCAGACGTATTGCCTGAAATCATCGAAGGCTATAAAAAAGATAAGAACCTGCCAAATCAAGAGATCGAAGTTACCTTTGCTTCTTCAGGTAAACTATATTCGCAAATCACTGCCGGCGCACCTTACGATATTTTTTTAGCCGCCAACCAAGAGTTCCCCGCTAAATTGGTCGATGAGATGTTTAAAGGTGACAGCAGCCATACGCCGTTTACCTATACTCAAGGTCAACTCTCCATTTATAGCGCGACCAAGCCGGTTGATAGCTTGAATCAGAGTACACTGACGGAGCTATTAAAGCGTGATGACAAGACGAAAATTACTATTGCCAACCCTGAGCTTGCGCCTTATGGCGAATCTGCCAAGGCTTATTTACAAGCACAAAACCTTTACGACTCTCTAACGGCACAAAAGCGCATCATTCAGGCGGAAAATATTGGCCAAGCTTTTCAATATGCCCATACGGGTAATGTCGATTATGGTTTTGTGGCTCAGTCGCAAGTGACCGCCATCAAAGCGACGCCCGAGCAATTTTATATTTTACCAGCCGACTCTTATCCTGCTATCCTTCAAGACGGTATCGTCATTACCGATGGTGCTAGCCCAGCAGATTTTACTGATTACCTGCGCTCGCCTGCTGGACAGGCCTATTTTGCTAAAGCAGGTTATTTGGCTGTTAAGTAGCTTGTTTGTAGTAATCTATCGAAAGAATAGGTACGGCTTAGGTTTGCTCAAGTGAATTCTTTAGCCCTTGATATGCTTGCCTGCGTGAAATAAGTGAAATGTGACATAAGTGTCACCTTATCAAGGCAAGCGATCTATAAATAACATGGCATCATAAATAATGTCCTATCAGCGGCGCACTGGATAAAAGGTAGATAGATAATCACGCTATGATGTCCCAGTTTCTTATTTCAGACATGCTGCTGCCGGTATGGGTAAGCATCAAGCTTGCCAGCATTACCACCCTTTGCTTATTGTTATTTGCGACGCCATTGGCCTATTGGCTTGCCAAGCCTAGCCGCGGAAATATCGTTGGGCGTATAAAGATTCTATTGATGGGCATTATTGCGATGCCTCTTGTTTTGCCGCCTACCGTCATTGGTTTTTATTTATTATTACTGCTAAGCCCGAGCGTCGGTATTGGACAATGGCTTATCGAGCATAATATTAGCCCTTTGGTTTTTACCTTTGAAGGGCTGGTGATTGGCTCCATCATCTACTCCCTGCCTTTTTATATTCAGCCTGTCTACGCTCAGTTTTTGCGTATTCCCCAAAGCGTGATGGAAGTGGCAAGCTTATTAGAGCCTAGCCGTCTTAGACGTTTTATAAAAATTGTCCTACCGCAAGCGCGTATCGGTATTATTCTAGGCGGCTTAATCAGTTTTGCGCATACCATTGGCGAATTTGGCGTGGTACTGATGATAGGTGGCAGCATTTCAGGTGAGACCAAGGTTGTCTCTATTGCGATATATGAGCAAGTAGAGGCGCTAAATTATGAAGCAGCGCACCTGATGTCGGGGATTCTTATTATTATGGGGGTTATTATGGTGGCGCTGATTGCTGCTGTCAGTCGGCTTAATCAGCGCCCATAAGCACTTGTTTTATAAACCCCTAACAAGTCAAATTTCTTTTTTTAAGCAATCAAACTTCTGGCTTACGGCTTTTTTTCGCCAAATCCAAATCGTTGGCATAAGCAAATAAAGCCGGCGCACCACCAGTATGCCAGAATAAAACGCTGTCAGTTTCTTTGATTTTTCCCGTACGAATCATATCGATAAGCCCGCCCATCGCGCGACCAGTATAAACAGGGTCGACCAATATCCCTTCTGTTTGCGCCGTTAAAGCAATCGCCTCATTTTCTAATGCGCCCACTACGCCATACCCTTCACCAACGTAATCAGAGTTAAGAAACAAGTCTGACGCGGTAAATTTATAATCTGTCTTGATTAATTTTGCCGTATTATTAGCAAGCGCCAAAGTATATTGATCAAAGGCGACTTTATCGGTTTCGCCTTTATCAATATTAATACCGACGATTTGATAAGGTGAGTTAAAGATTTTGTTGCCAAGCATTAGGCCTGCTTGCGTGCCGCCAGAGCTTGAGGCAAACACGATGTGGGTCAAGGAGAAGCCCATGCTTTGACGCTGCGATTCTAGCTCTTTAAACGCCTCTACAAAGGCTAACGCCCCAAGCTCGCTTGAACCACCGTACGGCACCACGTAGACGTTTTTACCTTGGTAGGTTAATTGCTCAACGATGCTAGGAATGTCCTCGCCTTTGCGATGATTGCCTGCCCAGTGAATATGGCAACCAAACAGCTTATCTAGCAAGAGATTGCCATTTGCCTGCTCTGGCTCTTCGCCGCCTAACACTAAATGACACTCCAGTCCTAAGCTTGCCGCAGCTGCTGCTGTCTGACGGCAATGGTTTGACTGTATCGCGCCCGCAGTGATGATGGTATCGGCACCTTTGGCAAGCGCGTCACCAAGAATAAATTCAAGCTTACGAGTTTTGTTGCCACCCAATGCCAGTCCCGTATTGTCATCTCTTTTCATATATATTTTGGGACCGCCCAAGGCTTGACTCAATCGTTTCAGCTCAACCAGCGAGGTTGGAAAAAAGCCTAACGGCTCTCTAGGTATGTGGTTATATTCCATGTTATTTTTCATCCCTATTAACAATAGCCATGTAAAATTTAGCTATTAGCACAGCATACAATAGAAATATAAGTCACGCCGCTACTATTTAAAACGAGCAGACACAAAAAAACCCCAAACAATCTAATGTTTGAGGCGAAACTTGCTTAGACTTAACAGTCTAAATTCGTTTTCTAATACTACAGAAAATGGCGCAGCGGACGGGACTCGAACCCGCGACCCCCGGCGTGACAGGCCGGTATTCTAACCAACTGAACTACCGCTGCTTAGGTCGTCTTTAGCATGTCGTCTTCTAAAAGACCCACTCGCTAAATGAGTGGTGGGTGATGACGGATTCGAACCGCCGACATTCTGCGTGTAAGGCAGACGCTCTACCAACTGAGCTAATCACCCTTGCTGTGGGTGTGTATTATATACATTTACACATGGCTGTCAAATATTATTTTAGGTATTTTTAAAATTATGGCTAATAAACTTACTTACCGCTCAAACTAAGCTGTAAGTAGGGTGATGATAGACTATATAGCCGCTATATTGCTGGCTATTGCGTGCTTGCTAAAAGTCACTATACTGATAATGCTTTTTGCATCTAACGAACAAGACGTCTACTTATAGGGCGTCTACTTAATAGAACAGCGGGCTAATAACTAATAAATAGATGAATGATTTGAGTGATATAGGGTCATGGAGGTGAGCATAGATAATTTTAATATAGAAGCTCTGTCTATTGAAGACTACTTTACTACCTGGTCGGTAGGAGACTTTGCTGGATTGGGTCTGATATTGCACGTGATTTTGATGATCGTCATGACCCTGCGTATCGTCTCGGTGCAGCGCAATATTGGGGTATCGATTGCTTGGGTTGCTGTGCTTTATACTTTGCCTTTGGTTGGTTTTATCGCTTATATCTTATTGGGTGAGCCAATGATTGGGCGGCGTTATCGTGCGCGTATGAATCAGGCGCGGCTACTGATGAATGATATGGCCAAGCGTGAGCAAATGGTGTTTGATGAAGGACAAGAGCTGCTACCCGATAATTATCGCGGTGTCAGTAAAATAGGCACACGTTGGACAGGGTTTGGAGTGTTTCCTGATCATCAAATGCAATTATTGACCACGCCGAGTGTTATCTTTGGGCGCTTGATTGAAGATATTAATGCCGCTCAGCGCATTATCCTGATGGAGTTCTATATCATTTATCCAAAAGGTCAGATACTCGACGTCATGGACGCGTTGATGACAGCGGCGCGGCGCGGTGTCGAGTGTCATATTTTGGCGGATAGTGTGGGCAGTTTTAGTTTTTTTAATAGCAAACAGCATCGCATGTTAGAAGAGGCTGGGGTTTTTGTACACCAGTCGCTACCGGTGGGATTATTTAAAACTTTGTTTAAGCGCTCCGATTTGCGTAATCATCGCAAGATTATCGTCATTGACGAACATATAGGCTATATCGGTAGCTTTAACTTGGTTGATCCAAAGTTTTTTAAACAAAACAAAAATGTCGGTCAATGGATTGATGTGGCGATACGTAGCGTCAGCCAACAACCGATAAATATTGCCACGGCGATGGCAAAAGTGGTGGTCACCGATATTGGCGCGGAAAATAAAGACAATCTCGATGCGCTCAATCACCGCGTGAATAACTATACGCGTAAGCTTTATGTCATGAATCCGACTATTAATGATATCAATAGTCGCGTTAAAGTGTTAGACGAGATTAGCGATACAGATGAGCTACCCGAGATTGGGTCGACATCGATTGTGATACCGCGTATGCCAGTCGTTGAGAATGTGTTAGCGCAGCTGATACCTTCGGCGCCGCAAGTGACGGCGCACGTGATTTATAATACCTTGGTGACGGTGATTCATCGCGCCAATAAACGTATTCGCATTACCACGCCGTATTTTGTTCCCGATGAAGCGTTATCAGGGGCGCTGACGACTGCTGCCAAACGCGGGGTTGAGGTGACGATTATTGTGCCCGAAAAGGTAGATTCATTTTTGGTGCAACACGCCTCACAAGCGTACTATCAAGAGCTACTTGAAGCCGGGGTGACCATTGCTTTATTTAAAGGTGGACTGCTGCATGCTAAAACCGTGGTTATTGACGATGATTATTGTCTGTTTGGTACGGTAAATATCGATATGCGCAGTTTTTATTTAAATATGGAGGTCAGCTTAGCGATTTATACGCCAGAAATGGTCGCGCAGGTTGCGGATTGCCAAGAGGTTTACTTGCAGAGTTGTCGGTTTTTACGTTTAGAAGAATGGCAAGAGCGCCACGGGGCAGAGCGCTTATTTGATAATGTGGTGCGCTTATTTAGTCCTTTATTGTAGCGCTTTTGATTTTAGGTTAAGGTAAACTACTTATTTTTATTACCATCTTATTTTTATTATTATTTGAAATGTTGGTTTTCAAAACGCTCAATTTTTAAAGGATAGGCTCGCCTTATGTCTGCATCGCCCTTAACGCCCCTTGATTATATCGCAGCAGGCTATTGGCAAGATTTTTTAGCCGGCCGTTTTGTTGCCGGCGGCATGGCTTATGAAGCGGAATTGCATCGATGCACACTCGATGAATCGCTGGCAAGTTTACAGCGCGTAGATACTTTGCTGTCGCAGATACGCCGTGACATGGTTAAGTCGGGCAGCTGGGATGAAGCGGCGCTATTAATAGATGAGCGCTATCGTAATTTTATGGTATTTTTGGCATTTTATGCTGGGCGCGTATTAGCACAGCAATGGCAGTATACGCCGCATTGGTTCGGAGAGTTTGAGCTACGTAAGCGCTATCCTACCTTGCCGCTACTGACCGATGACTTTTATCAGCATATGGCCGTGGTTTATCGCGATGATAGTGAGGTTAATAATCAGTTTAATACGACTGAGTCGCTATTTTTTGCTTTAGAGCCGATAGGAATGCGGCTGTTTGGTCATATTGATAGACCGTTTCAAGCAGTGCAAGGCGGTCAGGTGGCAAGTGGACTATACCAAGCAGTAACTGCAAGAGTGCCAAACGCCATTAATAATAGTTATACATTACCCTTAGATGACGCGCAATCTTTCGATAAAAAATTGACTGAAGTAGGTGTGACGCAGCATAGCAGACAAGATATTCAGACAGACAATATTGATAATAGTTATTCTCATCATGAGCTGCAATCAACACCTGAACCTGTTAAAGCAGATACTGTATTAGCAAAAGCTAATTTATCGACGGCTTCATTAGAAAGCTCTACTGCACAAACTATAACGGCAGAAACTGCGTCAGTATTATCTTCACAAGCAGCGTTAAAAGAAGTTGCAGTAAAACCAACAACAAAGCCAGCACCAACTCCAGAACTTTTTACTCAATTGCTGATAGAGCTTGATGAAATAGACGTCGCCCAAAGCGCTGGCAAAACAGAGTATGAGCAAGCCCGTAAAGTCTTGGATCAATTTGAGCAGTATATTGCTAAGCAAGAGAAACCGCGCGCGCAAGTTGCCTTTTCACAGCAGCATTTGGCAGCAAAGCAGCAAGCTCTAGCAAGATTGCAAGACGCTGCCCATGCAGGTAATAGCGCGGCGATGCTACGTTTGGCAATGTATGAGCTGCTTGGTGAAGGAGTAAATACGGATAAAGTAGCTGGTATGGAAGCAGGCGTTGAATGGGTGAAGCAAGCAGCGAGCAAAGATGACAGCCGTGCCCAGCGTTTATTAAGTAAGCTCTACTATCAAGGCTTTGGCGTACCGCAAGATATGACCAATGGCAAATATTGGCTTGAGCAAGCGGCCGAAAACGGTCATGTAGAAGCGGCCAGTTTGGTCAGTCAATGGCAGCAAGCGCAGGCGTTGATTAGCACACAAAAGCAAGAGCAGCATAGCCTCAAACGTTATCAGTTATTGTTTGCGGTAATTATTGTCGTCGCTATATTAATCTTCATTATTGTCTAAATGCTTATTTTAAATTCTAGCTCTTAAATCCTCGTTTTTAAATCTTTGTTTCTGATAGCGAGTGCTTTAAAACTATTGTTTAGCGTTAAATTCAGGTAGAATTGGCGCGTTTTTTATTGGCATCTCTTATTGTCATTTTATAACGTCACTTCCTATCGTCCGATCCATTACTAATCTGGGCTTCTTCATGCCATCTTCTGATAATTCCTTACCTTCTTTTGATAAGTCGACTCAGCCAAGCCGAGCCGTTTATAAACCACCTATTTATTATCAGGTGACGATTGGTTTGCTAAAACCGCTCTATCGTCTGCAAGTATGGCGCCGCTCGCATAAGCGTGATAATTATCAGCAAGAAGTGCAGCAGCGTTTTGGTAAGCGCTATCCTGCGCCGCCTGTATCTAATGCCAAAGTTAAACCTAATGCGACTGCCAACGAAAATGGCAATCTTAAAGAGAGCGATGGCAAAAAGCTCATCTGGTGCCATGCGGTGTCTTTAGGCGAGACCAATACTGTCGCGCCTTTGCTGGATGCGCTATTGGCAAAAGGCTATCAGATATGGTTGACCAATACCACGCAGACAGGATATGCGCGCGGTGCCAGCCGCTTTGCCGATGATATTGCCCAAGGTCGCTTAAGCCATAGTTACGTTCCAGTCGACAGTCCTGCGGTTATCGAGACATTTTTAGGACATGTACAACCCGTCGCCGCCCTGTTTGTAGAAACCGAGCTTTGGGCCAATATCTTAACCAAATTGTCCGAACATCATATCCCAAGTGTTTTGGTCAATGGACGGCTGTCGGCGTCTTCTTTTAAAAGCTATCAAAAAATTGGCGCTGTCAGTGCCAGTATGATGAAGAATTTGAGTTTGATTATTGCGCAGGATAACGAATCGGCAAAACGCTTTCGGCAATTGGGCGCTCATAGCGCGCAAATCCGGGTGGCAGGTTCGCTAAAATGGGTAATCAATACGCCAAAGCCAAAAAATGACAATGATGATGTTAAAAAAGCTGACATAGGAAGCGATGGCGCAGACTTGGACTTAGATTCAGGCATAGCAGATCGTCCGATTTGGGTGGCAGCAAGCACGCATAGCGGTGAGGAAGAGATCGTATTATCATGGCAGCAGCAAATCCTATCTAACCCTTTGTTAGCCAATACCTTACTGATTATCGTGCCAAGACATCCAGAGCGTTTTGATGAAGTGGCAGAACTG
>Ga0114955_1001181_pt1 | contig 11946 bp, 8 predicted proteins | sample Porto_5metaG_FD_87302 | JGI IMG/M metagenome (GOLD analysis project Ga0114955, IMG submission 87302) | Marine algal microbial communities from Porto, Portugal - Porto_5 metaG | ecosystem: Host-associated > Algae > Red algae > Unclassified | place: Portugal: Porto | collected 2015-02-02 | reverse complement strand
GCGTCTGACCTACGGGGGGGGGGCGGCGGCGGCCGTGGGGGAGGCCGCCGCCGGCGGTGGACGCCCCAGAGCTCCACGGCGGTCGCTCACCCCCGCGCGCGCGGTGACCCGGTCGGCGAGCGGCCACGCGCGCGCCGCCGACGCGTTGCTCGCCGCGGCGCCCGTGGCGGCGCGAGGGGCGAGGCGGCCGCGTCGCGTCGGGGGGTGCCGTGCCACCCCTCCCCCCGCGCCGTCGGTTCGCCACGCCAACACAAACGACCTTTTGCCGCCGGGTGCGGGCGGCGAAGCGGAACAGGCCGGCCGCTCCGCCGCTGTCAGGTCCCAGCACCAGCACGCCGTGGCCGGTACTTCGCCGTCGAGGCACGCCGCCTCGCAGCGGCGTGTCACTTCTGCGTGTGGCGGGGCGGGCGGGCGGGCGGGCGGGCGAGGCGTGGGGGCGGGTGCGGGAGCAGTCGGCCCCGCCGCCGCGCGCGCGCCCCTGTTTCGAAGGGTTCTCGTGCACCGCCTTTGCTCGTCCTTTTTCGTCCGTGCCGCTGAGGCTGCGTGTGCGGTGCGCACTTCTTTCATTGTCCAACGCGCCCGCGTGCACCCCCCCCCACCACGCGACCACTCTCCCTCCCGCGTTCGGCAAGGCGGCGTGGCGGTCTCACTCAAGCGGTCACCCCCGCCTGACGGCACGCCGCACGCGCGGCGGTGGCGGCAGAGACCATGGCGGTGAGCGACGCCTCGGCCAGCGCCGGAGAGGCGGTCTTTTGGCCACAATCGGGCACCACCCACAGGCGCTCGGGCGACAGCCCCGCCGCCAAAAACGCGTCGACGCGCGCGCGCATCGCCTCGGCGGTCGGCTCCACGTCCGAGTGGATGTCAAACACGCCCGGCGCGATGTCGCGCGCGTAGCCGGCGCCCGCGAGGGCGGTGAGCGCCGCCCCCCCCGACCGCTCGTTTTCCACCGTCAACACGTCCGCGTCGAGGGCGTCGAGCGCGGCGAGCACCGCCGCGTCGGCCCAATCCGAATAGCAAATGTGGGTGACGATCTGCGTGGCCGCCGCCGCGCCGCCGGTGGACAGCCGAAAGGCGCGCACGGCGGCGGTCAGCGCCGCGTCCCACGCGTGGCGCTTGAGGGGGAGGCCCTCCCGCAGCGCCGGCTCGTCGACTTGGATGATGCGCGCGCCGGCCGCCTCCAAGTCGGCCACCTCGGCCCGCACGGCGGCGGCGAGTTGCAACGCTTGGGCGCGGCGGGGGATGTCTTTGCGGGGGAAGGACCACGCGAGCAGCGTGCCGGGGCCGGTGAGCATCCCCTTGACGGGCACGTCGGGGCCGGCCGCCTCTTGCGCGACGCGCCACTCGCGGACGGTCATGGGCGCGTCGCGGCGGGACACGTCGCCCACAATAATCGGTGGTCGCACGCACAGGGAGCCGACGGAGCGCACCCACCCCGCGGTTGTGGCCGCGTAGCCGTGCATCTTGGAGGCGAAAAACTCCACCATGTCCGTCCGCTCCAACTCGCCATGCACCAACACGTCGAGGCCGAGGGTGTCCCGCTGCAGCCGCACGCACTCGACCGTCGCGGCGTCGAGGGCGGCCGTGTAGTCGGCCGCGGGCAGGCGGCCGGCCTTGAACGCCGCGCGCAGGCGGCGGATGGCGGGCGTTTGGGGGAAGGAGCCGATGCTCATCGTGCCAAAGCCGCCGGGCACGGAGAATTGCTGGGGGCGCCGCTCCGCAAACGGTACCGGGCGCGAGAAGAGCGCCTCGTCAATCGCTTCCGCAATCGTGTCGTCAATGGAGCTGCCGAGGAGCGCGGCGTCGTCACGTGGCGGCTCCGCGGCGGCGGCCGCCAGCTCAACGAGCAAGTCCACCTTTTGCAGCGCGAACGCGAGGCGGGCGGTCAGCTCGGCGGGGAGCTTGCCCTCCGCGCCCAAGTCCAGCGGCAAGTGCGCGAGGGTGCAGCTCGGCTGCACCGCCACGTCGACGCCCGGCCCCGCCGCCGCCCGCACTGCCGCCAGCGTGGCGGCCGCGGCGTCTGCCTCGGCCCACACGGAGCGGCCGTCGACGACGCCGGCGCCGAGGCGCACGCCCGCCGGCCACCCAGACTTGCGGAGGAGGCCGAGGTTGTCCCCGGTCGTAAAGTCGAGGCCGACGGCAGTCACGCCCGGCAGGCGGGGCGCCCACTCAAACGCCTCGCCGAGGTCATCATAGGGCGCGACGAGGTGCATGCCGACGCCCGCGGTGGCCAATTCCTTGTAGGCCGCCTCGTACACGGGGCGCGCGTCGGCGGCGGCGGACGTGACGAGCGTCGGCTCGTGCATCTGCACTTCGGGCACGCCCGTGGCGGCGAGCGCCCGCAACGCCTCGACATAGGACGGGGTGATGGCGGCCACGACCGACGCAACCGTCGCACCGCCCGACAAGTCACACGACGACGCGTACGTGACGGGGCCGAGGAGGATGGGCACCACGCGGTCGACGCCGACCGCCTGCTGCGCGGTGCGCACGCGGGCGACGAGGTCCCCCCAGCCCGCGCCGCCCGCCGTCGACGGGGACGGCACGCCGATTTCGGGCACGAGGTCGTGCCAGTTTGTGCCAAACCATTTGCTCATGTCGAGGGCGGTCACGCCAGGCGTGCCGCGCGAGGCCGCAAAGTAGCGGCCGAGGCCCGCCGGCAGCGCCGCGTGGCGGGGGGCCTCCAACCCGAGGCGGCTCGTCGTGTCGGCCATGAGCCCCGACAGCGACGCGTCGCCAACGCCAATCAGGCGCACGCCGGCAGCGGCGGCGGCGGCAACGCCCGCCGCCTCCACCTTTGCAAACGCCGCGCGGAGGCCGTCTTCGGGGAGGGCGCCCGTCCAAAAGGCTTCCAGGGCGACCTTGAGCTCCCGCTTGGCACCCATGCACGGGAAGCCAATGGTGGAGGTGGCCATGGCGGCCATCGCCGCCCGCACGGCCGCTGGGAGGGAAGGGGGGCGGGGGGGGGCGCCCGCGCGTGCGCGCGAGCGTGTAGGGGCTGCCGCTAGGAGGTCGGGTGGCGGCTTTGGCAGCTTGGGCGAGGTCCGACAGACACAGGCAGTCAGCAGGCGGGGCAGCAACGACGGGGAGACATTTTCGTGGGAGCCCCGGCGGCGCCGGCGTGGGCGGCTTTTATGGGGCGGCGGCGACGCCGCCGCCCAGCCAGTCCCGCCCGCGCCGACCGCGGGGGGAGCAGCAGCCAGGCCGCCACGTCGTCACGTTGTCCATCCATCCGCCAAAGGCAACGCCGACGGCGGGGTGGGAGGGGGTACACTGGTTGCTCGTGCCGAGCACCCCCCCGATGGACCGCCGGTCCGTGGTCGTTCACCCCGCGCGCCGGCGGCTGACGGCGCCACTGTCCAGGGCAACATTGGATTTCCGGGCGACCGCACGTCGCCGGAGCTTACTGCCACCAGGAGGGGGCGGGGCGGGGGGGTTGGCAGAGGTTCGCAGTCGCCGTGATCGAAAAAGAATAGATGCGGGCACCCTTCTTCGTGCGGGCGCCGCGGCAGACCGGGCGCCCTCGGTCGAGATCAAGCCCCCGCCAGGCCGCACATGATGTGTGGTCGCCGTGGGCTCCGCCGCGCTCGGCGCGCCGATCGGCCGAGGGGACGCGACGGTCAGCCGGTGGCGGCGCTGACGTGGCAGTCCGCGAGATTCCTTGAACCAACACGCCCAAAAAACCAGGCAGTCCACGAAACAATTATTCTTACTTGAAAGAATTTTCTGAGCCCCGTGCTGGGAATGTCCCCGCCACAGCCGCCAACCGGCGGATCTCCACAATCGTCACGGCTCCCCGACTGCCCCATCCAAGCCCATCCAAGCCCATCGCCCATCCAAACGCGATTTGGATGGGCGATTTTGGCCGCTCTGGGAGACCCCCGATTTCCCATCCAAACGTGCTTTGGATGGGCTTTTGGGTCCCTCCCGAAGCAGCGACTCGCACCAAGAATATACAGTATAGCCGTTTCTTCCCCGCCTCGCTCACTACCGCGGAGTCTGTGTGTCACATGATAGGCCCAGCACTTGTCGCCTGACCCGAGTCAAAAGTTCATCCTTGCTGTTCCTATGGCTTACAGCAGACTTTGGGCAGCTCGCCGTCTTCACCTCTCTGGCACGCTTGCTTGGCGACGTGCCGCGCCCACCGCCTCCGCTACGGACGTCGTCGGCCACGTCGTCGGCTGGCGCCGCCCCCATTACCGCCGCCACCACGGCAGCGGCCGTAAACAGGCTGACGGCGTCCAGTAAGTCGCCCTCGAAGGTATGCGTCGCGATCACCGCGAGAGTGCGGCGCCGAGATTGCCAGATGAGACGGCCGGCGGGTCCGAGGTGCACCGGGCAGCAGCCGCGGCAGCGGCGGCGACGCCGGCCGAGCTGCCGCCGCCGTCGCCGATGGCGAGGCGGTGGCGTCCCAGTCGAGCGACGCCCCCCCCCGTCGCCCACGACACGACGTCCCCGTGGCGGCCGCGCGATGCGCGTGGCTCCGCTGCCACCAACACGGCGGACTCGACCAAGTGCCTCGGCCAACAGCGGCGGCGATGGATGCAGCGGGCGTGGCGGAGGCCGAGGGGTGGGGGGGGGGGGAGGGCGCGGTGGGGGGGTAGGCGGCGGAGGGGGGGGCGGTGGAGGGGGGGGTCTCTGAGCGCGGGACGTGGGAAGGGCGAGCGGCGGCCTCGGTGGCAGTTTCGTGATGGTTGGAGGGGTACGACCAGTATGTGCCCCCCCCCGTCGCCGACGGCATGACGGTGACGGCCGTCGGCGCACTCCGGCCTTCTGGTGTCATGGGAGTGTGTTTCACAAGGTGTACCAAAAACAAGACAGGATTTACTTAGCGTCCCAAGGAAAGAACACGTTGAGAAAAAAGCGCATGTCTAGGCGCTCCTGAAGCGGGCCTTCCATTGAAGGGAGGTCCGCTGTCACGCCTCGACGAGCGGCGAGGTCTGAAAAGTCGGGGACGACGAATGCCAACCGTTTGACGTGGTCCACGGGAACAAGCCGCAAAGTCATGTCCGTCGCACCTTCCGCGATGCGCCACTTGAGGCGCACGCACCCACGAGCCACAAAAGGACATAGCGGCTCGGAAGGTACGCTCTCCATGGCGACCAAGACGACCGCGTCTCCCTTGGGCCCCCTGACAATGGCGCGAAGCTCGCCCACACACACCCGCGTGTTGTCACCGCCGGGGTGATACAACACCGCGTCGTACCACGGCGCACCGAGGTACTCCTCGGTCGCTCGTACGTGCTGCTGCACACGCGTCCCACAATCGAAACGTGCTTGTATGGAGGTGCGAGTCGTCACGCGCACTTGGCGATGCGCCGCCATACGTAGCAGCGCTCCGACATTGGCCAAGTCCGGCCGCGCCGCCAAGTCCCTGACGGACACGTTGGCGACGTTGTAAACGCGGCGCTTCCGCTTCCGCATCTGTTCGGCTGTGGATGTCGTGCCGGATGTCGTGCCAACGGCGGGCGGCCTAGCATCCGCAGATGACCCGTCGTGTCGCACGTCGGTTGGATTGGTGACCCGGGAAGCTGCGCGCCGCTCCAGCCCGGCCTTCCAAGCTGTGACCGCGTCGCCATCGTCCTTGGCGTGCCGAGAGAGTATACCCCGAGCGCCATGCGCGTGCCGCACGAGCTGACGGGTGAATGTGCGGCCGTCCTTGCTCGTGCGGATGTAGTGCACCTTGTCCATCTTGTGGCCACTCTCATTGACGGCGGTGTTTCCGTTCTGCAGGTTGCCATGCCACCGCACCGCGTCGACGACGTGACACAGCACCTTGTGCACCTTGACGGACGCAATGTGACCCAGGATGGGGGTGACAAACTTATTCACGAAGTTGGTGGCCTGCTGGCCAATGTCGAGGCCTTGTGTCATTGTCATAGACGGAGGCACAGCTGACGTCGTGCGCCCAGCCATGCGCGCGTACAGCACAGCATATTCGGCAAACATCGACGTGACGGCGACGTGCACGGGAGTATCACCCCATTCCTTGCGGTAGGCCTCCCAATCGTAGACAAAGTCCTTGCCCACCTTGGCAGCCTCCTCGTCGCAGTCGGCCTCGTAGCCCGTCGCATCCATGCCTACCTCAGCCACCGCGCGCTCCGCCGCGCCCTCCGCTTCGAACGCTCCGCTGCCGTTGTCGTCCCCTACCGGGCCAAAGAGACCGGCGACTAAGAACGGCAGGATGGCCACGCCGTCTCTCTGCTGCTTCCCAGTGAAGACTGCCTGCTTTTCGTTGACTCGGACGATGTATCTACGTACAAGAACGAAGGAGGCGTGGGGAAAGAACCAAAACTTACGATGAGAGTGGTCAGACACAGCACCATGCCTTCGATGCCCAACCTATTGATACTGGTGACGGTCGACAGAACGGCCGCGAGCCAAAATAAAAGGGACAGAGACACAGCGTAACGTACCCTGGTGGTGTCCTACAAGCTTTGCTCCGTCGACCGAGGAGCAACAATCGCCTGAATGCCTCGCGCCGCGTGGCGGTTCCCGATCCGGCAGGGGGCTTCTTTCCCTTGCACAAGTACGGGAATACGCGGACGAGGCGGTGCACCAGCATCCGAGTGACGCCGAGGTCCATGACCTGTGGCACAAAAATAGACGCATGAGGAGAGACGTGCACACCAGAGTTGGAGACACAATCAGAAACCAATGACATACTCAAGTCAGTTGCATGCAATGGTCACCGAGATGGGTCACAATCGCACGTCACCAGGAGAAGAGGTTCACGTACATGAAGGATATCAAACCCAATCATGTTGTATAGCAGGAGCGGTGCTGTGCCGAGGCCGGCCATGCCAGCAAGCGCCGGCACGCCGCCAGACGTCGAGTCGAATGCACCGAGCGCTAATCGCCGCTGCCTCCGGCGTTGGCGCCGCGAGTGCTCGTACGCCTCCACCTGGTTGTTTACAGTGTTGATGACGTTTCGGCGCTCCGCACTGACCGCCTCGGGAGCGCCGACCACCTCGATCTTGGCCATGCACGACGTGCAAGGATGCGCGCACTGGCCGCCCTTTAACCCCAGCACTGCTCTCTCCTCCGGCTGGTCGCACAGGTACAGCAACACGCGAGGGAAGGCACGAGCCTTCTGGCCATTGACCTTAACGCGAAAGCCAATGTGGCTGCGGCCAATGGCTTGCGTGAAGGCGGCGTAGATGACACGCTGCAGGATCCCGCACCGCCTAATTCTAGCTCTCTCATCAGCCCCCGGCTCCTGTAGCTTGCGCACAATGGGGACGTACGCAACGGTAACCCACTCGACGCAGCTTGACAAGTCGTTGACCAACCGCACACGAATAGGGTACAGCTTGTGCGCTACGGAATGCAAAATCAATGAGCGAGAAAACGAGGGGGTCCAGTGAGCGGAGTGCACAGAGCGTATGGAACTCACTTGGTGAGCAACAAGACGACATGGGAAACACGAGCCACATAACACACACCGTAAGACACGCATTAGAACATACCGCCAGACCACGACAGCTGGCTGCTGTCAGAGTAGACGTGCAGGCCGAGGACGCACGCGAGCTCCTCCGTGTTGCCCATAACGAGCTGCTCGCATACCTTGAACGCCTCCCCGTCCATCGGCGTCTCGCGCTTGTCGTCCAGCGGCTCCGGCCCCAACGGCCCGCTCCACAGCTGAATGCTGTCGCCCTTCCGTTTGATCAGCTTCCTGATCACTTGCAAGACGTCACGGAAGTATGCCTCGTAGGTCACGCCACCCTCCACGAGCTTGACCTTTCTCCAACCAGCTCCGAGGGCTGCGTCATCCAGGTCGTCACGCAACGCATCTTTGAATGCATTGACGGAAGGGAAAGTGCTCCGCAGCGTCGCGTGATGGCCTGCGTCCTCCGCCATTCCGGCCTTAGTGCCGTCCCAAACGTCGAGAAACTCGTACAAGAACTGCTGGTCTTTCTCTGAAAGACCCGCTCCTCCAACTTGTAGTACAAACCGCTGCAGCGCTCTGAGGCGGACGGTGTTGAATCGGCCCACTTTGGCACGCTTTCGTCGATGGACAAGAGGCTCTCCGCGGGCCGCGTCGCCGAGGGCCTCGTACAGGGCTCGTACATGCAGGCCCACCGACGAATAGAGGTACTCCGGAATCGCATCCGCGGCGGCTCCACCACCGTCAGCTGGGGGTACCCAAATACGGGTGAGTTCCAGCAGCGTACGGAGTTGTGACTCCACGGCGCCGTCCGATGTGGACGCCGAGTCGGCCGAAGCTGCCGGCGAGCCCATGGAGGGTGGGGCGGACGGCTCGTCGGACTCGTCATCCACGACGTTGCCGTCGGGTGCACCAGCAGCGGGAGCGGTCGCGCCCCCTTGCGCGCGCGCACAGCGACGGCTCCGTGTCGACTCGCGGCGGGGTCGACGGCGAGGCAGCTGCGTGTGGTGACCCACCAAGCCATCGTGGAAGGTGTACTGGTGCCGTCTCAGAGTAGCCAGAAATTCCGTGATGTAGCCGCATTCGCAAACGAGGAACGGCAGCGGCGGTGCAGTGTCGGACATGGTGCCCACCTGGGTGTTGCAAGACGACAAGGAGAGGATCACGAGAATGAGTTGGCGCTGGGCAGAGAACGATACACACATTCAACAGACACGGTAGTCAGAACATGAGCTTCAGAGTATAACACAACACAATCACTGCTGACGCGCACCTCTACAAGCCTCGTGACCGCGCACGTGCCAGGCTTGATGAGCCTCCCGCACCACCAACAGACAGAATCAAAAAGCCAAACCCATGGCAGCGTACGAGTAATGAGAACGGGTCTGCGGTTCGTGCAGGTGTCGATAGGCCAGCACACGGGGCACAGCAGGCGGCGCGAGACGCCGTGGCGCACCTGCTGTCGTGTGCGGCGCAGGGGGCACGGCAGAGGTGTGCAGCATACAGCCCGGATTGGAAAAAGCGCGGGGCGGGAAACATAAAGAGCGGGACTATCCCAGTCAGCGTCTAAAGCAGCATGTCGCGGACTACGATAGCCTGTGCTAAGCCGCAACCATTGCTCATGATATCCCAGCGGCGTTCCAGCGCTGCGCGCACAGTAACACCACTTGTAACCGGATACGCGCCCTAAACGGCGTCACTCAAGTCATGCCACAATCAAAGAAAACACACCTGATAGGACCCGGCGAGGGGGCATGCCCACAAAGGGGCCAGCGCACGGGCTGCGGACTGCATGAACAGCGGGTCCGGACAGGCACGTGAGTCGGTCCAGGCGGGGGCAGGCCCTTCCCCAGAGCAACCGGAGGCCCAAACACTAGTTTGGAGCCATCCGAACGCCAGCGAATGGCTGACAAGGCCATTGCGGGAACGAGGGGTAGACAACGAGCGGAGAGGCGGCAGCGGTGGGTGGCTGTCTCTTTGCCGCCAAGGCGCGACACGGAGACTGGCAGCCAAAGCACAGGAGATGGCCGACGACGACAGGTCCCATCCACAACAGACTGGATGGGACGGACCGTCGTCGACTGCGCGCGATCCGACTGGCGCGCGCGGTCCGACAGTCGCTCGGCACACTACATCGGATCGAGCGCCACAAGTATTTCGTAGGATAAATCAATTCAGCACACATAATTTTGTCAGAGCAAGTGTGCTAGCGCCCGGGTGGCCGCACAGGTGCACTCTCGTGCGCACTTGAATCGCGGCCAAGAAAAAAGTTGTCTCATGACTGTTCAAGTAGTACATTTTAATCCAGTGGGACTCGGCTCCTTATCGGTCGATCGCTGCACGGTCGTCGTGTGGCGCCTTCGTTGCTGCCGAAGTGTGGCGACGCCGCGACTTAGGCCCCACAGCACCACCACTCGCCTCCTCTCCCCCGACGCTGCAGCCAGTGATGGTCTCCAAACTGCCTCTGCCGAGTCCCCCCCAAGCCTATCACAAAGCCGCCTAACCTGCTCCTTGCACCGGCAGCAGCGGCGACGCGGAGTCGCCGCTATCCTAGTACGTGCCTGACCAGTCTAACCCGCTCCCACAGAGTGGGGCCGGAAGGCATCTGCCACTATCTTGCACCCTCTCTTTGCTTTCCATTTTTTTTCCGGCCGCGTTCCCGAGCGCGCTCCGTCGACCCCCCCCACACAGACCATGCGGACCTGCGTCCCCGTGTCTGGGGAGCGTTGCCTCCGCGTTTTCCGGCCGTTCTTTTTCCGAGCACTCCACACCCCTTCGTAGAGGTCCGCTGAGGCCCCCCCCCCTCGATCTGCCTCTTTTCGCCCCCTCCCAAGGCGCGCCAGTGCCACCGCCTGTGAGCCTCTGCATGTGCCGTTTGTGCTTCCTGTTTTTTCCGCGCCGCAACGCTGCGCGCGCTTTTTCCCGGTACTCACGAACAATGCTCGTAGGCACCCCCTTCCCATGCGCTCTTTTGCGCCGTTTGCTTCGGCTCGCGACTGCTTTTGCGCGGATGGGAACTGTTTCGCTCACTTCCAGACGCTCCCTCGGCCGCACGCGGCGGCGCAGCGAGCCCCGGTTACGCAGGCCGGCCCTAGCCGCACCTCCATCGACGGCCTCGCGGGCCGAGCGCGCGTGCGTCGGCCGAGCGCGCGTGGGTCGGCCGCACGCATCTGGCTGGCTCGTTTGAGGCTCCGTAATGGTACATAAGCGCGAGTGTGGGAGCGTGATCAGCGGGTTGCCTTGTTTCCACCCAGCTCCATTCCCACCGCTGACTCGAGCACACCGCGTCGACCCTTCGTCATCTATGCTCCCACACCCCCTTCTCTCGTTTTTTGCTTTGCCGTCGTGACCCAACCCCACCCATTGACCACACCCCCAACTTACGACGCCTTGTTTGACCATGGACCGGTTCCCCAAACCGATGCCCCCGCGGATGTCCACGCTGCCCGGGACGCCAGAGTCCACCGCGGCTATTGAGGCGCACGTGAGGCGCCTGGAGAAGATGTACGATCGGCCCTCCCGCAACCGAAGAGCCGAAACGCAGGGCAACCTGTGCCCTCGCACGGATCCGGGCACCAACGACGGCGCCGCCGCGTCCGCCGCCGCCCCTGTCGCTACCGGCGCCGCTGCCACGCCCACCGCCGCCCCTGTCGCTGCTGGCGCCGCTGCCACGACCGCCGCCGCTGCGGAGCCGCCGCAGCTCCACAACTACATGCCGGGGTCACAAGCCGCTGCCACCCACGGCACGACGACCGCCGGCGACCAGCCGTGGTCCCTCCCGCCGGTGTCGCAGCCGGTGCACGCTGTCGGGGAGGCGACTGGAGCCGGCAGCATCGCTCCGTGGATGGCATCGCAGCCGCCGCCGGTAGGGGCATCGTGGACGCCAACGCCGCCGCAGGCTGCATCTAGCGCGCCAGGTCCTTCTTCTGGCTTCGCGTTGTCTTTGGCGGGGACTTTGCACCCGTCGTCATTGGACATGGAGGCTCAGGCGGCGGCATCGGCGGCGGCGGCGGCCGTTATTGACGGGATGCCAACGCCGCAGCACACCTCCCTCGCCGCCCCGTTCCCTACGCCGCCCGCCCCGCGTCGGCGCCCCACGGGTGGCCGCGCCCGTGGCGGGGGCAAGCGCAGCCCTACAAAGGCGGCTTCCTCTGCGGGCACCGCACGACCTGCAAAGAAGCGCAAGACAGCGGTTGCAAAGTCGGCGGGAGGCTCCCACAGCAACGGGTCTTCCGGCGCGGAGTCGTCGGCCGAGAAGCCGGAAGAGGAGGCGGCGTGGAAGCTCGTTGGTGGCCAGGTCGCCAAAGCCGTGCGCAAGGGCAACAAGGAGCTGTGGACGGCGCTGCGTAAGTCCATGGCCCAGATCGAGCACCTGCGCGAAAACACCAACCGCCTGGAGGCCCGCGTCGACGGCCAGGGGCAGTGCAATGAGCGCACTGCCATGGCGGTCGCGTCCTTGCGCTTGGTTGTGCAGAAGGGAGGCGGCGTCTCGGGGTCCAAGGAGGGGCGGCACGGCAGCAGCACCAACGACGACCAGAAGCACAGCGGCAAGGACGGTG